>Ga0118677_10000009_pt1 | contig 319435 bp, 263 predicted proteins | sample AliMusrvi5mmetaG_FD_86154 | JGI IMG/M metagenome (GOLD analysis project Ga0118677, IMG submission 86154) | reverse complement strand
AGAAAGTCTACCGGCATGCCACCCGGCTGGCCGTGAGACAGTTGTAAAAGGAAGATTTTTTGATTTTTAAGGTCTTCTGCGTGCCCAAATCGCTTTATTGAAAGTTACCTGAGCTTTTGGGCGGAATCTTTGACCGCCATTAGTGGCGGGAAAAATTATAGAATGATTGTGCGAGCGCTTTCGGGGTTGGTAAAGTGCGGCGCTAGACGGATTTTCGGAGGATAATATGATAAAGGAAACACTTTCTAAGATCGAGTCGGCGATAACTAAGATCGAGGCGGCCGAGGGTAAGGAAAAAGAGGAGTTGGTGACGCTCCTTCGGAAACTTAAGGACGAACTGGCGACTTTGCCGGAATCCAACCTCGACGACGCGCGCAGTATCGCGCACTTCACCGAAACCGCCGCCCACGAGGCCACCAGAGCCAATACGAGCATCGAGCGCAAGAACCTCTCCATCTCCGGGATCGCCTACTCAGTGAAAGGCTTCGAGGTCTCCCACCCCGAGCTGGTCGAAGTAACCAACGAGATCTGCATGATGCTCGCCCGCATGGGAATCTAACAGGAATTTCCTTGTTTGACGGCAGAGAATTAGCCACGAAAAGGCACATAAAGCACATAAATTAGCGGACGCACAAAATAAGCAAGAAGCACAAAAAATAGAAACAATAGTATCACACGAAGACACAAAGCCACAAAGAAGAGGCCGAAAAAATCAACATGGATAAACAGGATGAACAGGATATCGGATTTTTGACCCTATCCTGTATATCCTGTCCATCCATGTGAATTGCAGTTTCTGTTCTTAACTTTGTGCCTTCGTGGCTTTGTGTGAGATAGTTCGGTAAATTTGTGTTTTATGTGCCTTATTGTGGCTAAGTAAAAGTCGGCAATGCCGATCTCACGCAAAGAGCGCAGAGAAAGATAAAGACGAAGAACGCAAAGGTCTGCAATCAAATAGAATAATAGATTTGTTCGTAATTACTTTTCTTTGCGGTTCTTTGCGCGAATTCTTTGCGACCTTTGCGTGAAATCGGTAGTATTATTTCTGTATATTAAATTGTTTTCTCATTATCCGGGGGTTTTATGAACAATCATGGGCTTGATACGACGCTGATCTTTTCGCTCGTCATTTTGGGGCTTGGAGGCATCCTTCGGGCTATCGAGCCGCCTAAGGCTAATATTATCCCTTTCACCCTTGAGAAGTTCGGCGACGCCCGCGTGGACAATTACTATTGGCTGCGCGAGCGGAAAAACCCCGAAGTCATTAAATACCTGAAGGACGAGAACGCCTATACCGACGCCGTCCTGAAGCATACCGAAAAATTACAGTCCGGCCTGTTCAAAGAAATGAAGGGCCGCATTAAGGAAGACGATTCCTCCGTTCCGTTCAGGTACGGAGAATATTATTATTACAAGAGATATGAAAAAGGTTTTGAATACCCCATCTACGCCCGCAAGCAAGGCTCCCTGAAAGCCAAAGAAGAAATTCTGCTGAACGTGAACGAGATGGCCAAGGGCCAGGCCTTCTATCAGGTCAGATTCCCCTCCATCCGCCCCGACCATAAGATGATCGCCTTCGCCGTCGATACCAAGGGCCGCCGCTTTTACAGCGTCTATTTTAAGGACCTCGTCACCGGCAAAGTGTTAGAAGAAAACCTCCCCGACACCGCCGGGAATATGGCCTGGGCCAACGACAACAAGACGCTGTTCTACGTGAAGCAGGACACCGAAACCCTGCGCTGGAACCGCGTGCTGAGGCACGAGCTGGGCGCCGCGAAGGACTCCGAGGTCTTCTTCGAAGGCGACGAAACCTATGAGCTGGGCATCGCTAAGACCACCACCGAGAAATATATTTTCATAAGGACGGGCGCTACGCTCTCCACCGAGTACCGCGTGATAGACGCGGACAAGCCGGACGCCGAGCCCAAAGTTTTCTACCCCCGCCAGCCAAAACTGGAGTACGATGTGGAGGACGGCGGTGACCTGTTCTATGTTCTCAGTAACGACAATGCCAGGAACTTCAAGCTTTCCATCTGCGCCCCCGATAAGACCGACAAGGCGTTCTGGACAGATCTGGTCCCCCAGCGCGATGATACGCTCTTGGAAGGCGTGACGGCCTTCGAGAACTGGGTGGTCCTCAAAGAGCATCGGAACGCCCTGCCCCTGCTCCACATCTTCAGCCGCAAAAACAAAGAAGAGAGCTATGTGCCTTTTGACGAGTCCGCGTACACCGCCGACCTGGGCGAGAACTTCGAATACAAGACCGATACCGTGCGTTACAATTACGAGTCCATGACCACGCCGGAGTCGGTTTACGATTACGATATGGCCTCCCAAAAGCGCGTCCTCATGAAGCGCAAGGAAGTGCTGGGCGGTTTCAGGCCGGAGAACTACGTTTCCGAGCGGCTGTGGTTCACGGCCCGCGACGGCGAGAAGGTGCCCTTGTCCATCGTCTATAAGAAAGGGCTGAACCTTACTTCCGGAAATAATCCCGTGCTGGTGTATTCTTACGGCTCTTACGGCTACAGCACCGATCCGGACTTCAGCTCGCTCAGATTGTCGCTGCTGGACCGGGGCTTTATCTACGCCATCCCCCACATCCGCGGCGGCTCGGAGATGGGGCGGCGCTGGTATGAAGAGGGCAGACAGCTCAGTAAGAAGAACACGTTCTACGACTTCATAGACGCCACGCAGTATCTCATTGACCGCGGTTATACCTCGCCCAGGCATATCTACGCTGACGGCGCTTCGGCGGGCGGGCTGCTGATGGGCGCGGTCCTGAACATGGCGCCGCAGCTTTATAACGGCGCGATAGCCGGAGTCCCCTTCGTGGACGTGCTGACCACGATGCTGGACCCTAATATCCCGCTGACCACCGGAGAATACGACGAATGGGGCAACCCTAATATAAAAGACTATTATGACTATATAAAGACATATTCTCCTTATGACAATGTCGAAAAAAAGGCGTACCCGAACATTTTTGTGGAGACTGGACTTAACGATTCGCAGGTTCAGTATTGGGAACCGGCCAAATGGGTGGCTAAACTGCGCGCGATGAAGACCGACAAGAACATCCTGCTCCTTAAGACGGACATGGATGTCGGGCACGGCGGAAAGTCGGGCCGATTCGAAGCTCTCAAGCTGGTCGCGCTCGAATACGCCTTCATTCTGGACCTGGAAGGGCTGAGAAAATAAATAATGGAAAATACAGGCGGTTTTAAAGTTTTTAAAGGTATAGGCGCATCCAAGGGGATATGCGCCGGCCGGATATTTATCCTTCAGGATACGGGTTCTCTCATCAATGCCAAAGAGACCCAGAATAAACCGGAGACCGAGATCCTCCGCTACAGGTCGGCCAAGGACAGGGTCTGGGTCCGCTTCCGGCGGGACGCGGCCCATATTTTAAAGGAGCTCGGCCCCGGCAGGGGCAATATCCTGGACGTGCATTCCCTTATCCTGAAAGACGAAGTGCTTAATCAGGAAATAGAACTGCTCATACATAACGGCAAAAGGGCCGAAGCCGCCGTAGAAACCGTTTTCCATAAAATATCGGAACGCCAGAAGCAGGCGGAGAATGAATATCTGAAAGAGCGCTTCACGGTGTCGCGCGATATAGGACGCCAGCTGGTGATGGAGCTGCTGGGCGCGCACCGCCTTGAGGCCGTGAAGGACAAAGGCGACGTTATCGTGGTCGCGCGGGAAATTACCCCCTTCGCGCTGGCCGAATATCCCGCCAATATAAAGGGCTTCGTCGTGGAAACGGGCGGTCCCACCGGCCACGCCGCTATCCTGGCGCGCGCCTACAATATCCCTATGGTGCTTGGGATCCCGGGTCTCTCCAAGGAAGTGGAGAACGGCGCGCAGGCTATGCTGAACGGGGCTACCGGAGAGTTCACGGTGAATCCTCCGCCGGGAGTTTTAGCCGGCAGCCTCAGACTCCGCGACCTGGAATCCGCAGCGGCGGCGCAAACCGCGAAGGAAACAGCCGCTCCGGAGACGAAAGACGGCCATCGCGTTAATCTGCTGCTGAACATCGAGACCACCCGCAACCTGAACATTTTCGATACCCGCGGCGCGGACGGCGTGGGGCTTTTCAGGTCCGAATTTCTCTTTATCCATAAGGAGACCCTGCCCACCGAAGAAGAGCAGTTTTGCGAGTTCGAGAAGATCGCCAAAGCTTTCTATCCGCGCAAGGTGGTCATCCGCACGGTGGATTTCGGCGGGGATAAACATCCGCCTTCCGTTCTGGAGAACGAAAACACCTCCGCCTATGCCGGACTGCGCGGCATAAGATACTGCCTGGCGCATCCGGTTTTTTTTGAGACCCATCTGCGCGCGATCCTGCGCGCCGGCGCTTCCGGCAATGTCAGCGTGATGTTCCCCATGGTGCCGGGGCTGGAGACTTTCCGCGAAGCCAAGGCTTTTCTTAAGAAGACCAGGGAGAAACTGGAGTCGGAAGGGGCGAAGCTCGGCAAGCCCATTCAGACGGGTATAATGATAGAGGTTCCGTCCGCCGCCCTGATGGCCGGGGTGCTGGCGAGAGAATCGGATTTTTTCAGCATAGGCACTAACGACCTTTTCCAGTACACGCTGGGCGTGGACCGGGAGGACTCCTCCTATTCCGGCTCCGGGCTCTTCCTCCCTCCCAGCATCGTTCAGCTGGTGCAGCTGGTGGTGGAGTCGGCCCACAAAAAAAAGAGGCCCGTAGCCGTCTGCGGCGAACTGGCCCACCAGATCCTGGCGCTTCCGCTGCTCATCGGGCTCGGCGTCGATGAGCTCAGCATGGACGCTTCTCATATAACTTCGGTCAGGAGCGCCGTCCGCGAACTTTCCTGGGCCGCGTGCCGGGAGCTGGCGCAGAAGGCGCTTGCGCTCGAGACCCCGGCCGAGATAAAAGCTCTGCTGATGAGCGCGGCCGAAAAGCCGCAGGTCCGGCTGCCGTAATATTCCTATACCCCGATAATTTATTTCACAAGACTGGCCGCGTTTTTGCGCGGAGCGTATTGCCGCGCCGCGGATAAACGTTTTAATATTATTGAGTTCCACGTCGGAGAAGAGCCCGTAAAAAAATATTGTTGACAAGCTTCAGCGCAATATGGTAAAAAATGAATAGTGAATCACCATTCGCTTTATTGCCTCGGTCGGGATTCGCGGGTTAGGGAGACGTTCGCGGCGAAAGCGTAAAATTAAACGGAGGGTTAAAAATATATGGAAAAGAAAGTAGCGGTAATCACCGGAGCGGCCAGGGGCCTTGGAAGAGCGGGAGCCGAAAGGTTCCTGGAATCGGGCAACTGGAAAGTGGCGATCCTGGACATGAACGAAGAATCGCTGGCAAAGACCGCCCGCGAGCTCGGCGAGAAATACGGCGCGGACAACGTGGCTTATTTCACGGTCAACGTGACCTCGAAAGAATCCGTAGGGAACGTCATGAAGGCCGTGATCGAAAAGTTCGGCAGGATAGATTCCCTCATCAACAACGCCGGCATCACCCGCGATAACATGATGCACAAGATGCCGGAAGCCGACTGGGACGTGGTGCTGGACGTGAATCTTAAAGGCGCTTTCCTGTGCGCCACCGCCGTCGCGGCCCATATGAAGGAAAGAAAGTCCGGCACCATAATAAACACCTCTTCGGTGGTAGGCGTTTACGGCAATATGGGCCAGAGCAATTACGCCGCCTCCAAGTTCGGCGTCATAGGCCTTACCAAGACCTGGGCGAAAGAGCTGGGCAGGGACGGTATCAGGGTCAACGCGGTGGCTCCGGGCTATACGATGACCGAGATGCTTCAGACCGTGCCCGAGAAGATACTCACGGCCATCGCCGAAAAGACGCCTTTGAAAAGGCTCGGCAAGCCCCAGGACATCGCCAACGCGTATTATTTCCTTTCCTCCGACGAATCCGCCTTCATAACCGGGCAGGTCATGTCGGTGGACGGAGGCTTAGTCATATAATGCCGATAGCGCCGCCCACGCCGAAAGGCTTAAAGACCAGGGAGAGGATACTTAAGGCGTCAAGCGAAGTCTTCTCCAGGGCCGGGTACGGCTTGTCCGGGGTAGCGGAGATCTGCTCCGCCTCGGACATAGCCGTGGGCGGTTTTTACCGGTATTTTTCGGGCAAAGAAGAAGTGCTCGCGGCCATCGTCTCCAGCCTGGAAGCCCGGCTTACGGAAAAAATGGCGGGGCTTCCCCTTGAGACCAGCGTGCGGGAAGAGATTGAGGCCGTAGCCGGACTTTACTTCAGATTCGTCGCGGAGAACAAGGATTTCTACCAGGTGATGAGAGAAGCGGAATTCGCGTGCGAGCGTGTTTCTAAAAAGTTCTACGCCTCGTTCGCCGCCGCTATACAGGGCAGGCTGGAGAAATACGGGGCGGGCCTGGAAGAAGATGAGGCCGCGGTATACGCGCTTATCGGCACGCTTTCTTTCGTGGCGGTAAGAAATATAATCTGGCGCAGGAAGCCGGTCCCTAAAAAAGCCGTTGCCGACGCCGCCGAGGTGTTCCTTAACGGCGTAAGCCGGCTGGGCCCGGACTACGCCGCGCTCCTTGAAAAGGCGGCGGCGCTTAAAGAACTTCCGGCCCACAAGGCGGTCGAGAAGGATACTGCCGGCCGCCTGCTGGCCTCGGCCGAGCTGGTGTTCGGACGCATGGGCTACGGCCCGGCGCATATTTCGGAGATAACGAAGCACGCCGGCTACGCCGCCGGGACGTTCTATACCTGCTTCAAGTCGAAGCAGGAGGCGCTGGCGGAGCTGGTCGTGAAACTGCGCGACGAGCTGGTCTTAAAGGCGGCCCGCTATTCGCAGGGCTGCTCTTCCAGGACCGAGATCGAGGTCATGGCCTTTCTGGCCCTGTTCGATTTCATTTCCGAACACCCCTACGGCTATCAGATAATGCGCGAGGCCGAATTCGTGGATTTTAAACTGGCCGAGGCTTATTATATATATATCCTTAAAAATTACACGGCAAGGATGCGCGAGACCGCCGCGCCGGGCGAGTTCTCCATACGCGATTACGAAACGCTTTCGCTGATGATGATGGGTATGGGGCACATGCTGGGCCTTAAGTACGCGCTCTGGAGCGCGAAAGGTCCGGACAGAGAAGAGATGGAAGGCATGCTCCAACGCGTGTTTTCCGGTTTGACAAAAAACTAAAACGGAGGGTTAATATGTTCAAAATAATATCTACCGGGATGTATCTGCCTAAGAATCTGGTCACCAACGAGGACCTTTGCAAGAAGTTCGGCGACGATCCGCTGAAGAAGATCCTGGGCCGTATCGGGCACGGCGCGCGCTATTATTCCGATAAGGACGAGTCGTCCGCTCATCTCGCGATAAAAGCCGGCGAAGAGGCGCTGAAGAATTCCGGCCTGAAAGCGGAAGACATCGATCTGCTTATAATTTCCACCGACACGCCGGCCCAGATCTCCCCCGCCACGGCGGCCGAGGTGCAGCATAAGCTGGGTCTTAAGAACGCCGGCGCCTTCGATATCAACTGCGCCTGCGCCGGGTTCGTGACGGCCGTGGATATGGCGTCAAAATACCTCGACGGGGTCACTTACAAGAACATCATGATCATAGGCACCTACGCCATGAGCAAACATGTCGACCACGACGACGTGAACTCGACGATGCTTTTCGGCGACGGGGCCGGAGCTTTTATCATCCAGCACTCGCCCAACCAGGGCAAAATGGCGTCGACGCTTAAGGCCGACGGCGCCTACTGGGACTTTATGGGCATCTACGGCGGCGGCACCAGCCGGCCCGTTACCGAGGAAGTCCTCGCCGACAGGACGCATAAGGTCAAGATCCCGAAGAAATTCCCCGCCAGCCTGAACACCGAGCAGTGGCCCCCGCTCATAGAGAAGACCCTGGCCAAGCTCTCGCTGAAGCCCGCGGATGTTGACGCTTACATTTTCACGCAGGTGCGCAAGCCCACTATAGAAGAAGTAATGACCGGCTTCGGCCTGCCGATGGAGAAGACCCATACCATAATGGAAAAATGGGGCTACACAGGTTCCGCCTGCGTGCCCATGGCTTTCCACGATATGGCCGCCCAGGGCAAAGTTAAGCGGGGCGACCGGGTATTGATGTGCGCTTCCGGCGGCGGCTATGCCATGGCCTGCCTCACCTTCATATACTGACCTGGAGACTATCATGACGCAGACTTCTTCAACGCCCGACACCACCGCGCCGGCGGCGGGCAGATGGGCCGGGGTTTATAAAAGCAAACTTATCAGCATCGATGACGCGGTCTCTAAACTGCGGTCGGACTGGGACGTTATCGTGGCGCAGTGCGCCTCAGAGCCGCAGGGCCTTATGTCGCGCTTCCACACTATGGCGGACAGAGTGGAGAACGTGCGCGTGTTTTCAGTGCTTACGCTCAAGCCTTATGACTTCTATATGAAGCCTGAGATGAAGGGGCGTTTCGAGCTTTGCAGCTGGTTCCACGCTCCCGGCTCCAGAGAGGCGCTGAAAAAGGGCGCGGGCACCGTAACCTACGTTCCCAACATGCTGCATCGCGCGGCTATCGACAGGATACAGGTGAGAAGACCCGACGTATTCTTCGGCACCTGCACACCTCCGGACAAGAACGGGTTCGTGTCGCTGTCGCTGGGTATAACTTATGAAAAGGAAATACTGGAGGCGGCCGGGCTGGTGATACTCGAAGTTAACCGGAACCTGCCCCTCACTTTCGGAGATACGCATGTGCACGTGAGCGCGGTGGATCATTTTGTAGAATATCATCATGAAGTTCCCACGCTTCCCTCCCCCGTCCCGGACGCGACCGAGCTGACGATAGGCGGGCACATCGGAGAGCTGGTCCAGGACGAGGCGACGATACAGCTTGGAATAGGCGGCATACCGAACGCCGCGGCGCTGGCTCTTAAAGGAAAGAAGAACCTGGGCGTGCATACGGAGATGATGGTGGACTCCATGATGGAGCTTTATGAATGCGGGGCGATAACCAACGCCAAAAAAGCGCTGGTGAAGGACAAGTTCGTTTGTACGTTCGCCATGGGGTCCCGCAAACTTTACGACTGGCTGGACGGGAACGTGGCGGTGGAATTCAGGCGGGGCTCCTGGGTGAACGATCCGGCCGTGATCCGCAGGAATTCCAGGATGGTTTCGGTGAACACCTGCCTGACGGTCGATCTGACCGGTCAAGTGGCCAGCGAAAGCATAGGTTCCTCGCAGTATTCGGGGACGGGCGGACAGACGGACACGGCAGTGGGCGCTAAAGAGGCGTATGACGGGCTCGGGAAATCCATAATCGCCTGCCGCTCGACTGCCCGGAACGGCTCGGTGTCTACCATAGTGCCGATGCTGCCGGAGGGCACGGCGGTTACGCTCCACAGGAGCAACACCGACCATCTGGTCACGGAGCACGGCATCGCGTACCTGCGGGGGCGTACCGTCAGGGAGCGCGCGTTGAATCTTATTGCGGTGGCTCATCCGGATTTCAGGGCTGAGCTGAGAACACAGGCGGCGAAACTCGGATATATCTAACAAAACTAAACGGAGGATAATATAATGAAGGAAGTTTTCATAATTGACGGAGTACGGACGGCTATCGGCAATTTCGGCGGGACCCTCGCGGATTTCAGCTCGGTGGAACTCGGCAAGATCGCGGGTAAAGCTCTTCTCGAGCGGACCAAAACCGATGCCGCCCAGGTGGATGAGGCTCTTTTCGGCAGCATCTATCAGGCGGGCTGCGGGCAGAACGTTGCCCGGCAGATCGGCATCGGCATAGGAATGCCCAAGGAAAAAACAGCCCTAACGCTTAATATGCTTTGCGGTTCGGGACTGCGGACCGTGGCCATGGCGGCGCAGGAAATAAAGTGCGGCGACGCGGAACTTATTATCGCCGGCGGCGCCGAATCCATGACGAACGCTCCGTACCTTCTTAAAAAGGCGCGCTACGGCTACAAGATGGGGCACGGCGAGCTGCTCGATTCGATGATCTACGACGGGTTGACCGATATCTTTAATAATTATCATATGGGCGTCACCGCCGAGAATCTGGCCGTAAAGTACGGTCTTACCCGCGAGGCGCAGGACCAGTTCGCCGTAGGTTCTCAGAACAAGGCCGAAAAAGCCCTGGCCTCCAACCGCTTCGCCGACGAGATAGCCCCGGTCGCGATAACGGACAGGAAAGGCAACACGGTCATGTTCGAGAAGGACGAATTCCCGAAAGCCGGCATAACTCTGGAAAAGCTGGCCAAGCTCCGGCCCGCCTTCAAGAAGGATGGGACCGTCACCGCCGCCAACGCCTCGGGCATAAACGACGCGGCCGCCTGCGTTCTGGTCGCCTCGGCCGACGCGGTGAAAAAACACGGTTACAAACCTATGGCGAAGATAGTTTCATACGGCTGGGCCGGCACCGACCCCTCCATCATGGGCATCGGTCCCGTCGACGCCGTCAAGATCGCGCTCGCGCGCGCCGACTGGCAGCTTAAAGATGTGGATCTCATAGAGGCCAACGAAGCGTTCGCCGCGCAGTCCCTGGCGGTTTCCAAAGATCTGGGCTTTAACGGCGAGATCGTAAACGTTAACGGCGGCGCTATCGCGCTCGGCCATCCCGTCGGCGCCAGCGGCGCAAGGATCCTGGTCACGCTCATACACGAGATGAAAAAACGCGGCAGCAAGAAAGGCCTCGCCACGCTTTGCGTAGGCGGCGGCATGGGCATAGCGATGTGCGTGGAAGCGGTTTAAACAGTTCAAATACTAAAGCCGGGGAGGGCCCTTCGCCTTCGGACGAAGGGCCCATAACCCCCCTGGGTCCTTCGGCTCTTGCGCGGCGCGTCAATGAATAGTATGATATCCTTGTTAAATCCATCGCTGGTACCATCTGGTACCATAAGGCTATTAATGAAGATATCTATATTTATATTATTCGCAGCCATATTAATGACCACAAAAACAGAGGCCGGACAAACCGGTCCCTTTTCACAACTTTCGGAAACTACTCCGAACGTGAACCAGCCGGCAATTCCGTTGCCGCAGCCTGAGCAGCGGTCCGGCGGCGTCTCACTAGTCCGCACGGCGCAATCCAAATTCTGGGAGCGCGTGGAATGCTATCAGGATACCGCCCGCCCTTTTGCGATAGAAAGCGCGCTCAACAAATCGCGCCACGAGAATCCTGAAGTAGTCGCCGCTTTCGGCTCCGACCTGCCTGCTTCTAACCTTTTTCTTCTTCACTACGGACCCAAGTGGAAAACCAACAAGGGCAAAGTCGTAATGCTGGCTCACGGCGCCTCCGATAACGCGACCCGCGCCTGGGCCGCCCCTACCAGCCTTATAGACACCGCCGGCACTCCCGGCCTGCTGCAGGCCCTCGAAGCCGCCGGCTACAGGGTTTTCGCCGTAACTTTCCCCCACAAGCACGACAATCTTTTCTACGAGGCTCAGGACCTGGCCGACGCTATAGCCATCGCCAGAAGCGCCACAGGCGCCGGTAAAGTTATATTGATAGGCCATAGCGCCGGAGGGCTCGCCGCCCGGGCTTATGTATCCGATTTCCGGCTGAACGGAAGATGGACGCCCTATCAGGACGATGTGGAGCATCTTATTACGCTGGCCACTCCTCACCTGGGACAGGACTTCGCCTTCCGTCACCCCGAATTTAATTACTTTTTTATGCAGGACACACTGGCCGCCAACGCACCGATGAGCTGGGACAAGATCCTTGCCTACGGTCAATGGAAGGATACGTTCGATCTCAGTATTTACAGCGATAATTTCCCCATGCAGCAGCAGGTCCTTTCCGACTGGACCGGCAAATATCCGATGAGCCTGACCTCTCCCGATTATTATACCACCATACACGGCGGACAGGGCTTCGTGAGCCATTCGCTTGGGATAAACGAAGCTGTAATGAAGGGCGGAAATTTCATGAACAGTTTCAAGTCATATCCGGTGCCCGCCGATATTTCCGTGACCGTAATAGCCGGCACCAACCAGAAGATACAGGGCGTGCCGCAGACGGAGACGGACGGCCCGTCGGACGGACTGGTATTCGTCGAGAGCGCCTCGCATACGGCGGATCTCTCCAGCCCCGGCCGCAAGGAACCGATACAAAAGATCATTGTGGACGAGAACCACCTGACCATCGCCTATAGCCCGGCGATGATGAAGATGATCACCGGTCTTATAAAATAACGGCTCAGGGCACGGGCAAAAAATGACCCCCGCTTTTCCGCGGGGGTCATTTTTTTATAGGCGGTCCGGCGTGTGAGAAGGCTCAGTCGGGGGTCGCGGGACCGTGGAGCACTTTCCGGACTTCTCCAGTTATGAAATCGATGCCGGAAGTTTTTGAAATGATACCGCGTACCTGCTTGTAGCGGCTTACGTCGGACCGGGTTTGCGTATGAAAGTGAGTGGCCGTGACGACTACGACGGGAATATCGGACAGGCGCTGGTCCTTTTGTAATTCCTTCAGCAGCTGGATCCCGTCCAGTTCAGGCATTCCGATATCTGTGATGAGGAGGTCGGTGTGCGCGTCCTGGCAAAGACGCAATCCTTCCCTGCCGTTCATGCCGACAACTACGGTATAATCGGTTTCGAGCGCGGCCACTATCAGGGCCGCGAAAGGTTCGTTATCATCCAGCACCACTATTCGTTTTTTTTCTTGCATTTTTGCGGCTCAATTTCGCGCGAAGATGATGGTTATCGTGGCGTTCGTGCGGTTCCCTTTCACCGTCGCTTTGTAGGGCCTTTTGGACGTATTGATAAAACCAGCCAGCGCTTTAGCTGTATCGATGGCGCCCTGCCCCGGCTTCAGGGCTGCTGGGATGTTCAACGCGTCAACCTGTTTCACCGACCCGTCCGGCTTTTTAAAACTGAACAAAGAAAGCCATAAGTTTATCATACCGTCGGGAGCTTTGCTGCTCGCGATGCCGGAGATCTCCGCCGTCACCGCCCGGCCGCCTACCGTGACCTTGCCGGAAGTGACTATCGCCCTTTGGGTCGCGTCGTACGACACGGCGGTCAGATCGGCGCCTTTTTCCAATTCTGTTTCCGTGTCGTATCCTTCTTTAGGATCTTTATTCATAGCTTATCATTCCCCCGCCCCCGCTGATCGTGTTGTGCTTTTCGCCTTTATGGGCGCTTAGATGCAAAAAACACTATCAATACTATATATTTTTTCACACGGGGGACTCAACCGAAAGAATTTTTCCCAAATCCTCCGATAAAGAAGGATTTGGGACCTTCGGAATTAATGACTGGGATCATTAAACGTTTTCATCCGCTTAGTGAAACTCCATTTACCGTCGAATATTGAAGCAGCCATCGGCAAATTCATTTCTTTTGTGAATTATGTGTTTATGCGGCTATTTGCGCGACGCTGCACTAGCTTGGTGCGATAGGTCTAAAGGCCTATGCGAATATAGGTCCTTTGGCCCTTACGGGTTTGACATATATCAACTAACCTATGACTACCATGTAATCTCCGGGATTGGCCGGAGAGCATCCACCTCCGGACCGAAATCCGGATTCACCATGGAACTTAAAACGGTGACGCGTCAAGGCGGATATACATCATGGAACTCAGCACCAATACAACTGTGACGTTGAAAAATATCAAAGCGATAGCGGCCTCCTTCCTTTTAACATTAATTCTCCTGCCTCAAGCCGGACTTCTTAACGCCGGCGCTTTTGACGCGCTTAAAGAGTTAACCTCCGGAATAGAGACTCCCATCCAGCCGCAAGTCCCCGCACCCGGTACTCTGGGCGCCGTCCGGCCTTTAAAAGTATATTTCATCAGCGTCGGCCAGGGTGACTCCACCTACATAGAACTGCCTAACGGGGCTAATGTTCTTATAGACGGAGGACCTTCCAATTCTGCGACCAGTTCCCTGGCCTCTTTCCTTTCGTCCCACCAGGTCGCCAAACTGGACAATGTCGTGCTTACCCATCCGCATTCGGATCATTTTGCCGGTCTTCAGTATGTTTTCTCCAACCTCACGGTTACTAATTTTTTCGACACGATGGCGGATAATACAGGCTCCACTGGCGACGATGCCGTCCGTGCGAAGGCCAAGTCCATGGGAGTGAATATCGTTCATCCCTCGGCCGGCGACACACTTGCCTGGGACCCGGGCGAAGTACAGGTGAAAGTGCTGAACTCCTGCTCCACCCCCGTAAGCAGCAGCGTCGGACAGGTACTTAACGACTGCTCTATAGTGCTCAAGGTCACTTATCAGAATACCTCCATGCTTTTCACCGGCGACATGCAGGATGATGTTGAAGCCACGCTGGTGAAGGAATATGGCGCAGATCTCAGGGCCGATGTTCTTAAGGTCGGGCACCATGGCAGCCGTTATTCTTCCAGCGACGCCTTTCTGGCAGAGGTTCGCCCGCACGACGCGTATATTTCCGTGGGGACGGGCAACACTTACGGCTTCCCCACCTCCGACTGTCTTTCCCGCCTTCAGAACGCCGGCGCTATAGTGCACCGCACCGACCTTGACGGCACTATGGAGTACACCGCCGGCGGAACCTCTTCTCAAGCTTCGACCGCGGACACCGTACCTCCTTTAAAATACTAAACTCTCCTCCTTGTAGTCTTTCCCGGCCGGGCAGCCCATGTTCTGTCCGGCCGGAAACTTATTATAGTGTAGAATATGACCGCGACAGCGTACTGTCGCTGACGTTTATTCCCCAATGAAGAAATAATCCGAATTCTTAAATTACACAAAAAAACCGGAGAGTCGAATAGGATTTTTTCACGTCTTTCCGGCGGCTTGCCCCACCGTGAAACTGGGGGTGGCCTGTCCTTCGCAGCAGCGGCGGAGGAGGAAAGCCGGAATCCAGGCACTGTCGGAAACTGGACACCGGCTTCCCCCCCAGTTTCACGGTGGGGCAGGTCGCCGGTGAGACGGATCGACTGATGTTTATATTGTAAAGCCCAACTTAGATGGGCGGCTGATCTGAGGGCAAATGAAACAGGGGATGGCGGCTGTGGCTTATCGCCGACCGCTATCCCCTTCGTATTAAGTATCGCGTTGTCTCACTGCCGTAGTGTCGCAAAGTACGGATGAGGCAGGTACGGCAGCTTCTCCGGTTTGCTGTCGGTCTTTTTAACTTCCATTTCCTGCACCAGTATGGAAGGCGAGACGATGGAGCCGGGCGTGCTCCAGTCGGGATAATAGACGTTCATTTCCTTTGAAACCGCGGCTATATCGCGCAGCGCGCGCAGGCTGGTGCCTGTGAATTCCAAACCGTGAACCGGTTCTTCATGGCCGTCTTTAACATACACGCGGTAAGCGGCGAACGGTTCGGTCATGCTGTCCAGCCCTTTTACTAAAAGGCAGTATTCCAGTTCTTGTTCGCGGCACATGTCGATGAATTTCTTTTTAAGCTCGGCGAGCGGCAATACCTTCGCCGAATTATCTTCCGGCCGTATGAACACGTTGGAAGGAGAGCCGGAGGCGTATTCCGTAAAATCGGCGCGGCCATGGCCGTTGGATATTTTAAAATCCCGGGTGGCGGCGCGGGACATGTAATAGTTAAGCAGTTTTCCTTTTTCTACAAGGTCCAGTTTCTGCGCCGGTACACCTTCGTCGTCCACCTCGTAATGGCCGATCAGCGGCTTGCCTTCGAAGTAGCTCTCGGACGGTTCGTCCGTCACGCTCAAGAAGGGCGAGAGAACGCGCATGTCCAGACGTTCCACTAGGGCGCCGGGACGCCTGTAGACGGATTCGGAGGACCATTTGTTGGGCGTGGTCCAGACTTCGCGAGGATTAGACAGGTTCGAGACCAGGAAATGGTCGAAAAATTTCCCCGCGGCGTCCTTCTCGAAGAACACCGGTCCGATATAGGCCTTGATCTGCTCCGAGCGGTCCATTCCGGAAAGTTCTTTCCCGGTCTTTTCGGCCATCGCCAGCAGGGTGCCGAGGTCCGGGGCGTCTTTGGCTTCGCAGAAATCCCGCTCGTCGCCGGCGGTGAGAAGGAAGCCGTCCGGAGCGTAGGCCTTGGCCTCTATGATCACCGAGCCCAGGCAGTCGGAGCGTTTAAAGGCGGACCCTTCGCTGTCGAGGAACCTGACGTCGCCGGACTGGAAGTTCAGCCTCACCTTGGAACATTTTACGGCCGGATACTTCTTGAACACCGCGGATACTTTTCTGATGTTCTCGCGCCAGAGGTCCTGGTCCAGGGTCTCCGCTTTGGCGTCGCGGAACAGCCGGTACGGCGGCCGCGCGGTCATGTCGTCGTAGAGTTCGGTGATGTTCTTGGATTCCTTGTATGCTTTTTTCTTGGAATGGTTCTCAAGGGCTTTTTTGTACGCTTTGTCGGTGACGGACCAGATGGAATTGCGCAGGCTGTCGTAGTTGTCCTCCAGTCCCAGCGACCAGTCCGTTTCCTCGCGGTAGCCCTCCCATACGTTGGGCGCGTAGTTGCTGTTGTCGAAAACCGGCGAGCCGACGCGGAGGTCCGCTTTCAGGCGGCGGTAGGGCGAAGCGTACTCGGACTCTATCGCGCCGAAGCTCGCGGTTATGCCCAGCGAGCGGCCTTCTATCACCTCGTAGTCGAGGAAATAGGGTTTGTCCAGGGCGTCCATCCTGAGCTTGTCCATGGAGCGCGCCATCTCGTCCCGCATGGCCCTGAAAACATCGTCGTTCGCGGGCAGGTCCGGGCCGGCCAGGAGCGCGCCGGGGATGGCGCAAAATGCGAGTATCAGTCCGAGAAAATATTTATTCATAGTTCTGGTCCTTTACCTTTACTATTTATCGTCATGGAGGGGCGGAGGCAGCACCGGCGGCTTTTCCTGCGATTTGGGCGACTTCTCAACCTCCATCTCCGAGAGAAGCAGGCTGGGCGAGACCGCGGAGACCGGGACCCAGCCCGACTCGGCGCCGCAGGTGCCGTTGAAGATGTCGGGATCGTCGGCGGCGGCGACGATCTTGCTGAGGCTGGCTATGGGCGTGCCTACGATATCGACGCCGCGGACAACTTCGTCAGGCCTGCCGTCGGTATAGACGCGGTACACCAGCAGCGGCAGCACCTTGAAGGACTGCGACCCTCCGCGGGCCGTATTGGTGAAGCCGCCTGAGATGTCGTCGAAAACGAGACCGAAAGGCTTGTTTTGTTTTTTACATTCTTCGATCAGCTGTCTGCGCAGTTCCCCGTAGCTGACGGTCTTCGAAGCTTCGACCATCGTGTTGCCCATGCGCGAGACTACCGGGAGGCCGGTGGAATGCCTGCCGTGCCCGTTGGAGGCCGTAAAATCGCGTATGGGCGAGCGGCTCATCAGGAAACCCTTGAGCACGCCGTTCTCGATCAGCGAGGCCCGCCCCGACCTGACCCCTTCGTCGTCGTATTTATAATAGCCGCGCAGCGAATGTCCGCGGAAATCCTTTATGTTCGGATCGTCGTAGACCGTCAGGATATCGGAGGTAACTTTCTGGTTCAGCTTTTTGGCGAAGGTCTGGCCCTCCTCCTCGAGCTTCTGGCGGTGGCCTTCCAGGCGGTGGCCGATGATCTCGTGGAAATAGACGGCCGCGGCGCGCGCCTTCAGTATTGCGGGGCCGTGGTAGGGTTCCACGACCGGAGCGTCCTTCAGGGCTTTCAGCTCGGCGATGGAACGGGTGATGTCGGCCATCACTTTTTCGTCGGAGGGCAGCTCGGCGTAGGAGGCGGTGTTGTATTGCTCGCCGCGGGAGATTTCCATGCCGTCCGTAGTGCGCGAGATGAGGCTGAAGGACAGCGTGATATAGTTGTTGCCGGTCTTGATTCTGGAGCCTTCGCTGTTGACGATGTACCGGTTCTCGTTCTCGGCGGTCAGGCTGACGCCGGAATCGTAGATAAAGGGCGCGTCCGCGAACCTGGCGGAAAATCTGTTGAGCTTTTCGCGCCAGACCTTCTTATCCAGCTCCGGCAGCGTCACTGTTTCGTAGAACACTTCCGGTTTGGACGGCGAGAAATCCGGCGAGGGGTCGTCCTCCTGGGCCGTCACAGCCTTGTTCATTTTGACCTTCGTGAAGTTCTCCTGCGCCTTCTTGTAGGCCTTGTCCGTATATTCCCAGATGCGGGCGCGGAGGGCGTCCACGTCGTCGTCCACGGCCAGAGGAAGGTTGAGGGGCTGCGACTGGCTGGCCCAGGAATAATCGCCTTTGACCTGGTGCGTGTTGTCCAGTTCGGGGGTGTTGACGCGCAGGTCGATGTCGAGCTTGCGGTTGGCGTAGTCTGAATCGGAGTTTATCGCGCCCATCGTGGAGCCAAGATAGTATGTCTTGGACTCGGTCACTTCGTAGGCGAGATAATGCAGGGGCACGGACTCCGCGTTCTTAAATCCCTTGAAGGACCTGTCCAGTTCCTTTGTCAGAGCTGTCATCACCGCGTCGGTGTTCATATCCGCCGCAAGAATGGCCGGACTGATGGACAGTCCCGCGGTCAGAAGTAGTAGTTTAAACATGCAGCCTCCGTAAATGCGATCCGCCGAAAGTAAATTATATATTAAAATATAGTGCTAGCGCCCTGATTCGCTGTGGCGTCCAAAAGATCAAGTAAGGCGGAGGTCTCTTCGAGACGTTTTTCATCCTTCTGGTGAAGTCTTTAACGTCTCCCCGGCGAAAGCCGGGGACCAGTGTAGTAGATATTCATGGATTCAGGCTTTTGCCGGAATGACGACTTTGTATTAAATGAGCTTTTGGGTATGGCGTTCATGGCGTTCGTCGAATTGCCTAAGGCCCGCCCTATTTAGTAGTATACCTATAAGGCCTCCAAGGCCTTGGCCCTTGAACAGGGCTATTCCATAATCCAGGAGCAATACTTTTATGCCCAAGTCGGCCACTGTTAAAAAAGCCAAAAAGAACGTTAAATCCATAAAAACACCCAAAATGGTGTATTTCTTCGGCGGCGGTAAAGCCGAAGGCAAAGCCTCGATGAAAAATTTGCTGGGCGGCAAGGGCGCGAACCTCGCCGAGATGGCCGGTCATCCGGCCCTGAAGCTGCCGGTTCCCCCCGGTTTCACACTCACGACCGAAGTCTGCACCTATTACTGGGCCAACAAGCGGTCCTATCCGAAATCCCTGAAAGAGGAAGTCGCAAAAAATCTGTCCAGGATCGAGGCTATCACCGGCAAGAAATTCGGCGACGCCGCCAATCCCCTGCTGGTCTCCGTGCGCTCCGGCGCCCGCAGTTCCATGCCGGGCATGATGGAGACCATCCTTAACTGCGGCCTCACCGAAGGCACCATCCCCGGGCTGATAGCGCTCACCGGCAACCCCCGCTTCGTTTACGACTCCTACCGCCGTCTCATCATGATGTATTCCGACGTCGTCATGGAAAAGGCCGCCGGCATCGAGCCCGCGGACGACCAGGGCATCCGCAAGCAGCTTGAGCGCATCATGCACGACATGAAAACCAGGAAGGGCGCCAAGTCAGACACCGACCTTACCGCCGAAGATCTGAAGGAGCTGTCCGGCCTGTTCAAGGCTAAGGTAAAGGAAGTCACCGGCAAAGAATTCCCCGATAACCACATGGACCAGCTGTGGGGCTCCATCGGCGCCGTGTTCGCGTCCTGGATGGGCAAGCGCGCCGTCTCCTACCGCCGCATCGAAGGCATCCCCGCCGACTGGGGCACCGCCGTCAACGTGCAGGCCATGGTGTTCGGCAATATGGGCGACGAATCTTCCACCGGCGTGGGCTTCACCCGCAATCCCGGTACCGGCGAGAACGCTTTCTTCGGCGAGTTCCTCGAGAACGCCCAGGGCGAGGACGTGGTCGCGGGCATCCGCACCCCCCACCCGATCAACGAATCCAGCCGCAACGACCAGTCCCGGAACCTGAAATCCCTGGAGCAGCTCATGCCCGCGGCCTACAAAGAACTGGCCGCCATACGGGCCAAGCTCGAGAAGCATTACCACGACATGCTCGATATCGAGTTCACCATAGAAAAAGGCAGGCTCTGGATGCTGCAGTGCCGCGTCGGCAAGCGCAACGGCCTCGCCGCAGTGCGCATGGCGCTGGACATGTATAAAGAAAAGCTCGCCACCAGGGAAGAGGCCGTGCTGCGCGTTTCCCCCGACCAGTTAGACGAGCTGCTGCACCCCATTCTCGACCCCAAAATAGAGGTCGGTACCAAACCCATCGGCAAAGGCCTCCCCGCGGGCCCCGGCGGCGCGGTGGGCATGATAGTTTTCACGGCTGAAGAGGCCGTCAAGTGGAAGAAAGAAGGCAAGCGCGTCATCCTGGTCCGCGAAGAGACCAACCCCGAAGACGTCGAGGGCATGAGGGCGGCGGAAGCCATCCTCACCGCCCGCGGCGGCATGACCTCGCACGCGGCCCTTGTGGCGCGCGGCTGGGGCAAATGCTGCGTCGTCGGCTGCGCCGACGTTAAGATAGATCTGAAGGCCCGGACCCTCAGCCTTGGCGGCACGGTCCTCAACGAAGGCGACTGGATCTCCCTCAACGGTTCCCGCGGTCTGGTTTACACCGGCAAGATGGCCCTTGTGGAGCCCGGCGGGGTCACGATGCAGATGCTGAACGACTTCCTGAAATCCTGCAATTCCATCCGTGCGCTGAAGGTCTGGACCAACGCCGACACCCCTTCGGATGCCGCCCAGGCCCGCACTTACGGCGCCGAGGGCATAGGCCTGTTCCGCATCGAGCATATGTTCTACGGCAAGGGTTCCGACGAATCGCTGTTCCAGTTGCGCAAGATGATCATGTCGAAAACCCTAGAAGAGCGCAAGAGCGCCCTTAACGATCTGTTCCCCCACATGAAGAACGACATCAAGAACACGCTCAAAGTAATGGAAGGCCTGCATGTGACCATCCGCCTGATGGACCCGCCCCTGCACGAGTTCGTGCCACACCAGAAGGAAAAGCTGGAACAGCTGGGCCAGGCCCTGGGCATTTCCTACGAGGAGCTGGAAGCCCGCGCCACGGCGCTGCGCGAGTCCAATCCGATGATGGGGCACCGCGGCGTCCGCCTGGGCGTCACCTATCCCGAGATCACCGAGATGCAGGCCCGCGCGATCTTCGAAGCCGCGGCTGAGCTTAGTAAAGAAGGCGTAAAGGTGTTCCCCGATATCATGATCCCCGTGGTCTCTCTTGAGAACGAGGTGAAGCACCAGTCCGAGATCATACACCGCGTCTACGCCGAGGTCATGAAGCAGAAAGGCGTGAAGGTGAAGTATATGGTCGGCACCATGATAGAGATCCCCCGCGCCTGCCTCATCGCCGGCAAGCTAGCCGAGACCATGGAATTCTTCTCCTTCGGCACCAACGACCTCACCCAGATGACCTTCGGTTATTCCCGCGACGATTCAGGACCGTTCCTGAACGATTACGTCAAGAAAGGCATCATCCCCGTGGACCCTTTCCAGACCATCGACCAGACCGGCGTCGGCGAATTGATCAAGATCACCGTCGAGCGCGGCCGCAAGACCCGCAAAGACCTGAAGATAGGCATCTGCGGCGAACAGGGCGGCGAGCCCGCCTCCGTGGAATTCTGCCACAAGGCCGGGCTGACCTATGTGTCCTGCTCTCCGTTCCGCGTGCCGATAGCGATACTGTCGGCGGCGCAGTCCCAGATCAGGCATCCGAGAAAGAAGTAAGCGTGGCTAAGTCTTATAAGTACTTTCCGATGGTCCTTTCCGCTCCCTCGGGGGGCGGAAAGTCCACCATTCGCGAGAAACTGCTGAAGCGGGACAAGCGGTTCCGCTTCAGCGTGACTTGCACCACGCGGTCCAGGCGTCCGGGCGAAGCGGAAGGCAGGGATTATTATTTCGTGACGCCTGAGGAGTTCGGCCGTTTGCGCGAAAGCGGGAAGCTGCTGGAATGGGCGCGCGTACACGGTAATCTGTACGGTACGCCGGTCAGATCGGTCGTGACGCTCCTTGAAAAGGGCCTCATTCCGGTCATGACCATAGATGTTAAAGGCGCCAGAGCGGTAAAAAAAATATTCCCCGGGACGGTGACGGTATTTCTGCTGCCGCCCGGCCTTAAGACCCTTGTGAGACGGCTGAAAAAAAGACGCGAGCTGGCCGCGAATATCAGGGTAAGGCTCGAGACCGCGAAAAAAGAGATAAAAGAGGCCGCTTTTTTCGATTATCTGGTCATCAACGACAAACTGGCCGAAGCGGTCGGAGATATACGCGACATCGCGGATATAGAATGCATGAAGATCTCCCGCAAGCAGGCCGAAATACAGAGGTTCGGGCAGGAGCTTTTAAGATTTAAACTTTGAAATGTAACGGAGGTTCTATGACTACTGCTGAAATAAAGGCGCAAGAAAGCGAATTGCTCGATAAACTCATTTCCGACTACGGCCCCACCAAATATCAGGACATCGTGTGGGCTATGGAATGGGCCCGCCATCTGAGAGGGCAGGAACAGTACCGCCAGCTGCCTATGGCCGAGATGATAGAGAAGGCGATGCTTGAAGTTATCAGCGGGCAGGTAACCTCCGAACAGATCCTGAAGGCCATCGGCGCCGGCCCCTCGACCGCTCCCGCCGCGGAGAAGACCGAAGCTAAGACGCCGGCGGAGAAAAAAGAAGATAAGAAAGCCGACGCGAACGAAGAAGAGCCGAAGAAGGAAAAGAAAGAGAAGAAAGTTAAAGCCGAAAAGGAATAACTTACGCCTTTCCGGGCCCGTCCCCCCAGCACGGAGGGGCCGGGCCTTTTTGTTAACCTGATATGAAACAAGAATTTAGAGAACTCGCCGGCGACCTTGCAGCTTATATTAAGGGCTTAGATGAGGATACGACTAGTCACAGGTCTCAGCCGCTGGTCACAAGTCACAAGTCACAAGTCACAAGTAAACAGCCTCCTATCTCCAACCAGCAGCCAGAGGTCACAAGCCAGAAAGAACCTAAAGAAGAAATGAATATTCTGGCGACGGAGATAAGGGAATGCCGCAAATGCCAGTTGGGCAATTCCCGCATTCACGCCGTGGTCGGCGTCGGAGACCCGCATGCGGAGATCGTATTCGTAGGCGAAGGCCCCGGCTTTCAGGAAGACCATCAGGGCGAGCCCTTCGTGGGCAGGTCCGGACAGCTCCTGGACAAGATCCTTGAGACGGTGCTCGGGCTGAAGCGCGAAAACGTTTACATCGCCAATATCGTAAAGTGCCACCCCATGATGAACCCGGAGGCGCCGGAAGCGCACGGCAATGACCGCCCGCCGACTATCGAAGAGATCTCGGCCTGCCGGCCTTACCTTGACAGGCAACTGATGCTGATAAAACCTAAATGCATAGTAACTCTGGGCTCGGTGGCCACCAAAGTGCTGCTGGGAGTTACCCAGGGCATTAGTTCCATGCGCGGCAAATGGTACGATTACCCCGTTGAACTTTTCGGCCCCGGACATCCTATCAAAGTGTTGCCCACATACCACCCCGCCGCCCTTCTCAGGAACCCCAACCTTAAGCGCGACACCTGGGAAGATATGAAGATGCTGAAAGCCTTTATCGAAAAAAATTAACCGCGCATCACCGCAGAGACGCAGGGTGGAGCGAAGCGACACTGTAGTGTACGCAGAGAAGAAAATGTGGAGATCGGAGAAAAGGGTTTATTGTTGTCTCAGCATCAAGAGAGGGCAAGCCGCCAACTGATTCCAGGAATTAAAGATATTTTTATATAAAGATTTCTCTGCGACCTCTGTGGCTCTGCGGTGAACTTTAGTACATTTATTTTATGATAGCTGAAATAGCTTTTCCGGTCCCGCTCAGGCGGACCTTTTATTATCGGATCAAAGAAGAAATGCGGGCCGATGCGCGCCTTGGCCTGCGCGTTTTTGCCTCGTTCGGTCCGAGGCGGACCGTCGGAATGATCATGAAGCTGCACGAGGATAGCGACGTGGATCTGTCAGGCTTCAAAGAACTAAAAAGCGTTGAGGCGTTCCTGGACCATGTCCCCGCCTTTTTGGACGACGTGCCCGCGATAGCGTCCTGGATGCAGGATCGCTGGAACGCTCCGATAGGGCTGGCCGTAGAGAATTTTTTCGGACAGTACATGGGAGATTTTCTGCCTCCTGTGCCGGCGGCGCAAGCCGAGGGCGGCGCCGTACCGAACGGCGCTTTCCTGCCGGAGGTGCAGCCGCCGCTTTTAAGCGCTTCGCTTATCGAGATAACCGCAAAGCTGGCTGCCTTTGTGGGTTCGCAACCCCGCACTTTTTCCGCTGAAACAGCGGCCAAAGTGCGGGGCGAGGCGCATGTGCTGTTCGGGCCGCCGCAAAACGGCCGCTATGATGTCTACCTCGAACTGATACGGAAAGCCGTTGCCGAAGGCGGTCAGGTTCTCTGCCTGGTGCCGGACCTGAACCTTATAGCCCCTTTTGAAGAGCGCCTGCGCTCTATCTTTAAGCCGGAAGCTCTGGCTCTCTGGCACAGCCGGCTTACCCCCAAACAGCGCCGCGAGGCGTGGAGCGGAGTTCGGACCGGCGCGGTAAAAGTGGTCGTGGGCGCCCGCTCGGCCGCTTTTCTGCCCTTTAAGCGGCTGTCTCTTGCCCTTATAGACGAAGAACAGGACGATATCTATAAAGCGGAAGAGCAGGAACCTAATTTTCATGCGCGCGAGCTGCTGTTAAAGCGCGCTCTTTACCACGGCACCTGCGTGGTCCTGGCCAGCGCCTGCCCTTCGATGGAGGCTTATTCCCGCGTCGCAGAAGAAAGTTTTACCTGGACGGACCTGCCTAGGCCCACCCTTAACCGTCCCAGTGTCACCATACTGGACATGGAATCGTGCCGCTGGGAGATGATCTCAAATCCCCTCGGCGAAAAGATTAAAAAAGAGGTGGCCGGAAAAAGGCAGGCTTTAGTGCTGACCGGCCGGAAGGGCTATTCCTCGCTTAATATCTGCGCCAACTGCGGCTGGATAAAACGCTGCGGACGCTGCCGCATATCTATGGCGGTGAAGAAAGACAGCGAGGTCAGCCAGTTCGTCTGCTGGCGCTGCGGCAGAAAAGAGTCCATGCCCGAGGTCTGTCCTAAGTGCGCCGGCAAGGTGTTCCGGGAGAGCGGCGCCGGCACGCAGAAGGTAGAGGCGTATCTTAAGAAGCTTCTGCCGGGGGCCAGGGTGGCGCGTTTCGACGGCGACGTGCTGAAGAAGTCGGTGAAGGACGCGCGCGCGGTCTATGAGGAATTTAAGAAGGGCGATATCGATGTGCTGGTGGGTACGCGGCTGCTGGCCAGGGGACATGATTTCCCTAATCTCGGCGTAATAGGCGTGATAGATTCCGACGCCGGACTTTCCGCGGCCGATTTCCGCGCTTCGGAAAAGATCTTCCAGACCCTGTTCGAGGCGGGTTCGGCGTTGTTTGAAACGCAGGCCCCCGAGCCCGAGTTCATAGTGCAGACGCGCCAGCCGAAGCATTATATTTTCACCGTCCTACCGGAGCTGGATTATCTGAAGTTCGCCAAGGACGAGCTGGCGGCGCGCAAAGATTTTTTCTATCCCCCCTTCTCGGAGCTGGTGAGGATAAGTTTCGCTTCTTTCGACCTGAAGGCTATGACGGCTTTTTCGGAGGCGGTGCTGGCGGCGCTGAACGCGCCGGCCGGCGACGAGGCGGACGCTCCGACGCTGGAGATACTGGGTCCTTTGAGCTTCAGCGATCCGAAGAGGACGAAGGTAGTGCGGGAATACTACCTGATAAAGCTGGCGGATGAGAAGGAGCTGGCCTGGTGTCTGGGGCGGTTGCGGACAGTGAAAGCGCCTAAAGCGGTCAAGTTCAAGATAACGGCGGACCCCTACAGCTTCAAATAAGGTAATGCCGGGATTATCGGTTTTTGGCTATTGAGTCGCGAGGTGTAAAGTCGGGGTCCTGTCGACGGGTAGTCTTTTTGCTTCCCTCACTTCGTTGCGGGGTCAAAAAGGCTACCCATCGCCACCCCTCCGTTTCAGCTAATGCACTTGATGTTCCTTTAGCGTATAGCCCGGCACTTCCTGAAATAATAATATGTCCCCGCCCTGGTTGTCGGTACATCTAAATTTACCCACCCGTTGGTAAACAAATATCCTTTAAACAAACCGGAGCGACCTAAGCACTCCAGTTATCGAGTTATCATATAGCGTCCGATATTTCTTTCTGTTGATTATTCGTCACAACTTAAAAGGTTCGATTTACCCTTGTTGCAATCCTCGCAAAGAGTTTGAAGGTTCTCAAAAACGGTTTCTCCGCCATTTGTCCAGGCTATGATGTGATCCGCCTCTAAGACAACCGTATGTTTACCCGGGCTGCGCCCACATCCTTTACACGTAAAATTATCACGCGCAAATACGCGCCACCGAAGTCGTTTAGGAACGGCCCTGCCTGTCTTATGAGCAATAATCAATGGGGCAGATTCTGCGCTGGGAATAACAACAGGAGGCTTGTTTCCGTCAGACTCGTTTGGAAGTTGAGGGACACATGGCGATTCTAAAACTGGTGGTGGTGTGAGTGCGGAATCACTATTTCGATCATTGCAGAAAGCGTGTACCGCTTTTGTCCAACTTCCAAATCTATCCGCGTAGCAGACAGCTGAAAATCTTCCTTTTTGATCCATTTCTTGAAAGGTTGGCTGTCGCCCAAATTGTTCCCACAACCGCTGAATCTCATCAAAAAGTTCATCCTTTGAGTATTTCTGCTGCCTGCCGGACATGCCTCCTACAGCGTTAACAGCTTTTGTCCAGCTTCCAAAACGTTTTGCAAAAGGCTTGCGCGAATAGGTTCCACCGTTGGCCTTATACACCTGATATGTCAAAGAGACTTTCGGTGCTTTCGCGGAAACCATTCTTAACTCGTCAAGCAAGATTCCCTTCGTCACAGATGTTCCACCTGTTCCCTGAATACGCACTCCCTTGGTTTTGCAAAAGGCTTCAATAGCTTGCGTCCATGAACCGAAACGTGTTTGGTATATGCCTGGGCCGATTGACGATAATTGGCGGAATTCAGTAGAGGTCGGACGCCGTCTCTTCATTTGCCATATACGGTCAATTTCTTTAAACAAATCGTCTTCCGTTAGATTTGCAAATGCTTTTCGCCGCTGGGCGCGGGCGCTGACCTGCACATGTATCATGCGAGGCCGCTTTTTCGCGCCAATCGCTGTTAAAGCGCCTTCCCAACTTGTATGGAGAATAGATGTAATAGTTGTGTTACAGTAACCCCCTCCATTTTTCCTATAGAACTCATAAGTAAAGTAATAACCATCCGCCCGTTTCAAAACTTCACAAAGATTGGATTTTACCTGTTCGATAGAATATTTTTCGGTGTAGGTGAAACCTGCCTTCCTTACCGCGTCCTCATAGCTCCCAAATTTCACCGTAACTGTTATGGGATGTAATCGGGCAACACGAGCGAACTCCTGACGAGTTGGAACGACCCCGCCATATTCTTCAAGAATTACCCTCTTTATCTCTTGGAGGATGTCTGCTTCGGAATATCCAGCTAATCGTTTGGGTTTAAATTGCATAAAACCTATTCTCCTTACAGCTATTCTACAAAAAGCGGCGGAGGGCAGAGTATTTATAAATTTTGCACAATGGTCTGTTATAGTCAAAAGTTAGCATGAACTTTTTGAGAGAATGGCTTCCTATTGGCGGGTGGGTCATTCGGATTTATCGTGAAAGGGCGGGGTAATTATGTTTTGTTTAAATTAGAGTTGAAATTTAATGGCCAGAGAAACTTAATATGCATAAGTTTCATGTAGGGGCGGCGGGGTATCGTTGGCGGGGTGGCAGCCATGGGTCGGATCGGGCCGAGGAGGAACCGGCGCGAAGTCGCCGGGCCGGCCGCAGGCCCGATGGGTCCCATGGCTGACAGGACCCCGAACTTGCAGCCCGCCGCTATTTTTCCACTTCGCACGCCGGCGGAAGACCCCGGTCTTCTTCTCCATAAAACCCGAACCCGGAGCGCGCGGAAAACCCGCCGCCGCCACGACTGGGCAATCCTGCGGTTCAAGAGCCAAAGCTATTAATCAATTTGCCCGGTTTTCGTTAATTTTCTGTTACTTGGGGCTTTAAATTAATAAAATAATAACTTATGAGGAAATTATGGCTTCTCGCGGGTTGTTCGCTGGCGCTCTGGGGGTGTAAAGCCGCGCCGGAATCATCGTCATCTAAATTTGAAGTCGGAGATTATGTCGTCTATAAATACTCGGGCTCGTATCGCCATGAGCCGATATTACTGACGGAAAAAGTCCTGTCAAAGACCGAGGGAAATAAACTCGAGATCCTGGTCGAATGGAAAAGCGGCAATGAAACGCGGGCCTGGAAGCAATACGTCACCGATACGCCTTATAACCGTTCGAATAATATCGTCGACCGGCTGGTGAAGATAGACGGCACCAACGAGATAGAGCTTCCCAACAAGGATAATCAGGACCTCTATAAACTTTACGAGGGCACTTACCTCATGACCCAGCGCGTCCCGCATCTTATCAGGGAAGAGAAAAAGAGCATGCAGGCGGGGCCCGGCAGCTACCTCTGCCGGATCAGGACCTATGAAACCAAGGCGCTGGGCAAACGCGTCGAGATGACCGTGGCGGACAGCGAAGAATTCAAGTGGACCAACGTCAGCAGCTGCTATACGGAACTGAAAAGCGGCCCGAACCCTTATAATTACCAACGGAACGATCTGAAACCGGCCGTGCCCCCTCGATCTTTGAGCGATAAGCCGAAAGAGCCGGAGGAGCTCCTCTACTCGGTCGAAGTGGTTGAATACGGCAATAAAAAATAAGGCAAAAGAAATGAACGACGAAAAAACATTGGAAGAGCTTTCCAGAGGCATAGTGGACATCGTGAGCCGCGAAGACCTGCTAAAAAAACTTTCCTCGGGCAAGAAACTGCGCGTGAAGCTCGGCGTGGACCCCACCAGCCGCGATCTCCACCTCGGGCACAGCGTCGTATTAGGGAAACTTCGCCAGTTCCAGGATCTTGGCCACACGGCCGTTCTGATCATCGGAGATTTTACCGCCCAGGTGGGCGATCCTTCGGGCCGCGATTCCACCCGCCCGGTGATCGACCACGAAACCGTGGCCGAGAACGCGAAGACCTATACCCAGCAGGCTTTCAAAGTGCTTGATAAGGAGAAGACCGAAATACGCTTCAACAGCGAATGGCTTAAGCCGTTCACCGGCGACCAGTCAAAAGGCGTTTCCGATTTTATAAATGTGGCCAAGAACATCACTATCTCCCGTCTGCTCGAGCGCGAAGATTTTAAGACCCGGCTGGCTGCCGGAACCCCCGTCAGTCTGCTCGAGATCCTTTACCCGGTTTTCCAGGGGTACGACTCGGTAGCCGTGAAGGCCGATGTGGAGCTGGGCGGCCAGGACCAGATCTTTAACCTGCTGGTAGGCCGCGATCTGCAGAAGATCTACGGTCAGGAGCCGCAGGTCGTCATGACGGTGCCGCTGCTGCTCGGCACCGACGGCGTTAAAAAGATGTCTAAGTCCTACGGCAATTACGTGGCTTTGAACGACGCTCCGCAGGACATGTTCGGCAAGATGATGTCTGTTTCCGACGAGATGATGTACAGATATTATGAGCTGCTCACTATAGAGAACCTGGAAGAAATTAAGAGCGCCCATCCGATGGAGGCCAAGAAGCATCTGGCCATGCTTATGGTGGAGAAGTACCACGGCGCCGAAGAGGCGGCTGCCGCGCGGCGGCACTTCGAGCAGGTTTTCTCCAAGAAGGAACTGCCGGACGACATCGAGTCTTTTCGCGTGGAGCGCGCAGGCAAACTATCGTATATTCTGGTCGCTTCAGGGCTATGCAAAGGAATGAACGAGGCCCGCAGGCAGATCGCCCAGGGCGCGGTGCGCCTTGACGGAGAAAAAGTTCCAGAAGATATCTTCTTCGAGCCCAGGAACTGTGTGCTGCAGGTGGGACGCAGGCAGTTTAAAAAATTAACGGCTTGATAAATTCCGGAGTTAAAATGAAAAAAGTATTTTCGGCCCTCTTAATGTCCGGCCTATTTCTGCTGCCGCACGTACTGACCGCTCAGGAAGCCTCCCAGGGCGTGGATTATGAAGCGATACTCCAGAAAGCGATGAAGTCCGGTAAATTCAGCCAGGGCACGGCCGAGACCTGGGACGCCCGTGTCAAAAAGATCTCGGGCGAGGTGCGCGTCAAGGCCGCGGACAGCGATGAATGGGCGGTTCTCCAAGGAGAGATGCCTCTTGATAACGGTGACATCATTAAGACGGGGGACGGGGTGGCGGAGGTGTATCTGGATGATAAGGGCGCGATCTCCGTCGGCAGGAATACCGAACTCGAAATGACATCGCTCGGCAAGACCGAATCCGCGTTCACTCTGAATTTCGGAAATATAGCCGCGAAGGTACAGCATTTTCTGGACGAAAAGATAAAAATGCAGGTGCGCACGACTTCCGCCGTCTGCGCGCTGCGCGGCACTGAATTCGCCGTGGAATATTCCCAGTTGGGCAAGGATACCGGGGCCGCTGTTTTTGACGAAGGCAGGCTGGCCGTGACTCCCGCGATCATGGCCGGACAGCCGCAGAGCGAATACGTGCTGGAGAAGAACACAGAGCTGGTCTTCGCCCAAACGCAGAAGCGCTTTCGGGCTGCGCCGCTGTCCCACATGAGCCGTTACAGGACGGAGATAACCGCCATGCGCGCACGTCTGAACATTCTCAAAAAGAGCTGGAAGCCGGCCAGTGAAGAGCGAAAAGCGGCCATAAGGGACAGGGTCTTCAAGCGCAACGTGATACGCCGCGAGATAGAAAGCCCGAAACGTGCCGTCAAAAAAGGCAAACGGGTTCCGCGCGGAAAAAAGGCGCTTAAAAATAAAGCCAAACGCAAGGCCGCCGCGCCGTCGGAAGAAGAACAGTAATTCAGGTAGATAGGCTGCCCGCCAAACAACCGGCGGGTCCGCTTCTGCGGATAGGCAGTTAGTCCATAGGTAAGGGACAGATACGGCTAACAGTCTACGGCCATAGCTTGATCTTATTATGCGACTTTTCATCGCCTCCGGGTTTTCCCCCGGCGTACTTGAACGGATCGGGGACCTTCAGAAGTTCGCAAAGCCGTTGCTGGGCGGTACGGTGAAATGGGTGGAGCCGGGCAATATTCACCTGACCTGCGCTTTTCTGGGTGAAACGGGATCTGAAGAAAAGCTGGCGGCCGTGCGGAAAAATATCGACGAGGTCGCCGGTAACTTCAGGAAAGTCCCCGTGGTTTTGAGCGGGCTCGGCGCTTTCCCTTCGCTTGAACGCCCGAGGGTGTTATGGCTGGGGCTAAAAGAAGGCGGAGAGGACTTTAAGGCTATCGCCCGGAAACTTTACGAGGGGCTTACGGCCGAAGGCTTCGTCTTCGAGCAGGAGTTCTCCGCCCATATTACCATCGCCCGAGTTAAAGCCCGCCCCGACCGCGCCGCGCTGGCGTCGCTAAAGTCAAAGGCGGATGAATTTGAAGGGTGCCGCGACACCGTATCGTCGCTGGAACTGATGGAGAGCCGGTTGACGAGCGCGGGACCAGAGTATACCGCGCTTTATTCTAAACAGCTTATATGAAAACTTTAAAAAAAATTGCGGCCGCTCTGGTAGTATCTTCAGTGCTGCTTTCCCTATACTTTTTCTGGCCAGGCGATAAAGTAACGGTCCTCATTCCGGAAGGAGCCGCCGCCAGGCAGGTGGCTTCCATACTTAAGAACAACGGCGTTATTCTCAGCGCGGTCTGGTTCAGGACTCTGGTCAAGCTTACCGGTACGGGTAAGAAGATCATGCCGGGAGAATACGCTTTTCGTAAATACATGTCGGCGGAAGAGGCTTTATGGCGCATTCTGCACAGTACCTATATTAATAGCGTCAAAGTAGTCATCCCCGAAGGCTGGCGCGTTGAGCAAATAGCGGAACGTCTCGGCGCCAACGGAGTAACCGACCCGAAAAAATTCCTGGAACTGGCCTGGAAAGAACACCTCGAAGGGTATCTGTTCCCGTCAACTTATCAATTTAAGAAAAATACCCCTGCCCAGGAAGTAATAAATTTGCTAAAATTAGAGTTCGACAGACAGGTAGGTCCGATGTTCTCTAAAGGGTTCCCGAGCGGGCTGGACGAAAAAAAAGTCCTGGTGCTCGCCTCGATAGTCGAACGCGAGGCCGCGATAGCAAGTGAACGGCCGTTGATATCCGCGGTTTACCTGAACAGGTATTATAAAGGAATGGCTCTTGAGGCCGATCCGACCGTACAGTACGCGCTGGGCTACTGGGACAAGGGCCAGACTTATTGGAAAAAAGGCCTGACTTATAAGGACCTCAAATTTAAATCCGCCTACAATACGTATGCTGTCGGCGGTCTCCCGCCGGGACCTATCTGCAATCCGGGGGCTGATTCGGTCAGCGCGGTAATGAACCCCGCTAAGATAGACGCTTTGTATTTTGTGGCCGACAGAAAGGGCAAGCATGTCTTTAACGTAAAGTACAGCGAGCACCTTAAGGCCAAGAGAAGAATAGAGCAAGCAGCCAAAGAAAGTGAACAGTGATCAGTGGACAGTGGTCAAAAAACGATAGCAAACGTTTATAATACCGTTTTATTAAAGAGATTTCCGCTTCGGGAGGTTCAGCGAAACGACTGAGCTTGTCGAAGGAAGTGAGCGACGATATAACGGAGGGCAGAGCCCTCCTTGTGGAGCTCCGGGCGCCACCTTATAAAGCCCGGCGGTAGTCCGCCCCGAACATAGTATAGTTCGGGGTGCGACAGAGATGGGCGTGTAGCTCAGTTGGGAGAGCGCCTCGTTCGCAACGAGGAGGTCGCAGGTTCGATCCCTGTCACGTCCACCAGATCTTTTGAAAAACTAGTTCCGTGTGTGGATGCCTGGGACGAGGCGCTGGCGGCAGGGTGTATCGCCGCCAGAGTCCGAAGTGAGTAACGAGGGGTGGACTTTACCGCAGTTTTGCGTTGCTTTGGGACACTCGCTAGCGTGCGATACTTCCCGAGGCGATCGCAGGTTCGATCCCTGTGTCACGAATAAACCGCATAGCGGTTTTTCGCGACCCCGGCTCGGCGATTAAGCGGAAGCAAAAAATCGCCTGCGCCCTTGCGGACCGCGGCAAAGCATGATTATGCTTTGCACAACGAGCGGTCCTCACGTCCACCAGATCTTTTGAAATCGCAACAGTTTGTCGATCCGGTCCGGAGAAAACATGCCCGCCGAGTATTTCCCCTTAAAAGAAGGCACCAGGTTCGAGTACAAATATAAGAGCACCGAATTTGCCGGTACCGCCAAAGTATTCATCGATATCATCAAGGTCGCAAAAAAGTCCGGGAAGACCGTGGCTCAGGCCGAAATGATATTCGAACTGCGCGATACCCACACCGACGAATATACCATCACCAGCGACGCAAAGTGGCTGACAACCGCCGACGGAGTTATGGTCGGCGGCCGCAGAGAATTCCCGCTTCCGCCTAAAGAGGGCGCGACCTGGAAAGAAGACCCGGATCTGAACGAGATAGTTTCCATGTCCGACAAGGTTTCCATCAAGGCCGGAAAATACAGCAACTGTATGAAGATAGTGACCAGACTGTCCGGCGGAGACGCCGGCAAATCCGTCAGATACTACGCTCCCGGCGTAGGCTGCATACTTGAAGAGTACAGCGGCGAAGATAAGACCTGCGAACTGGAACTGGTCTCCGTGGGGAAGATCCCCCCGCCGCCGGTTAAAAAGAAGAAATAGCCCCCCTGACTGGAGTCCTCCAATGGCGACAATGACCGTGAAAGAACTGCTTAAGAGCTCCGCCGCGCGCGCGGATATCGTAGTAAAGGGCTGGATCAAGACGCGGCGCGATTCCAAGACCTTCTCTTTCGCGGAATTGAACGACGGCTCCTCCCGGGAGAACCTCCAGATAATCTTCGAACCCAAGAACGGCGATTTCACCGCCGTGCTTCCCAGGCTGGTCACCGGCGCCTCGGTCGCCGTGACGGGCGACCTTTGCGAATCACCGGCCGGAGCCAAACAGAAAATCGAGCTGCGCGCTAAAAAAGTGGAAGTCTACGGCGATTGCGACCAGGAAAAATTCCCGATCCAGAAAAAGCAGACCTCGGATGATTTCCTCCGCACGGTGGCGCATCTGCGGCCCCGCACCAATAAGTACTCCGCGATGCTCCGTATCCGCTCCGAACTATCTTTTGCCATCCACAAATATTTCCGTGACAAAGGCTTTTTCTATGTCCATACTCCCATAATCACGGCCTCCGACTGCGAAGGCGCCGGCCAGATGTTCTCGGTCACGAGCCTGGATCTGGGGAATCTGGCGTCTTTGCCGAGGACCGAAAAAGGCGAGCTGGATTTCTCTAAAGATCTCTTCGGCAAGAAGACCTATCTGACCGTTTCCGGCCAGCTTGAAGGCGAAACGCTGGCGATGGCGCTCGGCAAGATCTACACCTTCGGCCCGACGTTCAGGGCCGAGAATTCCAACACTTACCGCCATTGCGCCGAGTTTTGGATGGTCGAGCCTGAGATGGCCTTTTACGACCTCGATGACGATATGGAGCTGGCCGAGGATTTCGTGAAAAACATAACACGGCAGGTCCTCGAAAATTGTCCGCAGGACCTGGACCTGTTCGCCAGGTTCGTAGACACCGGTCTCATGGACACCCTGAAGAACGTGACCGAAAACAAATATGAGCGCATTTGCTATACCGACGCCGTAAAGCTGTTGGAGCCGGTCAATGAGCGCTTTGAAACCAAGATCAAATGGGGCGTAGACCTGGCGTCCGAACATGAGAGATTCCTGGTCGAGACTTACTTCAAAAAACCGGCCATTCTGTACAATAAGCCCAAGAACGCCGCTGCGTTCTATATGAAGCTTAACGACGACGGAAAAACCGTGCGCGGCATGGACCTCCTGGTCCCGCGCATCGGCGAACTGATAGGCGGCAGCGAGCGCGAAAACCGCCTTGATGTGCTTGAAACTAAAATGGCCGACCACAAGATCAGCCCTGAGACCTACTGGTGGTATCTTGACCTGCGGCGTTACGGCTCGGTGCCGCACTCCGGCTTCGGTCTTGGCTTTGAGAGGATGATGATGCTGGCGACGGGTATATCCAATATCCGCGACGTCACCGCTTACCCCAGAGTTCCCGGTTACGCCGAGTTCTAGTAAAAATGATGACAGTGATAAAAACGAGATAGCAGTGATTCCGACCGTCGGTATATCACTGTAATCGTTCTGTTATCACAGTAATCAAAGGGCTGCCCTCAGGCAGCCATTTTTTAGTGCGCGTTGGTTTGAATGTAATCCCTGGCTCGCAAGACATTCCCAAGGTTCTCGCCGTAATCCAGCAGTACGGCCGGCATCCTGGGTTTGGACGAGATCCTGACCTTCGCCGAGCCGTCTTTTATCTCTGAAAATTTTATTGAAAAGGTGTTTCCATAACCCTTCCATGACCATGGCGTCCGGGCTGATATCAGGCCCTTAGCCTGATCCTCTTCTGTGACCGTGTAAGCCGCTTTATCGGTAACGTACCGCCGGCAAAGATCGAAGAGTTTCTCATAGGGCATGGAGACGTTCAGTTCCAGCTCCTGAGCCGTGGAATAGAGGTCGGGAAGCGCGGTCTTTCCGGCCTGCCGCTTAACCATGAGGATATTGAGCTTATGCAGAGCTCCAGCCGCCATGGCCATGAACAGCCCGAACGCAAAGCCTATGTCGACCGCGGTCGGCGCGGCGGGCGCCGCCTCCGGTCTTAAAAGCGAGAACAGGAAGATGAACGCTACCATGAGAATAAAATTTACAAAGAATACCTTGAAATAAAATTTGATCATTTTCGCCTCCGCTACTATCTTACATTACCCCGCGCGGGATATGCAAATACCAAATCCTCCGATGAAGAAGGATCTGGGACCTTCGGGATTAATGCCGGCGCTCATCAAATATTTTCTATAATTTCAGAAGAACGGATATTCGCACGCATTTACGGAGGCGCTATGGACCGAGAAAAGACGCTTGAACTGCTGAAAAGCCGCGTTAAGAACGAGAATATGATCAGGCATTGCCTGGCTACCGAAGCCGTGATGCTCGCTATCGGGGCGCGGCTCGGCGCCGACGCGCAACTCTGGGGTCTTACCGGTCTTATCCATGACCTGGACGTTGAGCTGACCGAGGGCGATATCTCCAGACATACGCTGGAAGCCGAAAAGATACTTCGGGAGCATAATTACGCCGATGAAGTTATCGAGGCGGTGAAAATGCATAATGAAGCCGCTTCCGGAAAAAAGCGCGAGGATGTTTTCCATAAGGCTCTGGCCGCAGGCGAGACCATCACCGGGCTCATCACGGCCACGGCGCTGGTCTACCCGGACAAGAAGCTAGCCAGCGTAAAAGCCTCCTCTGTGCTCAAACGGATGAAGGATAAGCGCTTCGCCGCCTCCGTTGACCGCGGCATTATAATGGAGTGCGAACAGATAGGCATACCGATAGCAGAGTTCGTGGAGCTGGCGCTGAACGCCATGCGCGGCATTTCCGATCAGCTGGGCCTGTAAATACTCAGATACAGCATTAGCCACAATAAGGCACAAAGAGCACATAACAATAAGTCGTTCATTATGTGTTTTTTTTGTGCTTTTTGTGGCTATGTCTTAATCACTTCCAGACCGGAAAAATCAAACATGGATATACAGGATGAACAGGATTACGGAACTCGGCTCCTATCCTGTATATCCTGTCCATCCATGTGGATTTGTTGTTAGATGAGAAGATAGGAGTTGCGGAAATCCCAAAGTAGCAGTTGGCAGCCGGCAAATTAACCTCTGAAAATAAAAACAGCCTCAGGATCCTGAGGCTGTTTTTATTTAATACCGGTTATCGGGGTTACTGGAAGAAGTACATGTTGACGACGTAGTTAATGGTTATGTCGCCGGAAACATAGGGCGGGTCCATCTTCACTATCCTGGAGCCTATGAATTCCTTGTCGTTGTCTTTGAGGAACTTCTTGTAATCCTCAAGCTTGGCCTTCACTCCGTCTTCGGTGGCCGACCACATGGTCTTGAAACCGAGCTCTTTGCCGATGTAAACAAGGGAGAAAGGCGTGTCTTGTTTCACGATCTTCACGGAGTTCGCGATGATATCAAAATCTATGTCGTCGCCGTTCATGAGCTGGCGCAGGCGGATCTCGTGGTCCGGGTTCTCATTGGGCTGGGTGAGATAATAGATGTTGAAGGTCGGGCGGAAGATCTCGTTCTTGATGTTGAAGGAAGCGATCGGGGTCATGCCGGCACGTTCGAGCGGTTCAAGCAGCTCGTGCTGCAGCCTTGTCATCTCGGCGGGGTCGAGAGCGTTGTAGTGGAGCTTTTCGGCCATGAAATCCCGTACGACCATCCCGTTGGCGGATTCATATTTAAGCGTGCCGAAGGTATCTTTATATTCGGTCCCGGCGGGCTTGAGATTGAACTTTTCAAGTATGGGCGTCCACATCGCGACGAAGTCCTTGAACAAGGGCTCGGTGTCGGCATAGGTAAAAAGCATGCTTTTAGCGGTCTGAGCCAGGAGATTCAGCTTGGTGATCTCGCCTGTGACGTGTCCGCATTTTACGCCTGCCTGTAATTCGGCGGCCGGAGCGGGCAATTCGATTTTGGCGCTTTTAATCTGGCTAAGGTTCAGGTTGTCAAAGCCGGTTGAATTCAGATTAAGGTTTCCGGCATAGGCGCCGGCGGTGAGGAACGATATTGCTGCCGCTATAACTGTTTTTTTCATTAACCCTCCAGGTACCATCTACTACTTAATATTATTTTACCATATTTGCCGGAATTTAGTTAAGAGGCTAAGGGCCCAGCACGGGCTGGGCAGAAAGGCCTATTTAGATCCGCGGTTTTCCGCTCTTTGGCGCTCCCACTGGCCGAAAGCCTGGCCCCGCGAGCAGAGAGTTCTCAGAAATTTCTCGGCCTTGGGGCTTAACGGGACCGGCGGCCTGCCCGCGAACGGGGTCTGCGGCAGCGGCATGAAGGAATGAGCGTGTATCCGGGCGCCAATTTTCACCAGGTCTTCCACGACCTTGAGGGTCAATTCGACATCCCTTTCGGTTTCTCCCGGCAGTCCGAAGATAAAATCCACGTTCGCGTCGAATCCCGCGGCGTAAGCCAGCCTGGCCGCGCGGTAGATATCATCGACCGTGTGTCCGCGCCGTATGGCCTTGAGCATACGCAGGCTCCCGCTCTGGGCCCCGATGACAAGCCGTTTATTGCTGGCGTAGCGGCGGGTCAGTTCCAGCGTTTCCGGCGTCACGTGGTCGGGCCTGACCTCGGAAGGAAAAGTGCCGAAAAATATATTGCTTTTCGCGCCGACGATCCCGCGGGCGCCTTTCAGCAGCGCTTCGACCTTGTCTAAAGCAAGGGTGCGCCCGTCCTTTGAGCCGTAAGCGAAAGCGTCCGGCGACAGAAAGCGGATATCGGAGAACTTCTCGGAATCCATCAGGCTGACGATGGACAGGATCTTATCCAGGCTGCGGTGCCGCTGTTCGCGCCCGAAGAGGTAAGCTGTTTGACAGTAGGAGCAGCCGAATGGGCAGCCGCGCGTTATTTCTATGGAGCCGAACATGTGCCATTTAGGAGAGAACGGCAGATAATCGTCTAGCGGCAGCGCGCCGGCGGTCGTTATGATCTTTTTCCCGGCCGGTCCTCCTTTCAACAGCGTCCGCGAAATATCCACTATCGCTTTCTCCCCCTCGCCTACTATGACGTGATCGGCTCCCATGGCCAGCACTTCTTCCGGCGCGCCGCTGGGATGTGCCCCGCCTGCGATGATCGGCGTCCCCGGGCCGAAGCGCTGACGCAGGCGCTTTATCAGCCTTTCGATATGAGGCGCTTGCGCCGTGAAGAACGATAAAGCTATTACCGCCCCATGGCCTTTCGCTAAAGAGGCATGTACGGTCTCTATCAGCGTTCTTTCTGTTTCGGGAAGTAAGATATCTATGCCGGAGAGGCCGGAGCTTTCAAGCGCGCCGCCCAGCGCGTTAAAGCTGTAGCGGTTCTCTCTGGTATAGTAGAAAATGAGATCGAGCGCGGGCATAAGGGGGAGTGGTCAGTGAACAGTGGCCAGTGGTCAGTAAGAAGCGGCCGACAAGCGGAGATACAGTTGGAAAACGCGGAACTTATTGATTGCCGCTTAGACTGCCGTCGGCGCCGTCGACCAGTTTCCAGCCGGTGCTGAAAAGCCTGCGTTCATTGTGTTTGACCAGGTCTATATAGGCCCTCGCAAGAGCCAGGTTGAGCCACGGCAGGAAAAATACGGTCTTTACGACAAAAGCCGTCAGGATCCAGGGCTTCAGGTCCAGGAGCAAATGCATGCTCGTAAATGTGCCTTCGGCTTTTATTATGCCGGGAGTGAACACCTCGAGCATCACCCAGAGCGCGACTATGGGCAGCAGTTTGTCCTTGAACCCGTAAGTGATCTGGGAGCTGTGGGTGAACGAACCTTTTATGCCTGTCCTTTTATCTATAACGGAATACTGCGTGAAAAGATAGGCGAGACCCCATATGATGCCCGGGATGATCAGCAGGATCAGGCCGGCCGTCACGATGGTCCCGTAGAGGAACGAGACGGTTACGGCCGCCGGAAGGATCCGGAAACCGCGGAACAGGTCCGCATAGTCGGCTTTGCCGTCGCGGCTGAGGCTGATGAAGAACAGGTTCAGTCCGACTGTCATCGGCGCCCCGATGAGCATTTCCCACGGAAGCGCGTACCAGCGGTTGTCGAAGTATTTCCAGATCATGAGCGAAGGCATCACAGCGACGACCTGAAAGGCCAATACCGCCGGGAGGACGCTTTGGAAGTTGTCCAGGCAGGAGTCCCAGCCTTCTTTCATCCATACGAACGTTAAAGCTTTTTTATTATTCATTTGGAATTTTACGGTCCAGCGCCTTTTGATATAGCCAGCCCGCGCGGTAAGAGCTCCTGACCAGCGGGCCGCACAGCGCGGCTTTGAACCCCATTTTCTCTGCTTTTTCTTCCAGGGCCGAGAATTCTTCCGGAGCTAAATATCTTTCGACCGGCAGGTGCGTCTTGGACGGCGCGAGATACTGGCCTATAGTCAGAAGGTCGCAGCCGTGTTCGAGCAGGTCGGCCATGACGCCGTCTATCTCTTTTTCGCTCTCGCCCAAGCCCAGCATCAGCCCGGACTTGGTGAGCACGCCGGGGCGCAGGCGTTTTGCGGCGCGAAGGATCCCCAAAGAGCGTTTATAATCCGCGCCCGCGCGCACTTTCGCGTACAGCGCCGGGACGGTTTCCACATTGTGTCCCAGCACGTCCGGGCCGGACGACAGGACGGCCGAAAGAGCTTTCTCGTCCCCCCGGAGGTCGGGTATCAGCGGCTCGGTCCTTATAGCCGGGTCGGCTTTGCGCAGCTCGCGCACTGTTTCGGCGAAGTGGGCGGCTCCGCCGTCGGGAAGATCGTCGCGCGTCGGCGAGGTGAATACGACGTATTTGAGCCGCCATTTTTTTGAAAGTTCCCCCACGCGGCGCGGCTCGCCGGGGTCCGGAGGTTTCGGGGCGCTCTTTGAAACCGCGCAAAAGCGGCAGGACCGGGTGCAGGTATCTCCGAGGATCAGGAAGGTGGCTTCGCCCTGCGAGAAGCACTTGCCCTTATTCGGGCACAGGGCTTCGTCGCACACGGTATGCAGGCGCGCGGCTGAAAGGTCCCCTATGGTGCTGCGCGATGTGTCGCCGCGCAGTCCCGCCTTATTCTTGCGCGCTTCGTCGATTATCCATTCCGGGAATTTATTCATAACCGTTGGCAAGCTTGTAGGTTCGTAAGCTGGCAGGCTGGTATGCTCTGAAAAGTATCCCCGCGTACCAAGCCCTGGCCGGCGTGGATCACTCGGTGATCCGCAGATGCAGCTCCTTAAGTTGTTTCTCGTCCAGCGCGGAGGGCGCTTCCGTCATCAGGCAGGCGCCGCTGGTGGTCTTGGGGAACGCTATAACGTCCCTGATGGAGTCTGTGCCGCAGATTATGCCGATAAGCCGGTCGAAGCCTATCCCGATCCCGCCGTGCGGCGGGGCGCCGAAATCCAGCGCGTTGACTATCATGCCGAAGCGCCGCTGTATCTCCTCGGGCGAGTAGCCCATGAGGCCGAAGATCTTTTCCTGCATGGCGCGGCTGTGATTGCGCACCGAGCCGGAGCCCAGTTCCACGCCGTTAAGCACCAGGTCGAACTGGCAGGAGCGCACGTTGCCCGGGTCCGTGTCGAGTTTGCCTATCTCTTCCGGCAGGGGCGCGGTGAAAGGATTGTGCGTGAAGGTCCAGTTGCCGGAATCCGCGTCTTTTTCCAGCAGCGGGAAATGCCGCACCCAGAGCCAGGCCCATTTTTTCAGGGCAGCCGGTTTCAGCCTGGCGATCAGTTCATGCCGCAATGTCCCCATGTAATGGGGTATTTTGGCCGGTTCGTCGGTACAGATGAAGAGAATGTCGCCGTTCTTTATCTCAAAGAGTTCCTTGAGACCTTTTAATTCTTCTTCGCCCAGGAATTTGAGCGTCGGAGAGTCGAATTTATCGTCCTTATATTTAAGCCAGACCAGGCCTTTGGCGCCGTTCTTCTTAAGCAGGTCGGTAAGCTTGTCTATCTCTCCGCGCGAGTATACTTGGCCGCCCTCGCCCTTTATGCCGCGTATGACCTTCCCATCATGCAGCGAATCTATAAAAACTTTAAAGCCCGAGTTCTTGAAAACGGCGGAACAGTCCTTTATCTCTAAGGCGTAGCGCAGGTCCGGCTTGTCTGAGCCGTATCTCAGCATCACTTCCTCGTAGTCCATTTCGGGGAAAGGCGCCGTTATCTCCTCGCCGGTATATTTGAAAATATCCTTCATCATGCCTTCGACTACGGCGGCGATATCGTATTCGGTTACGAACGACATTTCTATGTCGATCTGGGTGTGTTCGGGCTGGCGGTCGGCGCGCAGGTCCTCGTCGCGCAGGGCGCGCGCGAGCTGGAAATAGCGGTCCATGCCGGAGATCATGAGCAGCTGTTTGAAGATCTGGGGCGATTGCGGCAGCGCGTAAAAAAAACCGGGGTTATTGCGGGAGGGCACGACGAAATCCCTGGCTCCCTCGGGTGAGGATTTTGTCAGCAGCGGAGTCTCGATCTCGTTGAAACCCAGGGCGTTCAGGTAAGTCCTGGTCACGTTAGCCAGCCGTCCGCGGAGCACCAGGTTCTTAGAGACGCGCGGCATGCGCAGGTCGAGGTAGCGGTATTTAAGGCGGGTATCCTCGTTCACTCCCGCGTGCTCGCTCAGTTCGAACGGAAGCGGCTGGGAAAGGTTCAGAACTTCGAGGGTTTCCGCTTCGACTTCTATCTCGCCGGTCGGCATATTCTTGTTGGCATTGGCGCCGGGGCGGGCAGAAACCTTACCGGTGATCTTCAAAACATATTCGCTCTTGAGTTCCTCCGCTGTTTTAAAGACCGGGTTTTCAGGCTTGACCACGACCTGAGTGACCCCGTAGAGGTCGCGCAGGTTCACGAAGATGACGCCGCCGTGGTTGCGCTTTACGTCCATCCAGCCGCACAGGGTGACGGTCTGGCCGATGTTCTTGGCGTTAAGCTCTCCGCAGTTGTGCGTGCGGTGCGTAGTTGTAGTGGTAGACATAGAAACTCCTGAGTGTGGTATCTTAAAAAAGATTATGAAATAAAAGAAACGACAGAGAAAACACGGAGACACAGAGAGCACGGAGAAACACGGAGAAACACGGAGTTAATTGTAAAAACTAATTAAAATACGAACAAGATAATTCTCCGTGACCTCCGTGTTCCTGTTAGATACGATTGAATTGTGTCGCTTCGCTCCACCCTGTGTCTCTGTGGTAAGTGTCTGTGAAATATTTATTTAGTATTTTTTTTAATTCGGTAATAAGGTCCGCCGAGGGGACGGTGAGCTGGTCCCGTTTTTCTTTTAGGAACTTCACGGCGCAGACGGAATTCTTGACCTCGTCCTCTCCAAGCAGCAGCGCGACGGCCGCGCCCGATCTGTCGGCCGAGCGCATCTGGGATTTAAGGCTGAGCTCCAGGTTCGAGAAATCCGCGCCGATACCCGCCGCGCGTAATTCCCCCAGCAGTCTGAAAGCCGCGTCGCGGGCTAGTTCCGAAGCCGCGACGATGAACACCGAAGGGTCCTGGCCGGCCAGGACCTTATCCTTCAGGAGCATTGCGACGCGGTCCACTCCCATAGCCCATCCTATAGCTGGCGCCTGCGGCCCGCCCATCGACTTAACAAGATCGTCATAGCGGCCGCCGCCGGCTACGGCGTCCTGGCTCCCAAGGGCTGAACTCTTAACTTCGAAGACGGTGCGGGTGTAGTAATCAAGCCCCCGGACCATGTTCAGGTTGACCGTGAAATCTATCCCCGACGCTTTCAGCAGCGTCTGGGTGCGCGTAAAATGCTCCGCGCAGGGCGCGCACAGCGTCAGTTTCGGGGCCGTTTCAGCGAGCGCCGGCCCGTCTATCTTGCAATCCAGCGCCCTCAGCGGGTTGCGCTCTATGCGCTGCCGGCAGGGCTCGCAGAGCCTGGCGATATTGGCCTTTAGGTGCGCTAAAAGAATTTCGCGGTAGTTTTTCCGGCATTCTGCGCAGCCTAAAGAATTTATTTCGGCCGATAGGCCGTCCAGGCCGGCTTTTTTGAGCAGCATTACCAGCATGGCGATGGTTTCCGCGTCGGCGAAAGGGGAAGGATTGCCTATATATTCCGCCCCTATCTGCGTGAACTCGCGGTAACGGCCGGCCTGGGGCCGCTCGGCCCTGAACATATTTCCGATGTAATAATATTTCCCATTCCTGCCGCTCTGGCTCAGGTTCTGCTCTATATACGCGCGTACTACGCCGGGAGTGCCCTCGGGCCGCACGGCGACCTCGCGCCCGCCCTGGTCGGTGAAGGCGTACATCTCTTTTTCCACTATATCTGTTGTGTCGCCGGTGGATTTAACGAAAAGCTCTTTGGACTCGATAGTGGGGATCCGTATTTCCCGGTAGCCGTAAAGCTCGAAGATCTCGCGGGCGCCGGCCTCAATACGGGCAAAGAGCGTCGATTCGGGGGGCAGCAGGTCGCGGAACCCTCTCAGAGAGTGGATGTTCATGCCGCCTTCCCTGAGATGGACCGGAGTTTGTCCATATCCTGCACGATAAGTTCCCCCCTCCTGTATTTTATTACTCCGCTGCGCTTAAGGGTGTTGATCGCTCTGCATACGGGCACGCGGGTGGTGCCCATGTATTCGGCCAGCTCGTTCTGATCTATCTTGATCTTTATGACCTTGGCGTGCTTGTCTTTGGCCAGGTCCATTATCGCGTCGGCCAGGCGGCCCAGGATATTGTGGAACAGCATCGATTCGACTTCTTTGTCGCACTTGTTAAGACGGTCGGCCAGCGTGTACAGCAGCTTGAGCGTGAAGTCCGGGCTCCGGCTGATAAGGTCCCTAAAGTTCTTTTTTGAGATAACCAGCAGCTCGCTGTCCTCCACGGCCTGCGCGGAGGCGGAACGGACCTTGCCGCCCAGCAGCGACATCTCGCCGAAGAAGTCGCATGGTTTCAGGAACGCGAAGGTTTTCTTTTTCTCCGGGCCGATGGACGTGAAGATCTTTATCCGCCCCGAATTGACGATGAAGAAATTGTCGCCGAGATCTTCCTTTTCGAAGACGAGGTCGCCGCTTTTATAGCGTCTAAGCCTGCCGATGGCCATGACTTTGTTAAGATCCTTCGGCTGCAGGGCCTGGAAAAAACAAACTTTGCTGAGCATCTTTGAGAGCATGGCGTTCTTACTTCCTCTCCTTCATTTCCATTCCGCACTTGGGGCATTTTCCAGGTTTGTCCGAGGTGGCGCAGCCCATGGGGCAGATGTATTTGGCGGTTGCGCCCGACATTTTTTTGCGGCTTTCTTTCATTCCACCGCCGGAGGCGGACCGCTTGAGTTCTTTTACGGACGCTTCCTGGATCTTCCTGATCATTTCCGGGGTCGTGCCGGTGATCTCGGTTTTCGCGCCGGTTTCCGTTTTCGTCACTCTGACCCGGGCGCCTTCCACACGGGCTGGACAGTCTGGACACATGGCGTCTTTCGAGTTGTAATGGACCAGAGCCATCTCCTGCACTTTCGCTATAAGGTCCTTGTCTTTGGCGGTCATGGTTATCTCAACGCCGTTCGCCGTGTTTTTTCCGGCGGTTTCAACGCCTTTCATTTTTTCCGGGCAGAGCGAGCATTTTTTGCCTTTCGCCATCATAGGACACTCGGATTTTTTCGTCGCGGCCGCCATGGCCAGGCCGCAGGTTATGCTTGAAATCAGAATAGCGTACAGTATTTTTTTCATAAATTCCCTCGCGCCTCATGTCTTCTCAAAGATAAATTATATCACTTTATAAGCGCGGGAATCCTTCGGCAGGTCCGCCCGCCATTGCTGAAAACAAGCCCGGCCCTCTTAGAAGGGCCGGGCTTATCAATAGTTAGCTCGATTTATATCACTGAAAGTTCGCATTGTAGCGGCGGTTGAAGTCGTCCTGCCCCGCCGGCGCGTCGATGACCGCGTTCACATCCTTGAAAGTCATATCCGCGGACTTGCTTCCCGCCGCGACATTCGGTATGAATGATTGTAGCGAGGAGATCTTGGTCACATCTTCGCCGCGGCCGCCGTCCTGCGAGTAGGTGGACATTGTCGTGCAGCCGGCCGGAGTAGATTGAAAGTCCTCGTCGCCGCGTACCAGTATGCCTTCTATCAGCCTTGTCTCTACGTTGAAGACCGGCGAGCCCGAGTTGCCGCCGAAAGTATCCAGATCGGTGACGAAATAACCGGCCTGTGAGGCGTCCCTGACCGTCGCGCCGGCGGAAATCTTGAGAGGCAGGCCCACCGGGTGGCCGATAACCATCATTTTGTCGCCTTTCTTCAGGTTCTGGGCCCTGTTTATTGCCAGAGGTTTGTGGCCGGCGACTTTGCGGTCAAGCTGGATCAGGGCGTAATCGGGCCCGAGTTTCTGTCCAGCGGGAAGAACTGAGCCGGGCTCTCCTCCGAGAAAGCGCGTGATTATTTTTTTGCAGGTGTAGACGTCCGCCTGTCCCATTTTGGTGCTGGCGGCAGCGCCCGATTTCTTGAGCGCGAAACCGAAGACTATCTTGGTGCCGTCGCAGCTGGCCTGATCGGTTATGCAGTGGCCGGCGGTCATGATCAGATCATCGCCCACAAGGGAGCCGGAGCAGAAAGCACCCATCGGCTGCTCGCGGAACCTTTCTTTGGGGCAGAGATTCATTTTGTCGCCGAACTTCTCAGTTTTAAGGGTAAAGGTCTTGGCGGCGGCATCATATTGCACGTTGGGGGCTTCCCAGAGAGAAACGACCGAGTCCGCGAGCTTGAACGTTTCCGGTGAAGCGTTGAAAAGATCAATGCGGTTGTCGTCCCCGTAGATGCTTTTGTCTTCGGCGAAAGACAGGGTAGACAACATCGGGGAGATTATCGCCATGGTTAGTATCGCTTTCAGTGTTCTCTTCATAATATCCTCTCTGGTCCGCCGGTTTGATTTGCTGTGAGTATGTTATACCTTCCAACTTGACTAAAGTCAATAGTCGGTAGGCCCAGTCGAGTATAGGTCCTAGGGCCTATATTGAGCCACGACAGCGTGGTAGTCCGACAGTAGGATAGTAAGTAGTTAGCCTGAAAACTTCAGTTGGTCCGTCATGCCGGCGAAAGCTGATGGTAGAAGCTTACGTCGGCCGGCTGTCGTTGTGCCGCGCTCTACAAGTATGCTATGTAAAGCCGTACGGTATGATCGTCAATGGCTCTGGCGGCTGTGTAATAGACCGTTATTAAGAACACCGCCGAGCCGAGAAGCAGCCACAGACCGGGTTTCGGTCCAGGCAAGGGTTCTTGCGCGTCCTGTTCCCAGGTCTTGCCGCGTCTAAGATAGGAGATAAAGTTATATATGGCGTAGCATTCCACCGCGAAAAGCGGAAAGCCGAGATAGCCCGCCGCCGGCATCTCGAAAAGTTTTAAGTTTCCCGCCAGCGGAACGGTGTAAATCCATTTAGCTCCCGCTTTAAAATTCCAAAATTCCCATAGCAAACCGCAGATAAAGCCCGCGGAAAGCAACTGGTATATCTTTTGCGGGTTCCCCTCCTTAAGGTCGCGTAAAAGAGAACGGAGGCCGAGGCGGTAATTCAGCGGTTCCAGCAGCAGCGTGAACGCTATCCAGATCAGCGCGAAAAAATAGCGGGGTAACGCCAGTGGCAGAATAAGCGTGACCGCCCCGGCTATATATAATTTTTTAAGGAGTCCTTTCGTTACTTTTAAACCGCCGCATTTCGCTTTCCCGGCCAGCCCCGCCGCGGCCAGAAGTTCCGCTGTTTCGAAGAGTCCCGGAAGCACGCTGGCGTAAGCAAGGAAGTAGCCTGTCCAGCGCAGAGAGCGATCTGACGGAAGGTACATATATTGCCAGTTGTGCAGGCGCAGGTTGGCCAGCTCGAATATGGCCCAGACGAAAACGGACCAGACTACGAGGAACCAGAATTCGTCTCTTCTGGAAACGATAAGGGAATCGCCTTTTATCCTGTAGATAACAGCGTCGATGATAAAGATATAGGACCACCAGGCGAAGATGTAAAAGAGGTTATGGAAAGGTTCTATCTCAAGCGCGTTGCCGGTGGCGCCGAGAATGGCCAGGAAGATGCCGGTATAGACGAGGAATTTCGCCTTAGCGTCTTCTAACATGAGAGGTCCTCCTTTACTATACGAAATATGGAATTGAAACAGATACCTATGGAAGTTGCCCAGGATAGTGCGGGGTCCTGCCGACGGGGCGTCTTTTTGCTTCCCTCGGAAGCCTGCGGGACAAAAAGGCTCCCCATCGTCACCCCTTCTCTGTTCATTTAAATTGGCTATCCTTAAATTTTGTTACCCCCGCCCCGATGATACATCCATCCCCACCCTGAAGGTCGCAGCCAGTCTTAATACACAGCCGAAAAGTTGTATTAGATTCAAGTACTCCCTTATTCCTAATATCAAACTTTCGGAGGGCGGGTTAATCAAGCAATGATTGGGCGGGGTCAATGATGTTATATTTATTAATTCGCGCCGGAATCAATTCCTCAAGAACCATTCTCTGCGTAAGCTGTATAAGGGGTGGCGATGGGCAGCCTTTTTGACCCTGCAACGAAGTGAAGGAAGCAAAAAGACTGCCCGTCGACAGGACCCCGTTTTACTATCCTGCGGAGCCATAGCCAAAGTCCATAAGTTTGGCGTTTCTTTCTATTCAGAACGGGAACTTGTATTTTTTCAGGCCCAGTTCGTCGCGCATTGTCAGGATCTCTTTTTGGGTCTCTTTGTTGACGGGGACGCCTTTGTTCTTTCGGGCGAGCCAGGTTAAGTGCTCTTTTTCTCCGGCGGTGAAGATGCGTCTGGCGCCGGGCATCTTTTTGGAGGCCCTTAATTGGCGCAGGATCTCTCCGACGGTGCGCTTGAAGTTTTTAAGCTCGGTGAAGGCGGAAATATTTATGGCTATGAAGAAATGGCCCAGCCGGTAAGGCGCCTTTTGTCCGTCTTTTACGCCGGAAAGCATCTTCAGGTAGGAGCCCTGCTGCAGCGCTGAGCAAAGTATCTCCACCGCCGTGGCGTAGCCATAGCCTTTGTAGCCGCCCAGTTCCTCGCCGATGCCGCCCAGCGGCACGAGGGCCGCGGTCCCCTGCGTAAGGTCCGTGAGAACCTTGCGCGCGTCGGTCTTGGAGCGGCCGTCTTTGTCTATGACCCAGCCGGCGGGCATTTTCCTGCCGAGTTTGGCGTAGACTTCGATCTTGCCGCGCTGGGTTATGGCGGTGGCGCAGTCCAGCAGGAAAGGAAATTTTTCGTCGGTGGGCATCCCGAAGGTCAGCGGGTTGGTGCCGAGCATGTTCTCGATGCCGAAAGTAGGCGCCAGCGAAGGTCTGGCGTTAGTCCCAGTGATCCCTATCATGCCGGCTTTTACCGCCATCAAGGGGTAATATCCGGCTATTCCGTAATGCGTGGAATTCCTTACCGCTGTCAGCGCTATGCCGTATTTCTTCGCTTTAGCGATAGTAATTTCCATCGCGCGATATGCCACGACGTGTCCCATGCCGTTGCCGCCGTCGATGACGGCGGAGGCCGGCGATTCTTTAATGATCTTAAAGGCTGTGGTCGGCAGTTGTATTCCCTGCTTTATCCGGTCGTAATAGATCGGCTTCATGCGGGAGATGCCGTGTGAGTCGAAGCCGAGCTTGTCGGCCGTGATCAGAACCTCGGCGCAGATGGCGGCTTCTTTTTCAGGCGTGCCCAGCTGGATAAATACGTCGCGCATAAATGCGCGCAGGCGGTCGAATTTGACCCACTTTGCCCCTTTCTCGATTTTCATGTCAGACTCCCGTTAATTTTACGCGCTTTTGTTCTTCACCGCCTAAAGCATAAACGCCCGCCCGCAGGTTTCTATATCCAGGAGCTTCTTTATTATTTTGATGATGTTCTCCGGCGCTTTCATCGGGTCCGGCAGGTTATTCAGGCCCGAGAAAGCGGCATTCATCCGCTTGAGTTCCGCGGCCGTGCCGAGCAGGCGCTCAAGCTCCGTCTCCAGGCGGTCGTCAAGATCGGACGATTCCTCGACGATGACGGCGGCCCCCGCTTCGGCGAGGACCTTGGCGTTTTCCAGCTGGTGGCCGCCGGCCGAGGTCGGCAGCGGGACGAGTACGGCCGGTTTTTTCAGATAAAGCAGTTCCGCGATGGTGCTCGCCCCCGAGCGGCAGCAGGTCAGCGCAGCCGCGGCATAGAGCGAGTTCATCTCTTCGCAGTAATCCAGAACCTTAAGGAAAGGTGCGCCGGAGAGACCCTGTTCCGAGTAGAATGCCAGAGTTTCGGCGTGGTCCCGTTTGCCTGTCAGGTGCAGTACCTGAAAGGCGAGGCCCTTTTCCTTCAATTTTTTTACGGACCGAGCGGCGGCCCGGTTCAGCCACTTGGCGCCCTGGCTGCCGCCGAAGACAAGGAGTACCGGTTCCCCTTCTTTCAGTCCGAATCGCCCGCGCGCCTGTGCCGGGTCCGTCAGGACGGAGAAAACCTCTCGTATCGGGGTCCCGACCAGTTCCGATCTATCCCTGAAGCGGTTCTCTTTGATGGGAAGGCCGAGAGCGATCCCCGAGGCGAAGCGGGCGCACAGCCTGTTGCCGAGGCCGAGTTTAGCGTTGGACTCGTGGATAAGGCAGGGCGTGCATTTAAGATATCCGGCCAGGATAGCCGGGAAGGAAATGTAGCTGCCCGTGCCGAAGATGAAGACCGGTTTGAAATCATTCAGAATGCGCAGGCATGCCGCAAGCGAAGACGCGAATTTATACAGAAAGGTGAGGTAAGGCAGCGGGTTAAGCGTGCGCGGCAGCGAAACCATGTCTATCTCGGCGTAGGGATAATAATTCTCCTTTAGAATCCCGATGGAGATGTCCCCCTTCTTTACCAGGAATAACGGTTCCCAGCCGCCCCTTGCGCGAAGCTCGTTCGCCAGGGCCAGGCCCGGATAAAAATGTCCGCCGGTGCCGCCGGAAGCTATGAGTATTCGTTTTGTATTGATGCCGGTCATTCAGTTTGATTCCTGTGCGCCGAGATGTTGAGGATGATCCCGATGGAGACTAACGTGGCCATGATGGAGGAGCCGCCATAGGAGAAAAAGGGCAAGGGGATGCCTTTTGTGGGCATCAGGCCCGTCGCCATGGAGATATTGAAAAATGCCTGCAGTACTATCATGAGCGTGAGCCCCAGCGCCGTTAAAGTCGTATAAAAGCTCGGGGCCCGTCTGGCGATCCTGACCCCTTTTATCAGCAGCGCCAGGAACAGAAGCACTATGATCATGCTGCCTACAAATCCTATCTCCTCCGCTATCACAGGAAAGATGAAATCGGTGTGCGGAACGGGAAGATACATGAGTTTGATCTGCGAGGCGCCGGCGCCTTTTCCCAGCCAGCCGCCGGACCCCACGGCCAGCAGCGATTGCGCCAGCTGGTAGCCGGCGCCCGTAGTGTTATCAGACGGAGACATGAAAGTTTTAAGGCGGGCCAGACGATAGGCGTGGCGGAAAAGCTCGAAAACGAACGCCGGGATGGTCGCTGCGATGGACATTAAAATATAGCGCGCTTTAACTCCGGCCGCGAAGAAAATAAGGAGGGCGGCGCCGAACATCAGTGTCGGAGTGCCGAGGTCCGGTTCGGCGGCTATAAGCCCCAGCAATAAGGCCATGACGCTTAAAGGTTTCAGCAGTTGTTTGGGGTTCGAGGCTATATGGCTTAAGTTGTGGTCGAAAAAATCGGCGAGATATAGGACCAGGATTATTTTCGCGAATTCGCTCGTTTGAAGTTTCAATATGCCCAGCGGCAGCCAGCGCCGTACGTGCGCGATCGGATGAGAGAAAAGGGTCAGCAGCAGCAGGAAAGCGGTCAGGATCACGCCCGGTTTTATGAATTTTCGCGCCTTTTCCAGGTCCATCCGGGAGATGGCGGCGGTTAGACCCAATCCGACGATCATCCACAAAGCCTGTCGTTTTACGTAGTAGAGGGAATCCATCCCTTTATTCGTGGTGTAAAAGGCGCTGGCTGAAAAAAGCGAGATAAGCCCCGCCGCCAAAAGTATCAGGATGATAAAGAAGAACGAGAAGTCCATGTACTTCAGGCTTCTGTTCTTTATGCTGTTATGATCGGGCCGCTCCCGACGCTGTGAAAAGTCCATATTTTTTCTAATCGCCCGGCTATAAGAAAACCAAGGTGTGGAGCGAAGCGACGCAATTCAACCGTATCTGACAGGATACGGAGGTCACGAAGAACACGGAGATGACCGCTAAGAAAAATATTATAAATTACCGAAAGTTTGTTTTCCGTGAAACTCCGTGTTCTCTGTGTCTTTGTGGTGAGCTGTTAAGCTTTTTAACCAGCTCCTTAAATTTTCTTCCGCGGTCCTCAAAATCCTTGAACTGGTCGAAAGAGGCGCAGGCCGGTGAAAAAAGAACGATATCCCCTTTTTCGCCGCGGGCCACGGCCGCTTTTATGGCCTTAACCATCGTCCCTGAGCTGATAATGGGCGCCGCTCCTTCCAGCTCTTTTTCTATTTTCACGGCGGCGGCGCCTATGGTAATTACGGCTTTTACCGACTTGCGGATGTATGTGGCCAGCGGCGTATAAGGGTTCCCTTTATCCAGGCCGCCGAGTATAAGCCAGATATTTTTCCGGCCGGTACCTAAAGCTTTCAGCGCAACGAGCGTTGAATCGACGTTAGTCGCTTTCGAATCGTTAATAAAGGCCAGCCCGCGCGCTTTTCCGGCCGGTTCTATGCGGTGTTCGACGCCTTTGAAGGCGGAAAAAGTTTTTTGGATGTCGGCCGGAGCGACGCCGCGCGCGAGGGCCATAAGACCGGCGCACATGGCGTTCTCCAGGTTATGCAGGCCGGGCAGCGAAGGGGCGGTGAGAACATGCTTCTTTCCTTCGAAGCGGAAAACAAGCCGGCCGTCTTCTACCCAGGCGTTCAGGTCCCCGCCTTTCCGGGAAGACGAGAAAAAAAACTTTCGGGACGGGCAGCGGGCCGTGATCCGGCGGCAGTATTCGTCGTCGGCGTTGAAAACGCAGGCGTCTCCACTTTTCTGGAAGCGAAAGATCCGGGTTTTGGCTTTTATATAAGCGGCCATCGTCTTATGATGGTCCAGATGATCGGGCGTGATATTTAACACGCAGGCGGTCAGGGGGCGCAGATACGAGCTGTCCTCCAGCTGATAACTGGAAACCTCCATTATAATAGCGTCCCCAGCGGCGGCTTTCCCCGTGACGCTGGCGGCGGGGATGCCGACATTCCCGCAGACCCGCGCTTTCGCGCGCCTGGCTTTAAGGGCGCGTTCCATTATTTTCCCGAGCAGGACCGTGGTGGTGGTCTTACCGTTGGTGCCGGTGACCGCCAAAAGTTCAGGCGTTTTCGAAAAGGCGAGCGCCGTTTCGATCTCGCTGAAAACTGGCAGCCCGTGCTTTTCGAGCTTCACGATCAGCGGATTAGAGCGGGACAGACCCGGGCTCTTTATCGCGAAACCGCAGGTCATTACTTCGTCGGTATGTCCTCCGGCTTCGACTTTCACTTTTTTGCAGAGGTCTTTCAGGCGTTCTTTAAGCTGGTTTAAAGGTTTATTGTCGCTCAGCAGAACCTCAAATCCCTTTTGGGCCAGGAGGTTCGCGCAGGCTATACCGGACTTGCCGGCTCCGATTACAAGGGCTTTCTTGCCTTTAAAATGTTCAGGGACGAACTGTTTCATGGCGGTTATCTGTCTCCGTTATCTTTAATTAAGTATTATACAATGTATGACGGTCGATTCCAGAATTGAGAATTACCCCAAAAATCAGATAAAACTGATTTTTGGGGTCGTTGGGAACTAACAGTCTGCTGAAAAACCCCCTTTCGGGGTCTTTTGGCCGTTTTTGGCCTGCACCTTTGCGCCGCTCAACTCACATCCTCTCGTCGAGGATGCTCGTTTCGCGTCGCTTCGGCTCGGCTCAAAATCGTCTCAAAATCCCTCCGAGTGGGGTTTTTCAGCAGACTGCTAATTACCGACGGTAGTTTCAGCATTCGGAGGAAAATGGAGTTTTACCAAAATCCCGGAGGTCCCAAATCCTCTTTTATCGGAGGATTCGGGAATTGCCAAAAAACGGCGTTTTTCGAGCGCAAATGGATCCCTTGCGCGATCATTGCAGGAGCGGCGCTGCTGGTCTATTTCAGGACGCTCTTTTGCGGTTTCACCTACCTTGACGACAATGGGCTTATTCTTAATAATATGGCCTTTTTGGGCCGTCCCGCGAACGTCCTGGCGGCTTTTTCACGCGAGGCTTTCAACGGCGCCGGCGGCGGCTCGTATTACCGGCCTCTCCTGCTCGTTTCCCTGATAGGCGACGCTTGTTTAGGCGGCAGCGCCCCGTTCTTCTATCATTTTACCAATGTGGTCCTGCACATGCTGGTTTGTATGGCGCTTTACGTTTTCCTGCGGGCCTGGGGGCGGGACGGGCTTTTTTCTCTATCGGCGGCGCTATTCTTCGCCGTTCATCCCGCGCTGAATCAGGCGGTGGCCTGGATACCGGGGAGGAACGACGTTCTGCTGGCTTTGTTCTCCCTACTTTGTTTCACCTCTTTTATCGCTTTCGCGCAGGAACGGGAACAAAAGTATCTTGCGCCGCACCTGTTGTTCTATGCCTGCGCGCTCTTTACGAAGGAGAGCGCCTTGCTCCTGCCGTTCTTCCTAGCCCTGTACGCCCTGGCGATCAGGCGCGATATACCACGGACCGCGGTTTTGCGCGCGGCGGGCGGCTGGTTCGTTATAACGATTCTCTGGTCCCTGATGCGCGCCGCGGCGCTTAAGACCGTATCGGGCGGCGCCCGCTACGACATAGCGCGCTCGCTTTATGAAAATTTTCCGGCGCTCCTCCCAGGCCTCGGCAAAGCTCTTTTCCCGTTCAATTTATCGGTAATGCCGGTGCTTAAGGACATGAGCCTTATGCCCGGCCTGGCGGCGCTCGCCGTCATTATCGCCGCGCTTTACAAGTCGCGCGGGCTGGACCGGCGTAGAGCGGCTTTTGCGGGACTGTGGTTCCTGCTGTGGCTGCTGCCGTCATTCATAAGGCCTTCGGGGCAGCAGCCGGACTTTACGGAACACCGGCTGTACGTGCCGTTTATCGGACTTATGATGCTCGCCGGGGAAATAAGGCCGCCCTTTATCGCCCGCGGCAGGACGCTGGCGTTATTGTTGTTCGCGCTGCTCCTGTTCGCCGGAGTTTCGGTTTACCGCGCGCGCTATTTCACGGACAGAGTGAGTTTTTGGGAGAACGCCGCGCGGACTTCCCCCCACAGTCTTATGAACCGCACTCAGTTCGGCGCGGCTTATTACGAGCGCGGACGTTACGCCGAAGCCGGGGAACAGTGGAGCAAAGCGCTGGAGCTGGCCCCGGACGATCCCGCCGTCGAGCTCAACATGGGCGCTATCCGTTTTCAGGAAGGCAGAATGGAAGAGGCCGGAGGATTATGGGAAAGAGCCCTGAGAGCCGATCCGGGAAATAAAAAAACCCTGAATAATTTAGCGGTGCTTTACTATGAAAGGAAAGACTACAAAAGAACGGCCGTTTACGTCGGACGGCTCCTGGTTTTAAATTCCCGCGTTTCCCCCGCCCTGCTCGCCGCTACCGCTCCATATCTGGCCGGCCGCAAGACACAAGTCACAGACCGCAAGTAGAATAAATTAACATAAAAAACTTCACAGGAACGCTGATGACGCTGATTGCATGATTATCGCTGATCTGAAGTTATCATTTGTTTCTGCGTCATCTGCGTTCCATTTTGGGGCTGTCCTCTATACGTTCCGCCGGTTACCGGATCTTCAGCGATGAGAGGGCGGCCAGCATCAGCATGATGCCTATTATCCAGAAGCGCACGGTAACTTTAGATTCCGCTATGCCCTTGAGCTCGTAGTGGTGATGTATCGGAGCCATCAGAAAAAGTCTTTTCTTGCCGCGCAGTTTGTAAGAGGCCATCTGGAGTATGACAGAAAGGGTTTCGAGCAGGAAGATGCCTCCGGCTATAGGCAGAATGAGCTCCTGTTTGATTACCAGGGCCGAAACGCCGATAGTCCCGCCGAGGAAGAGCGAGCTCGTGTCTCCCATGAACACCTCGGCCGGATAGGCGTTGAACCACAGGAAGCCCAGGCAGGAGCCGATCATAGAAGACAGGAAAACGGCTATCTCTCCCGCACCTTCCACGTGTATGATCTTGAAATACGAAGCCAGCTTTACGTTGCCCGCCGAATACGCGAGAATAGCGAAGGTCAGCGCGGCGAAAACAATGGTGCCCGCGGCCAGGCCGTCCAATCCGTCCGTCAGGTTGACCGCGTTCGACGAGCCGATGATCACGATCATCGCGAGAGCGGCGTACAAGAAGCCGAGGTTAAGACAAAGCTCCTTGGTATAGGGTATGGAGAGGCTGTTGGCGTAGGCGGCATTAGGCGGATCCGAGGCCAGATAGCCGACCACAACTACGGCGGTGAATATTTGAAGCAGGAACTTAAATCTAGAAGAGGCCCCTTTCGGGTTCTTCTTCACCAGCTTTGTGTAGTCGTCCATCCAGCCCGTGAAAGCAAGGATCACCGTCGTAAAAAGCAGCAGCAGTATAAAACGATTATCCAGTCTGGCCCACAGCAGCGTGCTGAGTATCAGCGTCAGGAATATAAGCAGGCCCCCCATGGTCGTAGTGCCTTCCTTCGAAAGGTGGCTTTTGGGACCGTCGGTGCGCTGTATCTGGCCTATCTTAAAGGAGCGCAGTTTGGCTATGAGCGCCGGCCCGATGAGCAGACTTAGGAAGAAGGAGGTCATTACCGCCCCGCCGACCCTGAAGGTCTGGTACTGGAAGACATTGAGCGGGCTGAAAATATCCCTGAGATAGTAAACGTAGTAAAGCATTTGTAGATCCTTTTGATATCCAGTATGATAACTGCGATATTTCGCAATTATTCAGGTCGATAGGCTGAAGGATAGAATAGGGTAAAAGCGGGTTAGTAAAAACAGTTTGTGCCTACTAGCCTTCAAACCTACAGCCTAAGGGACCTGTCCTATTACAACCCTTCCAGCAGTTTCTCGAATTTCATCGCTCTGGACGCTTTTAAAAGAAAAGTGCCTTTGCCGGCGAGAATCGCGGCCCGCAGGTCGCCCGCCCAGGCTTCGCAAGACCCGGAATAAAAGACTTTCGCGCCTTTTCCATCCTTCTCCAATTCCGCGGCCGCGGCTTTCATTTCAGGCCCGGCCAGGAAGATCTTTTCCGCGTCGAGGCCGGCCAGGTATTCGCCCAGTTCGGAGTGATAGCGTTCCGAGTGCGCGCCCAGTTCCTTCATATCGCCCAGCGCCAGATAGAACGGTCCCTTAAAAGCGGAATTAAAAACCGTTTCCAGGGCGGCCCGCATGGAAGCGGGATTGGCGTTGTAGGCGTCCAGGATGACGGTCGAACCTTTTATCTCGAGCGCCTGCATCCTCATCGGCGGCGGTGTGAAGGATTCCAGGCCGGTTTTCACGGCCGCCAGGTCCAAGCCCGCCGCGAGAGCCGCCGCCGCGGCCGCCGCCGCGTTACGGTAATTATGGCGGACGGGGGTAGGCAGCCGTACGTCTATGTTGTCGCTTTTATAACCCAGCTTGAGCGTCCCGCCGGTGTCCGAGATCCTGAGGTCGGCTCCGTAATAGCCGAAACTCATTTTTTTTACCTTGCGCTCCTTTAGGCGCGTCAGATATTCGTCGTCAGAATTGTAGACCAGCGTGCCGCCCGGTTCAAGGCAGTCCGCTATCTCGGCCTTGGTCTTAAAAACCGTTTCAAGGTCGCCGAAATATTGAAGATGAGAGGGGCCTATATTGGTGATGACGGCGATGGTAGGTCTGGCGAGGGAGCCAATTTCGAAGATATCTCCTTTTTTTGAGGCGCCGAGCTCGAATACGCCGAATTTATGGTGCCGGCGCAGTTCCAGAAGAGAGAGGGGAAGTCCGAAATGGTTGTTGAGATTGCCGGTATTTGAACAGGTCGGTCCGGCTTTTTCGAAGATGGACCGGAGCATTTCTTTTGTGGTGCTCTTGCCGTTGGAGCCGGTGATGGCCGCCAGCGGAATATCGAACCGTCCCCTATGCCAGCCGGCCAGGCGGTGAAGGGCTTTTAAAGTATCCCAGACCCCGATCACGCATTCAGGATAGGTCTTGAAGCGGCCGATCTTATTATCCTCCACTATCCAGCCCTTGACGCCTTTAGCCAGTGTTTCTTCCAAAAGATCATGCGCGTCGTGGACCTCGCCTTTGAACGCCCAGAAAAATTCCCCGCCTTTCAGTTTTCTTGTATCGCTTTCAAAGCTGTTGAACGGGGCGCCAAGGCTTCCTTTGATCACCCGTCCGTTTGTGACCCTGGCTAATGTTTCGATATTAGTGTTGAGTTCCATAATTGAAATGATTCCAGTACTAATTAAGTATTGAGGATTAAGTACTAAGGATTAAGTGCTAAGTATTAACCTGAAAACTTCAGTTGGTTCGTCTCACCGGCGAAAGCCGGTGTCCAGATTCAGACTGGGCCTGGATTCCGGCTTCCCTCCTCCGCTGCTGCTGCGAAGGGCAAGTCGCCGGAAAGACGGAACAAAAATATTCTGCTCAACCCGGCGATTATGCTGCTTCAATAAAAACTATCAGGTTAAGCAATAAAAACATAAAACTTATTTCTTAATCCTTAATACTTAGCTCTGCTCAGTTTATCTTTTATCGCTTCGGCGGCTATCTCTCTGTCGTCGAAATGTATCGTGCGGTCCTTAAGTATCTGATAATCCTCATGCCCTTTCCCGGCGATGAGAACGATATCTCCGGCCCCGGCCATTTCCACCGCCTTCATTATCGCGGTTTTGCGGTCCGGTATCAGCGTGTAATTATTAAATACGCCTTTAAGCCCCGCTTCTATGTCTTCGAAGATGCGTCCGGGGTCCTCTCCGCGGGGATTGTCGCTGGTTACGATGGCGTGATCGCTTAGCGACGCGGCCGCTTTTCCCATGGGGGCGCGCTTGGTCCGGTCGCGGTCCCCTCCGCAGCCGAAAACGGTTATGAGCTTTCCGTGCGGCATTTTGCCAAGTTCGGAAAGGACGCTCTCCAAGGCCGCGTCGGTATGCGCGTAATCCACGAATACTCTGAAAGGCTGGCCGAGCTCCACTCGCTCCAGCCTGCCAGGCACGTTCTCCAGAGTTTCCGCGCCTTTTACGGCGGTTTCTACCGGAACTCCGGCGCAAACCGCCGCCGCGATCGCGGCGAGAGCGTTATAGATATTGTATCTGCCCAGGAGGCGAAGCGTTACTTTGCGCCTCGTTCCCCCCGTCACCAGGTCGAATACGGTGCGGTCCTGATGGATCTGCGTATTTTCTGCCTTAAAATCGGCGGGCTTGTCTATCCCGAAGGTTATCGGGGTCAAGGCGTCCGGAAAGAGGTCTTTACGGCGGTTATCCGCATCCCTGACGGCGGCGATGAACGCTAGTATTTCGGCGGCTTTCCCATCGTCGGCGTTGATCACGGCGTGTTTGTTCTTTTTCGGCGAGGCAGCGAGGAGCTCGAAAAGCCTGAGCTTTGCTTTAAAATAGGAGCCGCGGTCATGGTGGAAGTCCAAATGGTCGCGCTGGAGGTTCGTGAAAACGGCGACGTCGAAAGCCGCTTCGTCGGCGCGTTTGAGCGCCAGCGCGTGAGACGACACTTCCATGACGACCGCTTTGGAGCCGGCGTCGGCCATCGATCTGAAGAGCGAGTGCAGTTCGTCCGCCAGCGGGGTCGTGGCGGAGGCTTTGGCCAGAACCTTTCCCCCGACGCGATAACTGATGGTTCCAATTACGCCCGGCAGCGAACCGTTAAGATCGTAAATATTTTCCAGGAGGTAGGCCGTGGTGGTCTTTCCCTTGGTTCCCGTGATGCCTGTGAGAGCGAAGCGGAGCGAGGGCCGCCGGTAAAACTCCGAGGCCGCCTTAGAAAAAGCCTCCAGGACATCGGCGACCTCTACCCAGGCTATCCCCTGATTTGCCGCGGCAAGGTCCGCCGGAACCGGTTTATCCGTAACGACCGCGGCGGCGCCGCTCTGTATGGCCGACCGTATATAAGCGTTACCGTCGTCTTTCAGGCCGGTAACGGCGAAGAATAAGCAGCCTTTTTTAACTTTGCGCGAATCATTGGTCACGCCTAGTATAACGGCGTTCCCCGGCCCGGAAAAGCGTGCGCAGGGGATTCCGCTTAAAATTTCTTTGAGCAGCATATATCAGCTATATGATAGGAAATTTAAAGATAATCGGACAGTCCGGGCCTGAGCCGCGGTTCCGTCAATCGCTTATCACCTTTACGGCGGGCGGAAGTTTCCGGTTAAGCAGGGCCGCGTCGGGTTTTATCCCTTTCAGCGTGATGATCTTTTTGGCTATCTCCTGGAACGCCGGGGCGGCCGTTTCTCCTCCGTAGTAAAAGAGTTTGGGATTGTCCAGTATCACCAGGATCGTGTACCGCGGTTCATCGGCGGGGAAGAACCCGCAGAAAGACGCGACGTTCTTATTGGTAATGTATTTGCCGGTCCGGGGGTCTATCTTATTTGATGTGCCGGTTTTGCCGGCGATGACGTAGCCCGGCACGCCGGCATTCTTGCCGGTCCCGACGTTGACCACATTGATCAGGATGTTTTTCAAGATGGCGTCCGTTTCTTTAGTGATCACGCGGCGTATGATAGAGGGCTCGTTCTTGAATTTCGGCTTGCCGCCCTCGTCGGTGATCTTGTCGACGAGGCGCGTTTCCAGCAATTCCCCTCCGTTGGCGACAGCGGAATAAGCGTTTATCACCTGCAGCGGCGTGACCGCTATGCCGTGACCGAAAGAGCCGACGGCCAGGTCTACCGGCCTGTATTTATCTATCGGCCGAAGGATGCCGGTGGATTCGCCGCGAAAGCCAAGCCCCGTTTTTGTCCCGAAGCCGAATGTTTTCGTGTAAAGATAATAGTTCTCCAGTCCCAGCTTTAGTCCTATCTTGGCGGCGCCGATATTGGAGGACCGCTCCATAACGCCGGACAGCGTGAGGTTTTTTTCCGGTTCGTGGTCGTGGATCGTTACCTGATTGTTCATCGCCCAGGCCCCGTTCTCGCAGTAAAAGGTGTCCTTGGTCGTGACGACGTTCTTTTCCAGGGCGGCGGCCACGGTGACGGTCTTAAAGGTCGATCCCGGTTCGTATACCCACTCCACGGGCTCTATCTTCTCCAGGTTCTCCGGATAGGTGGCCATCGCCAGTATCCTGCCGGAACCGGGTTCCTGTACAAGGACCATGGCGAGGTCGGAGCGGTTCTTTACCGCGTATTTTTTAATCGCTTCCTGCGCGAAGAACTGGATATTCTGGTCTATGGTAAGATATATATCCATCGGGGCGGCCTCGCCTTCCACCTCGTTCTGGTAGATGACCCTGCCTCCGGCGTCGCGTATCACCTCCCTGTGGAGAACCTGTCCGGTGAGCACTTTATCATACAATAGCTCAATACCGGTGAGGCCCTTTTCCGCGCCGACGACCCCGAGAATGCTTCTGGCCAGATTCCCGGAGGGATAATAGCGGTTTTGCCTCGGGTCAAGCCGCACGCCCTTCAGTTTTAAGGCCTTTACCGCTTCGGTCTGGGCGCGGCCGAGGTCCTTTTTAACGCTGACGAAACTATTGCTTTTGCGGACTTTTTCCTGAAGCTCTTTTTTGGGAATGGCGAGGGCGGCCGACAAAGCCGCGATGGTTCCGGACGGGTTTTCCAGCTCTTTTTTGAACAGGCTGCAATCCCAGGTAATGATGGATTCCGCCAGAAGATTCCCCTGGGAATCGAAGATCCTGCCCCTGGGCCCGGTTTCGGAAACCGTCCTGTTCAATTCGCGCGCGGCCGTAGCGGAAAGATTCTCGTGCTTTATCGTCTGAAGATAGAACAGCCGAAGCGTTATCGGAACGGCCGGCAAAGCGGCAATGAGCAGGCAGGTCTGAATTCTGGTCTTTAATATCTTTGCGGTCATTGGGGCGCGGTGAACCCTGAGAATCCGCCCGGATCTCGCCGGGCACGGATATCCGAAGACTATGTTCGGGAGGTTTAAGCAGCGGGGAACAAGCGTTTAAAGATCCGGCGCTCGTCCCTCAAATATTTATAATTCGGATTTGCGCAGGCGCAGCAGCTTGGCCAGCCAGCCTTTAGAGGGTTTTTCCGCTTTGACGTCGTCAAGCAGCACCAGCGCCGCCGGTTCCGGGTATACAAGGCCGAGTTTCAGCGCTTCCGCCTCGAGTCTCTCCGGAGCCCGCGAGGCGCGCAGTTCTTTTTTTAGATACTCGTTGCTGTTCTCGAGGTCCGTTATCTCCTTGCGAAGGCCTTCGATGCTGTAACCGAGCCTCGTCGCCTGGACGTTCTCCCAGGCGAAGATGAAAAAGACGGCTCCGGCCGCGGCAAGCATAGTTAATCGCAAGGTTCTTGTTTTTTTCATAGCCGACTCTTTATTCCATGCTGAAGAGCTCTATCCTTTTGATGCCGTGCTTTTCCCAGAGGTAGAAGATCTTGGTCGGACAGACGGCCGCCTTGAGCCCGCCGAACTTTGACTTGACGGTCCTGCCGCCGAGGAACTTGTTCAGTTTTAAACCGCTTTTGATTATGTTGTCCGGGTTCATACTTCCTCCTCTTCCGACCGGTGATTTAAAGGTCTTATTTGTTTAGTTCATTATCACCGAGCCGGCCATAACTCGTGAGGTCCTTACGCTTTTTCTATCACGCGCAATTTCGCGCTCCGCGCCCTGCTGTTCTGAGCCACTTCGGTCTCGGACGGGATGACCGGTTTCCTGGTCACCATCTTCCAGCCTCCCATGTCGGCCATGATCTTAAAAGTTTCCTTCACGATCCTGTCCTCAAGCGAATGGAAGGTTATTATCCCCATTCTTGCGCCCTTGGCGAGGAACGGTATCGCTTTTTGTATGCCTCTCGTAAGATTATCGAATTCGTAATTGACCGCGACCCTCAGCGCCAGGAACGTTTTGGTGGCCGGGTGGATCTTTTCTCCTCTGAAAGGAACCACTTTTTCTATCAGCACCCGCAGCTCGGAAGTGGTCTCCATGGGCTTTGTCGACCGCTTCTCTATTATCGCGCGGGCTATTCTGTTGGAGTAGCGCTCTCCGCAGACCCGGATCAAATGCTCTATCTGCTCGTAAGGCCAGTGGTTTATTATGCTGTACGCGGTCAGCGGATTAGCCGGATTTATGCGCATGTCCAGGGGCCCTTCGTGCTTAAGGCTGAACCCCCTCGACGGCTTGTCGAAATGCAGCGAGGAGATGCCCAGATCGAACAGTATTCCGGTTATCCCGGTGAGTTCCTCCCGCTTAAGGATCTCGTCGATGTTCGCAAAATTACCCTGTACTACTTTGGCGCGCGCGCCATAAGATTCTAGATTCTTGGCCGAAAGCCCCGCCATTTCCGGATCCCAGTCCACTCCGAGAACCCTTGCCCGCTCATTAAGGATCGAAAGCAGCTTTATAGTGTGGCCTGCGAGGCCAAGTGTCGCATCGACGTATATCCCGGACTTGTCGGTTATAAGAAGCTGGGCCGTTTCTTCCAGAAGCACCGGCACATGGGTATAATTCTCGTCCATTGAGGTCTGTCCTTTCAAAATGTCCGGGCTGCGCCAAGGAGGATCGGCGCGCCCGTTTATAAATCGAAGATCTTGCTGAACTTTTGGAACGAAGGCTCCATTATTTCGCTTTTGTATTTGGACCAGCTCTGCGCATCCCATATCTCAGCCTTGTTGCCGGCGCCGCGGATCATTATATTCTTGTTGAGCGCTGCGTATTTTTTCTGATTCTGCGGCACCAGTATCCTGCCCTGCTCGTCCAACTGGGCATCGGAAGCGTTACCGAAAAAAAATCTTTTAAAAGCGCGTTCCTCTTCTTTGTTCTCCGATTTGAAGATCTCCATGTTGTTGGCGATGAGTTCTTCCCATTTCGACGGCATGAACAGGTAGAGGCAGCGGTCCAGCCCGATGGAAAGCATGAAATAGTTCTTATCTTCCTTGCGGAGCTCTTCCCTGAACCGCGCGGGAATGAATATGCGGCTCTTGGAATCCATTACGTATGAATATTCGCCGTAGAGAGTGCTCATATATTCTTGAACTATTTTAGCACATTATAAACCACTTAGTAACATTATCCACCACTTTAAACCACTGGACTTAGAGTATAGTGAATGCTTTGATACTTGTCAATACCAAATAAAAAAAAGCATTGATATATAATGTTCTTTTTTTGCAAAAGAGGGCTTGAGGTAATCTGCCGCACTTTAAAAATATATAAATCTCCGGCGTTTCGGACCACGCGAGGTCTGATACCGCAGGCAAAATGCCTTATATTATATAAGGAAGGAGAGGTGTATATGGGTGAACAAGTAGAATTGCAGTAACCTGAAAACTTCACGTCACACCGGCGAAGCTTGTCCCGTACTTGATACGGGGGCCGATGTCCAGATTCCGACGAAGCCTGGATTCCGGCTTCCTTCCTCCGCTGTTGCCGCGAAGGGCAAGCCCCCCTGTTTCACGGTGGGGCAAGCCCCCGGAAAAACGGGGCAAAATATACTCCGTTCAAAACGGCTGCTTATTTTCGGTATGACTGAATTTTTGAGATTATTGGGGAGTTCCGGAGAGCTTGCCGGTTTTTAAGTCGTAGCGCCACGCGTACTCAAGCGAGGAGAGTTTATTATAGGGCATGCCGTAAGCCTGAAAAAGCGACTGTGCCACAGGGGTACCTTCCCGCAGTCTTTTGCAGAACATGTAAAAAGCCTCGCCCGCTTTCATTTTCGTCAGGAACCGCACTATGCTGTAGGACTGCGCGTACCAAAGCCGCACGTTATCCTCGTCGGCATCCTGCAGATTCTCTATGCGTATCAGATCGGCAAGTTTGTACCCTCCGCCTTTTGACAGCACCGTCAGATTCTGGGAGAGCCAGCGCGGAGTGGATAAGCCTCTTTCAGATTGTATATAAGTCGCAAGCCCTTCGCTTAACCATAAAGGGCTCGGGCGGTCCGGCGGGAAAAAACTGTCGAAATAGATATGCGTGAGCTCGTGAGCAAGTATGCCGAACGCTTCGTCGCTCTTGAAAAGATAGATCTTTCGCTCGCTCAAAGACGCGGTGCCCCCGGACCAGGCCGGGCGGCCCGTCAGCCGCTGATAGGTGTCCTGTTTGTTGGTGAAGAACACGAAGACCTTCCTGTCCCTGGTCCAGGGTGAGAAAGCCACAAGGTCAAGCATTATATTCCCGTGCAGGTTTTCGACGTTCTCAATGAGGTCTTTGGAAACTGCGGAGCCCTCTTCGTAGATGACGAAATGAGTGGTCTTCTCCATGGCGAAGCCGGGCGGGGCCGCCGGCGGAGCTTCTTCTTTGGCGGCCGCGCTTGCCGCCACGGCGGTTTTTTCTTCCGCGGAGTGTTCAGGCATTCTGACGGTTTGCGAGCCGATCTCCTTTATGTCCAGTCCTCCCGCCACGGGGCTGATCAGGTGCGAATCCGTCCGGACCGCTTGTTCCGGCTGCGCCGGCGGCTGCGGCTGGATAAACGGCGCCGGCGGCTGGGTTTTTCTGATAACGCGTTTTGTCAGCGGCCTGGTGCTGAAAGGATTTTTAGAGAGGTGGATCTGCGGCAAAAGGGACATGTCATCGCTGATGTATTGGTACATAAAAAGTCCCCAGAGGCCTATTACAAAGCCCCAGAAGAGTATCCTTAATTTGCTTAAAATGTCCATATGTCAGCGAAGCAGCGAAATAGCGAAGTTGCGAAGTAGTGAATAAAAACGAAATAAATCGTCAAGATGTGCATTCCACCGCTATTTCGCTATTCGCTTCCCCGGGCAGTCTGTGAACCGGAGCAATTATCATCCCTTTGTGAATATCAGGATATGCCTGTCTTCTTGTTCGCCCGGCAGCCTGTAAGACGCGGTCTCGGCCAGTTGCCCCCCGGCTTTGCGCGCGGCTTCCTGCGCGGCAGGGCGGTCCTGGGCCAATTGCGCGGCGGTTTGCCAAGCGAGAAAGATGCCTCCGGCTTTCACCATATTTAAGCATTGAGGCAGGATGTTTTCAAGTTTCCCCATGGCGCGCTCCACCACCGCACCGTATTTCCCCGCTTCCAGCGCCCCGCTCTGCCCTATGCGCAAGTGCAGGGCGCGGACATTATTAAGTTTAAGACGTGAAGCCGCGCAAGTAAGGAACATAGTACGTTTGAGGGTGGAGTCCCATAAGTCGAAAGCTGTGCGTTCCAGCGCGACCGCCAGCGGGATACCGGGGAAGCCCGCTCCCGCACCCGCGTCGGCGACGCGGTCGTCCGGCTGGAGAAGTCTTGTCAGGAGCGGCGCTCCGGCCAGCGCGTCCAGAATGTGGCGCGGCCAAAGATATCCGGCGTCATGCTGCGAGACCAGATTAAGGCGGGTGTTCTTTTCCAGCAGCTCCTCTTCAAAGAGCTCCAGCCTGGCCGTCTGTTCTTCGGTCAGGGCCAGGTTCCATTTTTCAAGGGTTTCTTTAATTATAGAATCCATAAATATTCAGGCTGTAACTGCTCAACTGCAAGAAAACCACGGGGTGGAGCGAAGCGACACAATTCAACAGTATCCAACAGGACACAGAGATCACAGAGGACACGGAGTGGAGCGAGGCGACACAATTCAACTGTATCTAACAGGAAACATAAAAATAATTATTCAAAAAAACATTTGAAAATCTGCTTAAAGGTTAATCTCCATGAGGCTCCGTGTTCTCCGTGTCTCCGTAGTGAGTAGTTTTATTCCCTTTCGCGCAGCGGCTTACGTGCACCCACAAAAGCTGTAAGTCTGTCGGAGTTACTCCGGGGATTCTCGCGGCCTGGGCCAGCGTTCTTGGCCGGACTTTGAGCAGCTTCTGCCTTGATTCTATGCCAAGTCCCGTTATGGCGGTCAGATCGAGCCTCTCCGGGATCACTACATTCTCGAAACGTTTCATTTTTTCGGCTTCGCGGAGGTTTCGCTCTATATAAGAGGAATATTCCTTTTCTATCCCGGCAGTAGCCTCGGCTCTGGCCGTGGTCCACGGGGACATTGCCGCGTTATCAGCCCGCGGATCCGCGGCGGAATGTTCCGTCGGTCTTTCCGCGGTCTTTTTTTTGGTCTTATCGCGGGTCCTGAAATGCTCAACGGCGCTTTTATAAAGGTCGAAACTTTTTTTAAATCTTTCCGGAACCAGACCCGTTCCGAAGCCGTGCCGCATAAGCCTCAGATCGGAGTTATCCTGGCGCAGGAGTAGCCGGTATTCCGCGCGGGCAGTGTAAATGCGGTAGGGCTCGTCCACGCCTTTTGAGATCAGATCGTCTATCATAACGCCGATATAGGCTTCGTCCCTCCCCAGGATGAGCGGCGGGAGTTCTTTTAACTTTAAAGCGGCGTTTATTCCGGCCATAAGCCCCTGCGCCGCGGCCTCTTCGTAGCCAGTGGTGCCGTTTATCTGGCCGGCCATAAAAAGCCCAGGCAAAGCTTTTGACTCAAGATTGTAATCGAGCTGCTGGGGCAGGGAATAATCGTACTCGATGGCGTAGGCCGCGCGCACCAGTTCGGCGCGTTCCAGTCCCTTTACGGATCGCAGCAGTTCGAGCTGCACTTCTTCCGGCAGGCTTGTGGACAGCCCGTTCACATAATATTCCTCGGTGTCGAACCCTTCCGGCTCCAGGAACAGGATATGTTCGGGATGGTGCGGAAATTTCACTATCTTGTCTTCGATGGAGGGGCAGTAGCGCGGTCCTGTGGACTTGATGCGCCCCGAGTACATAGCCGATCTGTGCAGGTTGGCCCGGACTATTTGCGCGACGCTCCCGCCGGTATGAGTGATCCAGCAGGACAGGAGTTTGCGCTCCGGCCCGACGGTGAAGTGTGAGAAAAGCGACGGTGGTTCGTCGGGCTTCTGCTCCTCGCATTTGGAGAAGTCTATGGTGCGCCCGTTAAGGCGCATCGGGGTGCCGGTCTTCAGCCGGCCCAGCTTGAATCCAAGTTCTTCCAGCGACGGGGAAATCCCGTCGGACGGCGGATGATTATAGCGCCCTCCGCGGAATTGGACGCCGCCGATGTGGATGACGCCCTTCAGGAACGTGCCGGTGGTAAGCACTACGCAGCCCGCCTTGTAGCGGGTCCCGCGCGCGGTGATAACCCCCCGCAGTTTAGAGCCCGCGGTCCAGACCTTGGCCGCCTCGTCCTGTATCAGAGCGAGATTCGGGGACAGTTCCAGCGAGTGTTTGAAGGCCGACTGATAGAGTTTCTTATCACATTGCGCCCTGGGTGAATGGACCGCCGCTCCGCGGGAAGTGTTGAGCATCCGCGCGCTAAGAACGGAGAAGTCCGCGATACGGGCCATATGGCCGCCGAGCGCGTCCAACTCCCGTACGAGCTGTCCTTTTCCCACTCCTCCGATGGAGGGGTTGCAGGACATCAGCGCGATAGTATCCAGGTCCTGCGTCATCAGCAATGTCTTCATGCCCATGCCGGCAGCGGCCAAAGCGGCCTCGCAGCCGGCGTGTCCCCCGCCGACCACTATTACGTCAAAATTAACGGGATGATCGAAATAGGGCATAATTACATGAACATCATAAATCTGAAGATCGAGGGAGGGACGAGCCCCAGATTCTTCAGGATATAAAAAGACGATACGGCAGCCGTCATTGAGAATATCAGAGCCAGGGCGGAGCGCGCCGCCGTCCCGCCGAAGAGAGTCCTTGCGGCTTTTATGGTCAGTATCGTGAGCCAGATACCGCTAAGGGCTTGCGCCGCCGTATAAAAAGTTTCGCTGCGCAGGATAGCGGCAAGGATATAAGCCGGGAGGCAGAAGATGACGGCGGCGTTGACGGTCAGTGAAAAACGGAACAATGCCTGCGCGGCGTTTTTCTTTCGGCGCGCTCCCGCGTATGCCGCGGCGCACGCCGCCGCCAGAAAGGGCAGGGTGAACAGCGGTTCAGCTCTGAAATAGAAGGAGGCCGCCGCGTATGCGCAGCAGACGGCAAGAGAAGATAAGAATTTATAAGCCAGCCTGCCTTCTTTAAAGAAGCCGGCAAAAACCGGGAAAAGAGCGCAGAAGATGACGGTGAAAGCCAGTTCGAAAAAGGCCTGGACGGAGAACAGCCATAAGTAGGACCTGCCGGAAAATTCCCTGGCCGTTTCCGAGAAATCCGCCGGGAAGTCCGCTGGCTTAAAATAAATGAAAAGCGCGTAGGCCGCGCAGTAGGCAAAATATACGCTCATCGGACCGCCGAAACCCTTTCCCTGCGACATAAAATCAGCTGCGGCTGCGGATGGCTCCGTCAGCGTTTTTTTGACCAGCAGGAGAATTTCCTTCAGTTTCTTCATTTGTTAGCCAAATCCCTCAATTGATGCGTCTCACCGGCGAAAGCCGGTGTCCGGTCTTCGACGCAGTCTGGATTCCGGTTTTCGCCGGAATGACGGAATAAAAAGATCCTGTTCTACGCGACGTTCTTTTGAGTTCAAACGAAACTTTTAGACTGGTGCTAAAGGGCAAGACGTAAGAGATAAGCGGAGGAATCTTCAACTTAATCCTTAGAACTTAATCCTTAATCCTGTGGTTTACTTTCCGACGCAGAATTTCTCAAAGATCCTGCCCAGGACCTCTTCGGACGTGGTTTCGCCCAGGATCTCCGCCAGGGCGCTGAGCGCGCCTCTAAGATGCTCGGCGGCCAGCTCGAGAGGGAAAGAGGGTCCTTTTTTTTTCAAAGTTTGCAGCCGCTCCAATTCCCCGTGGGCGTTCGACAGCGCGGAATAATGTCTGGCCGAGGTTATCACGGATGAGGATTCGGCCGAGAACATCTTTTTCTCCTCCCCCACAAGCAAATTTTTTAGGGCGTCCATGCCTTGTCCGGTCCTGCAGGAAATGCGGACGCCGTCTTCAGTCCCCGTCCTTGCTGCCGGCAGATCGCATTTATTGAACACCTTTATCAGATCGGCTCCGGGCGCGGCGGCGCGTCTGATAGCTTCTCCTACTCGCCGGTCGGCCGAAGAGTCTTTTCGGGAAATATCGCGGACCCACAATATGATATCCGCCGTCTTAAGCGCTTTAAGCGAGCGCCTCATTCCTTCGCGCTCTATGGCGTCACGGGTAACCGGGGCTATGCCGGCTGTATCGGTGAATATGACGGTGAATCCGGAGAGGTCCGTCCTTTCTTCTATTGTGTCGCGCGTAGTGCCGGCTTTAGGCGAGACTATAGCGCGGTCCCTGTCCGTTATCCTGTTCAAAAGCGAAGACTTCCCGGAATTGGGCGCTCCGGCGATCGTAACGCGAAGGCCATGTTTGAGATAGCGGCCCCTTTCGAAGCTGTCCGCGAGGGTTTTTATTCCCGCCGCGGCCGCGGCGGTCCGTTCGAGAAAATCGGCGGCGTCGAAGCGCGGCAGGTCGCCATAGGCGTCGTCCAGTCTTATCTCCAATTCGCTGAGCAGGTCGACAAGGCGCTCGCGCGACTTCCTGATGCGGCCGGAGATCTCGCCTTCCACCTGGGTGATCGCCGCGTGATGGGAAGTCGCGCTCTCGGATGCGATAAGGTCGTTAACAGCCTCGGCCTGGGCCAGATCGAGCTTCCCGTTCATGAAGGCGCGCAGCGTGAACTCGCCGGGAGCCGCTTCACGCGCGCCGCCCGCTATTGCGAGGCGGAGCAGCCTGGAAACGATATAGGGCGAGCCGTGACAGAAGATCTCCGCCATATCGTCGCCTGTGTAGCTTTTAGGTGCGCGGTATACGATAACGACGATCTTGTCCAGCAGCCGGCCGTTCTCCTCCGCCCTGAGGAGATACGATGCGCCGGTCTTAGCTTTGTTAAAAACGGATAGGGGCCTGAGAAAAGACGACGGGATCTTGAGAGCGTCAGGCCCGGAAAGGCGCACCACCGCTATGGCGCCGGGGCCGTGGGCCGAGGCGGGGGCCACTATGGTCTGGTTAGTGTCCGGGATGAGCATAAAGGATGTATGTTAAGAGTGGATAGTGACGAGTGGCGAGTGGCGAGTATATAAGGAAGGTATTTCTTTACCTTTCACTATTTACTCTACGCGCACAACTCTGCACTATCCACTTCTTTACCGGATCGTGCTCCGTACTAGCCACTATCCACTATCCGCTGTTTTATCTACTGTTGTTGCGGCGCCGCTTCCTTCTGGGAAACTGGGCGTATGACGACTTTACGCCATTTGCCTTCGCCTTCCGAGATAGTTTCCACTTCCGGATGCTTGGCCTTTATCAGGCTGTGCACGAATTTGCGCAGAGGCGCGGACATTGGTTCCAGCCGGTAGGGGCGGGCGGTCCCGATAACTTCTTTTACCACGGACTCCACTTTGGCCGTCAGTTCTTCTTCTTTCTTGTTCCAATAGTCGGCGGTGTCTATCCTTACGGATACCCTGCTTTTGCGGCTTTTGTTGATGATGGAGTTGATCAGGAACTGCAGCGACTGCAGCCCCCTGGCATTGTCGGCGGTGAAGACGGCCGAATCCGGGGAGTCGAACTTTAAGGAGATAACTCCTTCCTTTGCGTCCTGCACGGCGTCGGTGATGCTGGCTTCAAGGCCCATCAGCTTAAGGGTCGTGGTGAGCGCCAGTTTCGCGTGTTCCATGGGATCTTCGGGCGCCTGTACGGCGTCCATTGCCAGACTGATATCCTGATAAACCGCGTCGGGCCGTCTTTCATAACCGGCATCGGGACGCTTTTCCTGATACGGTCTGTCATGAGAAGGCCTGGCGGCGCGGGGTTTTCCTTCGTATCTTTCCCGTCTCTGTCCGCCGTCGCGGCGGGGACCGTCGTTCCTGCGGCCGGCTGAAGGCCTTTCTCTGCGGGTCTCGGGCTCGGCATGATGTCCGCTGCCGGTCCATTTTTTCTCGCGGAGCTGTACGCATGCTTTTTTAGCGCCTAAGCCGAGGAAACCTTTTGTTCCCTCGCTCACTACTACAACTTCGACCTGGTCGCGTCTGAGGCCCAGTTCTATGAGCCCTATCTCGACGGCGTCCTGTATGGTCTTAGCTTCCACTTTGGTCTCTTTCATTGTTTTTCCTCCGATACTGTGTGTAAAATTAAACTTCAGGTAAAGGTATAGGTACAGGTATAGACCGAAAATCAGAACCTTTTACTTTACCTTGTCCGCGCTCTACCTTTACCTCTGCCTATACCTGATTCCCCTTACGTCTGCTGGTTCTTTAAGATCATCATCTGGGCGAAGCCCCAGGTGCTGTTGATAAGCCAGTAAAGCACCAGTCCCGACGGAAAAGTGAGGAACATAAAGGTGAAGACCACCGGCATCCACTTCATCATGGCCGCCTGAGCCGGGTCCCCGCCCTGGGGATTAAGCTGTTGCTGCAGGAACATTATGCCGCCCATGACGATAGGCAGTACATAATACGGGTCTTTTGCCGACAAGTCCTTTATCCAGAAGATGAAGGGCGCTCCGTGTAGGGGCCAGGAGTTGCGCAGCGCCGTAAAAAGCGAGAAGAAGACCGGTATCTGGAGCAGCATAGGCAGGCAGCCGCCCAGCGGATTCGTTCCGTGCCTTTTGTAAAGCTCCATCACCTCGGCGTTCATGCGCTTGGGGTCGTCCTTGTAGCGGGCCTGGATGGACTGCATTTCAGGCTGTATCTTTTTCATGACGGCCATGGCTTTGTAGGACTTCCAGCTGAGCGGCGAAATAAGTATCTGCAGGAGAATGCTGAGGATCACGATCGCCGCGCCGTAATTGCCTGTTAGACCGTGGAAGTAGTCGAGAGCCGAATTGGCGAGTTTGGCGATCGGGGCGAAGAACCCGAAATCCACTGAGCGGTCGAGGCCGTGCCCGAGGGCCTGCAGCAACTTGTAGTCCTTGGGGCCGATGTAGAATTCCACGCGCCAGACCCGGGTTTCCTTGGCCGCCAGCACTTCAGCTTCGAAAGGCATGGATAAAAGAGGCGCTTTCTTGCCGCCGATGTCCGGCATCGAGATGTTAAGCGCGTCGCGCTTCAGTTCTCCGCCGAGCACGGCGGCCAGAAAATATCTGTTGTTCACTCCGGCCCAGATCCAGGGCCCGCCCTTCTGGTCTTCCTTGATAGTCTTTATGGTAGGGAACTTCCGCCCCTCTTCCTGCACGGTGTACTGCGCTTTCCATAATTTGGCGTTTTCCTTCTCTTCGCTTTTGACCGTGCCCAGGCCCGGGCCGATTTTAAGGTCCCATGCGGCGAAGACCGCAGGGGCCGAGGACGGGTTCGTAGCGGTTATCTCCAGCAGGTTTATCTTATCCTCTCCGCTGAGGACATATTTTTTTTGTATTACGACCCCGTTCGGCGCGCGGGTCTCAAAGGTTACGCTATCGGCCGTTTTGTTCTTTAGGGTGAATGGAAGCTGGTCGAAAGAACTGAGGAAACCGGGCGAAGGGTTGATGACCAGTTCAACGGGAGAGACGGGGCCCTGATAGACCACGCTTTTTATCGAGGCTCCGGCGGGGTGAAAAGAATAGACGGCTTTGTTGAGTTTGAGCTCCACGGCATGGGACGCCCAGTCGGGCTCGAGCTGGCCCAGGGGCGTGGCCGCCGAGGCGGATGCTGCGGCCGGAGCAGCGGCCGATACGGACGCGGAGGGCGTGTAACCCGCGGCCGGCGCGGTCTGCAGCGTCTGTGAATCGGGAGGCTGTATGAGCATCGGCCGCTTTTCTATGAAAGAGTACCAGAGTATATACACCGCCGAGGATAACACGATAGCGAGTACGAGGTTCTTCTGCATTAATTTGTCTCCCTGTTCAATTGCGGGTCCGAAGGATGGCGTGAGAGCGGCACGGGGTCGTATCCGCCGGGATTCCATGGATGGCAGCGGCCTATCCTGGCAGCGCTCAAAAGAGCGCCCTTGAATAAACCGTATAGCTTAAAGGATTGGAAACTGTATTCCGAGCAGGTAGGATGGAATCTGCAGGCGCGTGGACCCAGCAACGGCCTGAAAAGTCCGTACACCGTCCGTATAGCGTCAGCCGCTTTTTCTCTGGCTCCGCTTTTTTTGTCCTCCGTATTCGGGGAATTATCATAACGCTTGGATGATAATTCGCGGGACTTCAAAAAGGCGGGATCAGGTCTTAAATTTATGTCCATCTCGCTGGTCGTTTACTTCGCGCTGAAGAACGGGGCGGGCTTTATCGTTTCGGATCTTTGATCCTGGCCCTGTCCCATATTGCGTACAGCGCTTTCCGCGCGTCTAAAAGGTTCCGTATTCCGCAGCCGGCCTTCGGATATACTATTATGTGCGCTTTTTCGGGCAGACGATCTTTAGATAATCTGTAGGCTTCCCGCAGAAGCCTTTTAAGTTTGTTGCGCCGCACCGCGCCGCCGGACTTTTTGCTGATGACTAGGCCCAGCCGTTTATTGCCGTCTTCTATAAGCGCCGGTTTTTTTCGCCCGGCATTATTCGCGTTCGGCACGTAGGCCCACAGCACCAGGTCGCGCGTGGAGAATTTACTCCCCTCGCTAAAAACGAAATCAAAGATCCTGCGGCAGCGTAAGCGCGCGTTTTTTGAAAAAGAGAACTTTTTCACGTTAAGACACCCGCGCGGCTTCCATTCATTTGGAAAAGATGCTCATCTGAAAGAGCGCGGAACCGCCGCAAATCGGCATTCGCCGTATTCCACGCTCACCGGCCGGCTCATGTTAAAAGAGCCTGTTTTAGCCGGGGATGAGATGCCAGCGGCCTTTCGCTCGTCTTCTGGCTAAAGTCTTTCTTCCGCCCGCGGTTTTCATCTTCGCGCGAAAGCCGAGGGTCTTTTTTCTTCTTCTGACATTTGGTCTGTATGTAGGTAGCATAGTGAGTTAATTATATTAAATAAATATACAAAAGACAAAGCCCGCGTTCTTTTACCTCGCTCGCAGTTAGTGATCCGCGGGCCGCTGGTATACAAATATATGTAACGCATGGCACGGAATCACGAAGCAATAAAAGAATACATCCGGCAGAATTTACATGGATATACAGGATGAACAGGATGTCGGATTTAAGTTAAATTTTACGGATTAACCACTAAGGCACAGGTTCCGAACGGAAAGGACACAAAGTTTTTCTGAATTAACTTGGTGAACCTTCTGTTATTAACTTTGTGCGCTTTGTGTTTAATTCAGGTCTTGTTTTTATCCTGTATATCCTGTGCATCCATGGTGAATCGTAGTTTTTGTTTTTCTCTGTGCTTTCAAGGCTTTGTCCGCGAAATCTTTCAGTTATGCGCTGCGACCTATGTGCCCGCGGCAAAATTTACCGAGAGGGAAATTTATTGCTAATATATCTTTAATGATCTTCTGTGATTACGGCATTGTCCTGCGGCGCAGACCCCTTCGCGAGAACGACCGCATCGTAACCGTCTTCACCAAAGACCGCGGCAAACTCGAGGTCAATTTTAAAAGCGTGCGGCTCTCAAGGGGCAAGCTCCGCGCCCTTTCGGAGCCCGTCAGCTGGGGCGACTACCGTTTATATCTCAAGAGCGGATCTAATTTCCCCGTCTGCACCGGCGGCAGTTCTCTTTCAGTCTTCCCACGCATCAGATTTGATACCGAGAGGCTGTTCACCGCTTTATATTTCTGCGAAGTGGTAAACAAGCTGACTCCCGCTCATCAGGCCAGCCCGGAAAAGTACGAGCTTTTGCTCTGCGCCCTTCAATATCTGGATAGCGCCGATAGCTATATCCCAAAAGAACTGGGCTTGCCCCTCACTTCGGCCGCGGCCTCAGCGGACAAAGTGAGGGGGCTGTCCCCCTGGATGCGCCGCGCTTTCACTCTTCGCGCGCTTGAGGCGGCGGGCTTCGGATTCAAGCACAGTTCAGTCGGCCTTGATTCCAGGCTCTGGGAGATCCTGCATGACGGGACATGGCCTGAGGTGTATGCCCTGGAAACGCAGCCTCAGGCCATGGACTATATGGACAACCTCATGAAAAGATTCTTCTCGGAGCAGCTGGACCAGAACCTTAAAACCCTCGAATTTATTTAGCCGGCGCGACAGTGCGACAGCAAGACAGCGTGACAGACGCAGACTGGCCGCAACAGAATCGCAAGGCGGAAAAATAATAAGCGAAAATCTCACGCGAAGATGCTAAGCCTCAAAGTATATTCAGAATAAACACTAAGAACACGAAGTGCGGAACGGATAAGAACACCAAGATCTTTAAATGTAAACTTCGTGAACTTTGTAGTAATTAACTTTGTGCCCTTTGTGTTGAGGTGTGCCTCTTTTTACGGCTGATCTGCGAGGTTATCATTACACGTACAATTTTTCGCTATAATATGATTATAAAATCCGCTAGGAGGAAATCGTGAATTTTCAGGACATCATACTCAAATTCGACCAGTACTGGGCGAAACAGGGCTGCGCCATAATCCAGCCTTACGATCTGGAAAAGGGCGCGGGAACTTTTAACCCCGCCACATTTTTCGGCTCGCTCACTTCGAAGCCCAACCGCGTGGCCTACGCGGAGCCGTGCCGGCGCCCCGGCGACGGGCGCTACGGGGAAAATCCCAACCGGCTCGGCAAGTATTATCAGTATCAGGTCATCATCAAGCCGCCTTCCAAAGACATCCAGCAGATCTATCTGAACTCCCTGAAGGCGGTAGGCATAAATCAGGACGAGCATGATATCCGCTGGATAGAGGATGATTGGGAATCCCCCACCCTCGGCGCTTCCGGCGTGGGCTGGGAAGTCTGGCTTGACGGGATGGAAGTGACGCAGTTCACCTATTTCCAGCAGATGGCTTCTTTCGAGCTTAACCCGATAAGCGTCGAGATAACCTATGGTCTGGAACGTCTGGCGATGTTCGTCCAGAAAAAAAAGAACGTTTACGATCTCATGTGGAACGACCGTCTGACCTACGGCGAGATGTACAAGGCGCAGGAAAAGCAGTTCTCTCATTATAATTTCGAATACGCCGACGTAGCCAACCTGCGCAGGAATTTCGACGACTACGAGCGCGAGATAGCCATACTGATCAAAGACGGCCATTACCTGCCCGCCTACGACCTGGTGATGAAGTGCTCCCACTCGTTCAATCTGATGGACGCCCGCGGCGCCATCTCCGTTTCGGAGCGGGTGGGCATGATAAAGAGGATACGCGACATCGCCAAAGTCTGCGCCGCCGCGCACGTTAAGGAAAGCGAACCGCTGCCGGAATAGTATCACACGAAGACACAAAGTCACGAAGAAGAGCAGACAAAGAGATAAACATGGATATACAGGATGAACATGATGTCGAATTTTTAATTTTACGGAATAACCACTAAGGACACAAAGTATCAAACGGAAAGAGCACAAAGTTTCGGCATTACCTTCGTGAACTTTCTGTTTATTAACTTTGTGAACTTCGTGTTTAGTCCTGGTTGTATCCTGTATATCCTGTGCATCCATGTGAATTTTTCAGAATAGATAAGGACACTAAGTTTTTTCGGGTACTTTCTTCGTGGACTTTTTGTGCATTACCTTCGTGACCTTTGTTTTTAACCGGAAAAAACTTTGTGGCTTAGTGGCTTTGTATGAGAAATTTTTTTTACTGCTAAATTTAAATGGAGACGATATGATAAAACGAGACGCATTATTGGAAATACGCATCGAGAACATTCCCGCCCGCTTCATAACTTCCGCCGAAGCGCAGCTGGAAACCGGCGCGCGCGAACTTCTGGCGGCTGCAAATCTTCCTTTCGAGACCCTTAAGGCTTACGGAACCTACAAAAGACTGGTCCTTCACATAACAGGCCTGCCGGGCAAGTCCGACGAAAAGACCGTAAAGGCCATGGGGCCTCTCGCGAAATTCTGGAAGGACGAAAAAGGCGCGTACACGCCCCAGAGCACGGGTTTCGCGAAAGGCCAGGGAACGACCCCCGACAAACTCACCACGGAGATCGTTCCAAAAGGAGAGGTTCTGGTTGCCGTGAAAATTATTCCCGGCCGGCCCGCCCCTAAAGTATTGGCCGAGATCTTCCCCAAACTCATAGGCGCGCTGGAATTCCCCAAGACGATGGTGTGGGAGGAGACCCGTGTGCGCTTCGCCAGGCCTGTAAGGAGCATGGCCGCACTTTATGGAGAAAAGGTGATCCCCTTTTCCTTCGCCGGCATTAAGACCGGCCGCCTTACCGTCGGGCTGAGCGCCAAAGGCTCGCGTCAGATAACCATCCCGTCGGCCGAAAAATATTTCCGCATACTTGAGAACGCGAATGTGCTGGTCAAAGACGAGGAACGGGTCAAAACCCTGGCCGCGGAACTGGAGCAGGTTTGCAGGAGGACCAAGCTCGAAGTGGAAGCAGATCCCGAACTGGTCAAAGAGAACCTTTACCTGGTGGAATATCCGGTCTGCGTGGTCGGGACCTATGATCAGGAATTTCTTAAGCTTCCCAGGGAGCTGGTCCATCTCGTGATGAAAAAGCAACTCAAGTTCTTTACGGTCTGCGATTCCGGGAAAAAGCTACAGCCTTATTTTGTAGGCATCAGGGACGGCGTTTCAAAAGGCCAGAAGAACGTCGAGGAAGGCTTCCGTAACGTGCTGGAAGCCCGTTTCAGGGACGCGATATTCTTCTACGGCCGGGACTTGGCGGAGCCGATAGAGAATATGCTGAACGTCCTGAAAACCGTTACGTTTCAGGAAAAGCTGGGTTCTATGTACGACAAGGCCGGACGCGTAGAGGCTCTCGCCGCGTGGCTGGCGGCGTCCGTTCCCGGTCTGGACGCGGAGGCCGTCAAAAGCGCTTCCCGTCTAGTCTACGCCGACCTTTCCAGCAACGTTGTGCGCGAGTTCACCGAGCTTCAGGGAATAATGGGCTATTATTACGCCAAAAACGCTGGTTTAAGCGAACTCGCCTCGTCCTCCGTCGGCGAGTTCTACTGGCCACTTAGCGCCAAGTCCCCCATCCCCTCGACGAAAGAAAGTTCGCTGGTTTCCATCGCCGGCAAGCTGGACACGCTGGCCGCCGACTTCGCCCTCGGGTTGATTCCCTCCGGCAGCGAGGACCCGCACGCCCTCAGGCGTCAGGCGCTGGGTCTGGCCAGGATCATCCTTGAGAACGACCTTGAGCTTCCGCTTAAAGAGGCATTTGAACGCGCGCTCGAACTGCTGCCTGCTAAAGCCGCGGGGTTCGACAAGGAAAAAACCACCTCAGCTCTGCTTGATTTCACCTGGCAGCGGGCCGAGACATTATTCGAGGAAAAGGGTTTCCGCTTCGACGAGGTCAAAGCGGTTAAAGAATTCTTTATCAGGAACGCCGATCTTCTGGACTGCCGGTGCCGCATCAGCGATCTGCACGCCGTCAGAAAGGACCCTGATTTCGAAGCGCTGGCCATGGCTTTCAAGCGGGCCAAGAACATCCTCAGGCAGGCAAAGCATTCGGACGGCACAGTACCAGACGAAGCCATATTCGAAAAGGACGAGGAGCGGGCGCTTTACGCCGGCATCAAGGCTCTTTCGGGCAAAGTGAAAGGGCATATCTCCGACAGGGAGTATCAGAAGGGCCTGGTTGAGACGGTCTCGATAAAAGGGGCGCTGGACAAGTTCTTCGACGGGGTGATGGTGATGGTTGAAGACCAGAAGGTGAAGGAGAACCGTCTGCGCCTGATAGCCTCGCTGGTCAGCCTCTTCGAGGATGTAGCAGACCTCTCACAACTGCAACAGTAACCGCTTGGCTGGTCAGCTTTGGGCTTTTGAACCGCGAGTAGCATAGTCGGGGTCCTGTCGACGGGTAGCCTTTTCGCGTTCCCTCGGAAGCCTGCGGGGTCGAAAAGGCTACCCATCGCCACCCCTCCGCCAAAAAACTTACGCACTTGATGGTTCTGGGGCTTTACCGCCCTAAAATATAATACATTGTTCCCACCCAATCATTGCTTGATTTACCCACCCGTTAAAATTGATTTTCTAAATAACAAGTGCCTATGTTTACCGACGGGCGGGTAAATATAGATTCACCGTCAATAAGGGTGGGATAATGTTGTTTAGTTTAAGGAAGTGCCAGGTTGATTGCCAAAGAATCATCAAGTGCGTCGGACTTTATTGGAGGGGCGATGAGGGTATGGGTTTGTCGGGCCCTCGCGCAGGGCGAGGCTTACGTAAGCGCCGAGCCCGAGCGGGAGCGCGGCCACGGTGTGGACGATAGCGTGCCCGACGCGGCCCATACCCTCATCGCCCCGACTGGGCTTCTCGCGGTTCGTAAACCTAAAGTCCAAAACCGGCGTTACCTTTATCGGTATCGTGGATGATTCTTATGCCCTGTCAGACGCTGTATTTGCCGGTTTTGTGGCCGCCGGAACGCTTTACCAGGGCGGCGGTCAGGAGCGGCTTGAGAATAAAATGCGCGCCGGGCTTTGTGACTTTCAGGGCGGCCATTATCTGCTGTATGCCGCGCGGGGCTTCTTTTAACAGGGCTAAAAGCCTTTCCTGATTGTTTGTAAGCGAGATGGACTTCCCCCCGGTAAGAGCGCGGATCGAGTCTATGCGCTTCCAGGTGCGGTTCAATGCCTCAAGCACGGTTTCCGAGGAATACTCCACCCAGCCGGAAATATCACCGCCTTCTGATTGCACCCGGTTCAAAGCACTGTAGTAGGCCTGCCTGTCCTCAAGAAAGACTTCATCGACGACGAAAATATGGTTCGTGTCGAACTGCTTCCGGTAAAGTTCCCAGGTCGCCAGCGCGCGTCCTACGCGTCCGTTCCCGTCCCCGAAAGGATGAATATGCTCGAACTGATAATGCAGGATAGCTGAACTAATCAGTGCCGGCCATTCCTTTCCCGGGCCATTAAGCCATTCGCATAATTCCGCCGTTAAATAGGGAACCGACGCGGGCGGCGGCGGTGTATAATCACCCACAAAGACTTTATAATTCCTGAAAGCGCCTGTCGGCCCTCGGTCCAAGGCGTTCTTGCGGCCTATTATTGCGTGCAGTTTTAGTACCTGTGGCGTTTTTATGGCGGAGATCTTTGAATGCTTGCCGATAAAGCGCAAAGCCTCGAAATAATTCAGGATTTCCTGGACAGCGCGCGGCTTAGCGCCGGGCAGAGTGCCGCCTTCGGCTAAAGTCTTTATCTCCGGCAATGTCAGGGGATTTCCCTCGATCGCGGTGGAGCCGTGTGTCTGTCTGGCAAGCGCCTCGCGCTGCATGTCGGGGAGCCAGCTTACTCCTATAAGGGCGCCTTGTATCTTAGACTTAATGTCGGCAGCCTCTTCAATGACCTTAAGGAGGTGCCTGGTAGCGTCGAATTTAGGGTTATAAGTCATATTTATAGCCTATCAAATAAGTAAAGTATAAGTAAAGTAATAAGTAAAGTCCGAAATCCCCCGATAAAGGAGGATTTGGGAATAGCAGGTCTCTCCAATTCCCCCCTTGCTTTTTGTATGATAATTACAAGGTCGTTTTTTAATTATAGACATGTTCGTAATTGTTCGGTATATTAAAGATCTGTGATAATTTGTTTTATGGTCCCTGCAGAGCTGTCGGGGGATTTGGCGGAAATAAACAGCGGCCTTGCCAGTTTATGTTCTGGTGTATAATTTGCGCGTTAAACTCCTGGAGATATAAATGAAAAATACCTTTTTAACAGGCGTTCTCGCCCTCTTTGTCTGCGGCTGCGGCACTCCGCCGGCCCTCTATCAAGCGGCGGAGAGCGGGAATATCGCGCAGATAAACGCCCTTCTCGCCGCAGGCGGCAACCCGAACGAGCAAGCCCACCCGTGGGGAAACAGGACCGCGCTTCATATGGCCGCCGCCAGGTCCCAGGTGCCCGCGGCTAAACTACTCCTCGAACACGGAGCCAACCCAAATATACAGGCTATTTTGCCGGTCCCGTTCCATAAGCCGCACAACCGCGGCACAGCTCTGCACTACGCGGCCTGCACGGGTGATGTAGAGATGGTCCGTCTCCTGCTGGCGCACGGCGCGGATCCGGAACCCTGCATAGGAGAATGCGAAAATCCTTTACCCAACGGCTTTCTGGGCCGCTGGGAGAGCGGAACGCCGCTGCAATTAGCCGAGTTCCACAACCAGGGCGCGGTGGTCAAGATTCTCAAGGCCGCCATTTCGGCTAAAAATGGAGCAGTAAGCACGGCTGGTAATAATGAGGACGAATATGGACCCATTCTCGGCGACCTCCTGAAGGGGTACAAGGCTGACGGAAAAACTATAGCCATTGCTGATTTTATATACGTAGATGGGCGAGCTTCTGCGGACGGGGACGTGGTTGCAGCGCGCCTGACCACAGAGCTAATTAAAATGCAGAATATGAGGGTGGTTGAGCGCAAGCAGATACAGAAAATACTAGCGGAACTGAACCTCCAGAGCACTGGGGTAGTGGACCAGGATTCGGCGAAGAAGCTGGGCAGGATGCTGGGGGCGGACCTGCTGTTGGTGGGCAGTTTGGACGAACTGCCGGGTAAACTGCTGGAGCTGAACCTCCGCTTGGCCAACGTGGAATCGGGCGAAGCCGTCAGCGCCGCTTCCGGCCAGATAAAGAAGAATTGGCTGAACTGATCTAAATGAGTCATTTTTTGTTTTAAGGATATTTGTCTACCGACGGGCGGGTAAATATAGAAGTGCCGTCAATAAGGGCTGGCCCCGCACTTTGGCCCACTTCGGAAAAAGTGCGGGGCGAGGATAATGTTGTTTAGTTTAAGGAAGCGCAGGTGTTATTGCTAAAGAACCATCAAGTGCGTCGGATTTTTCGGAGGGGTGGTGAGGGTATGGGTCCGGCGGGCCCTCGCGCAAGCCTGAGCTTACGTAAGCGCGAAGGCTGAGCGGGAGCGCGGCCACGGTGTGGACGATAGCGTGCCCGACGGACCCATACCCTCGCCACCCCGACTGGGCATCTCGCGGCTCCAAGCCCAAAGTCCAAAAACCGGCGTATCCTTTCCTCTCAGCTGGCCACATCCACACCATCAAACAGTACCGGCGGATTATTGCCGAATACCGGGTTGCTTTCACAGCCGACAGCCACTGCCCTTGACATTATGTCGTAGATGTTCCCGGCTACCATCGTGTCTTTCGCTTTTCCGATTATTCTTCCGCTCTCGACATATAGCCCGGGCGCGAGCCCGATAGAAAAATCGCCGTTGGGGATGTTGCCGCTGTGTGCGCCCAGCGCGCCGAATACGATTATCCCTGTCCCCATCTCCTTCACCAGCTCGCCGAAGGTCTTTTCGCCTTTATCAAAATACAGATGAGCCAGATAAGGCTGCGGCCGCAGAACAACCACGTCGCCTCCCCACATCGCGCGCCGGAAGCCGTTGCCGGTCGGCTTCGCTCCCGTCTTAGCGGCATAGTTGAGATCATTGTAGAACCCTTTAAAAACGCCTTTCTCGATTATCGGAAAGTCGGCGCAGGGAACGCCTTCATCATCCACCGCCCTAGCTCCGGGGATGGAATCGTTGAGCGGATTGTTGCACAGGGTTATTATCTCCGAAGCGACCTTCTGCCCCTCTTTCCCGGCCAGCGGCGTGGTTTTCTGGAAGAGGCTCTGTGCGCTTGCGCCGCTCTGCACGCGCCACAGCAGTGTGTGCATGGCTTCCGGCATGAACAGCACCTTGTGCCTGCCGGACCTGGGCTTGACCTCGATGCGCCCGGCCTCGAACAGCGCCGCCGCCGTCTCCAATCCGCTGTCGGGAAGGCGGACGAAATCCATCCCCGCGTTCATCCCGGAATAAACGTCGCCGCCGCCGGAGACCAGACTGCCGTACGCTAGCATGGAGGACTCTTTCCACGCCAGATCCGTCCCGCCGGAATTAAACAGCCGGTAGGAAGCCGCAGATGCGATCGCGCCGGTGTTTATCTGCCCTTTAGTTCTCTTCGCCAGCAGATCACGGGCCCGGACACATTCAGCCAGCAGGTCCTCCGCTGTTATATGTTCCGCTTTTTCGGAGTGGGTCTTAAGCTCCCTGAGTTCTCTTGTTTCAGGGAAAGAGAATTTAGCCTCCACGCCGGCTTTAAGCGAAGCGAGCGCGTTCTGCACCAATTCCCGGGGGTCGTTGAGGTTCTTTGTGTACGCGAAACCCGTTATGCCGTTCTTAATTAAACGCAGGCTTACGCCGGAGGTCATGTTGGATTCGGCGTCTTTCAGCTCCGAATTCTCGATCTTTAATTCTTTGGATGCGGAGGTGCAGGTATAGATCTCAAACTCCGCGCCTGTATCAGCGGCATGCTCGATAAGTTCTTTCATTATCTGCCTCCTACTACGACGTCGTTGATCAGCACATGGGGACCGCCATGGCAGGAGCGTATATTGGTCTGGCCCTTGCCGCAGCCGCCGCGTTCGGAAAGTTCGGTTTCATTGCCCACGGCGGCTATGTTCTTCAGAGTGGTGAACATGTTCCCCATTATGTTGATGTCCCGAAGCATGCCCGCGACCTTTCCGGATTTTACCTCGAATCCGTAAGCCGCGCCGAAAGTGAAATTTTCGCCGGAGGTCTGCCCGCCTTTCGCGGCGCACAAGTATAGGCCGTCTCCAAGCTTAGCCAGCAGTTTGTTAAAGTCCGTCGCTGGGTCCGGCAGGATCATTATAGTTCCCATTCTCACCATAGGGGCGAATCTGTAATCCTCGGCTACGCAATGTCCTGTGGGTTCGTCGCCGAAAATGGCGGCGGTGCGCCGGGAATGCAGCCGGCCGGTAAGCATGCCGTTCTTCATAAGTTCTACGCGCCGGACAGGTACGCCTTCGTCGTCGTACTTGTAAAATCCGAGCTGATGCGGCAGGGTCGGGTCGTCGGTTATGCTGACTATCCCGCTTCCCAACTGCGCGCCAAGGTGCATTTTAGCGCGTAATTCCGGCATATTTTCTATGATATCCGCTTCCGAAAAATGGCCGAACGCCTCGTGGGTAAAAACCCCGCCGAGTTCCGGGTCGAGTATCACGTTGTACTTGCCTCCGGTCACAGGTTTTGCGGAAAGCATGTCGGTCAGCAGCTTAGTGCGGTTTTCAAAAACTTCCCGCCGGTCCCTGAGGCGTGAAAAGCCCTCGCTGCCGCCAATGGAGAAGTTCAGATTCTGCGTAAGCGCGCCGTCTTTAGCCGTGCCCGTTCCGGAAATAGAAACTGTAGCCAGTTCTTCCCGTATCTCAGCGCCCTCGGTGGAAACAAAGAACTTGTTCCTGCAGGTTTCATTGTAGACGATAGCGGTTGAGACAACTTTCGGATTCCCCAGCGGTATGGCGTTATATCCGCGCGTCAGCTCTATTTTTTCCTCCAGCGTTACCGCAGCCGGCGGCTCCGTCATTTCCGGCCGGAAATGATCTTTTATCGCCGCGGTTCCAGCAAGACGCACCGGTTCTTTTATATTTCTGGAGAGCAGTTTGGCGTTTTCCAGTACAGCCGCCGCGGCTTTAGCAGCGTCTTCCGGCTTAGTAAAAGCCGTAGAGGAAAAACCGCCTTTATACAGCGCCCGCATTACATAACCGTCGGTGGAATTAGTCGTTACCCGCGTAAGCTCCGTACCGTTGAAAGCAACCACCGTTTCCTTTTTTATCTCATAGCGGAGATCCGCATAGTCCGCGTCGATCCGGCCAAGCATCTTTTTAAGTTCGTCTAACATCTTTTCTCCTGATAATTACCGCGAGTTTAGGTCCGGACGGTTCTATGATGCCCCGGACAGTTTTAGTTCACGTCTCCAAGATAGATCGGGCCGTTCAGTTTGCCGGAGCCGGATATCAGCGTTTTAAGGACCGAGGGATAAATGCGCAGCGTGCTTAAAGTGTCGAGCGGCACCCACTCCGAACCCGTCTGCCGGTTGTCCGGCACCAGCCGCGCGTTTTTACGCTGTCGGCGAAAGCGGCAGCGGAACATCAGCTCTACCTGATGAAAACCCGGGTCCGAAGCGGCGAATTCATGGTTGTCCGATATATAATCCCTGACATAGCGCAGTTCGCCGGGGATCACTTCGGCCCCCGTTTCCTCCAGACATTCCCTCTTCAGCGCCGCCGTCAGGCTTTCCCCGCTCTTCTGCCCGCCTCCCGGCAGCAGATAATAGTCCCCGCGATGGTCCCTCGCTTTCATAAGCAGTATACGGCCTCCGGATATCACCAGCGCTTTTGCAGATATCCTGACCTTTTTGTCTTTTATAGCCATACGTTTTTGTCAAAAAATATTTACCGGCCGAGCAAGCGGCATTATAATGAATATCCGATCATTGACAGTATAGTAAAAAGGCCGGGAGCCTGTCCGATAGAAGGTTTTTAAAGCGAAATTGTCGATTTTGAAGTAAAGCTTTCCGACTTTTTGTATTATAACTATATGAGTTTGCGTTTACAAATTTATAGGCACCGGGAAGTGTCCGGCGCAAGGGGCTTGCGGTAATCCGCTTGATGTTTCCCGCAGGTACTGCAAAAAAACTTAGCAGGAAGGTACAATGAACAAATTCGATAATGCTTTTTTAGAATCGTTCTTTGACTGCCGGTATGACGAACCGTACAACTTCGATCACAGCCGTTCCGGCGCAAGGGACGCCGTAGATATGGAGGAATACAGACAGAAGACGAACCTGGCCGGGACGTTAAAAGCCGGGAAAGCTGTTTTAGGGATAGACATTTACAAATACAGTCAGTTCCAGGAAGAAACCCAGCCCGTAGTTCCTTTCGTGTTCCATCTGCTGGCGATGCGCGCTTTTAATGTGTGCCTGATGACCGAGCCTTTTTTGTTCCAGAAATACCTGAAAGCGACTTTCGAAGAGAGCTTCAACTGTTTCCTGGAAACCTTCGTCGATACCGGCGACGGCGGTTTTTTTATATTCGAAACTCCGCTTCATGCCTTTATTTTTGCGCTGCTATTCGAATCGATGATCCGCAACTACAACACGCGGACTATTTTCCACAAAGCCGGCGCTTTCACGAAAGAGATCCTGGTCCGGTACACGCTTACTTTCGACACGGTTTACCGATACACGAATAAGACCTACCCTAAATTCAACAATATTTACGGCACGGGGCTCATCAACTGCCACAGGATCCTGTCTAAAGACAAACTGAACCGGTGCCTTATAGACGAGAACACTTACAAGTGGTTCATCGCGAACACAAACGGGGTCGAAACGCTCAGGTCGATGCCCTATATGGCGCTCAAGGCTTCTGAATATTTTAAGGATTATGAATTTAGCCCGGATAAACAGAATATGTCTTTTTGCATGCCGTCAGAACGGGCAGAGTCCAACAGAGGCATCGACCGGCTCGATATACTGAAGATAGGGAAGATAAGATCCAAAAGCGACATTCTTTCCGTATATAATTTACACGCCCAGCTTTCTTACCATCTGCCATTCCGGCCCAGGGAAAACGAGGACATTCACCACTTCGTGGTTACGCTCGGAAATCTGAATACCGCAGGAATTTCGGAGGAGTATTAAAGAATAGTGAAATTTGTAAAGCGGTAAAGCCAGCCTCACGCGCCCGACAGGCCCATACCCTCAGCGGCTCACAAGCCCAAAGTGCGGTGCAAGGCCGGCGCTACCTGTTTCGGATTAGCAGTCTGCTGAAAAACCCCACTCGGAGGTATTTTGAGGCGATTTTGAGCCGAGCCGAAGCGACGCGAGACGAGCATCCTCGACGAGAGGCTGTGAGTTGAGCGGCGCAAAGGCGCAGGCCAAAAGCGGCCAAAAGACCCCGAAAGGGGTTTTTTCAGCAGACTGTTAGAACGGATAGCCGACTTTGATGATGGCGTTGTTGCCTTCGGAGCCGAAGGCGAAGTCGAAAGTGGCCACCACCTGCGGCCTGATGACTATTCTGGCGGAGATGCCCGGACCATATTTAAGATTGCGCGCGCGAAAATCATGAAGTTCGGGGAATACCGTTCCCACATCCAGGAACGGGGCTATCTCGCTCTCACTGATGAATTTCATGAACGGGGAGCGCGACAGCGTTATGCGCTCCTCGATATTAAAAACGAATTTCCCCCGGTCCACGAACCGGCCGTCCCCGGCCATCCGCAGCCCGGTGCTTTCCCCCAGCTGCGGCAGGGCATAAAAAGGCAGATCATCCCCGCGAACGAACTGAAGAAGATAATGAATGGCTGTTACGTAGTTCCCCTCTTCCTTATAATTATAGTAATGCTTTAACTCGAAGGCGTAGGTCCGGTAGTTGAAATCCGAGATCAGGCGTTTTGCCGAATAACTCACCGAGGCCGCGACATAGGTGCCGACCTTGGGCAGGAACGGATGATCGGTATCGTCGTAGACAAGAGCGAAACGGTTAGTAAGGAATTTGTTTTCCAAAGAGGCTTGCTTGAAAAAAAACGGGAAAAGGCCGCTGACCTGGGCGGATTCCTGAGGACCGTCGGTTATTCTTTTTAGGTAGAAAGAGTGGGTAAAGTCCAAAAAAAGATTATCAATGAGCGGAAGATCGAAGTTAAAGTCCTCGCCGGTCATGTTAAGAGCGTAATTCGCCTTGTTCTTATGTGAAGAATCAATGCCGGGTCCGTAAAAAGAAGGCTTCCCTGTTACCACGTTCGTGGCCTCGCCATTGACGCGTATATCCGAGTCCCAAGCCTGCGGCGTATAATAATAAACGATGAATTCTTTCTCGACCTTTTCCGAGTAGGAGGCGCGCAGCAGAAAAAGTCTCTTTTCGTCGGGGAAGATATAGTGCCTGTAAGTAAGCGTGGTCTTAAGATATTCGTTATAAGTAACCGAGGGCGCCAGAACCGCTTTAATGGTCTTTTTGTCCTTGCTTCTTACGGCGATGATCGGCATGATCCCGACAGACACGCCCATGTCTTTATTGGAATCAATTACGGGGAAAGGGATTAACGGCCCTCTGTCGGTATTTATCGTGATGGCGCTGAGGATGCGGGCCAGGGTGTTCTCCGGAGGAGTGGCCTCTACTATCTCGAGCGGCCTTATTATTTCCGCTTTAGTCTTCGGCGCTTCTCTTACAACTTCTTCGCTCACCTTGACGGCCTTAAAGGGAGGTCTTTTCCTTTTCACAGCGGCCGGTTTTCCCCGTCCTTTTGTGGTGCGGCCGGCGCCCGCCGGCGAGCGGGTGGAAATATTAACCTCCGCGCCGGGCTTGTCCGTATCTATGGCCGCGCGGTCGACCGGCTTGATTATGGTGCCGATAACTTCAGACCCGAGCCCGAAAGGCCGCGGCTGGCAATAAATATCCGATGCCCCGGGCGCGATCAGGAAGAAAAACAACAGGATCTTAATAGGCATGTTCATTACGGCTTTGCTGCTGTGGAAATCAGTGACGCGATTTTCGTATGTTGCTGGAGGGTATCGGAACAGTTTTTTCTTGTGGATTGCGCCAGAAGCCTGCCGGAATGACATGACCAGAAAATTCCTTCTTGCCGGACAGATTACTTTATAAACTCCAAGGCTTTGACTATGGGCATTTTTCTGCCGTAACCGAAAGATTTTTCCGTTACTTTCAGGCCGATGGGGAGCTGCTTGCGTTTGTACTCGTTGGCTTCTATACGCCGGAGTATGGACAGCACCAGTTCCTTCTTGTAGCCTCTTCTGATTATCTCGTGCGCGCTCCGGTTCTCATCCATGTAAAGGCGGATCACGTCGTCGAGGACCGCGTAAGGCGGCAGGTCGTCCTGGTCCTTCTGGCCGGGTTTAAGCTCCGCTGTTGGGGGTCTTTTGATTATCGCGCGGGGAATTATCTCACCCTCGCTGTTTATGCGCTCGGCCAGCCGGTAAACTTCCGTTTTTAACAGGTCGGCTATCGGGGCGATGGCCCCGGCGGTGTCGCCGTAAAGAGTGCAATAGCCCAGGGCTATTTCCGATTTGTTCCCGGTCGTCAGCGTCAGCCAGTTATTACTGTTCGCCAGGGCCATCAGAATGGTCCCGCGTATCCGGGCCTGCAGGTTTTGCATTGTCAGCGTGACCTCTCCGCGCGGCGCGCCCGCTCGCAGCTCTTTGAGGAAGCGGCAGTAAATGTTCTTTATCGGGATTATTCTGGTCTTTATGCCGAGGTTCGCGGCCAACGCCAGCGCGTCGTCGACGCTTTGCCCGGCGGTATAGACCGAGGGCATGAGCACGCCGGTCACGTTCTCCGGACCCAGCGCACCCGCCGCCAAAGCCGCGACCACCGCCGAATCGATACCGCCGCTCAGGCCCAGCACCGCTTTTTGAAAACCTAGTTTTTGGAAATAGTCCTTTATCCCGAGCGTCAGCGCAGAGAGTATCTCGTCTTCGCTTTCGTTCCGCCGCGGCGCGAACGTCGCGGGCGCCGCCGTATCGGCTATCAGCAGCTCTTCTTCAAAAGGTTTGGCGGCCGCGAGTACGCGTCCCGAAGGGGCGAGTATAAAGCTGTTGCCGTCGAAGATGAGTTCGTCGTTGGCGCCGGTCTGGTTGGCGTAAATAATATGCGCCCGCATTTTTTTTGCGAGACCGGAGAGTATGGCCAGCCTTTTGCGGCTTTTGCCTCGGTAATAGGGCGAGGCGGAGATATTGATGATTATGGACGCTTTTCGGGCTCGGAGCGTTCTCGCCGGGTTGTTGCCGTAGAGCAGACGCTTCGGCAGCAGGGCGGTTTCCGCCCAGATATCCTCGCAGACCGTGAGACCGATAAGTTCGCCCCGGAATTTAAAGGGCTCGTTAGCGGAAGCGGGCTCGAAATATCTGGCTTCATCGAAGATATCATACGTCGGGAGCAGGGACTTTGCCCTTTTTTGCAGAACTTTGCCGTCGCAGATGAACGCTATGGAATTCATCAGTTCTTTGCCTTTTTTGGCGGGATTCCTGTCCACGAAACCCACGGCCAGCGCGGTCTTGAGGCGCAACGCGGCAAGGCGTTTGAGGGCCGCCAGGTTTTCAAGGATGAAATCATTTTTTTCCAGCAGGTCTAGCGGCGGATAGCCGGTGATCGCCAGCTCGGGAAAGACTACCACATCCGCGCCCAGGTTTTCGGCCTTCACGGCGAAATCCGCGATCTTCAGCGTGTTGGCGGTTATATCGCCTATCTTCGGGTTTATCTGAGCTATGGCAATTTTCATATCGGTACTGTTCAAAGTATAGAAAATATACAGGACTATGTAAAAAAAACCCGTCAAGACTTCTGTGTTATTTTCCAGTGTAGGGTTCACCGGGTCCTGTCAGTCATGGGCCCATCGGCCTGCGGCCGGCCCGGCGACTCGCCCCGCACTTTGGAAGATCGTGGCGCTTCGAAGCGTTGCGTCCAAAGTGCGGGGCGAGCGCCGGTTCCACCTCGGCCCGATTCGACCCATGCCTGCCGCCCGCTCCACCTGCATAGCCAAGTGTTTATCCTTCCAAATCATGTTTTGCCGGTTGAATATGGCAAAAATTATTCGCTCAACGCTCCTGTTGTTGGTGAAACAGCTCATCGGTCGTGTGCGCCGTCTTACCTCTCGAAAGACTCGCTCAATAATGTTCGTCGTCCTGAGCTTTTTCCACATCGCTCTCGGACACTCATAAAACCGCTGCAGATCTTCCAGATCGCCTTCCAGGCACTCAACGGCTTCCGGGGCGATAGCCCGCCAGGTCTTTGCCCAGGCCTTAAAAACGCTTTTCTTGCCTGACTGTAATTCTCAGCGTCATAAATGTCCCGCGTCTGGCTTGTGCATGCTTTCTGAAGCTTCTTCGGCAGACGATTGACCACATTCCTGAGCTTATGCGCCCAGCACAGCGCTGCATTGGAACGTCGGGGGATATCAAATCCAGCGCGTTCATCATTCCCTTTCCGCCATCGATCGAGATTAATTCCAAACACTCGCTTTTAAAGCCTCTATTACGCATACTGCTAAGAAAACACTCCCATGCGGCCTGGGATCCGCCCTTTCTGGCCAGCCGGAAATCTATAAGTTCCCTTGTACCGTCCTTTTTAATCCCATAGGCCGCAAGTATTCACCGCCGCCGCGACTTCACCCGACTTTTAGCCTTCAGATAAATCCCTTCCAGGAATAAGAACCTGTAATCGTCGCTGATGGCTCTCGCGTGATATTTTCCGACTGCTCCATGCAGTACTTTGCTTACGGCGCTCACCGTAGAGGCGCTTATCATGTTTTGGCCGTAAAGCGGTATCAGCACCTCTTTAACCTTTCGGGTGGATAACGCCGGACAGGAACATGTCCGTTATAAGATGATTGACCGCTTCTGTCCGCTGCTGATATCGCTCGAAGGTTTTGAAACTCATCGTGCCCGAGCGAAGCCGGGGCACGACCAGCGAGTTTATCCAGCCATACGGCGTCCAAAGGTTCCGGGTGTAGAATCCGTTGCGATAATTTAGGCGTTTAGTGCTGTGTTCCCAGCGCCGCGCACCCGCTAAATCCTGAATTTCCATGTCCATCGTGGTTTCCAGTAACCGTTTGACCGCTATAAGCGTTTCTGACTTCAGATCACCCCAGAGTCCTCTTTGACCTGCTCCCATCTATCACTAATATCCTTGCCTGTGAAATGAAGCTCTTGTATACTGTTCATTAGGATTATCCTCCTCTTGTTTTCTAGACAACTACATTGGAGGATAACCCCTTCTATTTACGCAAGCCCAAAATTACACAGATTATCTTACATTACCAGGGGTGGTACGCTGGTGGACAAGGGCTATTGAATATGTTAATATAACAATGAACGAAATCCTGCTCCCAGAGGGCGGGAAAAGAAACGCTAATACAAAGAGGATAAATAAACAAAATGTTAAACGTATCAATGAAAACGATGTTGGAAGCCGGCGTGCACTTCGGTCATCAGACCTACAGATGGAACCCCAAAATGGCCCGTTTCATTTTCGGCGAGAGGAACGGAATTCATATTCTTGACCTTCAGAAGACCGTCAAGGAACTCAAAAAAACCTACGCTTTTGTAAAAGATTCCGCCAAGGACGGCAAAAAATTCCTTTTTGTGGGCACCAAAAAGCAGGCTAAGGATATCATACGTGAAGAGGCCCAGAGGGCGGATGTCCCCTGCGTCTACGAGAAATGGCTGGGCGGCACGCTGACCAATTTCGAGACCATAAAAAAATCCCTGAAACGCCTTGACGAACTGGAGAGACTGGAAGCGGACGGCCTTTTCCGCGTCATGTCCAAAAAAGAAGTCTCCCGCCTGACCAAGGAAAAGAACAGGCTGGTGAAGCTGATGTCCGGCATACGCGAGATGAAAACTCTCCCCCAGATCATGTTCATCGTCGACCCCATCGAAGAGGCCGGCGCGCTGAGCGAAGCCAAAAGACTGCGCATACCCGTGGTCGGAGTCTGCGATACCAATTGCGATCCCGACGCTCTGGATTGGGCCGTTCCCGGCAACGACGACGCCGCCCGCTCTATCAGGCTTTTCTGCGCCACGATCGCGGACGCCATTATAGAAGGGCGCGCCGAAGCCGAGGCCATCAAGGCCGCTGCCGTGCAGCCGGCCGAAGCCGAGCAGCAGAATGAGCAGCAGATGACGGAAATCCCCGCCGAAGAGCAGGCGCCGGAACCCTCCGCCGAACCCGTCAGGACCGAAGAATAACCACTGACAGGCGGATAGGCCGCGGGCGGTTGGCTGTTAGGAAGAAGCGGGGATGTATGTCCCGGCCTCTAACAGCCTCCAGCCCGCAGTCTGAACCGCCTTTAGCCGCAAAAATAAACTATTTAACTGGAGAACTTATGAGCGCGATAACCAGCGAACAAGTTATGTCGTTAAGGAATCAGACGGGAGCGGGTGTGATGGATTGTAAGAGCGCACTCACGGAATCGGCCGGAGACCTGGCCAAGGCCGTAGAGCTTCTAAGGAAAAAGGGCCTCGCCGGCCTGGCCAAGCGCGCCGGCCGACTTATGAAAGAAGGCGTGGTGACAGTTAAGGTTTCCCCCGATTCCAAGACCCTCGCCATGGTCGAGATCAATTGCGAGACTGATTTCGTCGCCAAGAACCCCGACGTAAGGGCGCTGGCGGACGAGCTCGCGGGCCTTATGCTTGCCGATTCCTCCATATCGAATCCCGCCGATAACGCTTCCGCCAAGGAAAAGCTTCAGGCGCTGGCGATGAAGACCGGCGAGAATATGGCGATACGCCGCGGGACCGCTTATCACCTCGCCCCGAATACCGTGGTCAATTACTACATCCACTCCGACATGAAAAAGGCCGCCGCCGTCGAACTTTCTTTCGACGGGGAGATGAACGCCGCGAAGGACGAGCTGATGACCCTGGCCAAAGAGCTCTCTATGCAGAGCGTGGCCATGAGTCCCAAATGGCTGCGCCGCGAGGATGCTCCGGCCGACCTGATCGCGAAAGAACGCGAGATCTACCGCGCCAAGATGGAGAAGGACGAGTCCGACGCAAAAGCTTTGGCCGCCGAGACCGGCAAGCCTTATAAGGCGAAATCTCCGGAAGGCGTGGAGAAAATGCTGGAAGGCCGCGTAAACAAGTTCTTCCAGGAATCCTGCCTGCTCGAACAGGCCTCCATCCGCGACGGCAAAATGTCCATCGCGCAGGCGGTCAAGAGCCATTCCGACAAGCTTAAAGGCAGCGTGCAGATAAAAAGATTCGACTGCTACATCGTCGGGGTGGAATAAACTTCAGGATTAAGTACTAAGGATTAAGAATTAAGAAACGAGGAGTAAGAGGTCGGGTCTTAAAACTTAATCCTTAATACTTACCACTTAGTCCTTATCTATGTACCAAAGAGTCCTGCTTAAAATTTCCGGAGAAGCTCTCTCTAAGAACGGCGACGGGCGTTCCATCAGCCCGGCCGCCCTCACCTATATTTCGGAAGAGATCAGGAAGTCCTGGCGTCCTGAAATACAGCTCGCGATCGTTATCGGCGGCGGCAATATCTGGCGCGGAGCTAAAGACGGGCACGGCATGATAGACCGCGTCACCTCCGATAACATGGGGATGCTGGCGACCGTCATCAACGCCATGGCGCTGCAGTCCGCCCTGGAGCACAAAGGCATACATACGCGCGTGCAGACCGCCATAGAGATCTCCCGCCTCGCCGAACCGTTCATCCGCCGCCGCGCCATCCGCCATCTTGAAAAAGGCCGCGTCGTGATTTTCGCCGGCGGCACCGGTAATCCATATTTTACGACCGATTCCGCCGCCGCCCTGAGAGCGGCCGAGATAGGAGCGGACGTTATTTTCAAAGCCACACAGGTGGACGGCGTTTACACCGGGGACCCGAAGCTCGACAAAAAAGCCAAAATGATAAAGAACATCACCTATATGGACGCTATCCGTAAAGGCCTGAAGTTCATGGATACCAGCGCCCTGACACTCTGCATGGAGAACCACCTCCCTATACTCGTGTTCAATCTGCACACACCGAATAATATTAAAAAAGCCGTAGGCGGTGAGACCGTCGGCACGCTTATAAGATAATCATTCCGGATCTTATGGAAGAAAATATCCGCACCGTCATAGAAAATCATATTTCGATCGCGAAGGCTTTGCCCGCCCAATGGGGCCTTATCGGCCAGATAGCTTCCGTGGTCGCCGGGGCGGCCAGGAAAGGCGGCAAAATACTGATCTGCGGCAACGGCGGCTCCGCGGCCGACAGCCAGCATATAGCGGCGGAATTGGTCGGGCGTTTCAAAAAAGAGCGCCGCGCCATAGCCGCGCTGGCCCTTACCACCGATACGTCCGTATTGACCAGTATTTCCAACGATTACGGATTTGAAAAAGTATTCGAGCGTCAGGTGGAGGCGCACGGCCGCAGGGGCGACGTTCTCATCGCTATCTCAACTTCCGGCTCGAGTCCCAACATTCTTGCCGCGGTCAGCAAGGCCCGCGAAATGGGGCTCACCGCTATCGGTTTTCTGGGCCGGGACGGCGGTACTATCAAGCCCGTCTGCGACCTGGCCCTGGTGATAGAAAACGCCGATACCGCCCGCGTTCAGGAGATGCATATCCTGGCCGCGCACATCATTTGCGGGCTGGTGGAAGATTCCCTCGCCGCGGAGTGACCTTTTATTGTTTTCGGATCGTTTAAGCGGCCGCAGTAAGGCGCGGTTCCTTTGAGCGCTCCCTCCTTCCCCGTATCTAATAAATTCCATGTATTAATTTAATATAATTAAGGTGCGGAGCCTTGCGTGGGATTTTGTTGTGTCACGATCTTGAAAAAAAGTTAAGAAAGGAGCCTTTGATATGGCCGAAGATATTAATTCAATGCTTGAACAGACCGAGCTCGACATGCTAGAAAAAGTGGATAAATTCAAGAGGGAATTAACTTCGCTGCGGACGGGACGCGCCAACCCGCAGCTGCTGGATAATGTCTATGTTGAATATTACGGCGCCCGCGTGCCTCTTAAACAGGTCGCCGCGATCTCCATACCCGAAGGCAGAACTCTTGAAGTGCGCCCGTGGGACAAGAGTGCGATAGACGCTATAGAGGGCGAACTGCGGAAAATGGACCTCGGCGCTTCCCCCGTAAGGAACGGCGACGTCATAAGGATAAACCTTCCCGCGATGACCGAGGACCAGCGCAAAAAAATGGTCAAGGTCGTCCACAGCATGGGCGAGGACGCCCGCGTCGCCGTGCGCAATGTGCGCCGCGAAGCCATCGAGAACGTGAAGAAGGCTGAAAAGGCCAAAGAGATAACCGAGGACGATACCGAGCGTTACGAGGCGACTATCCAGAAGATGACCGATGTTTATGTTAAGAGCGTAGATGACACCGCCGCTGCCAAGGAAAAGGACCTGTTAACTGTTTAACATGGCGCGAAGTACAGGCTGGAAGAGATTAACATGGATATACAGGATTAGCAGGATTTTATAGTTTCCCTGATTGTCCTGTCCATCCTGTGTGTTTATGTGAATGGTTAATCTTTGCGTGTTTTTAAAATACACGGAATAACCACTAAGTGCACGAAGTTCGGAACAGATAAGGACACAAGGTTTTTTCGGGTATATTCTTCGTGAACTTTCTGTGCATTAACTTCGTGCCCTTTGTGTTTAAATCGGTAAACTTTGTGGCTTAGTGGTTTTGTGTGAGAAATTGTTTTAAACGAAAAGAATTATCGCACGAAGCCACGAAGGTACGAAGAAGAAAAGAAGGGAAAAAGATTAACATGGATAAGCAGGATTGGCAGAGTCTGATATTTTGAAATTTTATACTGTCTGTCCTGTGCATCAATGTGAATATTTAAAGCTTTGTGATTAGTTTGCAGCGGTTGTTATACTTGTGACCGGCGACTTAAAACTTATTCATGGACCAACTTCTAAAAAAACTTGATAGTTCCAGGATCCCCCCACATGTCGCCGTGATCATGGACGGCAACAGGAGATGGGCCAAAGCTAAGGGCCTTCCCGCCGCGGTCGGCCACGCGAAGGGCGTTGAGTCGGTCAGGGCGGTGGTCAAAACGGCCAGCGATCTGGGCGTAAAATTCCTGACGATCTACGCCTTCTCCACAGAGAACTGGAACCGAGGCAAGCTCGAAGTCTCCGCCCTAATGTTCCTGCTTAAAAAAGCCATAGCCGAATACGGGCGCGAATTGGGGGCGAATAATGTGCGGCTGATGACGAGCGGACGTCTTGATGGAATGCCCGCTTCCGCCCGGAAAGCCGTGCTGGATACGGCAGAGAAGCTTAAGGACAATACCGGGATGGTCCTTAATATCGCGCTTAATTACGGCGGCCGCCAGGAGATCCTGGACGCCGTGAATTCCCTGCTGAAGAGCGGGGTGAAAAATGTCGACGAAGAGTCCTTTACGAAGGCTCTTTATACCTGGCCCCTCCCGGACCCGGACCTGCTGATCCGGACGTCGGGCGAGATGCGCCTTTCAAATTTTCTCCTGTGGCAGACGGCCTATTCGGAGTTCTATATCACAGGCACGCTATGGCCCGACTTCAGGGAGAAGCAGTTCGTCGAGGCCCTCCTGGATTTCCAGGGCAGGGACAGAAGAAAAGGAACTTAATCATGCTTTTACCAAGAGTCCTTACCGCCGTTATAGGCATCCCGGTCGTGGCCCTGCTTATCCACCTCGGGAGCCTGCCTTATGCCGCGTTCGTTTTCACGATCATAGCCCTGGCGCTTTACGAGTATTATATTCTGATGAAGCTGGGCGGCAAACCCGTGCAGGGGCCCACCCTTTTCGTAATGGGGCTCATCCTTCCCGCGGCGCTTTTTCTGGATCATTCCACCATCGCGCAGGCCGGGGGCGACAACTTCGCTGGTTCGGCCGTTACGCTGACCGTCATAACCGCGCTGGTCTACGAGATCTTCTCAAAAAATAAATACCTGGAGCGCATAGGCTTTACGCTTCTCGGCCTGTTCATGATCTCCTGGTGCATGGTCCATCTTATCGCTTTGCGCAGTATCCGGCCCGATGGAGAGGCTTTAACCTTCATGCTTATCGTGACCGTGTGGGTCATGGACACCGCGGCCTATGCCTTCGGCCGGTCTTTCGGTAAGCGCCAGCTTTCGACCATCAGCCCGAAGAAGACCTGGGAGGGCGCTCTCGCGGGTTTTGTATCCGCCATCCTGATGACCCTGCTCTCCCGCGCGCTGATGCATAATTCGATAAGCGTCGCGTTCGCCGTAACGGCCGGCACGCTGATAGGCGTCTTCGGCCAGCTCTCCGATATCGCCGAGTCCATGGTCAAGCGCGCGGCCGGCGTGAAAGATTCCTCCAACCTGCTGCCCGGACACGGCGGGATATTGGACCGCTTCGATTCCTATATTTTTCTGGCCCCGGTGATCTATTACTTCACCGTGTACGCCAGATGAAAGAACTATGAAGCAGATCGTCATACTTGGTTCCACCGGCTCTATAGGCCGGAACGCGCTGAAAGTCGTAGATAATCTCGGCTTAAAAGTGTCGGGCCTGGCCGCCAATTCCAATATCGCCGAATTCCGGGCGCAGGTCCTGGCGCACAGGCCCAAATACGCCGCGGTGTTCGATCATAAAGCCTCGGCCGAATTCAAGAAAACGCTCCCGCGCGGAGTCCGTCTGCTTTCCCCCGGAGTTGAGGGGCTGGTCGAGCTGGCCTCTCTGAAAGAAGCCGACGTGGTCCTGAACGCCGTTTCCGGTTCGGTGGGGTTCGCCCCGCTGGTCGCTTCGATACGCGCGTCCAAACATATCGCCCTCGCCAATAAAGAGCCGATGGTCATGGCCGGCGAGACGCTTTTGCTCGAAGCCGCCCGCTGGCAGGCAAGGATCGTTCCGGTCGATTCGGAACCTTCCGCCATCTTCCAGTGTCTCGAAGGACTGAAAGATAAAAATTACGGCGCGGCGGTCTCCCGGATATTTCTGACCGCCTCCGGCGGAGCCTTCTACCGTCATAAAGGCAGCCTTTCGAGGGTCACGCCCGAGAAAGCGCTGGAGCACCCGGTCTGGAGCATGGGCCCCAAGATAACCGTGGACTCCGCCACGCTGATGAACAAAGGCCTCGAGGCCATAGAAATAAAGAACTTGTTTTCGATACCTATCTCGAAGATCGAGACGCTTATCCATCCTCAGTCGGTGATGCATTCGGCCGTGGAATTCACGGACGGCTCAGTGCTGGCCCAGCTGTCGCAACCGGATATGAAGCTGCCCATCCAGTACGCGCTGACCTATCCCGCGCGAGTGGAGTCGCTCGTAAAACCGCTTAATTTCTTCAAGCTGGGATCCCTGGAATTCTTTAAGCCCGATTTCAGGCGTTTTCCCTGCCTGGCCTTGGCGTACGAGGCGGGACGCCTCGGGGGCGGCCATCCGGCCGTGCTGAACGCCGCTAATGAAGTGGCCGTCGACAGGTTCCTGCGGGGCGCGGCGCTTTTCACCGATATTCCGGTAATAGTTGAAAAGACATTGGCGCTTTATCACTCGCGGGATTCACGACCCCCCACCCTGCCGGAAGCCGTGGAAACGGATCAGTGGGCCAGAACAAAAGCCGCGGAGATCGCGGCATATCTGAGCAAAAACAAGAAGAGGTCACAATGATATTATCCATAGCCGCCGTGCTGTTCACTTTCGGGTTGGTGATCTTCCTGCATGAATCGGGCCATTTTATGGTCTGCAAATTAACCGGAATAAAAGTCGAGGCGTTTTCCTTCGGCTTCGGACCGGAGCTTTTCGGCCGCGTTAAAGGCGATACCCGTTATTCCCTCCGCGCCGTTCCGCTGGGCGGCTACGTTAAGCCCGCGGGCGAAAATATCGAAGAAACGACCGGGCATCCGGACGAGTATTTCTCGAAACCCTGGTACACGCGCCTGGGCGTGGTGCTGGCCGGCCCTTTCATGAACTACCTGCTGGCCTTCACCATTTTCACCTGCGTCATACTCTTCGTCGGCGAGCCGGTCCCTTCGACCGTCATCGGCGGGGTTTCGCCGGGCTATCCGGCCGAAGCGGCGGGCCTGAAGGCCGGCGACCGCATCATCAGCGTCGACGGCGTCACCGTGGCGGACTGGCCCCAGATGGCCGACCTTATCCATAAAAAGACTTCGGCACCGGTGCTTATAGAATACGAGCGCGCCGCCGAAAAATTAAAAGCGAGTATCGTAACTAAAGAGGGTCCGGACGGGCAGGGCGTTATAGGCGTTGAATCCGGGACCGGGGTCAGCTATAAACACATAGGCGTCCGGAGGTCGGTAAGCATGGGAGCGTATCAGTGCTATTTCTGGACCAAATATACCGTGACGACCCTGGCCGGAAATATCAAGCACCACGAGAAACCGGATATCTCCGGACCGATAGGCATAGTCAATATCGTGAGCAAGGCCGCCCATACCGGAATGCCGGACCTGTTCTTCCTGATAGCGCTCATTTCGGTGGCGGTTGGCTTCTTCAATCTGCTGCCGGTTCCACTTCTGGACGGCGGGCACGCGGTGCTTTTTATTCTGGAAGGCATCTTCCGCCGCAAGCCGAGCATCAAGGTCATGGAGTGGGTCAATTACGCGGGCATCGCATTCGTTGCCTGCATATTCCTCTTTGCCACTTACAACGACGTCGTGCGGCTGCTCCCGAAAAAAGCGCCGTCGGCGCAGACGGCACAGCCGGCCCAGCCGGCGGCGGCAAAGTAAATGCACGAGCACAAAGTCAGAAAGACCAGGGTGGTAAAGATCGGCAAATTCCCCATAGGCGGAAATAACCCCGTCTCGGTGCAGTCCATGTGCACCACCGACACGCGCGATCTGCGCGCTACCATCGACCAGATAAGGCGGCTGGAGGCCGCCGGCTGCGAGATCATCAGGGTCGCCGTGCCGGACATGGACGCCGCTAACAATCTCGGCCGCATTGGCAAGGCCATAGATATCCCGCTCGTGGCCGATATCCATTTCGACTGGCGTCTGGCGGTGGAAGCGGCGCGCCAGGGCGTAGATAAAATACGGATAAACCCCGGCAATATCGGAGAGAAAGACCAGGTCCGGAAAGTGGTAAAGGCGTGCAGGTCCGCCGGCATCCCAATACGCATCGGCGTGAACTGCGGCTCCCTTAAGATCTTAAAGAAGATACCCGCTCCGGACTGTGAACCATACGATTGGGCCAAAATGATGGTCAAGGAAGCGCTGGACGAAGTCCGTCTCCTGGAAAACGAGGGCTTCCGCGATATTATAGTTTCGCTCAAGGCCGACGACATTGAGCGCACGGTAATGGCCAACCTGCTGTTCTCGGAGAAGTCGGACATTCCCCTCCACGTCGGAGTGACCGAGGCCGGCAGTTTTCTGGCCGGCACGGTGAAATCCTCGCTTGGCATCGGTCTCCTGCTGACCCAGGGGATAGGCGACACCATCCGCGTTTCGCTCACCGAAGATCCGGTAATGCAGGTCCGCGCCGCTTACGAAATACTAAAAGCTCTGGGCCTGCGGCAATATGGCCCGAATCTTATCGCCTGCCCCACCTGCGGCCGCTGCCAGGTGAACGTCGGGAAAGTGATAAAAGAGATCGAAGAGCGGGTCTACTCGGACCAGACGCTTTTGAAGCGTTCCACAGGCAGGAAGATAGCCGTGATGGGTTGCGTGGTCAACGGCCCCGGCGAGGCGCGCGAGGCTGATTTCGGGATCGCAGGCGGCAAAGGCCGGGGCGTCTGGATAGAGCACGGCAAACAGATAAAGGTCGTAAAAGAATCCGAATGGGTGAACGAGATCATAAGAAAGATACGGTCGTTAAAATAAAAGCCGCTGGTATGCCTTTTAAAAGCCTAGCGGCCTGCTGGCATACCAGTTTACCAGCCAACAATATTTCCTTAAGGATAACAAATCATGGATAAACCCAATAATCAGCCGAAGACCGAGTCCGCCGTTACTCCCCGCGCGCAGGATTACTCCCAGTGGTATCTGGATGTCATAAAAAAAGCCTGCCTGGCCGAACATTCCGCGGTGCGCGGCTGCATGGTCATCAGACCGCACGGCTATTCGATCTGGGAAAAAATGCAGCGCGAGCTCGACGACCGCTTCAAGGCTACCGGGCATGAGAATGCCTATTTCCCGCTTTTTATCCCTTTGTCTTTTTTTTCGCGCGAAGAGAAGCACGCTTCCGGTTTCGCGAAAGAGTGCGCGGTGGTCACGCATCACCGGCTTAAATCCATAAACGGCGAGATCGTACCGGATCCCGAATCGAAGCTCGAGGAGCCTTTGGTCGTGCGCCCCACCAGCGAAACCATCATCTGGGCGCAATATAAGAACTGGATACAAAGTTACCGCGATCTGCCGCTGCTGATAAACCAGTGGGCCAATATAGTGCGCTGGGAAATGCGCACGAGGCTGTTCCTCCGCACGGCGGAATTTCTCTGGCAGGAAGGCCATACCGCGCATGCCACCGAGAAAGAGGCTCTTGAGGAAACCTGGCGCATGCTGGACGTCTACGCCGAGTTCGCGGAGAATATAATGGCCGTGCCGGTCATAAAGGGCCGCAAGACGGAGGGCGAGCGCTTCGCCGGGGCGCTTGAAACGCTTTCAATAGAAGGCATGATGCAGGACGGCAAGGCCCTCCAGATGGGCACCAGCCATTATCTGGGGCAGAATTTTTCCAAAAGCGCCGACGTTAAGTTCCAGAATAAGGATGGCGAGCTTGAGTTCGTGTACGCGACAAGCTGGGGCGTCAGCACCAGGCTCATAGGCGCGCTCATCATGACGCATTCCGACGATACCGGACTTGTGCTTCCCCCGAAGCTCGCTCCGGTGCAGGTCATCGTGATCCCGATATTTAAGAACGAGGAAGAGCGCGTTAAAACCGTAGAAGAGGCTAAAAAGGTCGCCGCTGAACTTAAAGGTCTCGGAGTCGCCGTCCGCATCGACGAAAGGGACGGCATCATGCCGGGCGCGAAGTATTATGAATGGGAAGGGAAAGGCGTCCCGATAAGGATCGAAGTCGGACCGAAAGACATGGAAAAGGGCTCGCTCTGCGTGGCCCGCCGCTTCGTCGCGGAAATAAAGGGCGAAATCCCCGATGCTTTACGGCGCCGGCGCAAATCCTTTCTGCCGAGAGCCGAGGCGATCGCCTCGATCGTTCCCACGCTCGAAGCCATGCAGAAAGAACTGCTCGAGAGGGCCAGGGCGCTCAGGGCGGAGCGCACCAGGGTGCTGGATAAGATGGAGGATTTTGAAAAGTTCTTCAAAGAGGAAGGCGGCGGTTTCGCCTGGGTGCACTGGGCCGGGGATTCCGCCCAGGAAGAAGAAATGGCCAAGCGCTTTGAAACCAGCATCCGCTGCGTCCCGTTCGAAGACCAGATCCCGCCCGAAGCCAGGGGCGAGGGAGCCTGCATTCTCACCGGGAAGCCTTCTAAGCAGAGAGTGCTGATGTCCAAATCTTATTGACAAGCCCGCGGCACGCGCTGGTGCGAATTCTATAGTTTACCAAGGTTATCCTAATACTATGGCCGCAAACGTCAAGAATGCAGTATTTATCCGTAAAGCCCTGGACGCGGTTCCGTCCATAATAATCATCACCGATGAAGACGTAAGGGTCCTGTACAGGAACGCCTCGGCGCGCGATCTGTTCAAAGGCGATAAAATATATAAGACACGCGCCGGCGAGGCCATGAACTGCATAAACGCCGGCGCTTCGCCGGGCGGTTGCGGGCGGGGTCCCGTTTGTTCCCACTGCGTAGTGAGGTCCTCGGTCAACAGCGCTTTCGCCGGTATGAACGTGCGCCGCGCCGCGGGCGAGGCGAGAATTTTTACGAAAGGCAGGGCGCTAACCATCCCGATACTGGTTTCCGCCTCGATCTTAAAGTTTAACGGCGTTCCCCGCGCGCTGGTCGCGCTGGAAGATATTTCCGAATTGATGGAACTCCGCTCCCTGCTGCCGATCTGCTGCTCCTGTAAAAGGATACGGACAGTTGATAATAAGTGGCAGGATATAGAAACCTATATCGGGGAGCATTCGCCGCAATTAAGCCTCACCCACGGCATTTGTCCCGCCTGCATGAAAAAGCTTTACCCTGATTATTTGTCGGAAAAGAGCTGAACCGCGCTGTTCGGGCCGTGCGGTCTCGTCGCCGGCCGGTTTGCCGCCGGTTTGCCATTGAAGACCCCCCCGGCATTTGTTAAAATTTCAGTATAGCAGGAGCAGAGCTCACAGGTTGCTGACAGCCTCTGGCTTGTGACCTGCGGCTTGCGTCATTTGACTCGGATTTCCCGGAGGAGAATACTATGAAACCCAACGACTTCATTAAAATAATGGAAAAGGCGAAGATGTACGACCTAACCCAGCCGCTGAGCATCCACACCCCCCCCTGGCCGAGCTATATGCCGCTCGGACTGCAATATTTCAAGCGTATAGCCGGGGCCCATATGGGCCAGGGCGCCAACGGCCAGATAATGACGACTTCCAACCATGTCGGCACGCATATGGACGGCGAGATCCATTTTTACAGCGCCGGCCGCACGATAGGCGAAGTTCCGATGAACGAGTGGATAGGCAACGCGGTAGTAGTGGATATTTCAAAGGACGTCGGCGATTACGACCTTTATGAGCCGGAAATGCTTATGAAGCGAGCCGATATCCGCAAAGGCGACATCCTGATCATCAATACCGGCTATCATAAATACGCCTGGTACGAGAAGAACACCTGCGACGAAGTCCGCTATTTCTGCAAGCACCCGGGCCCGGGCCCCAAATTCCATAAATGGGCGCTGGACATGAAATTCAAATGGATAGGCGTGGACTGCGGCTCGGCCGACCACCCCATGAACACCATTATCCGCAACTGGCATCCGAAGCTTTTTATCGAGGCCGAGAACAAGCTGTCGTCCGTTTACGGTAAAAAATGGGACGAGATGTTCCCCACCGAAGAATATTACCAGGTGATGCATCTGAAGCTCTTCCCGAAAAAACTGGTGCACGCCGAAAATCTCGGCGGCGAGATAGATAAGCTTTCCAATAAGCGCTGCTGGCTCGGTTTCTTCCCCCTCAAGGGAATGGAACTCGAATCCGCCATGGGCCGCGTAGTAGCCTGGACGGCCTGAGCGAAATGCGCTTTGCGCATTTTGCTGTTACAGGTCACAAGTTACAAGTGACGGAGTAAAAGGCGCAAACGGAGTTTCCAAATAAAGTCATAAGCGGGTATACTTGTGACATGTGACTTGCAACTTGCTACCTGATTTACCGGAGGTAAATTGTAATGCCTATCACCACGGAATTCGAATACATAAAACCGAAGGACCTGGACGAAGCCCTGCACGTGCTGTCGCTTTATAAGGAGACCGCAAGGATTTTGGCCGGAGGCACGGATCTTATAGTGCACCTCAAGGAGAATATCGCCCGTCCCGAAGTAATAGTCGACATAAAAGGCATTGAGGGCCTGAACAGGATAGAATTTAAAAAAGATGTCCTATCCATCGGTTCGCTGGTCACTTTCGCCGATATTATCGATTCTCCGCTGGTAAGCAGGCATTGTCCGCTTTTGCGCGAAGCTTCCCTGACTGTGGCTTCTACCGGAGTAAGGAACCGCGCGACCGTCGCCGGGAATATCTGCTCCGCAGTTCCGTCGGCCGATTCCGCCCCCGTGCTGGCCTTATATGACGCCGAGATCATCGTCAAAAGCATCCGTGGCGAGCGCCGCGTTTCCATACACAACTGGTTCACAGGCCCCAAGAAAACGGTGCTGGCCTCCGACGAAGCGGTGACCGGCATGGAATTATCGGTGCCCGTAAAAAAGAACGCCGGCTGTTATATGAAACTTTCCCGCTACGAAGGCGAGGATCTCGCCCAGGGCGGGATAGCCGCCCTTGCTTTCACGGACAATACGTACCGGATAGCCGCCTGCGCCTTGAATCCGGTCCCGTCCCGCTGCGCTAAGACCGAGGCTATGCTGAACGGAAAAAAACTTTCCGGACCGCTGCTGTTAAAGGCCGGAGAGACTATACTTTCCGAGATCAATCCCATTTCCGATATCCGCTCGACTAAAGAATACCGTCTGCATATGGCGGGTATCATGCTTGGCCGAGCGCTTCAGATCGCCGTTGCCCGTTTGTCCGGCAAAGGCCCGAAGTATGGGACTGAGAATCTGGCGTAACAGGCGGAATCTATGAAAAATCATAATATTAAATTCAATCTTAACGGCGCCGATGTGCGGGTGGAGATCGAGTCTAACGATGTCCTCTTGGACGTACTGCGCGGCAAATTGGGGATCAAGAGCCCTAAAGTGGGCTGCGACAGGGGCGATTGCGGCACCTGCACTGTGCTCATGAACGGCAAGACTGTGCGTTCCTGTCTGGTCCTAGCCGTCGAGGCCAATGGAGCCGAGATAATGACCCTGGAGGGAGCCAACTCCAACAAGGTGACCCAGAAACTCCAGAAAAAATTCCACGAAAATAATTCCTTCCAATGCGGTTTCTGCGCGCCCGGAGTCATTTTATCCGCCACCGAGCTGCTTGAGAAAAATCCAAGGCCCACCACGCACGACATCAAGGAAGCCATAGCCGGCAACCTCTGCCGCTGCACCGGCTACGAGCCGATAATAAAGGCGATAGAAGAAGCCTCCAAGAGTAAGTAAAAAGCGCTGTGCGCTTTTTACTGTCACAAGTCACAGGTTACAAGCCTGAGACCGCGAAGCGGAACTTAAGGGAAAATGACTAAATGCCGCAGGGTTTATATCGAAGCGCTAAGAAGAATGACGCCTGAGCAGAGGTTGAACAAGGCTTTTGAGCTTTCAGAATTCACAAAGCAGCTTTCAGTCTGCGGATTCCGGAAAAGATATCCCGGGTTGCCGGAATTAGAATTAAAAAAGGTTTTCCTGGAGCATTTGGAAAAATGTCACAACAGGAACTATTAAAGAAGGTCGTTCAAGCCTTGAACGCTAATAAGATAGATTACATGATAACCGGCTCCGTAGCATCCAGCTACTACGGAGAGCCGAGATCGACCCATGACATAGATGTGGTGGTCTCGATAAATGCTTCGGGTGTTGAAAGTTTGGCCGCATCATTCCCCGCAAAGAATTTTTATTTTGATAAAGAAGGCTTTGTCGAAGCGATTAAAAGCAAAAGAATGGTCAATGTCATAGACCTGCGGGAAGGCGATAAAATAGATTTCTGGATCATATCGGACGAGGCTTTTAGCCGCGAGAGTTTTGGCCGCAAGACGGAAGAAGATTTCATGGGGATAAAAGTCAAGTTCCCCACCCCGGAAGACGTCATCATCTCCAAATTAAAATGGGCCAAAGAATCCGGCGGCAGCGAAAAACAGCTCCGTGACGTGACCGGCGTTTACGAGGTTTACCAGGATAAGCTTGACCTGAAGTACATCGAAAAATGGATCGATCAACTGTCCCTGAAAGATTTGTGGAACCTGGCGATAAACAGAGTGGGCAAAGATTTATGACAGCACAAGAAATGAAGCAATACGCGGCGGGTGTGATTCGCTCTGAACTGGCGGCCAGCGGTATTGAAGTCTTAAAAATAATACTTTTCGGAAGCCAGGCTTCCGGCACGGCAGGTAAAAACAGCGACTGGGATTTTCTTGTTTGCGTACCGGAAGAACTATCCTTCTCCAAAAGGGCAAAATTAGCCACCCAGATACAGCGCAAACTGGCGATCAGCCATATACCAGTCGACCTGATAATAAAATCCGAGGCCGGCGTGGCCCGGGAACGCGACAATGTCGGCATTATAACCCATTATGCGCTTAAAAACGGGATGCAATTATGACGAACGAAGTTGTTAAACTATGGCTGATGAAAGCCGGAAACGACTTAAAAACCGGAAAGGATGAAATTGCCACCGCTGAACCAGTTACCGACACGATTTGTTTCCACATGCAGCAATGCGTGGAAAAATGCCTAAAGGCGTTTTTGATACATAAAGGCAAAGAAATATCCCGGACACATAATCTTTCCATCCTGCTTCAAGAATGTTTTGAACTGGACGCGGAGTTCGAGGCCCTGAAGGCCGATAATGTAGATGAGTTGACAGCGTATGCCGTTGATGCCCGGTATCCCGGAGATTTTTATATGCCTACGCTTGACGAAGCTAAAACCGCAATAAAAATAGCCGAAAAAGTCCAGACTTTCGCGGCAGCAAAGATAGGCAACTGAAATAAAAAAGGTGGCACCTTTTTCCGGATATAAGGGGGTTGCCCTAAAATTAGAAAAGGTGCCAAGCACCTTTCTGCCAACAACAGGCGGGAATGACGGAATAAGTTTGTGAAAAGGGCCTGGGACCTTATTAAAGTTACATGAGCTTATGAAACGAATAGACGATGGCTTTATCGGAGAGATGATTCATGGCAGGCATGAGTCCAGGCATGAAAATAGGCTTTCACAGGTGTTTTGTGCTTGTTTTAATAATTCCAAGCGATTTCAGGAATTAACTTGTCAGTTTTTTGAAATAAAACCCGAGCCTGGATTGAAATGTATTACTCAAGATTTTCATGAACAATACGACAGAAGGAATATAATTGATATCAGAATTGAAACGGCACGTGGGACTCCCAGAGCAATTATTGAAAATAAAATTGATGAGGTTTTAACAAAAGGTCAATTGCGACATTATAAAAATCTTGATACGTTTAAAAACTGCAAAAAAATAGCCTTAGTTAAATATTTGCCGGGTTTTTATGTTTATAGGGATTGGCAAATACAACGCTGGTCGGATTTTTACTATTTCATTTGCAAACGCGTAATTTGTAAAACAAAAAACAGCGTTGATTCGTTTCTGTTAACGGAATTCTCCAAATATCTAAAGGAGCTTGATATGGACTTGGTTTCCAAAATCACAGAGTCTGAATTTAGAGATTTGGCAAAAGCGTTTTATAATGTGCGCGAAAAAGATGTCCCATATTTTGGCCTCGCCGGGAAACCAGTTTTTGAAACTGCAAATAATTATCTTGAAATACTTGAGGCCATATGTGATAGAGCAAGGCAAGATCCTGATATTAAACGAAAAATAGGAAAAAACTTTCGTTTCACACCTTATATTGGGTGGTGGAGTAATGAAGGTGACAGAAAGAGAAGCAATGTTTGGCTTGGTGTTGAAATCGCGGTAAATAATCGGAGATGCAAGACTAAAATAATTGGCACAGGTATATCTTTTACTGGAAAACAAAAGCATTCACGAGGATACCATCTCCAAAGCTATGCTGAATACAAAAAAGGGAACTGGCAGGAAAACAAGTCTCTGCACAAAGTTGAGTTTGAGCCGTATTGTGAATCTGTTTTAAAATTCTGGCGCAAGCATTTGCTTAAAGGATGAATTTAGATGTGCAAAAGGTGTCACTTTTATAGAGAATGACTAATGGATTTTATATTCATAATCAGCGGCAGATAAGTGGTTGGAGGGGTGGCTCCGGTTGCCTTTTTGACCCCGAAGCGGAAGGTGAACAGAGTCCCACTTCTCGCCTTGCCTAGCAGGGGATGGGTGGAGCGAGGGAAGCAAAAAGGCTATCGGAGACAGGACCCCGAACTTGCAAGTCTGCCGATAAGTATATTTAAAGCGGTACAATATTGAGAGGTATATATGGACCTTCAAAAACTTATAACTAAAACTAAGAAGGGCGTGAAACCCCAAAAGGCGGCTGAAGAACTGGAAGTCGTGGGGCAGAGCGTGCTGCGCGTCGACGGTTGGGAGAAGATCCGGGGCGCGGCCAAATATACCGACGACCTCGAGTTCGGACCGGGCCTGCTTTTCGCGGCCGTGGTCGAAAGCCCGTTCGCCCATGCCAAAATAATCTCCATCGACACCTCTAAAGCCGAAAAACTGCCCGGCGTCGTCAAAGTCGTCACCGGCCGGAGCTTCACCCATAAGTTCGGCCTATATATGACCGACCGGTACGTTTTCGCCACCGACACCGTGCGTTTCATCGGCGAGCAGGTCGCCGCGGTCGTCGCCACCGATGCTAAAACGGCGCTGCGCGGCGCGGCGCTAGTCGAAGTCAAATACGAAGAGCTTACTCCGGTACTCGATCCGGTGAAAGCCCTCGAAAAGAATTCCACGCTCGTCCACCCCGATCTCGGGAGCTACCGCCATGTGCCCTGGTTCTTCCCCCAGAAAGGCACCAATATCGCCCATTGGCGCAAGACCCGCAAGGGCGACCTGGAAAAAGGCTTCAAGGACGCGGACCTGGTGATGGAAGACACTTATTACGTCCCCCGCTACGCGCACTGCGCAATAGAGCCGCATTCCGTTATCGGCCTCCTTGACGAATCCGGCCGCCTCACCATGTGGACCTCCTCACAGTCGCCGTTCACCCAGCGCAACGTTTTCGCCCAGGCTCTCGAGCCCTTCGGCATCAGCCATAAGGACGTGCGCGTCATCAGCACCTATATCGGCGGCGGCTTCGGCGGCAAGGCCGGAGTCAGCATGGAGATAATAGGCGCGGCGCTGGCCATGTCCGTGCCGGGCCGGCCGATTAAGGTCCTCTGGAACCGGGCGCAGGAATTCTACAACACCTATCAGCGCCAAGGCGTCACGGCCAAGGTGAAAATGGGCGTGAAGAAAGACGGCCGCATTACGGCTCTCGACTTTCAGCTTTACTGGGACGCCGGCGCTTATGTGGAATATGGCGCCAACGTCGTGAACGCCGCCGGCCTTTCCGCCAGCGGGCCGTACAAGGTGGACAATCTGCGCATCGATTCCATGTGCATCTATACCAATCTCCCCCCCGGCGGGCCCTACCGCGGCTTCGGCTATTCCGAATTCCTCTTCGGGCTTGAATCGCATATAACCCGCATGGCGAACAAGCTGGGCATGGACCCCGTCGCTTTCCGCAAGAAGAACGCCATCAAGGAAGGCGACACTCTGCCTTACGGCGCGCACATGAACCCCAACGGCATCCTTGAAGCCATAGAAAAGGTAGAAAAGGAAATAAAGTGGGGCGTTAAGGAAAAATCTAAAGATCCGAATAAGGCCATCGGCAAGGCTCTGGTCTGCTTCTGGAAATCCCCCGCCATGCCGCCGAACGCCAGCTCCAGCGCTTTCCTGAAATTCAACGAAGACGCAAGTATAAATATTCTGGTCTCCGGCATGGAGATCGGACAGGGGCTGCTGACGGTGATGGCGCAGATAGCTTCCGAGGTGCTGAGCGTGCCGGTGACCAAGATCCGGGTGGAGACCCCGGACACCGACCGCAACCCTTACGAGTGGCAGACGGTGGGTTCGCACGTCACCTGGGGCTGCGGCAACGCCGTCAAACGCGCCGCAATGGAAGCCCGGGAGAAGATCTTCGACCTCGTTCAGCGCGTGTATTGCCTGGACAAGAGTACGCTTTATCTCCACGACGAGAAAGTTAAATGCCGCACGAAGCCCGATTTCGAATTGCGCCTGCGCGATTTCGTGATCAACGGCATTCAGGCCGACGACCATACCTTCAAGGGCGGGCCGATAATGGGCTCCGGCATGTTCATGCCGGAATTCGCCTCTGCTATCGGCGACCCGGAAACCGGCCAGGGCGGCCATCCGAACGTTCATTACACTACGGGCTCGGCCGGCATAATCCTTGAGGTAGACCGCGAGACGGGCAAGATGAAGATAAAAAAAGCCGTACTGGCCGTGGACTGCGGCAAGGCGATAAACCCGGACCTGGTTAGAGGCCAGATAGTTGGCGGGCTGTTGCAGGGGTTTGCCACGGTGCTTTACGAGGATATGCGTTTCAGCGATAAAGGCAAACTGCTGAACGCGAACTTCTCGGATTATAAGATACCCACCTCTATGGATATGCCGGAGGTTGTGGTGCCGATAATAATCGAGGTGGCACAGCCGGACGGCCCTTACGGAGCGCGCGGCGTCGGAGAGCACACGATGATCCCTGCCGCGCCCCTTATCGCCAACGCGGTCGAAGACGCCCTCGGCGTGCGGATAAAATCCATGCCCGTGACTAAAGAGAAAGTCGCTCTGGCGGTGAAAGCTGCGAGGAAATAAAGCCGGGCGGCGAGGCGGCTGGACAGCTAGGCCGCCAAACCGCCAGACAGCCTGACGGTTTATAACAGAACAGAGCAGCGTTTATTAGTGTGGAACACATCAGAAGCCGCTAGCCGTCCAGCGGTCCGGTTATAAAAAGGTTCATTTTGGTCTTATATAAGGAGTGACTTGTGAAACTAGCCTTATGCCAGTACGACATCAAATGGGAGAATAAAGCGGCGAATAAGAAAAAAATATCGGAGCTCTTAGAGTCCTGCCCGCGAAAAAAAGAAATAGACTGGCTGATTTTTTCCGAAATGACCCTGAGCGGGTTCACTATGAACACGCTTGCCGCCGAACTTGACGACTCCGATAGGAATTTCTTCCGCGATCTGGCGCAGAAGAACAACATAAATATTTCTTACGGCGGCGTCGAGAACGGTTTCAACAATTTGATAACCCTGAACAGGCACGGAGACCGGATAAACGCTTATTCCAAGATCCACCTCTACGCCTTCGGTGGTGAAGACAAATATTACAAGGTCGGATCAAAACAGGAAATTTTCGAGCTGGAAGGCCTGAAGGTCATGCCCGCCGTCTGCTTCGATCTGCGTTTCCCCTATCTCTTCTGGAAGCTCGCCGAAGAGGCCGATCTTTATGTCGTTATAGCGGCCTGGCCCATGCGCCGCGCCGAACAGTGGATGACGCTGCTGCGCGCCAGGGCCATAGAGAACCAGGCCTACTGCGTGGGTGTGGACCGCATCGGCTTAGAAGGGAAGGTGGAATATTCCGGCAACTCGATGTGCTTCGATCCGCTAGGAAAGACGGTATTGGACGCCGGCACGGCCGAAGGGATCTTTGTTTCCGATATTGACGTAACGAAAGACCTGGTTTCAAAGACGCGCGAGAGATTCCCGTTCCTGAAAGAGCGGAAAAATTTCCCCTGGCAGTAAAGGCCGGTCACAAGACACAAGTTACATGTCACAAGCCAGAAGGTCTAGAACTTGTTACAGTTCACAGGCATTAAGGAATGACAGGCTAAATTGGTTTTGCCTGTGACTGGAACCTGTTTACGCTGTTACGTGTGACCTGTGACTTGAAACTTGCGGCGAATTTTACGGAGTAAAATTTTTATGGAAATACTAGGCTATGGCGATCGCATACCGCGGGGATCGTTCGCACTGCATTCCGCTTTTGAAAACGCTCTTAACTTCAGAGGTAACAAGGGTTTCATCGTCTCGCTAGTCAGCCGCAAGACCGGCAACGGCCCTCTTAACGTGGTTTTGAAGCATCTGCCGCGCGGCGCCCGCCGCCTCAAGGTCACCAAACTCGCGCTTTATATCGACGAGAACCGGCTGGAAGTCGACCCGGAAAAAAATTACGATTCGTCTGTCCCCCGCCTGCCGCTGGACCCCTCGCTGTTAAAAGAAAACCTGAACTTCCTAAGAGATCTTTTCGGGCGGATCGCGCCGGCAAAGAGCATGTGCTTTTTATTTTCGTTTTGCGCGGAGGATTCTTTCAGGACCGTCTTCGAACGCAAGATGCTTGAGAAGATGAAAAAGGGCGCGGCCCTGCTTGGAGCGGGCAGCTACGCGAAGGGCGCCCGCGCGCTTCGCGGTCTGGGTTTCGGGCTTACTCCTTCCGGCGACGATTTTTTGTGCGGCTTTCTGACCGGCCTCGGTTTTATGGAAGTCAATCTGCCGGGTGATCCTCCCCGCTCTTTCAGCTGCGAGACCGACGAAGCGGATGAAGCCGGACAGAAGTTCAAGGCCGGTCTTGGCGCCCCGAACGGGCGGAATCTCTCGGAGATCAAGGACATTATTTACGACAACGCCCTCACACGGAACTTTATCGGCGCCTCGTTCACTTACTGCGCCTATAACGGGCGCGTCAACGAGAAGACCGGGAAACTTCTGGCCGCGCTGGCCGGCTTTAATGACAGGCGGCTGGTTTTGGCAGCTAAAGCTTCTCTGAGGGCCGGCCATACTTCCGGCGCCGACTTCTGCGCCGGACTTATTTACGGTTGCGAAGCCGGCCTTCGCGCCTAGTGATTTAACCACAAAGTACACGAAGTTTAGAACAAATAAGAACACTAAGCCGGGCTATTATAAACTTTGTGACCTTGTCGTTGATTAACTTAGTGTCCTTAGTGTTTTATTCGTTCGGTTTTTTTATATGAATTATAAGGTTCTGCTCCACCTTGAAAACTTGTGACTTGTGACCTGAAACTTGTGACAGAAAGGAGATCTTTTTCATGTTCATCAAATCGATTACTATAAAAGGCGCTTATCACGATTCGGTGTCGCTGATGAGGACCGCCAAAGAGCTTAATACCGCCGGCGGAGTCATCGATTCCGCGATCGTCATGGCCACAAAAGAAAATAAAGGCATAGTGAAGTCTTCAGGCTTGTATATCCCGGAACTCGACAAGACCGGCGATAACGATCTGGTCATCATCGTAAAAGCGAAAGATCTGAAAAGCGCCGAAGCGGCGCTTATAAAGGGCCGGGAACTTCTGGATAGAAAGGCGCGGCCCGTACAGGGGACCGCCGCAGGCGCTAAGGCCAAAGGGATAACGAACGCTGTCGAAATGCTCGGCGGCGCGAATATGGCTGTCATTTCAGTGGCCGGGCGTTTCGCCGGAAAGGTCGCGGCTGATTGTCTGGAACAGGGCATGCACGTGATGCTTTTCTCCGACAATGTCCCTGTCGAAACCGAGCTCGCGCTCAAAAAGGCCGCAATAAAAAAGGACCTTCTTGTCATGGGGCCGGACTGCGGCACGGCTATTATCAACGGAGCGCCGCTGGCTTTCGCCAACGCCGTGAATAAGGGGCCGATAGGGATCGTCGCAGCTTCGGGCACGGGACTTCAGGAAGTTTCGACTCTTATTTCGAACGAGGGCTCGGGTATTTCCCAGGCTATCGGGACGGGGTCGCGGGACGTGAAAAAGGAGATCGGCGGTCTTACGCTCATTCAGGGTTTAAGAGCTCTGGCGGAAGATAAGGGCACTTCGCTGATCCTCATCGTTTCAAAACCCCCCCATCCGGACGTGCTCTCGGCGATCTTGCGCGAAGTGAAAAAGATAAGCAAGCCCGTGGTCTCTATCATGCTGGGCGGCGACGCGAACCTGCCCGGCAAGGAGAACTTTTACAGCGCGCATACGCTGGAAGAAGCCGCCCTGAAAGCCGTTTATCTGGCCAAAGAAGGGACCGTCCATAAGGCCAAGGAACGACTGTTCGACATAAACACCGAAGTGCAGAAAGCGTCGGCTTCCGAGGTGAAAAATAAGACCAAAGGGCAGAAATACCTAAGAGGCCTTTTCAGCGGCGGGACCTTCGTCAGCGAGGCCCAGATAATATTGAACGGGATCACGGGCCCCGTGTTCTCCAACGCGCCGCTGGATAAGAAATATAAGCTCGCAAATTCCCTCCGGCTGAAGGCCAATTCGGTCATCGATCTGGGAGAGGACGAATTCACCGTCGGACGTCCGCACCCCATGATAGATTTTTCACTCAGGAATAAACTTATAGTTTCCGAAGCGCGTAACTCTGAGACCGCGGTCATCCTGCTGGACCTCGTTCTGGGTTACGGTTCCAATATGAGCCCTCTCGAGGATATCCTTCCGGCCATTAGGGGCGCGTTCAAGGCCAATAAGACGCTTTCCATCGTGGCTTCCGTTACAGGTACAGAAACCGACCCGCAGGTGCGCTCCAAAGTCGTGGACGGTCTTCGCGAATCCGGAGTGGTGGTTATGCCGTCTAACGCTTCCGCCTGCAGACTGGCCGGGGAAATTATAAGGATCGTGAATCGTAAATCGTGAATATTATTTGTTGTCCGGCTCTTTTACGCTTTACGTCTAAGGTTTACAAGCGGAATTAAGGAGAATTTATGGCTGTTTCAAAATTATTCGGTTCGGAATTAAAAGTCGTAAATATCGGCCTGGAGTCGTTTACGGCAAGTTTGGCCGATAAGGGCGTTAAGGTCGTGCAGGTGGAGTTCAAACCGCCGCTCTGCGCGGACCCTGCCCTGTTCGCGAAGATCCGGGCCAATGCCGCGAAGATTGCCGCGGCCAATAAAAGGACGCTGGAGCGGATATTAAACTCAAAACCCGCCCTGGTCGGCCTTGATCAGGCCATCAATGTTATACCGGGTATGAAGAAAGACCTGATCCTTCACGCTGGCCCCCCGGTGAAGTGGGGAGAGATGTGCGGGCCTATGCGCGGCGCCGTGATAGGAGCTTTGATCTACGAGAGCCTGGCCCGTAACGAAAAAGAAGCGGAAAAACTGGCCGCCTCCGGAAAAATTAAGTTCTCTCCCTGCCACGAGCATTCCGCCGTAGGCCCGATGGCGGGCATTATTTCCGCCTCCATGCCTGTTTATATCGTGAAGAACGAGGAATACGGGAATTATGCCTATTCCACTATGAACGAGGGGCTGGGCAAGGTCCTGCGCTACGGCGCTTATTCGACGGAGGTTATCGAGCGGCTTAAATGGATGGAAACGGTTATGTACCCCGCTCTTAAACGGGCAGTCGCGCGTCTGGGCCGCATAGACCTTAAAGCTATAACCGCCCAGGCCCTGCATATGGGCGACGAGGTTCATAACCGCAACCGCGCCGGCACCTCGCTTTTCTACCGCGCGATCGCTCCGGCCGTAATAACTACGACGCCCAACCCGGAACAGGCCGCCGCCGTGCTGGAGTTCATAAACAAGAACGACCACTCCTTCCTGAACCTTTCCATGGCCCTGAGCAAAGTCTGCCTTGACGCCGCGCGCGGGATCAAATATTCCACCGTGGCTATCGTCATGGCCAGGAACGGCACCGAGTTCGGCGTCCAGCTGTCCGGAACGGGCGATAAATGGTTCACCGGGCCTTCGCCCGTGCCTGACGCGCTTTTTTTCGCCGGCTATACCAAGGCGGACGCCAACCCCGATATCGGGGATTCCGCCATCACCGAGACCAACGGACTTGGCGGTTTCGCCATCGCGGCGGCGCCGGCCATAGTGCAGTTCGTCGGCGGCCTGGCGGCGGACGCTGTCAATTATACGATGGCTATGTACGAGATCACCGCAGGTGAGAATAATGTTTACCAGATCCCTTACCTTAATTTTCGCGGAACGCCTACCGGCATAGACGTGGTCAAAGTAGTGGAGAAGGGCATTCTGCCTTTTATCGACACGGGTGTGGCGCATAAGCTGCCCGGCATCGGCCAGGTAGGTGCGGGAGTCTTGAGCGCGCCGCCGGAGCCTTTCGTCAGGGCTTTCGAGTATTTCGCCGGGCACCTTTAAACCGGAAAAAATTATGGATTCCAGCCAAAAAGCGCGCGAAAAGGACAAAAGGACAGCTATCTGTCATCACTGCGATCTGTAGGCATGGATCCATTAAAACGAATCTGTGGATTCCCGTCAAAGAACCCCCTTCCAAACAACCGGCGGGTAAACGGTAAGGACAAATTGGGCTAAGAACTGCCATCCCCGCATCCCACAATGGGGATTCAAATACGGATTAAGGGTTTTTTTCCGGCGGCAATTTTTCGATGATGATTGTTGTTTTACGTCAAAAATGGTACTATTAATTTAAGAGGTGGCTGAAGTTCGGCCGCTTTTTTTTATAAAGTACGGTTTTTAGAGGGTATTATGCAAAAAGAGCTCATTGAGAAAGAGACCGAACCGCTGCTGATCGAAAACGGCTTCGAACTTGTGGACCTTAAGGTCCTTAAAATGGGCGGCAAACTGCTGCTTCAGTTCTTCATCGATCGTCCGGAGGGCGGCGTTACTCTGGAAGATTGCGGCGCGATGAGCGATAAGCTGGGATCGCATCTTGATATGAACGATGTTCTGGAGGGCGGATACATTCTGGAGATCTCCTCCCCCGGAATAGACCGGGTGCTGAAGAAGGAAAAGGATTTTTTAAAATTCAAGGGCAGCCAGGTCAAGATAAAGCTGAAAAAACCAGTCAATAACGCGCGCGTCTATTACGGCGAGCTGCTGGCCTTCGAGAACGGAGCCGTACTGCTGAGCGGAGATCTTAAATTCGAACTCAATGATATCGAGGAGACCCGGCTGAACCCGGGCGACGAAGAGATCCTTAAGAAGCACAAACACTAGAGGGGTATAATATGACCAAAGAAAATACTTTTAAAGGCAAGACCGAACTCATCATGGCTCTGGAGCAGTTGGAGCGGGAAAAGAACATAAAAAGGGACGACGTCTTCAAGACGATCACGGATTCCCTCGTTTCCGCCCTGCGCAAATATTTCGGCAAGACCTCGCAGATCGCCGCCACCATCGACCCCGATACCGGCGAGATGTGCGGCTACCTGGTGAAAAAAGTGGTGCCCGAGGTCTTCACGCCCGACGTGGAGATCACGCTGGAAGAGGCGCTAAAGATCGAGCCCTCGGCCAAGCTGGACGAAGAGGTCAATATCCCGGTGGATATACAGGATTTTTCCCGCATCGCGGCGCAGACGGCCAAGCAGGTGCTGATCCAGAAGATCCGCGAGATAGAGAAGGTGAAGCTTTTCGACGAATACAAGCCACGGGAGGGAGAGATCGTGACCGGGCTAGTCCACCATATCGCGGGCCGCGACATCTTCGTGGACCTCGGCAAGACCGAAGCCATACTTCCTTATTCGGAGCAGATAAGGCGGGAGCATTACACCATCAACCAGCGCGTGCGCGCCATCATCCACCGTGTGGACAAGGAGAATAAGGGGTTGCAGATCGTGCTTTCCCGCGCTTCGGTCCCTTTCCTTAAGAGCCTTTTCGAGGCGGAGGTGCCCGAGATAGCGGAGAAAGTCGTTGAAATAACGGACGTCGTCCGCGACCCCGGCTTCCGGTCAAAAGTAGTGGTAAAGAGCAATTCTTCCAAAGTCGATCCCGTAGGCGCCTGCGTCGGCATCCGCGGCTCGCGCATCCGCGTTATCATGGGCGAACTTGCCAACGAGAAGATAGACCTTATCCCTTACACCGAGGAACCGCTGCACATGCTGGCCAAGTCGTTCTCCCCCGCCACAGTGCTTTCGGTCCGCGTCATAGACAAGGCCTCTAAACGCGCCCTGATCATCGTCCCCGACGATCAGCTGGCCATCGCCATAGGCCGCGAAGGACAGAATATAAAACTGGTTTCCCGTCTTACGGGCTGGGAGCTGGAAGTGAAATCGGAAGGACAGAAAGTGGAGGAAGCCAAAAAAAATAACGACATCGCCGTGCAGGACCTTCTTAAGGTCGACGGCATCGGCGCCAAAGTGGCCGAGACCCTGGTCAAGCTGGGAATGGGCGATATCCGCAAGATCGCTGGTTTCACCGTCGAGGACCTGTGCGCTCTTGAAGGCATAGGCGAGAAGACCGCCCAGAAGATAGTCGCCGGCGCGCAGAAGTTCATGGAAGAGAATCCGTCTTACGGCGTTAAGACGGCTCCCGCGGCGGCGCCCAAGGATTTGGAATCAAAAGAGGTAAAAGAAAATGAGCCTAAAGAAACCGAAAGCAAATGACGATTTAAATTCCGACTCGTCCCCGCAGGACGAGAATAAGACGCAGAAAGACGCGGCCAAGGCCAAGAAAAACGCCGCGGCAGAGCCCGCCGCAGGCGAGAGTGCGGCAAAAAAGCTGGTAAAAAGAATCGCTTCCAAAGTGATGCGGAAAACCAAAACGGAACCGCCCCCCGCGATAGATGAGGAATCTCCCGCTAAAGAAAAAAAACCGAATTTCGTAAAGGCCAAGACGAAGAAGGCGGAAGAACCCCCGCCTCCGCCCCCGGCGCCGAAGCCGCCGCAGCCTCCCAAGCGCCTAATCATTTCCATTTCCAGACCCGAGGGATATGTGCCCCCCGGTCAGCCGGTAAAACCCGAAGTACCGGCCCCAGCTCCGGCTCCGGCCGCTCCAGCGGCGCCCGCAGTCCCGAAACCCGCGGCCCCTGTCGCTTCGACCGCGGCGCCGGTCCAGCCGGTAAAGCCAGCGGTTCCCCCTGCGGCGCCAGTCAGCAAGCCGGCTGTTCCGGCAAAATCCGATATTCCGCCGTCAGGTTCCGTTTACAGACCGGGAGCGCCAGCGCAACCGCACAGACCTTTCGCGCCCCATGCCCCCAGGCCGGCGGCCCCGGCTCATCATGTTCCGCAGGCTAAGCCCTCCGCCGCCGCCCCGGCGCCCGTCCAGCCGGTAAAACAACCTGCTGTTCCGGCCCAGCCCGCGGCGCCCGCCGCGGCGCCCGCCCCGGCCGAGGCGAAGGAACTACAGAAAATAAAGATCTCCACCCAGGTTGTAGTGCGCGAGCTCGCGGAGAAAATGAACCTGAAGCCCACCGACTTCATAAAGAAACTGATGAGCATGGGAGTTTTCGCGACCATCAACCAGCGCCTTGATCCGGACGTGGCCACGCTTGTCGCCGTGGATTACGGCTTCGATCTGGAGATCGTGCCCATCTACGACGAGCAGGTCGCGGAAGAGGTCGAAACCGAGAAACCCGAGAACCTTAAGCCCCGCTATCCCATCGTTACCATTATGGGCCACGTCGACCACGGCAAGACCACGCTTTTGGACGCGTTCCGCGAGTCCAACGTCGTGGACACCGAGGCCGGGCAGATAACCCAGCACATCGGCGCCTATATGGTCACGACCCCGAGAGGCAAGATCACTATTCTTGATACTCCGGGCCATGAGGCATTCACCGCGATGCGCGCCCACGGCGTAAAAGTCACGGATATCGTCATTCTGGTCGTCTCGGCCGTGGACGGAGTCATGCCTCAGACGCTCGAAGCCGTCAACCACGCCAAGGCCGCCAATGTGCCGATAATCGTGGCCATCAATAAAATGGACCTTCCCACCGCTAATCCGCAGGAGATAAAGCAGCGCCTGGCGAACATCGGCCTCAACCCGGAAGACTGGGGCGGAACAACGCCGATGATCGAAGTCTCGGCCAGAAAACGCATGAACCTGGATAAGCTGCTGGAAATTGTCAGCATCCAGGCCGAGATGATGGAGCTTAAAGCCAATCCGGACACCACGGGCACCGGCGTCGTCATCGAGTCCAGGCTGGACTCCCAGAAAGGCATAGTCGCCACCGTGATCGCGGAGAACGGGATCATTAAGGTCGGCGACCCCTTCGTCGTCGGAACCTCGCACGGCAAAGTGCGCGCGCTCGTGAACGACCGCGGCGAACGCATGGAGAGGATCGGCCCCAGCCAGCCGGCCGAGCTGCTCGGCATCAGCGGCGAACTCCCCCACGCCGGCGACGTGTTCAAGATCTACGCGACCGAGAAGGAAGCACGCCGCATCGCCGAGAAGAGAAAGCTTCACAGGCGCGAGGAATCCCTGATCCATCAGAAGCACGTCAGCCTGCTGTCCCTGAAGTCGCAGGTCGACCAGAAGCTCCTGAAGAACCTCAACGTGGTCCTTAAGACCGACGTGTTCGGTTCCCTGCAGGCTATAAAAGACTCGCTCGAAAAATTAAGCAACCAGGAAGTGGCCATCCGCATCCTCCACTCGGGCGTCGGCAATGTCACCGAATCGGACGTGCTCCTGGCGAAAGCCTCGGACGCCGTCATCTTCGGGTTCCATGTGGAAGCCGACAACAAGGTGAAAGAGGAGGCTAAGTCCTCGGGCGTAGAGATCCGCACTTATCAGATCATTTACGATCTCATCGAGGACGTGAAGGCGGGCATGAGCGGCCTGCTGGAGCCGGAGATCGTGGAAACGGTCACCGGACGCGCGGAGATACAGCAGATCTTCGACCTGAGTTCGGGCAAGGTCGCCGGTTCGCTGGTCAAGGAAGGCAAGCTGCTCCGCAACCAGCCCATAAAGATAGTGCGCGGCAAGGATGTCGTAGGCACCGGCAAGATCTCCGGTCTCAAGCGCTTCAAGGAAGACGTGAAAGAAGTGGAAAAGGGCCTTGAGTGCGGCATCCTGATAGACGGATTCAGAGATTATAAGGCCGGCGATATCGTAGAGGCTATCACGAAAGAAGAAAAAATAAGAAGAATAAGCCATGTTTAAAAGAACCGACCGCCTCAAGGAGCTCTTTTTCCGCGAGGTAAACCTGGCCCTTCAGGACGTGCACGGCCTCAACAGCCACGGTATCGTGACGCTGACCGGCGTGGAGCTGGTCGACGACGGCAAGATGCTGCACGTCTATTATTCCGTCTTCGGCGCGGAATACGACAAGACCTGGACCGGGGCGCTGCTGACGCGGTCGATACATCAGATAAGGGCCGAACTCAAAAAACGCCTTAGGCTCAGGGTCATTCCGGCTATCATGTTCAAGTTCGATTCTACGCCGGAAGAGGCCGCGAAGATAGAGACGATCTTCGATAAGATAAGGGCCGAAAAGAAAGATGAAAACACCGGATCTTGAGCTGGAATTTAAGAAGCTGGAAGAGATAATAGCGGCCGGAAAAAGTTTTTTTTTAGCCGGCCATCTGAATCCCGACGGGGATACTCTCGGCAGCATGCTGGCTATTTCCTCGGTCCTTAAGCGCCTCGGTAAAAACGTATTCCTTTTTTCCAGCGACCCGGTCCCGGCCAACCTCAGTTTTCTGCCGCACGCAGACAGCATTAAGATCGGGCGCCTGCCCCCTAAAAAACTGTTCGATGCGGCCATACTGCTGGAATGCTCCACGCCCCAGCGCGGCGGAGACCTCTCCCCCGTACTTAAGCGCGCCGGTAAAGTGGTCAACATCGATCACCATAAGACTTCCCAATTATACGGCGACGTCAATATCGTCGAATCCCGCTCCTCGTCCACAGCCGAGATCGTCTACAGGCTTTTTTACGGTATGAACGTGCATATCACCAAAGCGGAGGCCGCCTGTCTTTACGTCGGCATCGTGACGGATACCGGCCGCTTCCATTTTCCGGCCACCAGCCCGCGCACTTTAGCGGTGGCTTCGCGGCTGCTCGAAACCGGTTTTAAATTCTCGGAGATAAACGATCTGCTTTACGCCACCAAATCGTGCCAGGCGCTCAAAGTCCTGGGCCGCGCTCTGGAAAGCCTCGAGCTGCTTTTCTCCGGCCGCGTGGCCGTGATAACGCTGAAGATCTCAGATTTTAACGATTTTAACGCTTCTCCCGAGCACACCGAGAACGTGATAAATTACGGTATGATGGTTCCCGGCGTGCAGATAGCCGTCCTTTTCCGCGAAGAGGCCGGACGCACGAGCGTCACGTTCCGTTCCAGGGGGCGCGCGGACGTCAGTGTTCTGGCGGCCGCTTTCGGCGGCGGGGGGCACAGGAACGCATCCGGCTGCAAAATGAGAGCTGGTACGGAAGAGGCCAGAAAAAAAGTCCTGGCTGAAATACAAAAGATACTGGTTCGCCCCGTATCGCGCAAAACAAGCTAATTTTATCAGCGAGCCGCCGGCAAGCTGATACCTTTCTAACCAGCCGGCATCTCAGCATCTTAACCCGGCATAGCGGCGCCCTATTTATATGACCACAGCCCCCCCGCAGTTCTCAGGGATCATGCTTTTCGATAAACCTAAAGGCATCACTTCCCATGACGCCGTAGATCTTTTGCGCCGCCGGCTGAATTTTAAAAAGATCGGGCACACCGGGACTCTCGACCCCATGGCCACGGGACTTCTGGTGATGCTGCTCGGGCCCGCCACCAAATACCAGGCCAAACTGCAGAGTTGCGCCAAGGTCTACAGCGGCGCCATCACGCTGGGCGTGGAGACTGATACCTGGGACGCCGAAGGCAAGGTGCTTAAGGAAATCCCGCTGTCAGGCATCACCCAGGAAAGGATAAAGAGCGTAATAGGCTTTTTTACGGGAAAAGTCGTCCAGCAGATCCCGTCGTTCTCCGCCGTGCGCTACAAAGGCAAGCATCTCTATAAACTGGCGAGAAAGAACACCGCCGTGCCCGCTATACGGCGCGAGGTAAATATAAAGTGGAACAGTTATTCTTTTAAAGCCCCCGTTCTGAAGTTCGAGGTGGAATGCTCCGGCGGCACGTATGTCCGCTCTATCGCTTATGAAATGGGGCGCATGCTGGGCACAGGCGGACATCTCAGCGAACTTCGCCGGCTAAGCGTCAACCGCTGGCGTACCGCGGACGCACTGGACCGCGAATCGCTCCAGAAGCTGTCCGTTGATTCAATAAAGGCCAGACTGCTGGAAGTTCCGCCTGACCTCAAGAACCTATAAAAAAAAATGGTTAGTGACTAGTGAAGGAAATTTCCTCATTATGTCGGACCAGCCGCTATAATAGAAGCCGCGCGTAATAAAAAATAGAAATAACTCGGTCACAAACCACTCGCCACTGACCACTAACCGCTGTTTTACATATGTCCTCATTCCTTACCATCGGTACTTATGACGGGGTCCACCTCGGTCATCAAAAGATAATAAAGGCGCTTATCCGCGACGGCCTTAAACGCGGCGTTCAAAGCGGTCTGGCCTACTTCCCATTACCGCCGAAGTTCTTTTTCTCCAAAGTGTCGGAAAATTGTCTTATCACCCTGCCGGAAGAGCGCGAAGAACTGATACGCAATCTTCGCGTGGATAATATTACCGAAGTACCTTTTAATTCCGCTTTGGCGGAAATGAGCGCGGAGAAGTTCTTTAAGGATATTATCCTGGGGGCGCATTCGGCGGAGGGCTTGTACGTCGGCCGGGATTTCGCTTTCGGCAAGGATCGAAAGGGCAATACTGAGTTCCTCAGGAAACGCTGCTTCGATGCCGGTATCCGTTTTAAAGCGATGTCTTTTGTCGCTTACGGCGGACACAAGATATCGTCTTCGCTGATACGCACTTTCCTCAGGAACGGGCGCGTAGAAACGGCCAATAGCTGCCTGGGCTGGAACTATACCGTATCCGGTAAAGTGGTGAAAGGGGCGGGGCTGGGCCGCCGTTTGGGTTTCCCCACCGCCAACATTCTGCCGCATCCGGCCAAGATACTCCCGCCCGGTATTTTTGCGGTGAAGGTCAGGCTTGGCGGAGAAACGTTTTGCGGCGTCGCAGATTCGGGGCGCAGGCCCACCGTCAACACCCTGGGAGGGCGCCGGATTTTAGAAGTTCATATTCCTGAGTTTGACAGGGATATCTACGGACGCGTTCTTAATGTGGAATTCCTACGCTACCTAAGGCCGGAAAAAAAGTTCGGTTCGCGGGAAGCGCTGCAGTCGGCTATCCTCCAGGACGTAAAAACAGCCGGGAAATATTTCGCGGCGAACGCGGTGGCCGCGGGCAAAAGAAGCGGCCGCTAAGCGGCGGATAGCTGAAGTTGCCGGTGAACAGCGGTCGGTCACTGACCACTGTCCACTAACCACTGCTCACTGTAGTATTGATCTTCTCCTTCTTAAAAACCGGCCGGACGGCCTGTTCGGGCTGGTAAGTTTACCTTCTTCTGCTATAACTTCCCCTCTTAATATCGTGTACTTGGCCCAGCCGGAGAGTTTCATTCCCTGGTAGGGAGAGTAATCCGTTTTGTGCCGCAACTTTCTGAAATCCGCGGTCGACGCCGCTGACGGATCTATGATGGCGAGATCAGCGTCGGAGCCGGGTTTGATGACGCCTTTACGCGGATATAATCCCATTACCTTCGCCGGGGCGGAGGATAACGCCTTGGTCAGTCCGGAGAGGCTAAGGCGGCCTTGTTTAACGCCGAATGTATATATGAGCGGCAGCAGAGTCTGCGTGCCGGGCAGGCCCATATACAACTTTGTGATATCTCCGGCCCACTCGTTTTTCTGAGACCGCGTGAAAGTGCAGTTGTCTGTCGCTATCACTCCTATCGTGCCGCTGTTCAACGCGGCCCAAAGGGTCTTCGAATCAGTCCTGGTCCTTACCGGGGGACAGGTGGCGTATAGGTGCCCGTCGCGGCGGCTGAAGACGGATTCGTCGAGTATAAGATACTGCGGAGCAGTCTCGCCCAAAGCGCGTACGCCGATGCCGCGAGCCTTACTGATAAGTTCGGCCGAAATACCGCTGGAGAGGTGTACGAAATAGATAAGGCCGCCTGCTCGTCCCGCAAGCACCAGAGCGCGGCACACAGCTTCCCACTCGGTGAAGTCGGGCCTGGAAAGCCGGAGCGCTTGAGCGCCGCGATGCTTCTCGCGCAGCCTGCGCTCCGTCAGGAGGTCGATTATCCCGCCTGACTCGGCGTGGACGCAGATCAGGGCTCCAGTACGTTTGGAAGTTTCTAAAGCCTCGAAGAGTTCGGCGTCGGAGGCCATCAAGCCTCGTTTTTCATACGCCGTGAAGAATTTAAAGCTGGTGACGCCAAGGCCCATCATTTCTTTTATTTGGGCGGCCGGGTCGGAGAGCATTCTCCAGGAAGGAACTACGGCGTGAAAGCCGTAATCTACGTTCATCAGGCCTTCGGCTTCTTCGATTCTGTCCTTCAGGCCCGCGCGCAGCGGGACGCCGCGTCCTTGTCCGGTGTAGTCTATTATGGAGGTGACGCCGCCGCAGGCGGCGGCCGCGGTGCCGGAGTAGAAATCGTCGGAGGTCATTTTCCCCCCGTCGAGGTGCAGGCTGTAATGCACATGCGCGTCGATGAGTCCGGGCAGGACTATCAGGCCGCCGGCGTCGAGTACCCTCGCCCCCCCGCAGGTTCCTTTCTCAGACTTGCTTACGCGTTTTATCTTCCCTTCGGAAATGAAGATATCGGCCCTGGCCGGTCCGCTTTCCAATACGGCCAGCCCGCCTTTTATGATAAGGTCGCAGGTCATTATTTCTTTAAATGCAGGTCGTGGTGTCTGGGTTCGGGTTTGTGCTGGTGGCCGAAGATAATATTATAAGCCAGCCAAGTGGCGGAAAGGAGCGTTAATCCGCACATCGTGAGCCAGGCCCAGAGAAGTTGCGGGTTATATTCCGTCTGGATAACTATATACGCTAGGAAGCCGACGAAGCCGGCGGTGGCGGCCCAGAAGACGGCGAATATGGACTTGATTAAAATAGCCATTAATGAAATTCTATAGATTTGTATCGATAGTGTCAATGCTTTCCCAAATCCTGCGATAAAGGAGGATTTGGGACCTCGGGGATTAGTCCCGGCGCTCATCACTGGTGAAACTTAATTTCCCTCCGAATGCCGAAGCTTCTGTCGATAAAATAATTCCCAAGGTCCCAAAAAATCGGTCTTATCTGATTTTTTGGGGAGGCTTTCAGGGCTTAATGAAGATCTTATGCAGCGCTTTTAACAGCGGTTCGCCATCGCGAAAAGTCGTGGTAAGGGATGCCCAGTCCGGTAGATATTCCTCGTTAAGGAGGCGGCGGCCGGCTGACGCCGAGGCGTTCTTTACGGCGTCAGCGATCGCGGGCGCGTTCAGTTTCGATCCGATAAGGTGTATTTCGGCCCGATCGCCGCTTTTAAGGATGGAAAAACAGGTAACCTCCGGTTTTGCAGAAGCGGGTTCAAAATCGCCCACCAGCGTGCCGTAGCCGTTCTCAAAAGACGAGAGCAGGCGCAGCGGGACGCGGTGTTTTTTCGCGTACGCTATGGCCCGGAGCTGACGCACTTCCGTGCCTGAACGCGCCAGCCTCATTACCGCGTCGTAGGAGATGCGAGGTATCTTTTTAGCGTCCGGCACCACGGTCGGATTCGCCGTGTAAATGCCTTTTACATCGGTGTAAAGTTCGCACATGACGGCTTTCAGCGCGCACCCCAGCGCTACCGCCGTAAAATCTGAGCCGCCGCGGCCGAGCGTTGAGACATCTCCCTCTTTCGTGACACCCTGGAAGCCCGCGACTACCACTATCCGGCCTTTTTTTAATTCCGCCGCCACGCGGACCGGGCGGATGGAAATTATATCGGAATCCGTGTGGCGGGAATCCGTCATTATCCCGGCTTGTGTCCCGCTGAGCGAGATCGCCTGCGCGCCGGTTCCAGATATGGCCATGGCCATAAGGGCGGCGCTTATCTGTTCTCCCGCCGCCAGCAGGGCATCCAGCTCGCGTGGAGCGGGCTTTCCTGTGACGAGCTTTGAAAGGGCAAGGAGATCGTCGGTGACATCGGCGGGCGCGGAGACCACCATGATCACGCCAAAGCCGCCGCGGCGGACGGCATGGGCCCGTTCGGCCATGATCTTTATCTTTTCGGGTTCGGCCAGCGAACTGCCGCCGAATTTCATCACGATTATTTTCATGGGTGTTCGCGGGACGGCTAGCCGGCTGGACCGCTAGACGGCGCGTGAAAGAGAAGAAATTGTGTTGTTTTTAGCCGCCCAGCAGTCTAGCCATCCAGCTGTCCGGCGGTTTAATCGCCGACGGCGGTTAAACCATTGTGGCCGTGACCCTTATGACTTCCGACAGCGTGGTGACGCCGCTGCGCGCCTTTACGATCCCGTCCATGAGCAGCGTGCGCAGTTTCCCTGTCTGAATGGCGGTGCGACGTATCATATCGGTGGGGCTGTGGTCCAGTACCTGCTTGCGTACCTCTTCGTTCATGAGCATAAGCTCGAAAATGCCGGTGCGTCCCAGGTAGCCGGTATTGCGGCAGGACGGACAGCCCTTTTCCACTTTATAGTCCGCTCCGGGTTTGAGGATGAGTTCTTTTATCACTTTCCCCTCGGTGGGGTCCATGTTCTTAATGAATTCGTTGACCACGGCCTCCGACGGCGACGCCGCTTTCTGGGCGCATTGCGGACAGACCTTGCGTACCAGCCGCTGGGACATCGCTCCCAGCATGGAGGAGGCTATCAGGAAGGGCGGGACGCCCATCTCAAAAAGCCGTTCGATAATGCTCGGAGCGTTGATAGTGTGGATAGTGGTGAACAGCAGGTGTCCTGTCAGCGCGGAGCGCAGGCTGATCTCCGCGGTCTCGTAGTCGCGGATCTCTCCGACCATGATGACGTCCGGGTCCTGTCTTAGTATGGTCCTGAGCCCCTCCGCCCAGGTGAAACCGGTCTTGGCGTTGATCTGGGCCTGGTTCAGGCCTTCCAGTCTGTACTCTACGGGGTCTTCGAGCGAGATGACGTTTATCATCGGGGTGTTGATGTTCTTCAGCATCGCGTAAAGCGAAGTCGTTTTGCCGGAGCCAGTGGAGCCGGTGATGAAAAATATCCCGTAGGGATTGCGGATAAGCTTTTTGATCACGGTCAGGGATTCCTGGTCCATTCCGAGCTGCTCCAGGTCAAGGCCCAGCTGCTGGCGGTCAAGAACGCGCAGAACGAGCTTCTCGCCGTTCACGGTCGGGAACGAGGAGACGCGCACCTGTATGGCGCGGCCCGCTATCATCTTCTGAAAGCGGCCTTCTTCGTTCCTGAAGGACGACGGGGGTTCGGGGTCGAATCCGGCCAGCACGCGCAAACGCTGTGTTAAAGGGATATCCGAGTTCTTGGGCGCGTTGAGCATGTCCTGCAAAATGCCGTCTACGCGGAAGCGCACGCGGAGATTGGCCCCTTGCGATTCTATGTGCACGTCGCTGGCGCGCTCCGCCACGGCGTGCTCTAGCAGCATGTCGCTGAGCTTTATGGCCAGATCGATGCCGGGCGCCCTGCCCTTAGCTTTGACCAGTTCCTGATAAGCTTCCTCTATCCCGGGGCCGGGCATATGGACCTGCGGCTGGCTCGGCGGCAGCGGCTGCCCGCCCTTGGCCTGCTCTTCCGGCTTATTTCCCCAAAATGCCATAACTGGTCTCCTTTAAATCCTAAGAACGCACGAAAACACGTTTCTGAACCGATATTATAACAAAATCGCTTCAGGTGTACTCCACCTTCAGTATGCTCAGGATCTTTTCCCCGCTGGGAAGTTTGACCTTGACCTTTTCGCCCGCTTTGGCGCCGAGAATGCCCTGCGCGAGCGGGGAACTGACGGAGATGCGGCCCTGGCTGGGGTCGGCTTCGTCCGCGCTGCCAAGGGTGTAGACAAGCTGGTTCTTGGAAGCCTCGTCAAGCATGGTGACGGTCGCGCCCAGCCTAATCTGGTCCTTATTGACGGCAAGGTTGTCCACCAGTTTCGCGGTGGCGAGTTTGGTCTGTAGTTCGTGTATGCGGTTCAGAATTATGCCGTGCCGCTCTTTGGCGGCATGGTAACCGGCGTTCTCTTTCAGGTCGCCCTGCGCGCGGGTCTCATCAACTTCTTTGGCGATCTCGGTTTTTTCGCCATGAAGCTTCGCAAGCTCCTCTTTGAGCTTCTCGTAACCGTCTTTGGTCAGATATACTTCGGACATCTTATTTCCCCCCGCCCTTCGTCGGCTGTTTAAAGTTCGCGCCCTTCCGGCTCTTTTGGAAACGGTTTCCGATTTTAGAGGAAGAAGGGCGCGACCAAGTTGAAATTAACTGGCACCGAGTGGAATCGAACCACTGACCTAGCGCTTATGAAACGCCCGCTCTAACCCCTGAGCTACGGTGCCATAGTACGGCGGGCCGGTTTCACCGCCGGAAGGTTTTAAGGCCTTTCGGGCGGATTATTTAGCGCCAAGTCTCCAGAATTACCGAAAACCAGTATACAAAAAAAATGTTGTCAAAACAAATTATATTTCCTACAATTCAGAGAGTCATTCGTCACAAAAAACAAACTAACAACAGGGGTCTAATAAATGTCAAACAAGCCTGCCGCCGCCGTTAAAGTTTCAAAAGAAGAACTGCTCAAAAAGGCCAATAAACCGGCCGAGGACGCTATGGTCCTGCATCCTTTCTATAAAGGGAAGGTGGAGATAGTTCCCAAATGCTGCATCCGCGACATAAACGATTTTGCCATCTGGTACACTCCCGGGGTGGCCTCGGTCTGCAAAGACATCCAGAAAAACCCGGAAAAGGTCTACGAACACACCAATAAGGGCAATATGGTGGCCGTGGTCTCGGACGGCACCCGCGTGCTGGGCCTCGGCGATATAGGGCCCGAAGCCGGCCTACCGGTCATGGAAGGCAAGGGCCTCCTTTTCAAGTATCTGGGCGGAGTGGACGCTTTCCCCATCTGCCTTAATACCAAGGACCCGGACGAGATCATCAAGACCGTACAGTACCTGGCCCCCAGCTTCGGCGGCATAAACCTCGAAGATATAGCCCAGCCCAAGTGCTTCTACATCCTGGACGAGCTCCGCAAGACGATGAGCATCCCGGTCTGGCATGACGACCAGCAGGGCACGGCCACGGTCTGTCTGGCCGGGCTGATCAACGCCCTCAAGATAGTGGGCAAGAACATAAAGGACGTGAAGATAGTGCTTTTCGGCGCGGGCGCGGCTAATATCCGTATAGGCACCCTGTATATGTCCTACGGCGCCAAACCGGAGAACCTGATCTATGTGGACTCAAAAGGCATTCTCCACAAAGGCCGGACCGACCTTAAGGACCATAAGGAAAAGTGGCATATGTGCAATATCACCAACGGCAGGCAGCTGACGGGCAAGCTTGAGGACGCGCTGGTTGGCGCGGACGTGCTTAGCGCCGCCTCCACTCCCGGTCCCGACGTCATCAAGAAGGAATGGGTGGCAAAGATGGCGAAAGACTCCATCGTGTTCGTCACCGCCAACCCCATCCCCGAGATGTGGCCCTGGGACGCCAAAGAAGCGGGCGCGAAAGTGGTGGCCACCGGCCGCTCGGACTTCGAGAACCAGGTGAATAATTCGCTGGGCTTCCCCGGCATCTTCCGCGGAGCGCTGGATGTTCACGCCAAGACCATCACGGACGAGATGTGCATAGCGGCCGCCGAAGCTCTGGCGGGCTATGCGGCCAGAAAGGGCCTGAGCGCGGACTATATCATGCCCAGGATGGACGAGCCGGAAGTGTTCATAGAAGAGGCCGTCGCGGTCGGTATGAAGGCGATAGAGCAGGGGCTGGCCAGGAAGATCCTCAGCAAAGAAGAGCTGCATAAAAGCGCCGAGACCTATATACGCAGGGCCATTAAGGACCGCGATATCCGCCAGAAAGAAGGGATCGTTAAACTTCCGTAAGCCTTAAATAAGAAAAGCCTTACAATGTTGAAAAACCCCGGACCGTTCGAAGGTCCGGGGTTTTGTTTATGGAAGTTTGCAGTTTGAGAGAGTATTATTTTGTCTCGGCCTGGACCATGCCCTGCACCAGCTTCTTGTAGTGTTTCTTGTCCGCGGCCGCTTTCGAGGCGTCGCCCTTCAAGGCGTAAGCGTTGGCGCGGTTATAGTATGCCCTGGAATATTTCGGGTTTATCGCCAGGGCTTTTGTATAATCCTTGATCGCTTTGATGTACTCGCTCTTTTGGGCGTAATACAGCCCGCGGTTATTATAAGCCACGACATACTTCGGGTCTATCGCTATAGCCTTGGAATAATCTTTTAGCGCTTTGGCAAGTTCCCCGGCCGCGCAGTAAGCGTTCCCGCGGTTGTTGTACGCTTTGGCGTGTTTCGGATCGAGCTCTATGGTCCTGGAATAATCCAGGATCGCCTTGTCGAATTCTCCCTTCCGGGAATATTCAAGTCCGCGGTTGTAGTATGCTTTGGCGTACTTCGGATCGAGTTCTATCGCCCTGGAATAGTCTTCTTCCGCCTTGTCATATACGCTCTTTTTCCCCTGCGCTAGTCCGCGGATAAAGTACGCCTTGGCGTCCTTCGGGTCTATCTCTATGGCTTTGGAATAATCCTCGATGGCTTTGTCATACTCGCCCTTGCTGACATAGTCGAGGCCGCGGGTATAGTACGCTTTGACCATCGCCGGGTCTATCTCTATCGCCCTTGAATAGTCCTCCACGGCCCTATCGTAGTAGCCCTTACGGGAATAATCAAGCCCGCGGTTGTAGTAAGCTTCGGCCAGATTCGGGTCGAGTTCTATCGCTCGGGAATAATCTTCTAGCGCTTGCTCGTCCTCGCCCTTGCGCGCGTGGTCCAGACCGCGGTTGTTGTAAGCCTTTGCGTCGTCCGGGGCTAACTCCGCCTTCCCTGAAAGGTCCTCGACGGTCTTATCATCCTCGCCTTTGCGGGCGTAATCCAGGCCGCGGTTATAATAAGCCTTGGAATAGTTCTGGTCGAGCGTTATCGCTTTTGAATAATCCTCGATCGCCTGGCTCTCGGCTCCTTTCTTCTCATAGACGAGCCCGCGTGTGTAATATGCCTTGGCGTCGTTCGGGTTGAGCTCTATGGCTCTGGAATAATCTTCCAGAGCCAGGTCGTACTGGCCCAGCTTTTCATAGGTGAGCCCGCGGTTATTGTATGCCTCGGACAGTTTCGGGTCAATCTCCAGCGCCCTGGAGAAATCCTTGATCGCCTTGTCGTCCTCGCCTTTGCTGGCGTAGTCGAGCCCGCGGTTATTGTAGGGCGCGGCGTATTCCGGATCGATGGTTATCGCTTTGGTATAATCCTTGATCGCCTTGTTCTCCTCGCCCTTGGCTCTATAGGAGAGGCCGCGGTTATTATACGCCTTGGCGTCCTTCGGGTTAAGCGCGACGGCCCTGGTATAGTTCTCGATAGCCTTGTCGTCCTCGCCCTTCGCCCGATAGGCATTGCCGCGGCTGTAATATGCCTGGGCGTATTTGGGATCGATAGCTATAGCTTTGGTGAAATCTTCTATAGCCTTGTCGGGCATGCCTTTGCGCGCGTAGTCGAGACCCCTGCCGAAGTAGGCCGGGGCGTGTTTGGGATCGATAGCTATCGCCTTGGTGTAATCCTTTATCGCCTTGTCGTAGGCGCCTTCAGCGCTGTAGGAGTTTCCGCGGTTATTATATTCCTTGGCGTCCTTCGGGTCGATCGCTATCGCTTTTGAGAAATCCGCGATAGCTTTGTCGTGCTCGCCCCGCCGCGCAAAGTCTAGGCCGCGGTTATTATAAGCCTTGGCGTACTTGGCGTCAATCTCTATGGCTTTGGAATAATCATTCATCGCCAGGTCGTGCTCGCCTTTCCGCGCATAGCCGAGGCCGCGGTTGTTATAGGCCTTGGCGTACTTCGGATCGAGCAGTATCGCTTTGGAATAATCTTCTATCGCTAGAGCGTGCTCCCCTTTGCGGTCGTAGTCGAGCCCTCGGTTATAGTGCGCTTTGGCGTAATTAGGGTCTAGTTCTATCGCCCTGGTGTAGTCTTCTATGGCATGGTCATGTTCGCCTTTCTGGGTGTAGACCAGACCGCGGCTGCAATACGCCGCCACATTTTTCGGGTCTAGCTCTATGACCCTCGTATAATCTTTAAGGGCTTTGCCGTACTCGCCTTTGCGCACATAAGCGAGCCCGCGGTTGTAATGAACCGCCGAATGGTCCTCGGCCAGCTCCAGCGCCTTGGAATAATCGGCGATTGCCTTGTCATACTCGCCTTTCGCGCGGCCGGCGTTCCCGCGGTTAATATAGGCGTCGGTCAGTTTCGGATCGAGCTCGAGCGCCCTGGAAAAATCAGCGGCAGCCTTATCATGCTCGCCTTTCGCGCTATAGAGGAGTCCGCGGTCGTTATACGCCGCGGTCTGCCCGGGGTCCAACTCCAGGGACCTGGAATAATCCGCCAGCGCGGCTTCGCGGCCGCCCTTCGCGAGGTAGGCGTTCGCGCGGCGCGAGTAAGCTTGCGCGTTATCCGGGTTTATCTCCAGCGCCTTTGAATAATCCTCTATCGCCGGGTCATATTCGCCTTTCGCGGCGTAAGCCAGCCCGCGGTCCTGATACGCTTCGGCGGAACCGGGGTCGAGTTCCAGGGCCCTGGAATAATCGGCTATCGCCGGGTCAAGCTCTCCTTTCGCGGCGAGGGAAAGTCCGCGATTGTAAAATTCCCCGGCGTCCTTAGGTTCGAGTATCACGGTCTTTGAAAATTCATCCGTAGCTTTCCGCTCCAGCTCGGCGGCCGCGGGTTCGAGTCCGCGATTGTAATGCGCCGTCGGATGTTTCGGGTCTATCGCCAGCGCTTTGGAATAGTCCGCGACGGCTTTTTCTTCTTCGCCCAGCGCGCGATAGACGTTCCCGCGGTTATTATAGGCGGCGGCCAGCTTGGGGTCTATTTCCAGAGCCTTTGTGAAATCTTCGATAGCCTTGTCGTTCGCTCCCTTGCGCGCGAAGGCATTGGCGCGGTTATAATACGCGGTCGCGTCGTTCTGGTCTAACTCTATCGCCCTGGAATAATCCGCGATGGCGGCGTCATCCTCGCCCTTTTTCCCGTAAGCAAGTCCGCGGTTGTAATACGCGGCGGCCAGCTTCGGGTCCAGGGCCAGCGCGCTGGTGTAGTCTCCGATCGCGCTATCCTGTTCCCCCTTTAGGGCGTAATTAAGTCCCCGGTTATAAAAGGCCTTGGCATCCTTGGGATCGATCGCCAGCGCTTTGGAATAATCGTCGATCGCTTTGTCGTCTTCGCCTTTGTTCGTGTAGGCGTTCCCGCGGTTATAATACGCCTTGGCATCCTTCGGATCGAGCTCCAGCGCCTTTGAATAATCTTCTATCGCGGCGTCGTATCCGCCTTTGCGCGCGTAGGCGAGTCCGCGGCTGTAGTACGCCTTGATCTCCTTCGGATCGAGCTGCAGAGCGGCGGAATAATCTCTGATCGCTTTGTTGAGTTCGTTTTTGCGGGCGAAAGTGAGGCCGCGGTTAAGATATGTTTCCGCCGATCTCGGGGAAATTGACAGCGCCTTTGAAAAATCATCGACAGCCCTGTCGTAATCGCCCTTGCGGACATAGGCTAGTCCGCGGTTATAATACGCCTCCGCCGGTTTGGGGTCGAGGACCAGCGCCTTTGAAAAATCCTCGATCGCCATATTATCTTCGCCGAAGCGGGCATAATCGAGGCCGCGGTTGTAATAGGCCTTGGCCAGCTTCGGATCGAAGGTCACCGCCTTGGAAAAATCTTCAAGCGCTCTGTCGTACTCGCCTTTGGCGCGATGAGAAAGAGCGCGGTAATAATATGCCTTTGCATACTTCGGATCGGCCGCCAGCGCCCTGGAAAAATCTTCGAGCGCTTTTTCATTCGCGCCTTTCGCGCGGTGGGCGAGACCGCGGTAATAATACGCCTTGGCGAACTTCGGGTCGATGTCGAGCGCCCGGGTGTAATCCTCGATCGCCTTGTCATGGTCGCCCTTGCGGGCGTATTCGAGCCCGCGGGTGTAATATGCCTTGACTAGATTCGGGTCGATCAGGAGCGCCTTGGCGTAATTCTCAGCCGCTTTGTCCTGCTCGCCCTTTTGAGCATAGGCCAGCCCGCGGCTGCAATATGCCGCCACATCTTTCGGATCGAGGGCGACGACTTCCGAAAAATCCTCGATCGCCTTGTCGAATTCTTCCTTGCCGAGATATGCGAGCCCTCTGTTGTAATAAGATTTGGCGTCCTTCGGGTCTATCTCGAGCGTTTTGGTAAGATCGCCGATAGCCTTATCGAGCTCTCCCGTGCGGATACGGCTCAGCCCGCGGTTGTAATATAATCTGGCGTCTTCCGGGTCGAGTTCCAGCGCGATGGAAAAATCCTCTATCGCCTTGTCATGCTCGTTCTTGCGGGCGTAATCGAGTCCGCGGCTGTAGTAGGCCCCGATCAGGGAGGGGTCGATCTCCAGCGTCTTCGTGAAATCTTCTATAGCCTTATCCAGCTCTCCATTGCGGGCGTAGTTAAGTCCGCGGTTATAGTATGCCTCGGCCAGCTTCGGGTTAATTTCCAGCGCCTTGGAATAATCCTTGATCGCTTTATCATGCGCGCCTTTGGCGCGATAGGCGTTCCCGCGGTTATTGTACGCGACGGCGTCTTTCGGGTCGAGCGCGAGGGTCTTGGAATAATCGTCTATCGCCTTATCATACTCTCCTTTGCGGGCGTAGCTGAGCCCCCGGTTCTCATACGCTGCCGCGGCTTTCGGATCGATAGCTATCGCCTTGGAATAATCAGCTATCGCCTTGTCATACTCTCCTCTCCGGGCGTGGTCCAGCCCGCGGAGAATATATGCATTGGTATATTTCGGGTCGATCTCAAGCGCTTTGGAATATTCTTCGAGCGCTTTATCCAACTCGCCTTTTTGGGCGAAGGCCAGACCGCGGTTGTAGCACGCGTCGGCCAGCTTCGGATCTATCTCCAGCGCCTTGGAAAAACTTCCTATCGCCTTGTCGTACTCTCCCGTCCGGCTGTAGTCGAGTCCGTTGTTGTAGTATATCTCCGCTCCTTTCGGGTCTATCTCATCCGAGGCGGGAGATTCTTCGGCGGCTTTGCCGGGCTCGCCGGTCCAGGCGTCCTCTATTTCCCGGTTGTAATATAATTCGGCCTTTTTTTGGTCGATCGCCAGCGCTTTGGAATAATCCTCTATAGCCTTATCATCGTCGCCTTTTTGGAGATAGATAAGCCCGCGGTTGCAATATGCCTCGACATATTTGGAGTTTACCGCCAGCGCTTTGGAATAGTTCTCTATGGCTTTTTCATCGTTGTTCTTCGCGCGATAGGCTAGGCCGCGGCTGTTGTATGCCGCGGCGTACTTCGGGTCGAGGGTCAGCGCTTTGGAAAAATTATCGATGGCTTTGTCGTACTCTCCCTTCACCCCGTGGGCGAGTCCGATATTATAGTATGCGGCGGTAAGCTTGGGGTCGATCGCCAGCGCCTTGGCGAAACTGTCCATTGCCTTGTCCAGGTCTCCCTTAGCGCGAAAGGCGAGTCCGCGGTTGAAATATGACGCGGCATTTTTTGGGTCGGTAAGAGTAACTTCTGAAAAATCGCCGGTTGCTTTAGCAGCTTTCGGATCGTGTTGACTCATATCTCTCCTTAAAATTCGGATCAAAACTTTCCGCGCCGCGTAAAGGCGAACCTTCTATCGCCCGGTCCGCCCTCATAGATGGAATTTATCGCGCATCATAGCACGGATGAAAGCCATCTTGAACCGCGTAATCCTGTAAATTCAGTTTATAAGGCGATTCCCATTTTAATAGACTCCCAATCGTCAGTATTATATAAATTAAACAGACGAACGCTCAACAGCCGGATGTTGTTTCGGAAAGAAGGGCGGGCGGGAGCCGGGATGGCTTCTGATCATCTTTTAAGGAGGCGCTGGAATTCTTTGCCGAGGGCGGGAACTATCTCGAAGACATCGCCGACTATGCCGTAGGTAGCCGTCTTGAAAATGGGAGCGTCGGGATCTTTATTTATGGCCACTATGACCTTGGAAGACTGCATGCCTATCAGGTGCTGGATCTGGCCCGAGATGCCGCAGGCGATGTACAGCTTGGGACAAACTGTCTTGCCGGTCTGGCCCACCTGGTGCGAATATGGGATCCAGCCCGCGTCCACCGCGCTTCTGGAAGCGCCTACCGCGCCTCCCAGCGCTTTGGCGAGCCGGCCTATCATGGCGAACCCTTCTTTCCCCCCCATGCCGCGGCCGCCGGCCACTATGATGTCTGCCTCGGAGAGATTGACGGTCTCGCCGATCTCCTCCACGATATCGAGCAGCTTTGTGCGGGAAGCGAAAACCGCTTCGGGATAGGTCTTCGCCACGACCTCGGCTTTTCTGGCGCCGTCGAACCCCGCCTCTTTCATCACTTTGTGGCGCACCGTCGCCATCTGCGGCCTGTGGTTCGGAGTTATAATGGTGGCCATGATATTTCCGCCGAAAGCCGGACGGGTCTGCAGCAGCAGACGCTTCTCCGGGTCTATATCAAGCCCGGTGCAGTCCGCGGTGAGGCCGGCGTTTATCTTTATAGCCACGCGGGAAATAAGGCTTCTGCCTATGGTCGTCGCGCCGCAAAGTATGATCTCTGGTTTGTACTCCTCGGCGAGTTTGACGAGCACTTCCGTGTAAGGGTCGTCCTGATAAGAGGCCAGCGCCGGATGATCGACCAGGTAGATCTTGTCGGCGCCGCGCTCGGCCAGTTCGGCGGTTTTGGCCTCCGCGCCCGAGCCCAGCAGAACGGCGCAGAGCTTTACGCCCAGCTTGTCGGCCAGTTTCCTTCCCTCTCCGAGGAGCTCGAATGAAATGGATTGTATCGCGCCTTTCTTCTGTTCGCAGAACACCCAGACATCCTTATAGCCGGAGAGGTCCTTCAGCGGGCCGGAGTCTTTCTTAAGCTCTATCGCGAGGAATTTGCAGGCCTCGGCGCAGGCGCCGCAAAGAGTGCATTTGCCCATGTCGATGACGGCTTTCCTGTTCGCCATGTGTATGGCGCCGAAAGGACAGGTCTTGACGCACAGCGCGCAGCCGGTGCATTTGTCGAGCAGTATGGTTATCGAGGCGGCCATTTATATCACGACGTCCTTGAGCAGCTCGACCAGTTCCTTTGAAACTTCCTCGGTCGTGCCTGCTAACATCTCCCCGCCCTTGCGGGGTTCGGGAGTGAAGATCTTCACCACGCGCGTCGGCGATCCGTCGAGCCCCAGTGCCGCCGGGTCCGCTTCGATGTCGTTCGCGGTCCATTTGACTATCTTAGCGGATTTGGCCCGCATCAGGCCTTTGAACGACGGCAGCCGCGGTTCATTTATCTCTTTGACCACGGTGAAAAGGCAGGGCAGCGGAGTCTCTATCACGTCGTACCCCTCTTCGGTCATGCGCTCGACCTTAGCGGAGGCCGGCTCTATTTCGGCTATCTTTCTAACATAGGTGACTTGCGGGATGTCGAGATGCGCCGAGATCCCGGGGCCGACCTGGGCGGTGTCGCCGTCGGAAGCCTGTTTGCCGCAGAGGATCACGTCGAAATCGCCTATCTTGCGTATCGCCGCGGCCAGCGTGTAGCTGGTGGCCCAGGTATCGGAGCCCGCGAACTTCCTGTCGCTGACAAGTATCCCCTCGTCGCAGCCCAGCGAGATCGCTTCTTTCAGCGCGTTCTCGGCCTGGGGCGGGCCCATGGTGAGGGCTGTGACCTTCCCGCCGAGGCGCTCTTTCAGCCGCACGGCTTCTTCGATGGCGTAGGAGTCAAAAGGGTTGATGACGCTTTCCACGCCGTCGCGTATGAGCGTGTTCGTGACCGGGTCTATCCTTACGTCGGTGGTGTTCGGCACCTGTTTTATGCAGACGATGATGTTCATAAATTTTTGCGGCAAAAATTTATCCAGGCGATGGAAAAGTAAAATAAAAAAGTTTTCACTCGTTTGGTGAAATTCTAATTTCCGCCGAGTGCTGAAGCTCCCGCAGGCTAATTCATTCCCAAAGTTCCAAAAAATCAGTTTTATCTGATTTTTTGGAAATATTTCACTTTTTAAGGCTTTCTTTGATCATGTGCGCGGCTATGACGTTTCGCTGGATCTGGTTCGTGCCCTCGTAGATCTGCGTGATCTTCGCGTCGCGCAGGTATTTCTCCACGGGATACTCCCGCATGTAGCCGTAGCCGCCGAAGATCTGAACGGCGTCGTTGGCGACCTTCATCGCTACATCGCTCGCGAAAAGCTTGGACATCGCCGATTCTTTGGAGATGGACTTCGAGCCTGCGTCCACCATGCGGGCCGTGGCGTAGGCCAGCGCGCGCGCCGCCTCCACCTGCGTGCCCATATCGGCCAGCATATGCTGTATAGCCTGAAAGCTGGAGATGGGCTGGCCGAATTGAACGCGGGTCCTGGCGTATTCCAGGGCGTGGTCCAGAGCGCCCTGCGCTATCCCTACGGCCTGAGCCGCCACTCCGGGCCTGGAATTATCGAGCGTTTTCATGGCGACGATAAAGCCCATGCCTTCTTTCGAGATGAGGTTCGCGGCGGGAACGCGGCAGTCGGTGAAGATGACCTCGCGCGTGGCCGAAGCGCGGATGCCCATCTTTTTCTCTTTCTTCCCGAATTCCATGCCCTTCGCGCCTTTTTCGACTATGAACGCGCTGGCGCCCCGGGAGCCTTTGGTCTTGTCGGTGATCGCTATCACCGTATATACTTCCGCTTCTCCCGCATTGGTTATCCACTGTTTGGTCCCGTTCAGGATATAGTGGTCGCCGTCCTTTACCGCGGTCGTTTTTATAGAGCCCGCGTCGGAGCCCGCTCCGGCCTCGGTTATGCAGAAGGCCGCCAGGCGCTTGCCCTTCGCTATGTCGGGCAGGAACCGCTGTTTCTGCTCGTCGGAACCGTACAGCAGGATCGGGAACGTGCCGAGGCCCGTTCCGGCGTAGCCGAGCGCTATGCCGCCGCAGGCCCTGGAAAATTCTTCGGTTATCAGGCACATATCCATGACGCCGCCGCCGAGCCCGCCGTACTGCTCTGGGATATAGACGCCGAAAAGGTCGCTGTCGGCGATAATTTTCATTATCGGCCAGGCGAACTCCTCGGTCTCGTCGTAATGCGCCGCGACCGGCTTTATCTTTTCGGAGGCGATCTGCCTTGCGAGGTCGCGCATCATCACCTGCTGCTCGGTCAATAAATAGTCCATGGACTGCTCCTTAATTAGAGAAAATAATATTATTCAAATCGACTGAATTAACCGCAAAAGTCAACTACTTACCACGGAGACACGGAGGGCACAGAGGTCACGGAGAATTTCCAGAATGAAATTTCACTTATATTTTTTCTGACAATAATCTCCGTGATCTCCGTGTCTCCGTGGTTTTCTTATTGCCGTAGTTATGATACAAAAAAGGCGCCGGAGATTTAAAATCCGCGGTGGTATTTTCAGCTGCGCTTTCTCAGGTCCAGCACGTCCAGCAGGCCGGGGCCGAAGGAGACCAGCGAAAGCTCCGGGAATGGATATATTTTTGAAAGGCGCTCTATCCTTTTCAGGAAAGCCAGGGCAGGTCCTTTTATATCCGACAGCTTTGAAGGGGACAAGCCGCCTTCGTAGAGGTCTATATGCGTGACGGCCAGGCGAGTGGCGGAATTGATGGCGATAGAGCGGAAAGCCGACTTGTCCTCGAAATCTCCTATTCTGCGCAGGCGGCCGCTGACAGAGCCGATCTCGCGGCCTTTGGTATGGTGAAGGGTAAGGCTTTTTTGGTCCTTTATCTCTTTTTCAAGCGGCCCCGGGCCCACGCGGGAGACGTAAGGCTTGAAAATAGCGTAGACGTCGCGCACGTATTTGGGGCCCAGCCCGGCTTCGGCCAGGAAGGTGGAGGCCGTGGTGTCTCGGGAAGTTACGAAAGGATATTCTCCGTGCAGAAGGGAGAGCTTCATGCCCTGCGTCCCCTCCAGGAGCACCTTGTCGCCTTTCTTGAGGGCCTTGTTCAGAAGTTCCGGCACGTCCTTAATGAAGCGCTTAAGGCGGGGCTCGTCCTTGGCGAACATGATCTTCTTGCGCTCTATGCGCTCTTTTACCGCTTCGCCAAGGCCCGTGCCGACGCTGCCGATGGACTTCATCATGCGCTCGTCCCCGCGCTCCAGCGCCATCTGGCGCGGCTCGATGACCACCGCGTTGGGATCGATGATGACCCGGTCCGCGGAGGCGGTTTCGGCCATTTCCTTCAAAAGCCAGTCGGTAATTATGTAAGTTCCCGCGCCGAGCACCAGTTTCGCTTTTTTATTCACGAAGCCGGCGGGGATGGACTTAAGCGCGTAGATGCGCCCTTTGTAGAAAACGGTGTGCCCGGCGTTAGGGCCGCCCACTTTAATCGAGTATCTGTAATCGTCCTTATACGCCAGAAAGGCGCAGATCTTCCCTTTGCCCTCGTCACCCGCCTGTCCGCCAACGATGATGTCAACCGGCATTTTTTCCTCCGCAATTCGACTGGTTTGACCGCGGGCTTGAGAGAAGTTGAATGATTCGAACGTATCCGGCAGGCCCAGGGAATCGATCAGCGATTGTTATGTTCTGTAACTATTCAGCAGGAACGCTGATAACGCAGATCCGTATGATTATCGCTGATCTGCGCGCATCATATGTTTCTGTGTCATCCGCGTTCGATTTTGAGATCAGTTTCATTTAGATTTATTACGCCGCGGGCCGTTGACCGAGCGGGCCAATTCGGGCGCGAGCCCTATGTACGGCGCGGCTATCAGTCTGCCGAGTTCGGCTTTGACCGCAGGTTTTATGGCGAGCCGCTGTATAAAGCTTTCAAGGTCGGAGTGCGTTATCCTGCGGCCGCGCGTGAGCTCTTTAAGAGCCTCGTACGGCTTCTCGAAGCCTTCGCGCCGCAGGATGGTCTGCACCGCTTCGGCGTAAACGGCGGGGTGCTCGTAGAGGCCCGCAGCGGCCTTGCGCTCGTCAACTGCCGAGCGGCTAAGGGCGTCCAGTATGGAGTTATAGGCGATAAAACTGTGGGCGAAAGCGGTCCCGAAGTTGCGCTCAACGGTCGAATCAGAAAGATCGCGCTGAAGCCGCGAGACCGGCAGTTTGGACGAGAAAAAGGCGCAAAGGGCGTTGGCCAGTCCGAGGTTGCCCTCCGCGTTCTCGAACTGTATCGGATTTATCTTCTGCGGCATCGTGGACGAGCCGACTTCGCCCGCCACCGGCTTCTGCACTATCAGATCGTCGCTTATATAACGCCACATATCCTGGGCCAGATCGAGCAGGATGGTATTGGTCCGCCTTAAAGCGTCGAAAAGTTCGGCGTAGGTGTCGTGCGGCTCTATCTGGGTGGCCACCTCGGTAAGCTCCAGCTTTATTTCAAGGTCCTTGCCGGCGGTTTCCGCCATGAGCCGCGAAAAGGCGCGCCAGTCCGCGTCCGGGAAAGCGGCCAGATGCGCGTTGTAGTTGCCGGCCGCTCCCGAGAATTTTACCGAGATCCTGAGCTTTTCCAGGGTCGAGAGTTGCCGCTCCAGGCGCGCCGCGAAGACCGCGAACTCTTTGCCGAAAGTCGTGCCTACCGCCGGTTGGCCGTGGGTCCGCGCAAGAAGCGGGGCTGAAGCGTGCAGCTGCGCCCTGGCTTTCAGTTCGACGAGGATCACGCGCAGCGCCGGCAGCAGCGCGCGCTCCAGAGCCCTCGAAAGCATCAAGGCGTAGGCGATATTGTTGACATCCTCGGAGGTAAGGGCGAAATGCACCAGCTCTCCGACGTCGTGCAGGCTGGTGCCCGCCAGCGTTTCCTTTATGAAATATTCGGCCGCCTTCATATCGTGGCGGGTCACGGCCTCTATCTTTTTTACCCGGACGGCGTCCGCCGCTGAGATATTTTTAAGACCGGCTAATATGGCCAGTTCTTTTTTTGAGAGGCGCCTGATGCCGGCGCCGGGGAGGTAGCACAGGAGTTGCAGATATATAGCTTCCACCTCTATTCTGTGGCGGATAAGGGCCTCTTCGCTGAAAAAAGGCGCGAGAGGGGCGGTGACCGCTGCATAGCGACCGTCAATCGGACCGATGGCTTTTAAATTGTCCATGAATTTTTATGTTATCAAATAGGAAGTGCGTATTCAATCGTTGCGACGGCGTTCTCCCCGCGCTAAACGCTGACAATATAAATGATACAAAACCTCGGAGGCACGGTGAACACAGAGATGATCATTGAAAAAGTTAACAGCTCATGCCTAAATGAAACTGATCTCAAAATAGAACGCAGATGACGCAGAAACATATGATGCCCGCAGATCTGCGAAGATCATACAAATCTGCGTTATCAGCGTTCCTGTTGAGCGGTTGTGAAAAATATCCTAATTTTGCGCATGATAACTCGTAAATTTGTATAATAAAAACAGTTCTTCAGGGCCGGGTGAGAATCCCGACCGGCGGTACAGCCCGCAAGCCCCGGCCAGCGCCGGCGGCAGATCCGGTGAAATTCCGGGGCCGACGGTTAAAGTCCGGATGAAAGAAGAACGACAAGTATTAAAGGACCGGAAATCGAAGATTAGTGACGATCTCGGATCCAGATCTGAAATACTGGATAGGTATTCAGCCCTGAAGAGAACCTTCGGGGCTTTTTTGTTTTATTAAGGAAAATATATGCACAAACAGTTTTCCCCCATAGAGGATATAATAGCAGACCTGAAAAAAGGCGGGATGGTCATTCTGACGGACGACGAGAATCGCGAGAACGAGGGCGATATCGTGCTTGCCGGGCAATTCGCCACTCCCGAGAAGATCAATTTTATCGTCAAGCAGGCGCGCGGCCTGATCTGCGCGCCCATGGACGAGGCTCTGATAGACCGCCTGCGCCTTTCTCCGATGGAACGAGAGAGCACCGACCCTTTCAAGACCAACTGGATGACTTCCGTCGACGCGGCGAAAGGCATAACCACCGGCATCTCGGCCCATGACAGAGCGCGCACGCTCAAGCTCCTGTCCGACCCGAAGATCTCCCCCAATGAGCTGACGCGGCCGGGCCACATTTTTCCGCTAAAAGCGAAAAAGGGCGGGGTCCTGATCCGGGCCGGGCATACCGAAGCCTGCGTGGACCTGATGAAGCTCGCTGGTTTAAGGCCGGCCGGCGTTATCTGCGAGATCATGAAGAATGACGGCACCATGGCCCGGATGCCTGACCTGCTGTCTTTCGCAAGAAAACATAAACTTAAGATCTCGACTATCTCCGCGCTGATACAATACCGCCGCGGGCGCGAATCCTACATCGAGCGGATAGCCGTTTCCCGTCTTCCCACCGAGCGCGGCGAGTACGAGATAAGGATCTACCGCGATACGCTCACGGGTCTGGAGCACGTGGCGCTGACGCTGGGCAAGATCACCGAACCGGCGCTGGTCCGTGTCCACTCGGAATGCCTTACCGGAGACGTTTTCGGCTCGAAGCGCTGCGATTGCGGCCCCCAACTGCAAGCGTCCATGGATATGATAGAGTGCGAGGGTTCCGGGGTCATCCTGTACATGCGCCAGGAAGGACGGGGCATAGGCCTGGGCAACAAAATAAAGGCTTATAATCTTCAGGACAAAGGCTACGACACGGTGTCGGCCAACCACGCGCTGGGCTTCAAGGCCGACCTCCGGGAATACGGCACCGGCGCGCAGATACTTTGCGACCTGGGCATTCACCGGATGCGGCTGCTGACGAACAATCCTAAGAAGATCATCGGACTTAAAGGCTACGGCATAGAAGTTACCGAGCGGGTGCCTATAATAATAAAAGCTAACCCGCATAATAAGAGATATTTAAAAACAAAGCAGGATAAAATGGGCCATCTGTTGGGGTAGCAATACAAGGATTAATCCTTAATACTGTCTGTTGGAGGACAAAATGAAAATAATCGAAGGGCAGCTTACCGCTGATAAACTTAAATTCGCTCTGGTCGTGTCGCGGTTCAACGACTTTTTGACCGCAAAACTTCTGGAAGGAGCGCTTGATACTCTTAAGCGCCACGGAGCCGACGAAAAGAACCTTACGGTCGTCAAAGTGCCGGGCTCCTACGAGATCCCGCTGATGGTCCAGAGGCTCGCCGGCAAAGGCTTCGACGCCATCATCGCGCTCGGCACCGTTATCAGGGGCGACACGCCTCATTTCGATTACGTGGCTGCCGAGACCGCCAAAGGCATCGCTCATGTTTCCCTGGCAGGCAATATCCCGGTGGCTTTCGGCATCGTTACCGCCGACAACCTGGAGCAGGCCATCGAGCGGGCGGGCACCAAGCACGGCAATAAAGGCGCCGACGCGGCCATGTCCGCCATAGAGATGGCGAATCTGTTCAAGCAGTTGTAACAGCAGCGAAAGAGCGAATAGCGAAAAGCGAATTAGGGAATTCACTATTTCGCCACTTCGCTATTCACTTAGCATTAATGATGTCACTAATGGAAAAAGATAAAATATTCATGTCCCGCGCGATCGAACTGGCGCGCAAGGGGATATACGGCGCCCATCCTAATCCGATAGTAGGGGCGGTGCTGGTTAAGAATGGCCGGATCATCGGCGAAGGCTGGCATAAGGAATTCGGCAAGGCTCACGCCGAGATAAACGCCATCAAAGCCGCGCGCGGCAGCACAAAAGGTTCCGCGCTATATGTTACTCTTGAGCCTTGCTCTACGCAGGGCAAGACCGGACCCTGTACCGAAGCCGTGATCGCCGCCGGCATAAAACGCGTTTTCATCGGCGCGGCGGACCCGAATCCGGCCAATGCGGGTAAAGCCGCGCGAATACTTAAAGCTGCGGGTATCGAAGTCAAAAGCGGTATGCTCGCCGAAGAAGCCCGAGCGCTCAATCCGGCTTTCAATAAATTCATGGAGACGGGCCTGCCTTACGTGACGCTGAAGATCTCCCAGAGCATGGACGGCAAGATCGCCGACTTTAAGGGCCGCTCGCGCTGGATCTCCTCCGAGCCCGCGCGCATAGAGACCCATCGCCTGCGGGCCCAGGCCGACGCCGTTCTGGCCGGTATAAACACCATACTCATTGACGACCCGATCCTTAATGTCCGTCATCTCAAAGTGAAGCGCCAGCCCGCCGTCGTCGTGCTCGATTCGAAGTTCGCTATCCCTTTTAATGCGAAGGTCTTTAAGAACGACAGCCTGATAGTGGCCACCACCAGGAAAGCGGCCCTGCACCGGATAAAAGAACTCAACCAGGACAATTTGCGCATCCTTATTCTCCCTGCCTGCCGGCAGGGCGGCGTAGACCTTAAGGCGCTGCTTAAAGAACTTGGCCGGCTGGGCGTAGGGCACCTGTTCGTAGAAGGCGGCGGCCGCGTAATAGGCTCATTTATCAGCCAGGGACTGTTCGACCGCTTTATGATGTTCTCCTCCCCCCTCGTTATCGGCGGCGAGAAGTCAAAAGGTTCGGTCGTCTGGCCCGACGCGCTCAACGCGGTCCGAAAAGAGTTAGGCATCCGAATGGATTTCAAGGAGATAAAACGGATAGGTCCTGACCTTCTGATAGAAGCGGTGAAGAAGGGTAGTGAGGAATAAGGTAAATATCCTATACTCCGGATGTCATTCCCGCAATTTGTAAGCGGGAATCCATAAATACTTATGTTCACAGGAATTATCGAAGCGGTGGAGAAAATTAAGGCGGTCTCAAAGGACCGGCTGGAGCTCTCCGTGCCCTCCGATTGGGTCTTGGCCGACGGAGAGAGCGTGGCCGTGAACGGAGCCTGTCTGACCGTTATCTCACATTCTAAAGGCTCGGCAGCATTCGAGATGAGCCCCGAGACTTTTAAGAAGACCGCTTTGGGTTCGCTTAAAAAGAACGTCCTGGTTAATCTGGAGCGGGCGATGAAGGCCGACGGTCGCTTCGGCGGTCATTTTGTGACGGGCCATGTGGACGGAGCGGCTAGGCTGCTCGGGGTACGGAAAGCGGAAGGCAGTTTTGTGCTGACCTTTGGCCGTTTTGAGGGCCAGAGGCCTTTGGGACGGCACTGCCATAGGCTTGAGGCCGACTCCGCAGGGACGCAACTGGTGGAGAAAGGTTCCGTGGCTTTGAACGGGGTAAGCCTTACGGTTTATGATCTTGATGGCGACACGTTTAAAACTGCGGTGATACCGCACACCTGGAAAAACACGAATTTTAAATATTTGAAAGCGGGTGACGCATTGAATATCGAATACGACATCCTAGGCAAATACGCGCAAAAGAAGTCCGGTGGCAAGATAACGAAAGACTACCTAACCGAAAACGGCTTTTAACGCCCGGCCGAAAAAACTTCACAATGTAACGCCGGCTGGTCGGCTTTGGGTGATGAGTCGCGAGAAGCCCAGTCGTGGCGGCGAGGGCATGGGCGTCGTCGGGCACGCTATCGTCCACACCGTGGACGCGCTCCCGCTCGGGCTTCGCGCTTACGTAAGCTCAGCCCTGCGCGAAGGCCCGCCGAACCCATGCCCTCGCCGCACCTCCAGTTTAGCTTGCGCACTTGATGTTTCTTACGCAATTATCCCGGCGCTTCCTTAAACTAAACAACATGTCCCCGCCCTTGAATTAAGATACATCCATTAATTACCCGCCCAGTGGTAAACAGATGTTCTTATGGAGAGCTTACTTCTCCTTGGCGGTGAAGCCGATTCGCTTGGGAGGATCATCCGGAACTTCTGTAAGAAGGCGCAGCGTTTCAAAAACTTCTTTGAATTGTCCGTCGTATTTTTGTTCAAGCTCGTCAAGACGGCGGGCAAGTTGTCTGTTTGATTCAATAAGATGCCTCAGTTTGATAAATGTCCGGATTATAAGTATATTTACCTTAATCGCTCTCTTGCTTTTTAAAACGCTTGAAAGCATTGCCACGCCGTGCTCGGTAAAAGCAAAGATCTGGTACCGCTGCCCGCCCCAACTTGAGGTCACAAATTGTGACCTCAAGTTTTGCATTTCGGTTTTTGTAAGCCGGAACATAAAATCAGGCGGAAAATGTTCCAGATTTCGTTTTACTGATAACCGCAGTTTAATTCTCCCCAGTATTCCGCAGTCTGAATATCCCCAGTCGGTGCGCGTCGTCCTTTAGCCCACGTATTGTTCACAATTTCCTGATAGGCTATAGCCAGGGAGCCCCGCTATGCCTATCAAAAAGAAACGCTGCCAGATCTGCCGCCGCTGGTTCACCCCCGATCCCCGCACACCGCATCAAGTCTGTTGCGCCAACCCTGAATGCCGGCGGCAACATAAAGCCGCGATGAACAAGAAGTGGCGGTTGGCCAATCCCGATTACGATAAGTCCCGCGCCGCTAAGAAATGCATCTGGGCGGGCGAGCTTGACTATTGGAGCCGTTACCGCCATACCCACCCGATCTACGTGGCCGCCGACAACAAACGGCGGCATAAAGCTCATCTGACCCATAAATCTGCCGCAAACCAAGCTGTGATGCGCAAAATTGCCGTCGGAAGACTTGAGAGTCTTCGCAACAATTGCACTGATTCTGCCGCAAACCAAGCCGTGATAGCCCGACGGTTGGATGTCATAGTTGAGTACCTGTTTCCAAACGAGTCCGCCGCAAACCCAATGGGTACAGACATGAGGCCGCCCCGTGGGCCATAATATAGGCATGAACACAGAACAATGGGCGGAGGCCAGGCGGCTGAAGCTAATCGAAAATCTAAGCATAAGTGAGATCGGCCGGCAGCTGGGGCTGGACCGCAGGACCGTGCGGCGTGCGGTAACCAGCGAGACCGTTCCTGACAGGACGCCATGTCCGGCAAAATCATCTAAGTTGGATCCATACAAACCCTATATCCAGGATCGGCTGCGGGAATATCCCCGGCTGGCGGCGACGCGCCTATACGCAGAAATCATGCAGCAGGGCTACGCGGGCAAGATGCGCATAGTATGGGAATATATCGCCGGTCTGCGTACCCGTCAGCGGGAAGTATTCCTGCGCATAGAAACGCAGCCTGGAGAATACGCGCAGGTCGATTGGGCGCACTGCGGGACGGTCCAAATAGGCACAGCGCAGCGCAAGCTATCTTGTTTTGTGATGGTGCTGTCCTATTCGCGAATGATGTACGCCGAGTTTACAGTGTCGCAATGTATAGAAGACTTTATCCGCTGCCATATAAACGCCTTTCGGTATTTCGGCGGCACGACCAGAAAAATGCTTTACGATAATCTGAAGACAGTTGTTCTGTCCCGGCTTGGCCGGGATGTACGGTTTAATCCGGCATTCATGGAATTTGCGGGCACTTACTTGTTTGAACCGGTAGCGTGCAATCCCTGCCGCGGCAATGAGAAAGGCAAGGTGGAGTCTGGCATCAAATATATCCGGACAGGTTTCCTGGAAGGCAGATCAGCGCCGAGCTGGCCAGGGATAAACGCGGATATGCGCAAATGGCTGGAGGGCACGGCGAATGTGCGCCAGCACGCGACGGTCCGTGCCAAACCGTGTGACCGGTTCGAGCATGAAAAGCTATCGCTTCAGAAGCTTCCAGAGCGCGAATACGACACCTCTATTATCCGCCCGGTGCGTGCGAATAGCCAGGCGCGAGTCCATTTCGACGCGAATACTTATTCCGTGCCGGACGCCTTCGCCTATAAAGCGCTGATCCTGAAGGCTGGGGTGGGCGAGGTGCGGATATTTGAGGATCGCAGGCAGGTTGCGGTGCATAAACGCAGCTATGAGCGCGGGATACCGGTGGAAGATCCGCGGCATTACGACGCGCTGCTGGCGGCGAAGAAACGGGCGCATGCTTCAAAGCTTAAGGAGCACTTCCTGGGCCTTGACCCGGCGGCGCAGGCCTACCTGGACGGGTTGCTGGCGGCGGAGCTGGATGCGGGGCGGCACATATCGGACATAATGGATTGCGTGCGGCAGTATGGTAAGGCGGAGGTGTTGCAGGCGATAAGCCACGCGCTGCAGTTTAAGGCATACGGTGCGCCGTACTTGAAAAACATAATTTTGCAGCAGCGCGTCCGACGCGGGCTGGTCGACCAGGTTGAGATAAAAATCCCGGCCAAGCCTGCGTGGACACAGCTGAGCGTAGAGGAGCAGGATTTATCGCTTTACGATGATATCTTTACGGAGAACAAAGATGCCGAACCTGGAGAATAATCAGCGCGGCGTCACCCTTCCGGACACCGTGGAGAAGATGCTGGAGTACCTCAACCTGAAGACGGGATTGAAGAACCTGCGTGGCATACTGGACGCCGCAGGTAACGACAACCTGTCGCACGAAGCGTTTTTGACAAGGCTCTTATCCGAGGAGTGCAGCGCCAAGTATGAGCGGCAGATACAGTGCCGGGTAGCGCAGGCCCGGTTCCCGGCGGTTAAAACGATAGACAACTTCGATTTTCAGCATCCGGCGAGCATCCCGCGACCGAAGATATTGGCCGCGCTGGATTTGTCGTTTATAGACGCGGCTGGCGGCCTTGTATTTATCGGGCCGACTGGTGTGGGCAAGACGCACCTGGCTTTGGCAATCGGCTACAAGGCGGCAACGCGCGGCGTACGGACGCTTTATACGCGCGCGGTCGACATGATAAACCACCTGATTGCCTCACAGGCAGACCACAGCCTGCACAAAGCGATAAAGGTCTATAGCAGCCCGGCGCTGCTGGTCATTGACGAGGTCGGGTACCTCCCGTTCGATAAGCAGGGAAGCGATCATTTCTTCAATGTCATATCCAGCCGTTATGAAAAGGGCTCGGTAGTCTTAACGACGAACCGCCCGTTCAAGGACTGGGGGAAAATATTCCATGACAACACGGTCGCTTCGGCTATCATAGACCGGCTGGTCCACCATTCGGAAGTGATTAAGATCGAGGGAGGAAGCTATAGGGTAAAGGACAGAAAAATGAAAGGGCCTGGCGGAGAATAGCGTATTTTTTAAAATTCCTGCGGGAAGGTGATAGTTTTTTTATTTTTAAACCGAAGGCGGGGTGATGTATTGGGCGAGCGCGGTCACTTGGGGATTTCAAACCGCGGGAAACTGGGGATGTTCAGACCGCGGTGTACAGTTTTACAGCCTGATTCAGCACTTTTGTATCGACACCGTATAAGGCGGCCAGATCGTGAGCCAGCATAACCTTATGCCGCCGGATCAGCAATATTTTAGACTCCAATGTTTCCTGCGGGATAATTTCTTTTGACATAACCCCTCCGTATTTTCTGTAAATAGCATAGCAGACCTCAGCGACAGCCTACTGTCGCTTATTTTTAAAATTTGAGACCTTCCCGGCCCTGAACGCCCAGCTGCCGCGTATACATTCGCCGATGTGGAAATTGCGTTTAGGCCCGGCCGCTTTCTCAGATAATTCTTCAAGATGACTGTAGGAGAGGTCGCTTAGAAGTTTGTCGAGAGAAAAGTCAGATTGTCGGGACACTGTCCCGACAATTCCGTCTTTCCCGGATTTACCCGTAAGAATGGACTGCAATTGTGGGGACAGTGTACCCACAATCTCCTTTATCGGAGGATTTGGGAGCCCTTGCGGTATGGTACGACATCTGGTACAATAGATATATGACTACTCTAACGACCAGCCAGGCTCGGGCGCAGCTCTTCCAGCTTGTGGATGCGGCTTTGATTTCTCATAGGCCGGTGCAGATCAAAGGACGGCGCGCGTCGGCGGTGCTTGTTTCTGCCGAGGATTGGGAGGCGATACAGGAGACGCTTTATCTTCTATCCACGCCGGGAATGCGCGAGTCCATTCGTAAGAACATGAAGACCCCAATCGCCAAATGTTCTAAAAAGCTACCATGGTAAGCTGGGAGCTTATTTTTACGCGGGACGCGTACAAAGACGCGAAGAAGATCCAGGCCGCCGGGCTTCGCGCGCGCGTAGACACGTTATTCGCGATCCTCCGCGTTAATCCCTTCCAAAATCCCCCGCCTTATGAAAAGCTCGTAGGAGACCTGTCCGGCGCCTGCTCAAGGCGCATTAACATCAAGCACCGTCTCGTCTATCAGGTCTACAAAGCCGAGCGTGTAGTGAAGATCCTAAGAATGTGGACCCATTACGAATAATAATCTAAGAGCAATGTAACGCCGGCTTATCGGCTTTGGGTATCGGACCGCAAGATAGTAAAGTCGGGGTCCTGTCGACGGGCAGCCTTTTCGCGTTCCGTCGGCGGCCTGCCGGTTCGAAAAGGCTGCCCATCGCCACCCCTCCGAAAGTCCAGCGCACTTGATTTTTCTTACGCAATTATCCCGGCGCTTCCTTAAACTAAACAACATGACCCCGCCCTTGAATTACGGTACATCCATTAATTACCCGCCCAGTGGTAAACTGATATCCTGAAAACAAAACGGAGTGATGAAATCTGGTGACATAATACTTTGAAATCTGGTGACATAATACTTAATTCCCATCTGCAACCAAGACACGCGTATTCCCATAAAAACATCGGAACGGATATAGGTATTATGTCACCGGATTCCCAACCGGATTCCTCAGAACCTTACACCCGAAAACTAGGGCATTCCGCGAATAAGCAAAATTGTTTGATTTAATGTTTCCTTGATGTTTTCTTTAGGAACACTCTTGTTTAGAATACCACCGGGACCTTGAACGAAAAAACTATCAGACAATACGCGCGCTTTAATTGAAGGTGGGACCTCAGCGCCTTTGTTCCCGGACAGTGCAAGGTGATACTGGCTTCTGACATATGTAATGCGCAATGTTATTTCCGCGTTTCTAATGTGCGCGGCCGGCGCCGCTTCCCTGCCTTTATCCCAATAATATTTTGATTCGGTAAATGGGGAAAGTTTCCCTGCGGCCAACTCTCCTTCCAAGACAGACTGTAAATACAATGTGCGTAATTCAGCATAATCCCCGGATTTTCGGATTTTATCAAGCAGGTAAACCTCTTCGGTAGAGTCAAAGCGGATCTGACGATTACTGCATTCGCTTATTGCCTTGGGGCAGTTCACTATCAACTGCCGCCACTCTTCGATTCCTTGAGCATCCTGGATAATCTTTTGCAGGGACTCTTCAATGCTGGCTATAGCGATATCGTCAAGCAGCTCCTTCAAAAAGACTGAGCGGGTTTCGTCGCGAAACACCTTGCGCCAGTTTTCTTCCAACACCCTTAATGCTCCGGCCTTGGACTCGCAAAAACTCAAGTTCGCGCCGATTTTGATTAGATAGTTCCCTTTTGTGAGAAGTGCCCGTTCCAGAAGCTGCTCCTGATGGTTGAGTATCCCGGGTTTAAAAAGAGCGGAGGCCTTATCCGCATACTCTTTAAAAAGGTTTGGCTCATATTTTGAATTGTGGAAAGAGTAGTTTATTAAGAAACCAATTTGCCCGGAGAAATAAGGGTGCGGTTCCACTTCGGCAAAGAGCCCACCCCAGCCCGGGTCTTCCATAATCAGTTTAGCTTTCTGGATTTCTTCCTTACGCTGGTGCTCACTAAAGAAAGTAATATCGGTTTGGGCAAATGACGCAAAAGCGCGCAATACCCAACGGGCTCCGGTAGGTTGTTCATGTTTAACCCTGTCCCAAAGCCGGTTTAATGATTGAATGGCGCGAACAAAACTATCCGGGTCATCAATAGCCGTGTTTCTTGCCAGGTTGCTGGTAATTCGTAGCCAGGCAGCAAAGTCTCCAGAATTGCCGCAAGCAGACGTTTCGCTTGCGAACAAATAATAAGAATATGCCACTACTCTGTCAGTATACTTACGTGAAGTGGTAAAAAGAGGGAGAAATGAGTTTGCGTCGGGAGTTTCCGAGAAATACTCCAGCAAATTAAAAGTCCTGTGCAGAGTGTCTTTATCAAAACAGTCCCATTTGTCATATTCAGCTACGGAAACATATTCATTCTCGTTGAAGCGCCGTATCGAGTCCGTATCCTCAGCGCCCAGCTTATCGGATGATCTAGGTGTTTTACAGGCAAATGAAAATAAGCCGATGCTTTTGAAAAATTCAAGAAACGGCCCGTCCACATCGCAAGCTTCCCCCCTGTTTTTCCAGAAAAGATCGGTCCATTCTTTATCGATGCGGTGCTTCCAATCCTTGCCCTTAAAATCCGGATATGTGCCCCCCTTGATCTCAACATATTTCTCCAGCCAGGCCTTGAAGTTTTCAAAATCGCTCAAGGATTTGCCCCTGGCGTTCATCTTAATGTAAAGCTCATCGGTAAGATGGAATTCCTCCATGTTGAGGAAATGAAAGGAAATGGTCTTTTGCTTTAAGTCTGTCAGTCGCTGCCAGGACGATGCGTTAATTGTTTTGTCTTTAAGCGCAGCCTGTATAGAGTCCAGCATTACGATCATGGATTTAACGGTGGGGTCCAGGTTCCATGCCTGCCGGAACCAATGTGCATCTTCTATACAGGCTGAAATTGAGTTACCTTCGGGAATAGCTGTGATGTCCCATTTGAGCAAAGCCGTACAGAAATCCTTGGAGCTTGTTCGTGTTTCATACTTGAACCGGGAAAGCTGTTTTATGGCGTTCGCAAGGTTCGCGGAGCGAAGTGCCACATACCAATGCAGTAAGAACAGAGTGGTTAACCGCTGCTGGCCATCCAGAAGTACCAGCTTACCGGACTGGCTGGCTCCATATATGAAATCAAGAATCAGGGATTCCTGCACATCCACATTAAAAACTTCACAAAGCGCCTTAACAAAGTTGTCGCGGATCTGTTTTGTGCGGCTATCCCTCCGCCCCTGGGCGTAATCGCGTTGGAGCATGGGGATTTCCACTTTCTTGTTCTCGGCAAGGAGTTCCCAGAAAGTGCTTTGCGTGGTCATTGGGCCTCCTGCAGATATTCCTTCAATTTTTTCTGGATTTCATTTTTGTAATCATGGCGATCACTTTCGCCCCAAAACTGCATTTGTGAAATATTTTTGCTGTAGTATTTTGAAAAAACGTTCTTTGTGGCTATCGGAATAAATTTCCCCAGCTTGTCCTGTTCGATTATGCGCAGGCGCTTTATAGGGAAAATGGCATTGTTTAATGAACTGTTGGTGTCCTTATCAAGAAGAGCCATGTTCTCTATGGTATGCATACCCTCTTCTTCGGTATCGCCACCGAAAGTCTCATAAAGACTTTGCTGGATAAGCGCCAGCAGATCTTTAGCTGACTGTGACGATTTTGCTGACCCGTTCCAAGTTTCAAGGTCTTCTCTCAATTTTGCTATTCCTTTTATAGTGCTTGTGTCAGCTGCATTAAGAAGCTGTTTTGTATCGGCATACCAGGCGCTGGCAGCATCCTGTTCGCTGAGCGCTTGCGAATTTTGGGCATGGATATGTTCCAAGCTCCATTTCTCCTTTATGTAAAGGTCAAATGGAAAGCGTAAGTTCGACTTGCTCTGGAGCATGGTTTCTATGTTGAACAGCAGGAGTAACTGCGAAAGTTCCTTGTTAGTTTCGCCGTATTTCAAGTCCTCCATATCATAGGATGTATTAAGTTTTTGTTTAATGAGCGCTTTAAGTTTATTTGTAAAAGCCGCCTTTCCCGTTCCCTCTGCCAACTTAAGCAACTTCGGAAGGGTTTCCAATTTGCATACAATAAGATAACCAATCAGATGGTATTTCTGATCATCCTGGAACCACTCTTGTAGCTGTGAAAAGCATTCCCGGACCTTAGTCCATTCCGCCAGGATTTCCGTGGCCTTGGCGCTGAAGTGCCGAAAAGTATAAAACTCATCGTCGCTTTTTTCAGGCTTGCCTGCAAGGATATCAAAAAGGAGTTCTATGCGGTTCGGCACATTAATGATTCCGGCACTTTTGTTTATAAAAAACCAGAAGGCGTCATCTTGTAGGGCCTGCTCGATAGCGTCCCATTCCGCCGCCCGTCCTATTCTTTCAATGTTTTTTTCGTCCAAATCTTGTCTCACCGGCAGATTGTGTAAAAGGAGCGCTTTTATCAACTCTGAATTAGTAAGGGGGATTTTACCGCTGTTTATGCGCATAAACAACTCTATGGATTGCATCTTGTCGGAGTCTCCCGCCAGCGGTTCATACCATATTACTTTTGTCTGATTCAGGAGTTTGTTCAGCCAGTTCTCGTATTCATGAGTCTGAAACCAGTCCTGAATAGTCTTCCAAGCCTCGAAGAAGTGGTAGTTGTCAACATTGTCAAGATGTTTTCCTTTCCGAGCAATAAAATCGTCCCACTTCTCCTCCTGGCCAATTTGGAATCCGGTAATATTATCTAGGAAATCGCGACTCCCGGTTCTTGTTTCGTAACTGATCTTGAATGAGTCTTTTTTAAAATAGGTAAGAATAAGGTAAATAGTTGTAATGCGCTGCTGCCCGTCAATAAGCTCCCAAGATTCTTTGTCATCATGATATTTAACAACCACAGGCTGAAGGCAGTAAAAGCCTGCCTCATTTTCCTGGCGGAAGGCGTTGATATCACACAGCATATCTTTAACTTGCTGTGAGTTCCATTTGTATCCGCGTTGATAGTTGTCGACGATAAAACTCTTCCCTAACAAGTTGTTAATCGGTTTTAGAACCAGAATGTCCGTGTTGATGAGGTTTTGTTGCATTTAATATTGTATCCGTCTCTATCATAACCGACATTCAACCAGCACAGGTCCATTTGAACTGCCGCGTTGGTTTTAGAATAACATCTTCCCATTTATCATCCACATTAACATGAAATATTAACGCCTTAATTTCCTTCGTAGTCCGTTTTATGTTGTCAGCATATAAGAGTTTCATTGAGCCATTTTTGGTTCCCTCAATGGAAACAATATCTGTAAAACTAACAATAACACCTTCGGCACGCTTCGGGTACGCACGTAGGAACCCGCCTTTGCCGAGCACTGTTAGTTTTCCAACCGATAGCCAGTTATTAGTGAAGAACCTCATAAGCTTGCTGATTCCAAGTACGTAAGGATGAACCGCAATAAAGGATTTGAGATTACGCCGGATAGTCCGCGAATTACACACCAAAAAATATGGATTTTCAGGCATATCTTTCAAAATCTTGGTCGATGGACCAAAAGACAATACTGGAAAAACTGGAACCCCTTCTTTGAGGCCCGCCATATTGAATAGTCGGGTTGCCCAAGACCAATCCCGTGATAAATCAATAAAGCGCTTGAGTTTTTGGGCTTTCTCTGCAATTTGTTTCGCTGGATTACGATCTACTTTAACCTCCTGACCTTTCCTGATGCGTATAGTGTCACTCTGTAGATCCAGAGATTCAATTTCTCCTCCAAACCTTTTAGCTTCAATAATAAGCAGACCGATATCTGAAAAGATAACCGCATCGCACTCCCCGATGCCGGCAGCTCGTGGGGGCATAATTCGCATAAGAATCCCGATGGAAAGGGACTTGCACACTGCCCTGGTCGCGCGGAGCACAGAGTCCTCGGTGTTCATTCCCTTACGGTGCTGAATTCGATTCTCGAACTCGATGTCAAATATATCTCGTAGATTTTCGTACATGTTTTTTAATGTTGTTTCGCGTGTCACATGACACAGTGTGTGTCTTATATATGAAACTGAGGAAAGGGCACCCCATTTGTAATTGCTTAAAATGTCAAGATTCAAGACCTAACCCTATCCGCACAGCTGTTCATTCAATTATTCATCGGGGGTTACCTATTGACTAACAATCAAAGCATCTTTAGCAATTAAATTTATCTTTTAGCACTACTTCTGCAAGCTTATAACAATCGTCCAAATAACTTTTTCCGGCGTTAGACGTTATAGCGTAACCGAGACTGGCTGCAATCGCTTCCCCAATAAAAGGAACGTATTTTGCAAATGATTTAACAGCTTCTCTTCCCGAAACACTCTTAAGAAGTATCAAAACACCTTCATTTGACGCATATTTATAAACGTTGTTCGCTAGACTTGCAACAAAAGGAATGGATGATTCTTTAAGACCTGCCAAAGAGTCATCCGTCAAGCCGAAGTCATCGCGGATATCTTTAAATAATGCAAGCAGTATTGAAAGGTCAACGGAGACATCTAGGCCTGGTATCGGGATGAAGGTAGGTAGGCCTGGTATCGGGGTGAAGGTAGGTATCGGGTTGAGGGCAATTGCCGCTGCCGCTGCTGCCTTAATGGAAACATGTTTTTCGCTAGCGCTTCTTTTTTCTTGTAGGAACTTAATACTGTATGCTTGAGCTCCACGAAACCAACGTTCACGCTTTGCATCGTTAAGATTGTTGGATATTTCATCCTCCAAAACATCCAAACCAGTGTTTGCTCGACAACTTGTGAAGATAATTTTTACTGCTCGTCCGACATGTTTTGTTATGTCTTCTATTTTACGTTTCTGTAGTTCCTCATACTTTACCCCGTCTTCCCATATTTCATCGGATTTATTTATTACAAAAACACACACCTTGCCAAGTTTGGCAAGTGCTTGAAAAAATTCAGTGTCCGCTTGGTGCAGTTTACCGCTTGTTACACATAAAAAAAGATCGAATTCCTTGATTTTCTGCTTCTCAAAAAAAGTATCTTTGGGAAATTCCTTTGTGTCGTACCCCGGTAGATCAACGAATCTCAATCCTTTCGCCTCGTACGAAGCCGCTTCAACAGTTTTGTCGGTTTCAACTCCAACCTTCGCCTTATCTACACCTATAATCTTATTGATTAGTGACGACTTTCCGGAGCCAGGCTGTCCGAACAATGCAACAGATACGGTCGTGTTCAACTCTTCGTCCAACTGGCGAATAATGTTTGATGCATACTCATTAATAGACATGTGATTCTCCTGATAATTAGTCGCAGAATTGTGGAAAAGAGCCGTTAATCCAATTGCGCCAATCGCAATCACACCGCGAATAAGCAAAAGCTCTTTAGCACTTAAGTTTATCTTTTAGCACTGCTTCTGCAAGCTTATAACAATCCTCTAGATAACTATTCCCTACGTTGGACGTTATTGCGTAGCCTAGGCTGGCGGCTACCGCTTGGCCAATAAAAGGAATATATTTAGTAAATTCTTTTACGGCTTCCCTTCCGGCAAAATTCTTAAGAAGTATTAAAAGTCCCTCTTTTGTCGCATATTTAATCGCGTTGTTTGCCAGGCCTGCAACTACAGGGATGGATGACTTTTTAAGATCTGACAAAGAGTCATCATTCAGACCAAAATCATCGCGGATGTCTTTAAATAATTTAAGCAGTATTGTAAGGTCAACGGCAACATCAACGCCGGGTATCGGGTTGAGAGCATTTGCAGCTGCAGCTGCCGCTCCATAGGCTACATGCTTTTCACTAGCTTTTCTTTTTTTCTTCAGAAACCCAATACTATAGGCTTTAGCTCCACGAGCCCAACGTTCGCGTTTTGCACCGTCAAGATTGTTAGCTATTTCATCATCTAAAATATCCAGGCCAGTGTTTGTTCTGCAACTTGTGAATACAGTCTTGACTGCTTGGCCGACGTGTTTTGTTATGTCTTCCATTTTCCGTTTCTGTAGTTCCTCAAAAGTTACCCCGTCCTCCCATATTTCGTCGCATTTGTTTATAACAAAAATACATACTTTGCCAAGCTTTGCAAGTGCTTGGAAGAATTCAGTATCCGCTTGATGCAGTTTCCCGCTAGTTACACACAGAAAAAGATCAAAGTCTTTGATCTTTTGTTTTTGAAAAAAAGTATCCTTCGGAAATTTCTTTGTCCCGTACCCAGGTAGATCAACGTATAGCACCCCTTTCACAGGGTACGCCTTTGCTTCAACAGTTTTATCTGTTTCTACTCCAACATCCGCAACTTGTTCACCGGCAATTTTGTTGATTAGTGATGACTTGCCAGAACCAGGCTGCCCGAATAATGCGACAGATACGGTTGTGTTAAACTCTTCTTCCAGCCGGCGAATAGTGTTTGCTACTTCACTGTTAATGGACATGTGATTCTCCTGTTGATTATCGGATTTATAATCCAATTACATCTGAAATTGGTTCTATGCCTTCGCGAGTCTTGTTGCTAAAGAAAAGTACAGGGTGAGAGCTGGGGAGCGAAAGACGCCTCTGTATGTCATGTTTGATAGATGTTTTTTCGGCGTTGTTAAGGGTGTCAGCGTAAGATCTGGCAATACAATATTGTTTTCCTGATTTCATAATCTTGTAAAAGATGTCTTCATCAGAAGAATGTAATTTCCCATGAATTACAAGAATAAATTTATCAAAATGTTTAAATGGGAAATAGGACAAAAATACGGATGTCGGATGTGATGATGTGTCATAACCGGGAACATCTGCAAATACCTGGTCCTTGTAACTACTCAATAAATTACAACTAATATCCTTAGACCAGTCTGTTGCGTCGGTTTGGGTTCCTACAGTTGGCAAAGGCCTAACTTTACTTTTTGTCATGTTTATGAGCAAAGATGATTTCCCTGCACCAGGTTGCCCTAAAATTGCAATTTTAGGGCCAGAATTGCAAGGAAAACATAACTCGTTAACCAGCCTGTTAATATTTAATTCAAGAACTGATTTTTTACGTGCACGAATTGACTTTTTGGGCTTGGTCGTAGCGCCCTTAAAAAGCGCCATTCCAATCGCGCCGATGGCAATTACTACAGTAACAACCAAATTCATGATTAGCTCTTAAGCAATGTGTCTTTTAGCAATGCTTCTGCAAGATTGTAACAATCGTCTAAATAACTTTTGCCGGCATTGGAGGTTATAGCATAGCCAAGACCAGCTGCGAGCGCTTGCCCAACCCAAGGAACGTATTTGGCAAATTCTTTAACGGTTTCCTTTGTGGCAAATTTCTTTAGAAGTATTAGAATTCCTTCTTTTGTTGCATATTTAACTAGGATGTTTGCTAGACGTGAAAGTGTGGAAATAGATGATTCTCTTAAGTGTGACAACAAGTCATCACTCAATCCGAAATCCTCTCGGATTTCTTTAAATAACGCAACAAGTATTGAAAGGTCTACGGCAACATCAACTCCTGGTACAGGGTTGAGAGCATTTGCTGCTGCAGCTACAGATCCATAGAAAACATGCTTCTCGGAGGCGCTTCTTTTTTCTTGCAGAAACTTAAGGCTATATGCTTTTGCCCCGCGCGCCCAACGCTCACGCTTCACGGCGGGAAGGCTATTAGCTATTTCATCATCTAAAACATCCAGGCCGGTGTTTATTCTGCAGCTTGTGAAGACAGTTTTGACTGCTTGGCCGACATGTTTTGTTATGTCTTCGATTTTGCGTTTCTGTAGCTCTTCAATCTTTACGCCGTCTTCCCACAGCTCATCGTGTTTGTTTATGACGAAAATGCACACCTTGTTATGCTTTGCAAGGTCTTGAAAGAATTCCGTATCCGCTTGATGCAGTTTTCCGCTCGTTACACATAAAAAAAGGTCAAACTTTAAAATGTCAAACTTTTGGAAGTAGGTTTCCTTGGGAAAGTTCGTTGTCCCGTATCCAGGTAGATCCACAAATCGCAACCCTTTTGCTTCGTACGAAGCTGCTTCAACAGTTTTATCGGTTTCAACTCCGACCTTGGCAACGTCTTTGCCTATTATTTTGTTGATTAGTGATGACTTCCCAGCGCCCGGCTGCCCAAATAAAGCGACGGATACTGTTGTGTTTGCCGCTTTATCTAACTTGCGAAGGATGTTTATTGCTTCATCGTTAAGAGACATATGATTCCCCCACTATTTAGTTTGTACTTCAATTATCTGTCGCAAACAAGAAATCAGTCTTTAGAAAAGCTATCTCCGAAAAGGGTTGGGCGCTGAATGTTAACCGTACCCTTAAAAGATTATTGTGCTGTCTAAGCAAACCCCATTATGAAAATTCTACATCTTTATAACTATGACTGCTATACTTATACAAAACCGCTAAAGTCAGTTTCCCATCTGTTCTTTGGCTTCCAACTCGTGGGCTTTGGCACTGTCAGCGTGGGCTTTTATCTTCTCTCCGAGGTCGTAATATACAGCGCCACGGCGTTCGTAAGCTTTGGCGCACTTTGGGTCGAGCTTTATCGCCTTTGAATAGTCAGTAAGCGCTTTTTTGAGTTCTATTTTCTTTTCATAAACCTTGCCACGAAGGTAAAAATAGAAAGGATCCTTGTTGGTTAATTTTAGTGCCAGGTTTATATCTCGCTCACATTCATCCGGGCGGTCCATCTCCAGCAGTACGTGTGCCCTGAAATAATAATTGTCAGGGTCTTTCCCATCAAGGCGGACCGCCACGTCGTAATCCTCAAATGCCTTTTCAAAGTTTTCATCAGATGTCAGCACTCCGCCCCTGTTAATGCGCAGTACCGTCGATTCCGGGTCCAATTTAATGGCTTTGTTAAAACACTTCAGAGCTGTTTTAGTTTTCCCCATTTTGAAGTACAAGAGCGCGAGGTAGTTCCAGTAGGCTGCAGATTTCGGCTCAAGCTTTACAGCCTGCTGACGGTCTTTTAGTGCCCTTTCATACTCGTTATAGCCTTCTAGGGCATCAGCCCTGAGATCATATGCGTAGGCGGCGCATAACGAAATCGGGACCAGCTTATTTGCGCTCAAAACCGCAGCCTCAAATTTCTCAAGCCCAGTCAGGGCCGCTACCTTCCTGGCGAGGGCTACCTCATTATCCGGTTGAAGGATTAGCGCTTTTTCAGCGTCAACAAGACCCAATTTGAATTCATTAAGATTAATCCTACATGCACTCCGATAAGATAGTATTTCAGCTGATTCACCAGATAAGTTAATTTCAACGGTAAAATCATCAATGGCTTTTGAGTAATTATGCAGTATCACATGCAGAGCTCCCCTATCACAATATGCTTTTGGATGTTTGGGCCATTTCTTTATGAGGTAGTCCAAGTCTGAAAGAGACTTCTTAATATTATCGAGGCAAAAATAAATATAAGACCTTTTCTGATATAGGTCTGGATTATCGCTATAAATATCCATAGCGCGTTCAATGTCTTCCAACGCTTCATGGTAGCGTTCAAGGCTATCGAGGGCAAGGCAGCGTTTATAGTACAGCAGGTAATTCCATGGGTATATCTTTATCGCCAAGGTATAAAATTTCACACAGGGTTTATACTGATTGAGTCCTGCAAGAACATTGCCGATAATTCTAAATGGCATAATTGCAGCCCAGCGGATAATTCTAAAAGATACTTTTATTAACTTATTCATAATGGACATTCCCTTGTTAAAAACGGGCAGTTATTCTGTTTCCCGTCCAAAATAGTATAGCAGGTCAACGCGACAGCGTACTGTCGCGCTGGAAAAGGTATTTTTTGCTGATTTTTAGCCAATATTATGCGTTATGGTTGCTTCAGACTAGTCTGGATTCCGGCTTTCGCCGGAAAGACGGAATAAAAAAATCTGCTCAACCCGACTATTATCCCGCTTTAACTGAAACTTTCAGGTGTGCACCTTCTGGACAAATAAATGTTTGTATAAGTATGGCTGCGACCGACGGGCGGGTTATTATGGACGTATCTATAACAAGGGCGGGATCATGTTAATAATAGTTCAGGAAGTAGGTCAATCATTTTAAGGAGATGGCGGCAGGGTATCGTTGGCGGGGTGGCGGCCATGGGTCGGATCGGGCCGAGGAGGAACCGGCGCTCGCCCCGCACTTTGGACGCAACGCTTCGAAGCGCCACGATCTTCCAAAGTGCGGGGCAAGGCCCCGAACTTGCAGCCTGCCGCCATTTCCGATTTCCGGTCAGTTTTAGAATATTGATGCAGCTTGGGCTAGTCTCAGCAGAGGGCCGGAGAAGACGCCCAGGAGGGTTACGGCCAGGGCTAAGAGGGTCAGCGCTAAGTTCATCGCGCCGGAATGCATGGCTTCGAGCACTGAGGGCTCCTTCTCCATGTACATCGCCACCAGCACCCGCAGATAATAGTAAACCGAAACCGCGCTCATCAGCAGCGCTATCACCACCAGCCAGATACAGCCCGATTTGAGAGCAGCGGCAAAGACATAAAACTTACCGAAGAAACCGGCCAGCGGCGGGATCCCCGCCAGCGAAAGCATAAACAGGGACATTGCCCCCGCCAGATACGGGTGGCGCTCCGAAAGTCCGGCCAGGTCTTTGATCGTCACGCCGCGCTCTTCCTTCTCCAGCGCCGCTACGACGGCGAATGCTCCTATATTGGCGGCGGCATATACGGCAAGATAGAATAAAGCCGCTTTAAGCCCTTCCGTCCCCCCGAAAAACCCCGTTACTATATAGCCGGCATGGGAAATGCTGGAATACGCCAGCAGCCGCTTCAGGTTCTGCTGCGGCAGCGCCATCAGGTTTCCAAGCACCATCGTAAGAACCGCGAGTGCCCAGAATATCTCTCTGAACTGTGGCGCTCCGGCCGTCAGCGCGAACAGGCGGTAAAGCACCACAACGCCGCCGGCCTTTACCGCCGCGCCCATAAAAGCGGAGACGGGGGTCGGAGCGCCTTCGTAGACGTCAGGCACCCACATGTGGAAAGGCACCAGCGCCGATTTGAACGAGAAGCCGGCGATCAGGAAGATGAACCCGGCGGACATTAAGGGATGGAACGGAAGCCCGGAGACCAGCGCGAGCTTTATCGCGCCGAAGTTCAGGGTGCCGGCGGTCCCGTAGACCAGCGCGATGCCCATGACCAGCATACCCGTGCCGAAAGAGCCCAGCAGGAAATATTTGTACCCGGCTTCCGCTCCTATGGGGCTCCTGTTGATTGCCGCCAGGGCGTAGAGGCAGACGGAAAGCAGTTCCACCGCGATAAAGACGGTCAGGAATTCGCCGGCTGAGACTAAAAAGATAAGGGCTAAAGCTGCCATGGCCAGCAGAAAATAATATTCCCCCGCGCCCGGTCTCCTGTCGCGCGAGCGCAGCGAGATAAGAACCGTAAAGGCCAGCGCCGCCAGGAAGAACGGCCAGAGATAGCGGGTGAACGGACTGATGGTCAGGGCGCCGTAAAAGAGCGAAAGAAGGTCCGGATGCGCGGCCGGGAAGAATGCCAGCAGGACCAGCGAGGCCGTCAGGACCACAAGGCCCGGCGTGGCGTCGTCCCTCTTGGTGATTATCGGAATGAACAAAGCTGTCAGTGCGGCCATGAGCAGGGTCAGGAGAATGGCCAGGGAATGTCCCGCGTAATTAGCCATTTCAATGGTCATTTGTGCTCCTTGCGGGGAGTCCGCTTAACGGCTGGGCGGCTGGGCGGCTTGACAGCCTGTCGGCGGGACGGCTGTACGGATGGGGCGGGCGCTTTGGCGGCCGGGCAGACCAGATCGGCGCCGCTGCCCCGTTGTACGTATGTCTTGACGGCCGCATCCATCTTTCTAAGGAAAGGCGCGGGGTAGACGCCGATGAAAATTATAAAAAGAACGAGCGGCAGCAGATAAGACCACTCTCTCGCGCTCAGGTCGGGCAGGCGGCGATTTTCTTCATGGCGCACGGGGCCGAACACAACGCGCTGGTACATTCCGAGCATATAGACCGCCGACAGTATCACGCCCGAGACCGCGGCGGCGGCCAGCCAGGGGTAGATTTTAAAAGAGCCGAAAAGCAGCAGGAATTCGCCCACGAAACCGTTCAGGCCGGGCAGGCCGATGGAAGAAAGCGTCACTATCATGAAGACGGCCGAGAACCCGGGCATCACTTTCGCCAGGCCGCCGTAATCTTCGATCAGGCGGGTATGCCGCCTTTCATACAGCACGCCCACGAGCAGAAAGAGCGCGCCGGTGCTGAGGCCGTGGTTCACCATCTGGAGCACCGCGCCGGAGACGGCCGCTGGCTCGAAGGCCGCGATGCCGAGCATGATCAAGCCCATGTGCGCGACGGAAGAATAGGCCACCATCTTCTTCATGTCCGGCTGGCTCCAGGCCACGAGCGAGCCGTAGATCACGCCTATGACGCCAAGCCCCGCCAGCCAGGGCGCGAAGCTCTGCGCCGCCGCCGGGAAGAGCGGCACGGCGAAGCGCAGATAGCCGTACACGCCCATCTTCAGCAGCACGCCGGCCAGCAGCACGCTGCCCGCCGTCGGGGCTTCCACATGCGCGTCGGGCAGCCAGGTATGGAAAGGGAAAAGCGGCACTTTGATAGCGAAAGCCAGCGCGAAAGCCGCGAACAGCCAGAGCTGGGCCTTTAAGCTGAACGTCGTTCTGTAGAGCTCGAACAGGCTGAAGGAATAAGCGCCGAACTGTTCTTTGTGTGCCAGGCAGACGAAGATAATGGCGGCCAGCATAAGTACGCTGCCCAGCATCGTGTAAATAAAGAACTTAAGCGCGGCGTAGATGCGCCTTTGTCCTCCCCACACGCCTATCAGGAAGTACATCGGGATAAGCATCGCCTCCCAGAAAACATAGAACAGGAAGACGTCAAGTGAAGCGAAAACGCCCAGCATCCCGGTCTGAAGCGCCAGCATGGAAGCGTAGAAGGCTTTCTGATGTTCCTGTATGTAGTTGAAAGAGGCGAGAATGGCCAGCGGCGTCAGCAGGTTCGTAAGCATCACCATTAGCAGGCTTATCCCGTCGATGCCGAGAGAGTAGTTTATCCCCCAATCGGGCAGCCAGGACCTGCTGATGGTGAACTGCATAGCCGAGCAAGCCGCGTCGAAGCCGAAATAAAGGCGCAGGGAGATAATGAAGACCGCGGCGGAAATGCCGAAGGCGAGGTTCTTTATCAGGGCGGGTCTTTCTTTCGGGACGGCAAGCAGCGCCAGTGCGCCGGCGAGCGGCAGCATTATCACTACGGTCAGCAGATTGGAATCAATAAATTGCATGCTTATAAAATCCAGTATAAAAGTAAGGCCAGGCCGAACGCGAAGACCAGCGAGTATGCCTGGGCGTTGCCGGCGGCGGCTTTTCTGAGGGCCGAGCCGGTCCTGTAAGCCAGTTTCGCCGGGCCGTTGACAAGCAGGCCGTCTATCAGGCCGGCGTCAACGAAACCGAAGAACACGTTGTCGGCCGCCCATTTAAGCGGTTTGATTATCGCGAACGAATATATTTCATCAACGTAGAATTTATTATATACGACCTCGCGCGCGTACCTGAACTTCAGGGCGAGAGCGTCGGCAAGGGCCGGTATTGTGAAGAAGAAACCTGAAGCGATGCCCGCCAGGGCCGTAACTACCGAGATCATCATAAGTCTGCGCGCTTCGGGGTCCGCGCCTTCCAGCGAGTGTCCCGCAGCGGGGTCTAGGAACGTCAAGAGATATTTGGAGCCCAACCAGCCGCCGGTCAGGGCGAGGACAGCCAGCACCGCCATAGGGATGGTCATGAGCGCGGGCGATTCGTGGGCGTGAGAGGCCGCGCGTTTCTCGCCGAGGAACGTCAGCGCCATAAGGCGGGTGATATAATAGGCAGTCAGTCCGGCGGTGGCCAGCCCTATGTACCACAGGATGTGCGCGCCGTGAGCGTGCACATGTTCAAGCACGAGGTCTTTCGAATAGAAACCCGCCAGCGGCGGTATGCCGGAGATGGCAAGCCAGCCTACGGCGGTGAGAATGAAGGTGAAGCGCATCTCTTTCGAGAGGTTGCCCATCTTGAACATGTCCTGCTCGCCCGACATGCCGTGTATCACGGAGCCGGCGGCCAGGAACAGCAGGGCTTTGAAGAAAGCGTGCGTGGTCAGGTGGAACACGCCGGCCGCGCAAGAGCCGGCGCCGACGGCCATGAACATATAGCCTATCTGGCTGATGGTGGAGTAAGCCAGCACTTTTTTGATATCGCTCTGCAGCGCGGCGATGACCGCGCCGAGGAAGGCGGTGAAGCAGCCTGTGACCAGCACTACTTCCAGCGCCCGCGGCGCGAGGACGTAAAGGAAGTTCATGCGCGCAAGCATGTAAACGCCCGCGGTGACCATCGTGGCCGCATGGATGAGGGCTGAGACGGGCGTTGGGCCGGCCATCGCGTCAGGCAGCCAGACGTACAGCGGGAACTGCGCCGATTTGCCCGTGGCGCCGAAGAACAAAAGCAGGGCGATCACCGTCGGCGCACCGAAGCCCAGGATCGTTTTGCCGTCGAGAAGATTGACGTTCCGGGCCAGCGTTTCAAAATCGACGGCGAACACCCCCTGCGAGGCCAGAAGGCCGAACATCAGCATCAGGCCGATAAGGAAACCGGCGTCGCCGACGCGGTTGGTTATGAAAGCTTTTTTGCCGGCCTGGGCGTTCTTCTCTTCTTCGTACCAGAAGCCGATGAGCAGATAGGAGCACAGGCCCACGCCTTCCCAGCCTACGAACATCAGGATCGGATTGTCGGCCAGGACCAGGATAAGCATGAAGGTGACGAACAGATTAAGGTAGGCGAAATAGCGGTTGAAGCCCTTGTCGCCGTGCATGTAGCCGATCGAATAAACATGTATCAGGAAGCTGACGCCGGTGACCACCATGGCCATTACAGCCGAGAGAGGGTCGAAGCGAAGCGCGAAATCTATCGAGAAATTGCCGGCTGAGATCCAGTTGAAGAGCGTGTCGCGGAGCAGGCGGCTTTCCACTGGCAGGTTGAGCAGGCCGTACAGGCAGACGGCCGAAGCGAGGAAAGCCGCCAGTATGGCCGCCGCGCCGAGCCAGCCGCCGGCCTTTTCGCCCAGGAATTTCTTTCCGAACAGGCCGTTAAGAAGGAACCCGGCCAGAGGCGGCAGTATGATCCATTTCAGTAAAGGGGCTACGCTTACAGTCATATTATAAAACTGCTTACCACGGAGACACAGCGATCACGGAGGACACGGAGAATTCTACGTATGAAATTACATTTATATATTTTTTTGACAATAGTCTCTGTGTTCTCTGTGCCCTCCGTGTCTCCGTGGTGATGTGTTGTTTCTTTTGCTATGAAGAAAACCTTATCCTCTCAAGTTCCTAATCTCGTCGATATCCAGCGTCTTAAGGCCGCGGGCCAGCAGTATGACTATGGCAAGGCCCACTCCGGCCTCGGCCGCCGCCACGGCGAACACCATTAATACGAAGACCTGCGGTTCGGGCGCGCCGCTGAATTTTGAAAAAGCCACGAGCGCGAGATTGGCGGCGTTGAGCATAAGTTCGGCGAACATCAGCAGCACTATGATGTTCTTATGCGTCAGAAAGCCGGCGGCGGCCAGGGCGAAGAGAACAAAACTTAAAGCCAGCAGGTGTTCAAAAGGCATTATAATTTCCTCTTGGCGGCTACGACGGCGCCCACTATGCCGGACAAGACCAGCAGCGACAACAGCTCGAACTGGAAGGCGTAAGGCCCGAAGAGCAGGGCCGCCAGGCCGTTAACGGGCTGGGGTGCGAAAGACAGGTCCAGGCGGGCTTTGAAGGTCAGGGTCAGCTGAAGCAGCTCGGCCAGCAGCACGGCCGCTCCGGCCAGGCCGGCCAGTCTGAGGAACGTGGGACGCTGCGGCTTTTCCGCCGCGGGGTCGAAGGGAAGGGTGTTTATGGCTATGATGAAAAGGACCATTATAGCGCCCGCGTAGACTATGACCTGAAGGAAAGCGACGAGTTCGGCGCTTAAAAGAATATAGATGCCGGCCGTCGCTATCAGAGTGACCAGCATGGAGAGCGCGGCGCGCAGCGGGTTGGTCTGGAACAGCATCGCAAGAGTTCCGGCGGCGGCAAGGGCGCCCAGCGCGTAGATGGCCAGTTTGTAGATCATTGTCGTCCGGCCTCCCTGGAATATTCGTTCGCCAGCCGGTTGGCCGCGCCTTTAAGCGAAGGCTCACCGGGCAGGTTCTTGAACAGTTTGTCGCGGGTGAGATATAATTGCTCGCGCTTCAGAACCCCGCCGGGGATGATCTCGGTATCCATCGCTATCGCGTCTTCCGGGCAGGCTTCCACGCACATTCCGCACATGACGCATCTGGAAAGGTCCACGTCGAAGACCGCCGGATATTTCTCGACCGGATTGTCGGTATATTCGGCTGCCTCTATGTGGATGCAGTAGGCCGGGCAGGCGGTGGCGCACAGGAAGCAGGCCACGCATTTCGGCGAGCCGTCGGCGCGCAGCTTCAGGCGGTGAAGCGTCCGCCCTTTCGCGGCGTATTCGAGCGGGCGGGTGACCTCGGGATACTGTATGGTTATTATCCTTCCGGGAAAGAACAAGTTGACGAAAAAATGGCGCGAGGTGACCAGGAAGCCTTTGAAGATCTCCCAGACATAGATCCGCTCGAGAAGGTTCAGCGGGCGGTTATTGACTTTTTTTATCTCGATCATAACTTGCCCGCCAGCACGAGCGCCAGTCCTGTGACCAGAATATTTAAAAGCGAGAGCGGCAGCACTCCCTGCCAGGCCAGCTTCATCACCTGGTCGAAGCGGAAGCGGGGCACCGTCCAGCGAAGCGTCATCAGCACCCAGCACATAAAAGCCGTTTTGAGGGCGAAAGCGGCCATTTGCGCCAGCGCGACCGCGTACGGATACACCGCTATCGAGCGTCCGCCCGGGAACAAGAAGCCCGCCTCGCTCAGATAGGGGATCTGCCAGCCGCCGAGGAACAGCGTTGCGGCCAGCATCGCCACGAGTATGATCTCGATGAATTCCGCGAACATGAAGACGGCGAAGCGCATCGAGCTGTATTCCATGAAATAGCCGATGATCTCCGATTCTCCCTCCACGACGTCGAACGGGGTGCGTTTGTTCTCGGCCATGGCCGCCGTCAGAAATAGCAGGAAAGCCGGGAACTGGTACACGATGCCCCAGGCCGGAATAAAGCCGAACAGCAGGCGGCCCTGCGCCCGCACAATCTGCTGCAGATCGGCCGTGCCGTAGATCATCAGCAGGCCTACCAGCGTCAGACCCAGCACCACTTCGTAGGAGATCATCTGGGCCGCGCCGCGCAGCGCTCCCAGCAGGGCGAAGTTGCTCTTCGAGGCCCAGCCGGCCAGGAAAGTGCCGTAGATGGCGAAACCTGAAACGGCCAGCACGTACAGCAGGCCCAGGGGCAGCTTTGCGATGACCAGGTCCACTCTGTAGCCCATAATGTCCACGTAATTGCCGAACGGAATAACGGCGAACGCGGCCAGCACCGGCACCAGCGTGATAATGGGCGCGAGAGTGAACAGTACCTTATCCGCCCTGGCGGGGACGAAATCCTCTTTCATCATCAGCTTGATGCCGTCCGCTATCGGGTGGAACAGGCCCAGCAGCGTGAAGCCGAAGATGGCCGCCCGGTTGGGCCCGATGCGGTCCTGCATCAGCGAGCTCAGCTTCCTTTCCACCCAGGTCAGGAAAGCGGTGAAGCCCATTATAGCGCCCAGGAAAAAGCCTGCCTTAACCGCGGATACCGCGATAAAAAGAAGCAGGTCCAGGTTCAGCAGGGCTATCAGGGGCTTAAGTCTTTCCATTATTTTAACAGTTCCGATATCTTTTTCCCGAGTTCCGCGGGGTCCTCGAATTTTATGGAGGCGCCGGTATAGTACGAGGCCTTGTTCAGTACCGCCCACAGCGGCTTAACGCCTTCGGGCGCCGTCACCGCGGGACTGGTCTTCTGCGCCAGGCCCTTGTAGTTTATGTAATGTTGCTCGGTTTCGAAGCCGGCGGCGAAGGGCAGGACGCAGTTGGATTCGAACTCCAGATCGCTCTTGGTCACTGCCAGGATGACGGTTTCGATATTGGAGAGCTCGCGAAGCTTCTCCTTCAGCGAACTGAGGGCCCGGGCTTCGGAAACTATCAGCTTTATCCTGCCTGAATTTATGAGCTCGACAAGCGCGTTCTGGTCCGGGCCCGGATAGCGCTTCCTTAAAAGCTTAAGGCCGTTGGCGTTAGGGGTGAGGTCCTTGTTTATCAGAATGCCGTCCTTCACCCCTTGTTCATAAGAGAAATCGAGGCACAGGTTCGGGGTCTTCAGGGAAGACGCGGCCAGCTCGGCGAGAGCCAGATTGTCTTCGAGCGACAGGTACGGCGAGCCCAGCACCGCCACCGATTCCGGGCCGGTCTTCCTGGCCGCTTCGTCCATCAGATGCGCGGCCTGCCTTATAGAGGCTTCCGGTTCCATATCTATCTTATTGATCTTTCCTTTTTTCAGCCTGTCCCCCGCCCTGACGGCTTTGTACGTCATGCGGCCGCGGTCGCACAGCCAGGTATTGGTCTCCGGGTTCGGAGAAGGCATGAGCCGATAGATAATGTTTTCGTTGTGGTGCACTTCGATGTTGCAGCCGGCCGCGCAGCCGGTGCAGATGCTTTTGGTCCTCTTCAGGAACCAGACCCTTTGTTTAAATCTGAAATCGGCGGAGGTGAAAGCGCCTACCGGGCAGAGGTCGGCGATATTGAGGGAGTATTCGTTATCCACACCCCGCCCTTCCCGCATATCTATAAAGGATGCGTCATTGCGTTCGGAGACCGTCAGCTCGCCGGTCCGTGTGACCTCTTCGCAAAAGCGGACGCAGCGGGTGCACAGAATGCAGCGCTCGTTGTCCAGGACCAGGTATTTCCCGGCAGCCCGGCGTTTGGAACGCCGGACCTTATCTTCAAGCTCGACGCGGCTTTTATGGAGGCCGTAGTCCATGTAATAATCCTGGAGGAAGCATTCCCCCGCCTGATCGCAGATCGGGCAGTCGACCGGGTGGTTGGCGAGCAGGAACTCCAGCACGTCCCTGCGCGCTTTCTTGACCGCGGCGGTGTCGGTGCGCACTACCATCCCCTCGGCTATCTCGGTCGCGCAGGCTATCTGAAGCTTGGGAGCCTTCTCAACTTCGACCGCGCACATGCGGCAGGTCCCCGAGACGGAAAGAGACGGGTGGTAGCAGTAGCGCGGGATATAAATGCCCAGCTCCTGCGCCGCCTGAAGAATGGTGGCGCCTTTCGGCATTTCTATCGCTCTTCCGTCTATCGTCAGTTTAGGCATGGTAAGATCGTCAATCGTAAATCGTCAATCGTGAATCGAATGGCGCTAACTTAAGGCCTTTAAAGTTGTCATTCCAGTTTACCCGCCGGCTGTTTGGAGGGTATTCTTTTGGCGGCCTGCTCCACCATTCTTCATGGAGGAGGAATCCATAAATCTTTTTTTCCTAATGGATCCCCGCCTACATATCGCGGGGATGACAGATTTTTCTGTTTCCGTATCTAGCTTTGCGTCCTTTTCGGCTTATTCGGCGGACCTTAAGTTAACGCCAATCCATCGTGAATCGCTGAACGCGGACCGAAAACAGTTTTACAGCATAACCGCTGATTACAGTGGCTTTCCTGATCCTTGTTTCGCGCAAGTATTTCCTTTCGCGTGCGCCTCGAATTCCGGGCGGAACTTCGTTATAAAGCTCATGACCGGCATGGCCAGAGCGTCGCCCAGTGGGCAAAGGGTCCTTGAAAGTATACTTTCCGCAAGCGAATATATAAGATCGATATCGCTTTCTTTTCCTTCGCCGTTCTCGAGCTTTTTTAAAAGCCGCTCTATCCAGCCTCCGCCTTCGCGGCAGGGCGTACACTGGCCGCAGGATTCGTGATGGTAGAATTTAGCCAGCACCAGCAGCGTTTCAACCATGCAGGCCTTATCGTCCACTATTATCACGCCGCCGGAGCCCAGCATGGAGCCGGCCTGCTGTACGGATTCGTAGTCCAGGTTCATTTTCAGCGCTTCGGCGGCGGTAAGTACGGGCACGGAAGAGCCGCCGGGTATCACGGCTTTCAGCTTGGAGCCGTCCAGCATGCCGCCGCAGTATCCTTCAAGGAATTTCGCGAACGGCATCCCTAGCTCTATCTCATATACGCCGGGCTTTTTGACCGGGCCGCTAACGGAAAAGAGCTTGGTCCCGGCGCTTTTCCCCGTACCCAGTTTGGAATACCAGGCGCCGCCTTTCTCTATAATGGCGGGTACGGAGGCCAGGGTCTCGACGTTGTTTATCACGGTAGGGCAGCCGAACAGCCCGACTATAGCCGGGAACGGAGGCTTCAGGCGCGGCAAGCCGCGCTTGCCTTCTATGGACTCCAGCAGCGCCGTTTCCTCGCCGCAGATATAGGCGCCGGCGCCTCTGTGCACGATGATCTCCAGGCCGAACCCCGAGTTTAAAATATTCCCGCCCAGAAATCCGCCTTTGACCGCTTCTTTTACACAGGTCTCCAGAATGGACGCCTCTTTTGCGAATTCACCCCGGATATAGACGTAGCACTGCCTGGCGCCGATAGCATATGAGGCTATGATGAGGCCTTCTATAAGGAGGTGCGGGTTCTTTACGATCAGCTCCCTGTCCTTAAAGGTGCCCGGCTCGCTCTCGTCCGCGTTGCAGACCAGATACTTAGGCTTCGGGTCGGTTTTAGGGATGAAAGACCATTTCATACCGGTGGGAAAGCCCGCCCCGCCGCGGCCGCGCAGATTGGACAGCTTGACCTCGGCGGTAACGTCTTCCGGTTTCATGGCGAACGCTTTTTTAAGCGTCCGGTATCCGCCGGCCTTGAGATAGTCCGCGATGCCTGGCGCATGGGTCTTTAAAAGTATCTTTTCCATTTAAATATAGCCGCTGTACGTTGTCACTGGGCGGCTTTCAATTTTTCCAGCAGCAAATCTATTTTCTCTGTGCTCATATTCTCGTGATAGGTCTCGTTCACCGCTATCATGGGCGCGGTGCCGCAGGAGCCCAAACATTCCACCGTCGACAGGGTGAAGAGCCCGTCCCCGGTGGTCTCGCCCTCGGCTATCTTCAGTTTCTCTTTAAGATGCCTTAAAATTTCGCGCGCTCCCATAAAGTCGCAGGAGATGTTGCGGCAGACCTGCAGATGGTACTTTCCTACCGGGGCGCGGTTGAACATGGTGTAGAACGTGACCACGCCTTTTATGCGCGCGTACGGCAGACCGAGGCGGGCGCTCAGAGCGTCGATCGCATCGTCCGGGATCCAGCCGGCCTCCTTCTGCACTTCATGGAGCGCTGGGATGAGCACGGCCTCTTTTTCGGGATAGATCTTAAGCAACTCGTCTATCTTCGCGTTTATTTTTTCCGATATCTTATACGCCATAAATTATTAAGAATTGTAATAAGCCGCGAAGTTTTCCGATTCACCACAAAGAACACAAAGTTTTGCACGGAAAGTTCACAAAGTTTATACTAAAAACAGCTTTGTGTCCTTAGCTGTTCCGAACTTCGTGTTCTTCGTGTTTATTCCGGGCTTTTTAACAAAAAACACAAAATTAAAATATTCAAAGCGGTTATCTTTCCAGCTCGCCTCCGATCATGTTTATCTGTCCGAACGTGGAAATTATATCGGCGATATAGCCGCCGTTTATAAGTTTCGAAAGGCCGGCCGTCAGCGTGAAGCATGGCGGACGAACGCGCACGCGGTAGGGTTTGCCCGAGCCGTCGCTGACTACATAGTAGCCCAGCTCGCCGTTGCCGCCCTCGACGGCCTGGTATACCTCTCCGGCCGGAGGTTTGACGCCTTCAAAGGTCAGTTTGAAATGGGCCATCAGAGCCTCGATGTTGCCGTAAACTTCTTCTTTGGCCGGCAGGATCACGTTAAATTCGGAGTGCCGGATAGGGCCTTCCGGGAGCTGCTCCAGCGCCTGCTCGACGATGCTCATGCTCTGGTTCATTTCTTCCATGCGTACGAGATAACGGTCGTAGTTGTCGCCGTTGTCCCCCACCGGAATATCAAAATCAAAACGGTCGTATACCAGATAAGGAGCCGCTTTTCGCACATCGTAAGGGACGCCGCAGGCGCGCAGTACCGGCCCGGTGAACGACATCGACATCGCGTCCTGTTTGGAGATGGCTCCGGTCCCGCGCATACGATCGAAGAAGATGCGGTTGCGGGTGAGGAGCTTATCGGCGTCGCTGATGTTCTTGCGGACTTTCTTGAATACTTCCGCGGTTTTGGACCTGAAATCCGGCGGGAGGTCGCCGGTCACGCCTCCGACGCGCGAATAAGCGGGGGTCACGCGCCCGCCCGCAACCGAATCGGTCAGCTGGTACAGGAATTCCCTGGCATTTATAAGATAAAAATAGACGGTGAAGGCGCCCTGCTCCATGGCGTTCGCGCCGATGCAGGTGAGATGGTCCTGGAGGCGGCTCAGCTCGGACATTATGACGCGCAGATATTTGCAGCGCTCGGGAGTCTCTATATCCATGAGCTTTTCTATCGCCAGCGCGAAGCCGACGTTGTTTATGAAAGGCGAGACGTAATTCAGGCGGTCCGTGTACGGGATGACCTGGTTATAGGTTATATTCTCGCAGGTTTTTTCAAAGCCGCGGTGCAGATAACCTATCTCGACGTCGGAATCAACGACGCGCTCCCCCTCCACGGTAAGGAGTATCCGCACGATGCCGTGCATCGCCGGATGGGACGGCCCCATATTAAGGACCATGCGCCCGCCGCCCAGGTCTTCCAGTTCCCAGGTCTTCGGTATATTGGAGTTAGAATTCGTTTCCATTAAAATTTACGGACCGCATCTGATTCGGAATGTCATTCCCGCAATCTTTTAGCGGGAATCCATTCATTCTATTTTTTAATATATGGATTCCGGCCTACAGCCTGCCGGAATGACAATCACATCAGCGTTCACCAGCCACTCGCCACTAATCACTAGCCACTTTCTTTAATCCCTGTGCGGTATCCGCGGCTGTCTTTTTTTTAGAGGATAATCTTTGCGTAATGGGTGGCCTTCGAAAGTGTCGTACATCAGTATCCTTCTAAGATCGGGATGGCCTTCGAATTTTATGCCGAACATATCGTACGCTTCCCGCTCGAACCAGTCGGCGGCGCCCCAGAACGGCGTAAGCGAGGCTACTACGGGCGTCTTCCCGCTCACCGGAACTTTCAGGCGCAGGCGCAGGTTGGTCTTAAAGGAATAGAAGTGGTAGACCATCTCGAAGCGGTCTTCGCGCCCGGGGTAGTCCACGGCGGTGAGGTCCATCAGGAACTCAAAACCGAGCTGGTCGCGCAGATATTTCGCGACTTCCGGCAGGGCTGCGCGCGCGACGGTCACGGTGTCGTCGCCCCTGAAGGAATGGGAGCCGGTGACCTGCGCCGGGAATTTTTCCTGTATCGTTCTGATCAGATCCTGGTTCATTTGTATTTTTTATCCAGAACGGATTCGGAGGAGACTTTCTCCTGCAACTTCATCAGCGCGTTCAGCACCGCTTCGGGGCGCGGCGGGCAGCCGGGAATATATATATCGACCGGAATTATCTTGTCTATCCCCTGCACCGTGGCATAATTGTCGTAAAAACCGCCGGAAGTGGCGCAGACTCCGAAGGAGACCACCCACTTGGGCTCGCACATCTGGTCGTAGACCCGTTTCAGGACCGGGGCGAGTTTCTCGTTGACGGTTCCCACTACGAACAGGACATCCGCCTGCCTCGGCGAGAATCTGGGAAATTCGGCCCCGAAGCGCGCGATGTCGTAGGAGGACGCCCACACCGACATGAACTCCATGCCGCAGCAGGCCGTCACGAAAGGATACTGAAAAAAAGAATACTTGCGGGCCCAATTAACGGCGTCGTCTACGCGCGACGTTAGAAAAGACTGGCCGAAAATTGTTTCTAATCCCATTGGAGAGCGCCTCTCTTTATAGCGTATATAAGGGCGGCGAACAGCACGAAGATGAACCCCGACATGACTATAAGCCCCTGAAGGCCGAGGGTCCTGAAGCTGACGGCCCAGGGGTATAGAAAAATTATTTCAATATCGAACATAACGAACAGGATGGCGACCAGATAAAAATTAACGGAGACGGCGCTTCTGGAGATCTGGGCCGGCGGCATTCCGCATTCAAAAGGCTCGGCTTTTATCCGGGTCCGTTTTTTCGGGCCGAACAGGATGGCGGCCAAAAGCATTCCAACGGCCGTTGCGAGGCCGAAGCCCATCGTCAGGATTATGGCGAGGTATTGTCTCATCTCCCTACATTCTACCAAAAAATTCCGGTCCGCAAAATTAGTAATATTAATGAAAAAATAAGCGGCGGTAATATGCGCGCCGCTTGACGTCCGCTGAAAAGAACCTGAAGCGGGAAGACGCGTGTTTTTTTGTTGCTCTCAACGCAGTTAGTTGCTAAATTATATGAATGCCGGAGAAATTGAAAGCTATCTTTAAGTTCCGGAAAGGGCAAAATACGGTGGAATATTTGCTGATGCTGGCCGTTGTGACGGGCGTGGTGCTTATAGCCGGCGTCGCGCTTAAAAATTATATCCCTAAACTGTTCGCTCAGATACAGGGTCTTATCGGAAACGCGGCCCAGACTCTCGGCTCTCCCACGGGCGGAGGCCAGTAGGACCCGAGGCCCAGTCACTCTCCCTTTAAATCACTTACCTTGATTGCTGAGTCAGGCGGCAGGACGGGCTATTTGTAGGCGCTAAACAATCCTTCTATACGTTCCAGGCCACGCGGTTCCAGCAGCATTTCGGTGAATTGCGCGTAACAGTTCAGATTGGTGATGGCGTTAAGGGTCGCGTCCTCGAACCCGGCGCTCATCAGGCGGTGATTCAGGGCCCGGTTGACCGTTTCCACGTCCTTGTATATTTCACCGAGTTTTTTGAATTCCAGGTCCGGAGTTCCGCCTTTTTTATGGATAAAACACTGGGCCAGGGCGTACATGGAAAAGGCCCGGTAGGCGGTTTCGGTGATGGTGGCGAAAGGTAGATGTGTTACGACCATCGGACGAAGTTTGTCCAGCACCGGACAGCCGCTGGCGGCCATATAAATGCCGAAGAGCGATCTTAAGGCGCTTTGAAGCGGAATTTTTCTCTGGTAATTCCTTGGCGTAGTCCGGATGACAACGCTCACTTCTTCGTAGGAAATATTGCGCGCGAAGGCGTCGGTCGCCTCCAGCAGGTTCGCCGCCACAGGGCAGAGGGGATGTTTTTGCGGGTCGAGCGAGCAGTTCTCGCACCGGGAACATGAAAGCTTTGTCCAGTCCGGATAGCTTTCGCGGGGGACGGTCACGATTGAGAGCGATTTGGGATCCAGTTCGATGTGGAAGCTCTGAACCCGTCCGTCGGAGAAAGAGATCTCGTAATCGAAAGTGCAGTTCCCTTCGAATATGGATAAGCTATCTTCGTTGAAAGTCGGCAGCATAAATATCTATAAACCCGGAAAAAAAGCCACCGTTGATGCCTGATGCCCCGCGCGTTTTGCTCCGGGGCCGAAGGTTAAAGGTCTATGCGCAGGCCGTCTTTCGCCGCCATGCATTCCACGGCCCCCCCCCTTTTTTGCGCAAGCGCGCGGCAGCTTTCGAGGTAAGTGTCCATCATTTCATCGGTATGCTCCGGATCGTGATGGAAAATGGCGAGGCGTTTCGCGCCGGCGTCAATGGCACAGCGCACCGTGTCGTCGAACGTGCTGTGCCCCCAGCCTTTATGGCTTGGGTATTCCTTTTCGGTGTACTGCGCTTCGGCTATCAGGAGATCGCTTCCTTTCGCGAAAGCGACCATGTCGGCGTCCTGCCTGCGAGAAAGTTCGTCATCTCCGTTGAGACGCACATAACTCTCGCGGTCGCTAAGATAGGTGATGACGCGGCCCTGAGCTTCTATGCGAAATGCTATGCACACTCCGGGATGGTTAAGATGATGGAATGAAACTTTCGCCGTGCCCAGGTCCACGGGTCCGGACATCTCCACAAAATGCAGTTTGCCGGCCAGGTTCAATAAAGGGATCGGGAAATAGTCGGATGCCATGGTGCCGCTGAATACCGTTTGAAGGCTCCCGTGCGCGGCGCGCACGCCGTAAATATGAAAGGTGTTGCTGGGATTATATACCGGGGTGAAGAACGGAAAGCCCTGGATATGGTCCCAATGAGTATGTCCGACGAAAATATGTCCGGCGATAGGGCGGTCCCTGAATTCCTGCGCCAGAGAATTCCCCAATTCGCGTAATCCGGTGCCGCAGTCCAGAATTATGATCAGCGCGCCGATGCGAACCTCGATGCACGCTGTGTTCCCGCCGTAACGCACCGTTTTTGCGCCGCCCGTAGGGCATGAACCGCGCGTGCCCCAGAAGCGCACATACACCGGAGGACGTTCCGCTGAGGCGGAAACGCGCTGCTGTGCGGGGGCCGAGGTGGTTTTTGCGGCCGGCGCCGCCGCCGGCGCCGCGGCAGCAGAGGGGCTTTGAATGCCTGACAGCAGCGTGCGCACCTTCATTACCAATTCGGAGACATTGTAAGGTTTTACTAAATACGCGTCGGCGCCCGCGGCTTCGGCCTGGGCTTTATCCGTGGCGAAAGACTTGGCCGATACTACCAGAATGCGTACGCCTTTGATGCCTTCGGGCCCCTTCAGGCGCGCGCAAAGCTCATAGCCGTGCATGCGGGGCATCATCAGATCGGTAATGACCAGTTCCGGGCGGAACAGCCGGGCCTTCTCCCATGCGTCCTGTCCGTCTCCCGCGTGCATGATCTCGTAGTCCCTTGAAAGTATGGTGCCCGCGAGCTGGCGCAGCACCATATCGTCGTCGACCAGAAGAATGCGATGTTTAGGCTCGGTCATATCAGCATAAAGGGTAAATGACAAAGACTGCTATGTGTTAAGTTCTAGATTATTATACAATAAAGACGCAGTTAATAATGACCTCCTGACGTTATGATCTCGGAGCCGTAACGTTTCGATTACAGCTCGTTACCGGATAAATCCGGATCTTTTACAAAGCGGATTGCCAATTCTCATCAGGACCTTATCGCGGAAAAGGGCGCGGATATCACGAAGGTAAAATGAATAAAAAAGGCGTCACTCTGTTAGAGCTTATGATAGTGATCGCCGTCATCGCTCTTCTGGTCATTATCGCTGTCCCGAGGTTTTCCGATCTGGTCAATAAATCCAGGGAAGGCGCGACAAAGAACGCGCTTTCCACCGTCAGGGCGGCTATACAGGTTTATTACGGAGACAACGACGGCTGGTTCCCGGCGAGCGCTAACGCGCTGGACTCGCTTTTGCTCAACGGCAAATACCTGAACGAGATGCCAATAGCGAAGGTGCCGGGCACAGGGCATGCCGATGCTTCAGTCGTCAGATATTTCAGTACTGAGATCAACGGCGTTCCGGTAGGCGGCGCCGGCGGAGGGTTATTCGGTGTATTCGGCGCTATCGACCAGGGCGGCTGGGCCTACATGTGCGATAATACCCAGCCCGCATATTGGGGCCTGTTCATGGTCAACTGTACGCATAAGGATATAAAAGGCGAAACGTCCTGGACCGGTTTTTGACCGACAAGTTACCCTCCCGGTCCGCGCTGGCGCGCGATCCTTCTTTCCGGCCCTGTCAGCTTCAGCACACCGTCCTTGAATAATACTCCGTCCCTGAATTGAGGCAGGAATTTAAGAAGCTGCGCCTTCCAGGTGGGCCAGTCATGCGGCCAGGTTTCGTCCCAGGACTCGTGCCAGCAGGTAATAGACTTGGCTTTCAGCTCGCGGGCGAATTCTCCGGCCTGGTCGTTGAACAATTCCCACGCTCCCCCTCCGTGTGAGACCACGATGTAGCCGTCCCGCAGTTCCGAAAGCGTTCTTTCGTCGTTCAGCCCGGGCAGATAGCTGAGCGGTTCGTTGAAATACACGCTTTCGTCGGAATAGCCGCCCAGTTCGGTGCGCATGCTGTAGATGCCGCTAAGGCACACCGCGGAGTCAAAAGAGCCGGGGAATTTAAGGAAAAAATTAGCGGCGTGAAAAGCCCCGAAACTGGCGCCGGCGGCCATGAACTTTTCGGAAATACCGTAAGTCTTTGAAATGTAACGGAAAGTGTCGGCCGTTATGCAGGTTTCATAGCGCGCGTGCCTTGAGCCCATCCCGCCGTCTTTTACCGGATTATTCCAGCTTTCCCAGTCCCGTCCGTCCACCGCGAAAACACGTATATCCCCGCGCTCTATGAAGTCCCTGGTGGTCTCGATCATTCCCATGTTCTCGTAGTCGTAAAACCTTCCGCTGGACGTGGGGAATACCATGACCGGCTTTCCTGACGAACCGTAGGACTTGAACTCAAAATCCTGGTCAAGCGCCTCGCTGTAGAATTTGTGATAGTTTATTTCCATTGTATCTCCTGATTCCGTTTAATAAATAAATTAATGCCTTCGGCCGGTTTTTTGAGATTTAACCGTAAAAAAAGTACAAAACTAATTAAACACAAAGTTCACCAAGTTGATTAAACAAATAAGTTCACAAAGTTTATACTGAAAAACTTTGTGCGCTTGTTGTTCCATACTTCGTGTACTTTGTGTTTATTCCGAACGTTTGTTTCACTAAGTCACTGATCATGTTACTCGTGATTTTTTTGTTTTATATGGCCTGAGCGAGTCTATTCTTGGATATAAATTTGGCTTTGCGAACTTTTTATAGTGCCATTCTTTAATTAGCCGGGCCGCCCGACCATATACTATAATACCAAAAATACCAATTAGGCCCGTTGCTGGCCATAGTCCCGACGGCACCATTAAGGCAGGAAAATGAACTTTGTATTCCTCTCCCCCGCTTTCCCTCCGAATTATTATCGTTTCTGCGCGGCCCTGAAGAACGAGGGCGTCAACGTCCTCGGCATCGGGGACTCGCACTTCGGCGAACTCCGCCCGGAGCTTCGCGACTCTCTCGCCTGGTACTACAAAGTCGGCGACATGCGCGACGCCGGCCAGCTTCGGGATGCCCTGCGCTTTTTTACCGGCCGCTTCGGAAAAATAGACCGGATAGACTCTCTTAACGAGTACTGGCTGGAGACCGAGGCCGGGCTTCGCAGCGAATTCGGGATCTCCGGCGTTCAGGCCGACGCGGTATCCCAGATCAGGCGCAAATCCCTGATGAAGAAAGTTTTTGCCAGGATGGCCATTCCTCATGCGCGCGGCGGAATAGTCGCGGACCACGCAGAAGCCCACGCGCTGGCCGCCGAACTTAAATTCCCGGTGATAGTTAAGCCGGACGACGGAATGGGGGCGGAATTCACCTACAGGCTCAACTCGCCCGCCGATGTGGACCGGTTCTTCGCCGGCAAACCTGACAGGAACTTTATCATGGAGGAGTTCATAGACGGCGGCATCGTCACGTTCGACGGGCTGACCGGCCGGGACGGAGAAATTATCTTTTGCACTTCCCACGTATACGGCCAGCGCGTGATGGAAGCCGTTCTCGCCGATATGCACATTTCCTATTATTCTCTGCGCGAGATCCCGCGCGATCTGGAGGACGCGGGCAGAAAGCTCGTCCGCGGCTTCGCGGTTAAAGAACGCTTCTTCCACTTTGAATTCTTCCGTCGGCCGGACGGGACGCTATGTGCGCTGGAAGTGAATATCAGGCCTCCTGGTGGTATGACCATGGATATGTTCAACTTCGCCTGCGATATAGACATGTACTCCGTATGGGCCAAACTGATGGCGCGCGGCGAAACGCTTCTGACGTACGATAGGAAATATCATTGCGGTTACGCCGGCCGGAAGAACAGGCTCAACTACGCTCATTCGCATGATGAGATCTCCGCCCGTTTGGGAAGCATGCTTATGCATCAGGAGGAACTGCCGCCCGTACTGGCCCGAGCGATGGGAGACTGTGGCTACCTTATCCGCGCGCGCGAAGCCGCCGAGATCGAAACCGCCGTTGATTTTATACAGGCTTTGTCCTGAAGCGATAAACTATTGAGCCCTGCGTAAATAATGTCCGCGCTGGCCGGGCCGATTTTGGAGCGAAGCAAGGAACAAAGAGCGCGGCATAGCTGGGCTATGTAAGCGATTTGTGACGCAGTTGCAGCCCAAAAGCGCCCGGCCCTTTCCCGAAGGGAAAGGGAGGCTTGCCTTTGAGCGACTGCTTCGTTGCTCCTCGCTCACAGACCACCGGTATGCTCGTTCGTCGCGTCCTGTTATCATTGAATTGTGTCGCTTCGCTCCACCCGCATTCATCTCAAATCCAAGCCTCCAACACGGGCATTATTTACGCAGGGCTCAATAAAGCAATAAATCGTTTACATCGCCGCATGAAATTAGGTATCATATAGTTGTTAAAGATTAAACGCTGAAGTTAAAACTTTAAGCGACAAGGAACATAAACAAATGACGAAAGGAAAAGTGAAGTGGTTTAACGACAAGAAAGGTTACGGTTTCATCACCCCCGACGAAGGCGGTACGGAACTTTTTGTACATCATCAGGATATCCAGGGCGATGGCTTTAAAACGCTCGCCGAGGGACAGGCCGTTGAGTTCGAAGTAGCTCAGGGCGAAAAAGGCCCCAAGGCCACCAAAGTCGTTAAACTGTAAAGCACCGCTTTACAAAGAAAAAGAAAAAGCCCGCTTAACCGCGGGCTTTTTTTGTTCCCCTTTCATGGCCGCTTCTTTACAATTTTGAGTTTTTAAGAAGGGCCGAAAGACATCTGGATCTGAATTGCCTGCCGGCCAATATTTGTTTTGCCGGCGGAAGTTTTAGGATAACTCCCAGCACGGCGGCCATGGCCCTGTGGCTGAACAGCACCTGATTATCGAACAGCAGTTCCTGAAGTTTCCCCCGCTCTATCGCCATCAGCACGATCCTGTGGACCGAATTTACCGGAGTGATCACTCTCTCTTCCCGTGATTTTAATTTGAGAGCTCCGGAATTACACACCTTCAGGCATACTCCGCAGCCAAGACATCGTTCAGTGTCCGGGTCCGCCTTCTTTCTCCCCTGCCTTAGAGGACCGCCGGCGGCGACTAACTTCATGGCGTCTATGGGGCAACTAGATATGCACTTCCCGCAGCCCGAGCATTTTTCTTCGGCGATAACGGGTATAAAATTGGTCGTGTGAACGGGGTTTAGGAAACCGAACTTCCTGGCGGCGATCAGCGCCTCGCAGCAGCAGCCGCAGCAATTACAGATAAAACTTACGCCTTTCCGGGCATTCTCACCGAACTGGACCAGGTTATTGTCCCGTGCCTGATCCAGCAGCGCCAGGCCCTCCGCAGCGTCTATCTTCCTGGCGATCCCGTGGCGGATCAGCGACGAGGCCGGAGAATTAAAGGTCAGGCAGATATCCAGCGGCGCTCCGCAATTTTTCCCGACATGCTTCATCTTGTGCCGGCAATAGCAGACGCCTACGCCTATATGGGAGGCCGTTTTAACGACTTCCGAAGCCCTTTCATAGTCCAAGACATGAAGAGCGTTCTCGTTCGTCAGAACGCTTTCGTTCACGAAGACCCGTCCCAGTTGCGTTTCACCGTTAAGGAAGAGGGCCTTTATGAAATCCTCTTCGACGTTCAGGTACTGATAAAGCAGTTCCGACAGTGTTTTCTGATCGATATCGCTCCTGTAGCGCATCAGGGAGAATTCAAAAAATCCCGCCATCGGCGGGACCAGGGTGTAGGTGATATTCCCGTCGTTCTCGTAATCGAGAAGTATTCCCCGGTCGGCGAGATCGTTCAAAATGTTTCTGGCATCTTTAAGGTCCAGTTTCCAGAGCTCCGCCGCTTTCTTATCGGTAAAAGGTTTAATGGGAAGCAGAGAGGCGAGCTCCGCCTCTCTTTCGGAAAAAAGCATCTTAAGTATTTTAAAAAGCAGTTCCGAAGGAGGCGCCCCCAGCGGATACCTGTTCAATCTCCGTGTCAGATTGCTATAACTGTTCCCCTTAATAGTATTATGATGGCTCATCTAACACTCTTGTCCGATAACGTTTAGCTAAAATTACGTAGCTAGATTACCCAAATCCTCCGCTAATAAGCCCGCGCCACTGACGAGCGGATTTCACCCATTGGGTGAAAGTGAAAAATAGCGGCGGGCTGCAAGTTCGGGGTCCTGTCAGCCATGGGGCACATCGGGCCTGCGGCCGGCCCGGCGACTTGCCCCTCACTTTGGAAGATCGTGGCGCTTCGAAGCGTTGCGTCCAAAGTGTGGGGCGAGCGCCGGTTCCTCCTCGGCCCGATCCGACCCATGGCTGCCACCCTCCGCTGATATACCGCCGCCATCCTTCAATTTATCGAATAAAGATAGATTTATTGGCAATGACAAGTTATCGCATGTGTCACAAAATTACTAATCCGTCAGAAAGATTGCAAAACGAGTCTCTACAAGTATAATACTAAAAACCGCGATGATTTATGAGATCTTTAAAGCTGGCAAAATCTTCTGCGATGTGTAATTATTGGGCGGGTTATTCGGATGTATCTTGAGAGGGCGGGGTCAAGATGTTATATGTTAAAAAGAGATGTGAATAATAAAGCCGAGCGACCATCAAGTGCGTAAGTTTTTTTGAGGGGTGACGATGGGCAGCCTTTTCGACCCGGCAGGCCGCCGACGGAACGCGAAAAGGCTACCCGTCGGCAGGACCCCGATTTTGCTATCCTGCGGCTCTAAACCCAAAGCCGATAAGCCTTTTTGTGTGGTTTAAAAAGAAAAAGCCTGCCGGGTTACGGCAGGCTGTCAGAATGTGGTCGGGGATCAGATCTCGTTTCTGTGGACCTCGTGGTGCTCCAGGTAATCTATCGCGTTCTTCGCCGCGGCCTGCTGCGCCTCTTTCTTGTTCTTCCCCGCCCCCATCCCCAGAACCTTCCTGCCGATCTTCACCCGCATCGTGAACACCTTGTCGTGCTCGGGCCCTTCGGCGCTGATGATCTCGTATTCCGGAGGTTTCTTGTGGCGCTTCTGTATCATCTCCTGAAGGACGCTCTTGTAATCCTGCTCCTCCATGCCTCCCATGTCCTGGCCGTGAAGCCAGCGCTTCACGAAGATTGTCGCCGGCTCGAGCCCCCCGTCCAGATAGATGGCGCCGAGCAGCGCCTCAAAGCAGTTGGACAGGATGCTGCTGCGCTTTTTGCCTCCGGTCTGGTCTTCCCCGACGCCCAAATAAACGTGCTCTCCCAGATTCAAGTCCTTGGCCCAGCACGCGAGGTTCGTGCGGGAGACCAGAACGGATTTGACCTTGGAGAGGTAACCTTCATCCTGTCCGGGATGTTCTTCGAAAAGATAGCAGGACACTATCAAGCCGAGAACGCTGTCGCCCAAGAATTCCAGCCTTTCATTATGAGAGGCCTGGCCCCGCTCGGTCGAGAATGACTTGTGAGTAAGGGCTTCTTTGAGCAGTTCTCTGTTCTTGAAACAGTATCCCAGCACCGCTTCTATGGATTCCATGAATAAGACGTGACTACCAGACTGTTAGGCTGTAGGCTGTTAGACTGTTAAGGTAAGAAGCAGATACGAACTGTCTCTGGATTCGAAACGACGAGCATCACCTAACGGTCTACAGCCTTCAGCCTAACAATCCGGCTGCGTTCAATCTTTCTTTGACAGCTTGTCTTTGATGTAGGAGACGGCTTCGCCGACGGTCTTTATCTTTTCGGCGTCTTCGTCGGGGATCTCGACGTCGAATTCCTCTTCGAGGGCCATTACGAGTTCCACGGTGTCCAGGGAATCTGCTCCCAGGTCTTGCACGAACTGAGACTGCGGGGTGACCTCGGCGATGTCTACCGCCAGTTGCGTCACGATTATCTTTTTAACTCTTTCTTCCAGGTTTTCAGCTACGGCCATTAGGGGTTCCTCCCGATTATGTTTGTCAAAACCACTACATGTAGATGCCGCCGTTCACGGCGAGGACCTGCCCCGTTATGTACGAGGAGTCCTCACCGGCCAGGAACAACACGGCTTTGGCGACATCGGCGCCCGAGCCCAAGCGCTCGAGCGGGATCATTTCAAGGAGGTTGGCTTTGGCTTCTTCCTTGAGACCATCGGTCATTGCGGTCCGGATATAGCCGGGGGCCACGGCGTTGACCAGCACCTGACGGGAAGCGAATTCCCGCGCCAGGGATTTAGTCAGGCCTATGAGGCCGGCTTTAGAGGCCGAATAATTGGACTGCCCGGCGTTACCGGACTGCCCCACCACGGAGGCGATGTTGACGATGCGGCCGCTCCGGGCGCGCAGCATGCTTCTGGCGGCCGCTTTAGCCATCAGAAACGAGCCTTTAAGGTTCACGTCCATCACCGCCTGAAAATCTTCTTCTTTCATCCGGAGCACCAGGTTGTCCCTGGTGATGCCGGCGTTGTTGACCAGAACGTCGAGTTTCTCAAAAGCCTTTATGGTTTCCTCGATAAGGCGTTCGCAGTCCGGATATTTTGTCACGTCGGCGGCCAGGGCCAGCGTTCTGGCGCCGGTCTCTTTGGCCAGGGTTTCCGCGGCCGCTTTCACGCCGTCGGCGTTCACATCGGCCAGCACCACGTTCGCGCCCTCGGCCGCGAAGGCTCCGGCTATATCATAGCCTATGCCGCGCTGGGCTCCGGTGACGATCACGGTCCTGCCTTCGAATCTTTTAGTCATTGGTTTCGTGCGCGGATTTCGCGCCGTCTATCTGGTCTTTGACCTGCTCCAGATGCTTCTTTATCTTGTCCACCATGCCTGAACCCGCCAGGTCGCCGGCGACTTTTACCGCGTTGAAGATAGCCTTGGGACTTGTCTTGCCGTGACAGATGAGCACGACGCCGTTGACGCCCAGGAGCGGGGCGCCGCCGTATTCGTCGGGATTCATCTGCGTGCGCAGGTCGGTGAAGATCTTTTTCATCAGCAGAGCGCCTATCTTATAGGTGAACTTGCGCTGGATCTGGTCTTTGATCATCTTAAAGATGGTCTTGGCAAGGCCTTCGGAAAGCTTAAGCACCACATTGCCCGTGAAACCGTCGGTGACCACAACATCGGTCTTGCCGGCAGGCAGGTCGCCGCCTTCAACGGGCCCGGTGAAATTTATTCCCACGGTTTTCATCAGCGGTATCGTTTCAAGGACCAGCGAGTTGCCTTTGGTCTCTTCTTCGCCTATCGACAAAAGTCCTACCGAAGGGTTCTCGATGCCGTAGCGCAGGCGCATGAAGATGGAGCCCATGATGGCGAACTGGACCAGGTGCCAGGGTTTCGAGTCCATGTTGGCGCCGGCGTCCAGCAGAAGGGCCTGTCCTTTCAGCGTGGGAAAGGGGCTCGCGATAGCGGGGCGTATGATCCCCTGAATGCGCTTTAGCTTTAAGAGGGAGGCGACCATCACCGCTCCGGAGTTTCCCGCCGAGATGAAAGCATCCGCTTTGCCGGTCTTTACCAGTTCCGCGCCCACCATCAGGCTGGAGTCCGGTTTTGCGCGGCATTCCTCAACCGGTTCTTTCCCCATCTCCACTTCCTGGCTGGCGTGGACGATGCTCAGTTTGCCGGTGAGTTCCGCTCCCAGGCGGCGCAATTCCTCCCGTATTTCGGGTTCCCTTCCCACGAGTATGACCTCGTGAGGCAGTTTGGCGGCGGCCAGTAGAGCCCCTTCAATGTTTGGCTTCGATCCGAAATCGCCGCCGTGTGCGTCAAGCGCTATTTTCATGTTTAGGTCGGACGCGAGACGGTATTATTGGGGATTCTGTTCGTCCGTCTTTTTTTCTTTCCTGACGACTTCTATTTTGCCGTTGTAGGCGCCGCAGGCCGCGCACACGCGGTGAGGCAGGCGCATAGCGCCGCAAGCTGGGCAGGAAGAAAGGGATTTGGTTTCCAGTTTCCAATTAGCCGCTCTGCGGGAATCTCTACGCGCGGGACTATGTTTTCTTTTGGGATTAGGCATTTTAATTGCTCCTGTTTAATGTATTGCTCGATTATCGTGATGCCGCGCCGGTCGGCATTAAAGCGCCGAAGCGGGACTTTATTTGAGCCCCTTCTTCCTGCTTAAATTCTTCAGCGCGTTGAACGGGTTTTCCTTCCTGTCCGCCGCGGCTTCCGGCGCCAGTTCGGCGGCGCAGCGGCAGGTCATAATGTTGCGATTCCCTCCGCAGGTCTGGCAGAGCCCTTTACAGTCCGCCGCGCACAGCGGTTTTAACGGCATCATGACCGCGACCGACTCCACAAGCGGTCCGCGCACATCTATAGATTCTACCGCATCTTCGTACACTTCGTCAAAGGTCTCGGTATAACAGGCCGTGAACAGTTCTCCGCAGCGGGCGCACTGCAGGACGAGGTCGGCCTTGACCAGGCCTTCCAGCAGGATCGAATCGGTGCCGACGGAAAAAACCAGGTCCATTGAAACCTTTTTTACCCCGGACGGCGCGTCAAGGGCGGTCGCGAAGAGCTCCGGATCGAGCGGTTTTTTAACCGTGAGTCCGCCCTTTTCGCGAATGTCCGCCGCGCTGAAAATAAGCCCGTAGTCTTTCTCCATAAGAACAATAAGATATCAATTATTCGTCATTAAATCAATCGTCAGCATGCGCGAAGCGGTGGAGGAGAGGACTTGAAGCTCAAGGACGAACGTGTGCCGGTAAGGGAGGACTACGGAAATAAAATTGGGAAAGACAATAAGGATTGTATCACGCGAAGGCGCGAAGAAGAGGCGGAAAGCCGGAAGCGGATCAAGCACAAAGTGTGTGAAGTATAAACTTTGGGGCCTTAGCAGCAGATGGCTTAGTGCGCTTGTTGTTAGATTCGTTTGGTTTTGCTTTGTGCCTTCGTGGCTTTGTGTGATAAATAAGCAGATTAGCGGCTTAGTATCCTACCCTTTGTTGTTGAAACCGATAGTTTCTTTTATGGCGTAGGCGGGCTTGCGGGTGGAGCGGTAGTAGGTGCGCACTAGTATCTCCGCCATGAGCCCCATGAACGCGAACTGTATCCCGACAAGAGCGAAGAATATAGCCACCAGAAAAAGCGGCTGGTCCTTAACGAACACGTGCTCATAAAACTTTTTGTAGAGGGTGAACGCCGCCATCAGCGCCGATGAGCTCAAAAGGCCCAGGCTTAGCCCGCCGAAAAGATAGATCGGCTTCGACAAGAAATCGCCCATGAATTTTACCGTCAGAAGGTCCAGTGTCACCTTAAGGATGCGGCCCAGTCCGTATTTGGAAATTCCATACGGGCGGGCGCGATGGTTCACCGGCATTTCGGTTATGCCGGCCCCCATGTAGCCGAGCAGCGCCGGAAGGAAGCGGTGCATTTCTCCATAGAGTTCCACGGATTTAAGAAGCGAGGCCTTATATATCTTAAGCGTGCAACCGTAGTCATGGAGTCCGACGCCGGTTACTTTCGAGATAATAAAGTTGGCTGTCCTGGACGGCAGTATCCGGGTGAAGAACGCGTCTTTGCGGTTTCTGCGCCAGCCGCTCACGACATCATAGCCTTCAAAAGCCTTATGAGCGAGCGCGGCGATGTCGGCAGGGTCGTTCTGCAGGTCCGCGTCCAGGGTGACGATGTATTCGCCCGCTGCCATCCGTATACCCGCGCTCAGGGCGGCCGTCTGGCCGAAATTGCGCGCGAATCTGATAAGCCTGGCTTCGGGAAGGTCCTTCAGGAGCGAGGCAAGTTCGGCGGCGGAACCGTCCGTCGAACCGTCGTCTACCCAGACGCTTTCCCAGGAAAGGCCGGAGGTCTTAAAGGCCGCCGAGAGCTCCGCCGCCAGTTCTTTCAGGCTTTCTTTCTCGTTGTAGACCGGTATGACCACTGATATTTTCGGAGTCATTTGATCAACGCCTTATATTAAAATATTTCCCACACAAAACCGCAAAGCCGAAACGAAAACATGTTTCTCACACAAAGTCACGAAGCCACAAAGCCGAACTTAACAAATTAAACACAAAGTCACGAAGTTTATTCACGGAAAGTTCACAAAGATAATGCCAAAAAACTTGGTGTTCTTATCAGTTTTGAACTTCGTGTACTTAGTGTTTAAATCCGTTTCTTATTTTCCCCCTTCTTCTCCGTGCCTTCGTGGCTTCGTGTGATACCATTCTTATCCCCACCCTAATTTGATTTTTTTACAGTTCGCCTTTCCGTTACATGCTTTATATTTTTTGTGGTTTAGCTTCAGATTAAATTTTTCTTTTTCAATAGTTCGGTGTAGAGAGCTTCCTGCTGGCGGACCATGTAGTCGATGTCGAATTCCGAAAGGTCCGCGCCGGCCGCTTTCCCGGCCATCGCGGCGCGCAGCACCGGATTTTCTATCAGTTCTTTAACGCGAAGACAAAACGTGTCCAGGTCGCCCTGCGCTACTACAAAGCCGTTCGCGCCGTCGTATAGCAGGTCCGTAACCCCGTCCGTTTTGTAGCAGACGGACGGCAGTCCGGTTTTGATGGCTTCGACCAGGCTTCTGGGCAGACCCTCCCAGAGCGAAGTGAGAGTGAAAATGTCGGCGGCGGCTAGGATCTCCGCCGAATCTTCACGCCAGCCCGGGAAAAGCAGGCTGCGCTCAAGACCCAGGTGCTTGGCGCGGGCGCGGGCGGCCTCGAGACCGTCCCCTCCTCCGACAAGCATGAAGACCGCCTCTTTATGCGCGGCGGCCAGACGCCGCGCGGCGGCGATAAAATCTTCCGGATTTTTCTGGGGCTTAAGGTTGCCCAGGCTGACCACTAGTACAGCGTCCGCGGGCACGCCCAATTCGCGGCGTTTGGCCGCGCGGTCCGCGCGCGCCGGATAGTTCTTAAGAGGGATGCCGCTGTGTATGAGGCTGTATCTCTCCTCGTCGCCGAGGTCGTAGCCCCGCGCGTAATCCATGTTGGCGTTCGAGACGAAGATCAGTGAGTGGGAGAATAAGGCGCAGAATTTTTCAAGGAATATAAAGAAGTGTTTTTTTAACGCGCTCTGGCGCTCATGGAAGCCGAAACCGTGAAAGGTGTGGATTATGACCGGCACACCGGCCAGGAACGCGGCCAGACGGCCCAGTATTCCCGCCTTCGAAGAATGTGTGTGCACGATATCCGGGTTCTCTTTTCTGATAAGGCGGCGCAGTTCGAAGAGCGCCAGGAAATCGTCGACCGGACTTATGGAACGTGTCAGGCGCGGCGAGTAGATAAGCGAGCCGGGCGAGACTTTTTGGTCCAGTATGCCGCCTGGACCGGAAATCAGTTTCGCTTCGAAAAGATTCTTATCGAGATGGGAAACCGTGTAGATGGTGTTCCCCTGGGCGCCGCCGAATTCGAGTTTGGTTATTATATGCAGAACTTTTATCATAAATGTCAGGATTAAGGATTAAGTAGTAAGGATTAAGTGCTGAAATTAAATTTCTCCCGCTTCTTCTTTAGATTGCCGTAACCTTAAATCTTACGGCTGAATTCTTACAACTTAATCCTTACTACTTGCTTCCCGGCTTCATGGTCTTATAATAAGGAAAGTAATGTTTTAGTATATCGGTGTATTTAGCTCCCGGTCCCTTGGCCATGCTGTGGCCGCCGAGCCGGCAGTATCCATTCCCGTCACCGGTACCAATGCCCCGCAGCAGGAAGAACTTAGGGTACTTCCCTTCGTAGACCGCGCGCATGGTGAAGAGAGGCGAGCGCAACGCGCCGGCGGCGAGCGCGCGCGAGATGGCGTCGAAGCCTTCCAGGACGGTGTTTCCGCTCGTGCCTTCTATACGCAGAGTTTCGGCTTTGCCGTTGGGACGGCGTTTTAGCACTGTCATGGACCTGATGCGTCCGATCTTTGCGCGGCGGTTCACGCGGTTCTCTATCCATTTCGGCTCGAGCATGAGCGTCCAGTATACGTCCGAGGCCGCCGTTCTGTCCTCGGGCAGACAAAGCAGATCTTCGGGCGGGGCTTTAAGGGTCAGGTAATAAAGGTTGAACGGCGTAAGTTTTGGCAGCGCGCGGCCATTATCTCCGACTCCCGCCTCGGTGAAGCCGCCGCAGGCCAGATGAAAACCGCCTTCCGACGGTATGCCGTCCTTGGAAAGCACTTCGTCGCGGGTGGCTTCAGCGGCGCTCACCGCCGATTCGTTCTCGACTTGCAGGCCGGGGAAGACCAGACAATGCGGAGAGTCGCAAATATCGTAGTCGGGATCTTCGTGCGGTCTGGAATTCTTGAGATACAGGAGTTTTGAACGGACCAGCACGGCCAGGGTCTTCAGCTCTTCCGTCAGCGTGGAGCCTCCGGCGAGGCTTGTGGCGATCGACGCGACGTTCGCCTCGAGAGGGACCGTGTTGACCAGAATGAAGCCGTTCTCTTTTACGAGCACATTAAGTTCGCCGGCCACTTCACGGTCGCCGCGGTCCACGCCTCTTTGCGCTACGGGTTCGGGGTTTTTGATAAGTATGACGCCGCCGGCAAGGTTCGGCGTCAGGCGGAATGAATTGCGTGTGGTATGTATCACGGAGCCCATGCTGTCCGTGATCTCACAGATCCTGCCGACGGGGTTATACTTGACGCTCCACAGCAGGCCGGCCCTGCCGCCCCCCGCCGCGCCCAGGCGGGAATCAGTGATTGAAAATCCGGTGTTCGCTATGAAATCGAATTCGGTCAGCGGCGCCGGTCCTTTCGCGGAGTCCGAGAACAGCCCTACGCGGATCCGGTTCTTGTCGGGATAGTTCAAAAGTTTGGTGTGCGCCGGCTCGGACATGCGGTTCCAGTAGAGCAGATTGTCCTGTTTCCCTGAGACGCGTCCGGCCAAACCGGCTGTCTTTCCGGCTGCTAGTTTGTCTTCCGGGTCCAGTTCTGAAAGTGTGTAATAGGTCTGCCAGGCCGGGACATAATACCCGGCTCCCTCGTAAAGTCTTGCCAGGTCTATCTCCGCCTGAATATTGCGGGGGTCGTAGGTCAGGGCCTCTTTAAGGAAAGTAATGGAATGTTCTCGTTTTTTCAGGACTTCGTACTGCGCGCTGATAACTTCAGCGGCGGGAGACAGCAGGTAAGGATATTTTTGGTAGACCGTCTGCAGGCTGGAGGCGGCCTCCGAGGGGCCGCCCAGATGAGTTTCGGCCAGCGCCAGACCGAAGCGGGCCTGGTTTACGATGTCGAATTCCGCCGTCAGCAATAAAGTTTTTTGAAAGGCGGCGCGGGAGTCCGCGTAATTACCCATACCTAAAAGGTTCCAGCCTTTTTCAAAGGACAAGAATGGATCTTCAGGGGCGAGGAGTTCCGCTTTGGAAAGATATGAGACGGCTTCGCGGTTTTTGCCGAGCTCCGCTAATATAACGGATAGATCTTTTGTCGCGGAAAGGGTAGAGGCCGCGTCCGAGGAATGCGCTACGGCGTATCTTAAGGAATCGGCGGCGTCTTCGGGTCTGCCGTCCGCCCATGCGGCGGACGGCTCTTCCTCGGATTTCAGCGGACCTCCCGGCGCGAGCGGAACCGCCGCTGGCGCCTGCGCCGTCAGCGTCAGGAGCGCCGCGAGTGTGATCTTTATCATGTTAGGTTTAAATTTAGCAATTCTGAAAGGCGGCCGTAAAGCGGAAAACGTAAAAACGCGGTTATAATTCCGTTTTTAGCGTTCTTAGCCGGGGCGTTAATTTCCGGGATCTTTCACGCTGATCCTCCGTGCGACCGAGCAGGGGCCGGGTACTTGGCGCACGTAAACGCGACATCCCCTGATCGCGGCAAACCGCAATTCCCCTATAGGATCGCGAAGATCACTTTGAATTCTGAGAATTATTATGTAAAATAAATCTTCCGGGCCGTTAGCTCAATGGTGGAGCAGGCGCCTCTTAAGCGCAAGGCTACTGGTTCGAGTCCAGTACGGCCCAAAAGATTTTCAGCGGGAACGGGATCCCAGGAGCGGCGAGTAACAAGTGGCGGGTAATCAGGAAGGCTGAAATCTTATCCTTGTTACTCAAGACTTAGCTCACTGCTCTTTTTATTTTCCGCCTAACGTTCTTTGAACGCGGTTATAGATGCCTCCGGGCGGATAAATTCGGGTCGAGATGGCGGAACTGGTAGACGCGCATGGCTTAGGACCATGTGGGGTCACTCCCATCGGGGTTCGAGTCCCCGTCTCGACATATATACCGCGGTGAAAAGATCTTGCCGCGGAACTCAATGAGAGCGTGCATAGCGTTTTTTGACGGAAAAGCGGCGGAGGCGGGCAGAAGGAGTTTCTTGCGCGGCCCGCGGGACCCCTCCGGCGTCGCGCGAGAACGTGTCCGATGGACATGAGACCCTCTCCCCCGCCGTCGCGGGCTTGTGCGGCATGATCCCGGACCCGCTTTCAGCCCGGAAGAAGGCCAGGTTAGGCATTAATTGAATTTAGCTATCCCACCTTGGAGGAACAATGAACTTAACTCTCAGCTTCGGCGACAAGATCAAAAAAATAAGGCAGGAAGGCTGCGTGCACGTCTTCGGCGTCAGCGTGGATTCCGAAAACCTTAAGGAGGCCACCGCCGCGGCTTTGGTGCGCCTGCAGGCCGTGGTTTCCATCCCCGGATTCAGGACCGGCAAGGTCCCTCTTGCGATGATCAAGGCGCAGTTCCCCTCCATGGTCAAGGACGAGGTCCTGGACCTCACCGCCAAAGCCGCCATGCCGGAGATCCTTAAGACAGAAAAAGTAATGCCGGTGGTCACTCCCATAATGCGCAACGTTTCCTACGAACAGGAAAAGGCGCTCTATTTTGAAGTGCAGATCGAATGCAATCCGCAGGTGGATCCCAAGGGCTATGAAAAGATCGCGGCCATCCGCAAGGTCAAAAAAGTGACGGACGACGACGTGGTCAAATATATAGATCAGGTGCGGGAGTACAACGCCTATCTCAAACCGGTGGAAGACGGCAAGCCGGTGGAGAAGAATCATTTTGTGATCGTTAATTACGAATCCTACGAGAACGGGGTAAAGGTCCCAGGCGCCGACGTTAACGGAGAGATAGTGGATATGTCCAGTCCCCAGACCATCGCCGGGCTGGCCGACAATATCTTAGGCGCCAAGAAAGGAGAGACCCGCGAATTCCAATCCGCCTTCGGCGAGAAAAAGATGAGCTTTAAGGCGACTGTGGCGCAGATAAAGGAGAAGGTGGTTCCCGCGATCGACGAGAATTTCCTGAAGGAGGCGGGAGTAAAGACCGAGCAGGAACTGCGCGATAATGTGCGCAAAATGCTGGAGCGCGGGGAGACCGAGAAAGCCGATAAAGAGGTCACGACCCAGCTAGAAGACGCGCTTATAAAAAGCAACCCCATCCAGCTCCCCCCCACTCTGGTCCGGGAAGAGGCCCATGAACTTTTCGAGATCCTGAAAAAAAGGTCGGCTCCGGACGAGAACGTGAGCGAGGAAGCTTTGATGCCGCGCCTCAAGCCCGTGGCCGAACGCAACCTGAGCCTGGCTTACCTTCTGCATAACATAGCCAAAAAAGAATCCATCACGGCCACCGAGGCCGAGCTCGGCGCCGAGCTGGAAAAGGTCATGCCCCGGCTTAACACCGAAGAAGAGAAAAAGAAAGCCCGCGAGCTTTTCGAGAACCGCAAAGAATATATAATGTCCTCTATTGTCGAGAACAAGACCATGGACTTCGTAAAGTCCAAGGCGATAATTAAGGAAGAGCTCAGCAAGGAATAAGGGTTAAGTACTAAGGATTAAGGCCGAATATTTTCCGTTTACCGCTTAATCCTTACAGCTTACAACAGGAGAAATTAATATGATCATACCAACAATTATCGAAAAATGGAATCAGGGCGCGATGGTCGGCTACGATATCTACTCCCGGCTTTTGAAGGACAGGATCATTTTCATCGGCGACCCGGAGGGCGCGGTCTCCACAGCCTCGGCCAATACCGTCATCGCGCAGCTGCTGTACCTCGACGCCGAAGATAACGATAAGGATATAAACCTTTATATCAACTCGCCCGGCGGGATGGTCACGGCGGGTCTGGCGGTCTACGACACGATGCAGTTCATCAAGGCGCCCATCTCCACGATCTGCATGGGCATGGCCATGAGCTTCGGGGCGGTCCTGCTGGCCGCGGGCTCCAAGGGTAAGCGCTACGCCCTGCCGAACGCCCGCATCATGATCCACCAGCCCCTGATCTGGGGCGGAGGCATCTCGGGACAGGCCACCGACATCGAGATCGAGAGCAAAGAGATGCAGGAGAACAAGACGCGGCTCATTGATATCCTTGCCAAGCATTGCGACAAAACTCCGGAGAAGGTCAGGGCCGACATGGAAAGGAATTATTATATGTCCGGTGAGCAGGCTAAAGCTTACGGTCTCATAGACGGCGTGCTTGAGTTTAAAAAGAAGTAACTATCGCCGGGAGCAGTCTACCCGCTCTCAATATAGCGCTCATATCATCAGGGAAATATTAGCGGCGGCCCGGAAACACCCGTTATCGGGGCCTTCGGCCGCCGGGCGGATTAGCGGTATGATAGTCCGGCCAATCGGCAACCTTAACAAAACAATTAAACCAATGGAGTTTTAAACATGGACGTACCCTCCGCTTCTTCCGTGATCTATCCGAAAACCCTGCCCACCATCGCGATACGCGACGTGGTCCTTTTCCCCCACATGGCCCTGCCTCTTTCCGTGGACAGGCCGAAATCCGTGGCCGCCATAGAAACCTCTCTTAAAGCCGGTAAGTTCATGCTGGCGCTGACCCAGAGAAATCCCGCGGTCAACGACCCCGGCCCCGAAGAGCTTTACGCCTACGGCGTGGTAAGCGAGGTCGCGCAGACCCTCAAGATGCCGGACGGCACGATGAGAGTTTTTCTGGAAGGCCGTAAACGCGCCAGGGTGCTCAAATTGGAACTGGACAAGGAAAAGTCCTGCCTGATGGCCGAAGTCGAATATATAGACGACGCCGTCGAGAAGACGCCGGAGATCATAGCGCTGATGCGCCACGCCGTGCAGATCTTCGAGGAATACGTGAAGCTCGGCACCCGCGTAATCCTGGATTCGGTGGCGCTGCTGGCCCAGCTGGAAGATCCGTCCAAGCTGGCCGATACCATAGCGGCCAATTCGATATTTAATATTCCCGACCGCCAGGACATCCTGGAGACCGGTGATACCAGGGAGCGCCTTGAAAAGCTCATCAAGCTGCTGGCCAAGGAAATAGAGATCCTCGACATAGAACATAAGATCCACAGCCGGGTGAAAGGCCAGATAGAAAAATCTCAGAAAGAGTATTATCTGAACGAGCAGATGAAGGCCATACAGAAGGAGCTCCATCAGAAAGACGAATTTTCAAAGGAGCTGGACGAGCTTAAAAAGAAGATCAAGGCGGCCAAAATGCCGAAAGAGGCGGAAACGGCCGCCGAAAAAGAACTGTCCCGCCTGTCCAAGATGACACCTTTCTCGCCTGAGACCACTGTCTCCAGGACCTACCTGGACTGGCTGATAAGTTTGCCTTGGACAGTGGAAACCAAGGACGCGATAGATCTGGGAGAGGCCCGAAAGATCCTGGAAGAGGACCACTACGGCCTTAAAAAGCCCAAAGACCGCGTGATCGAGTATCTGGCCGTCTGCAAACTTACTGAAAAGCTCAGGGGGCCCATACTCTGTTTCGTCGGTCCTCCCGGCGTAGGGAAAACCTCCATCGCCCGTTCCATAGCCAGGGCCATGGGGCGCAATTTCGTACGGATGTCGCTGGGCGGAGTGCGCGACGAAGCCGAGATCAGGGGGCACAGGCGCACGTATGTCGCGTCCATGCCCGGCCGGATCATCCAGAGCATTAAAAAAGCTAAAAGCCGCAATCCCGTCTTCCTTATGGACGAGATAGATAAGATGGGATCCGATTGGCGCGGCGATCCGTCGGCCGCGCTGCTGGAAGTCCTGGACCCCGAGCAGAACTCCGAGTTCGTCGACCACTTCCTGGACGTGCCTTTTGATATCTCCAAGGTCATGTTCGTCGCCACGGCCAATACTTTATGGGGCATTCCGGTCAGTCTGCGGGACAGGATGGAGATCATAGAATTCAACGGTTATACCCATAACGAGAAGATAGCCATAGCGAAAAAGTTCCTTATCCCCAAAAAGCTCAAGGAGCACGGGCTGAAGGAAGCCGTCGTGAAAATGAGCGACGCCGCCATAGACGCCGCCATCCGCGGCTACACCCGGGAGGCCGGAGTCAGGAATTTGGACCGCGAGATAGCGACCCTTTGCCGGCGCGCCGCGAGCCTTGTCGTGGAAAAAGGTCTTAAAGAGATCAACGTGACCGCCGAGAACCTTCAGGATTATCTTGGCATCCCGAAGTTCATGCGCGGCGAGAACGCCGTCAACGGCGTGGGGCTGGCCACCGGCCTGGCCTGGACGGAGAACGGCGGCGAGGTGCTCGCAATAGAGGTCGTGGCGGTGCCTGGAAAAGGGAACCTGATCCTGACCGGAAAACTTGGCGATGTCATGAAGGAATCGGCGCAGGCCGCGTTCTCCTACATCAAATCCAAGGAACTCGCCCCCGCCGCCTATATACAGTCCCATAATTTCCATATCCATATTCCCGAAGGCGCCATTCCCAAGGACGGCCCTTCGGCCGGTATAACTCTGGCCACGGCGCTGGCAAGCATTCTCACCGGAAGGCCGGTCAAAAAAGGCCTGTCCATGACCGGAGAAGTGACGCTGACCGGACGAGTGCTGCCTATCGGCGGGCTCAAAGAAAAGGTGATAGCTTCTTTCAGGGAAGACATCTCCACGGTGCTCTTCCCCAAAGCTAATCTGAAAGAGCTGGAAGATATTCCCCTGGAAATAAAAGGGCGGATGCTCCTGCTGCCCGTGGCCTCCATGGACGAAGTCCTGGAACAGGCGCTGGACAAGAAAGCGCGGAGCGGCAAAGTTTCGAAAGCGCGGAGATCCAAAAGCGCGAAACGGTAAAGGCATAAAGTGGCAAAGGCGATAAGCGGCACAACTGACGCTCGTAAAGGCGAGCCTTCGGAGGCGCAGATCCTTCCGCGTCTTTTTGCCTCGGTTTTTTTGTGCTGCTGCGTTCTTCTCCCCTCCTCCGTTTCCGCCTACGAAGAGACCCTCGGCACGCAAGAGATAGAAGGCGCCATGGACAGCACGAGGGTGAACGAAGTATTCGGCCAGTATCTCGCCACAGTGCAGATGTACGACCCCGAGCGCGCCACCCGCATGGGCATCCACTCTGCCGACTCGGTGCTTACCCAGCGCACCCAAGGGCGCGTAAATATGGAGCTGGAGGCGCTGAAACGTCTGCGCGCCAAACTGCATGAGATAACAAAAGCGTCCATGACTCCGCCCCTTCAGGTGGATTATTCAGTACTGGATCACATCCTTGAAGTGGACATCTATGAGATGGAGCATCTGAACCTTCTCACGCTCAGGCCGCAGTATTATCTCGAGCCGCTTTTTTCCGTTTACCAGCTCCTCTCTAAAGACTCCGGCGAATACGGAGAGCGAGCGGCCAACGCGCTCTCCCGCATCAAGCAGTTCCCGCAGATACTCGAGCAGGCAGAGCGCAATCTCTCCCATCCGCCGAAGATCTGGGTGGAACAGGCCTTGCGCCAGACCGAGGATGCGCTTAACGGCATCCCCGACTTTATCCCGCTCTTCCGCGGCTATACCCGCTACGACCCGGTTCTGAAAACGCAGGTCGATGATACCATGGGGAAAGCCAGGACCGCTCTGGTCCGCTACCGCGATTTCCTTAAGAACGACATCCTTCCTAACGCCGACGGCGAGTTTGTTTCCGGCGATTATACCTACGGATTCTATCTCGAGCGCTGGCACAGCCTGGACCTGACCCCCGGCGCGGCGTACAGATACGCGAAGAAAAGCTGCAATTCCGCGTTTAAAGACCTGGAGAACGAGGCGCTTAATATCGACGCCATAAAGGCGAAGGAAAAGGGGTGGAAGGGAGTTTTCGACGCTCTCCCGCACGAACACCCTCCGCTGAACGACATTCTGAAGATATTTCAGGACGAGGTGGACCGGGCCTATCAGCATTTCGACGAATATAAGGTAGTGGAGTTCCCCAAACAGCGTCTTTTGATAAAAAAAATGCCGTCGTTCATGGCCGGCGCGCTTCCATACGTTTATTATTCCGAACCTTTCGCGCTGGACGACGCGCGGGTTTCGGAATTATATATTTCTCTTCCTTCCGAGAAGACGCCCGAGGCCGCGCGGGAAAAGATACTGGCCTCGGGATTTAATTACGCGCAGATCGAACTGCTGACGGCCTTCGATGTGATGCCGGGCATGCATCTGCGCAGTTATGCCGCCAACAACAACGGCTCCAGGATACGCAAGATAGCGAACCAGCCCATGGTCACCAACGGCTGGGCCTGCTACGCCGAGCTCCTGGCCGAGGAGATGGGCTACTATTCCTCCTATTGGTCCAGGTTCCTGCGGATCTACGTGCGCGCGCTGCGCTCCGGACGCGCGTACGTCGACGTCGGCCTGCATACCGGAAAGATCTCTTATGACGAAGCGGTAAAATTCTTCGAAGATAAGTTCCATATGACCAAAGGCCAGGCCCAGACCGAAGTGCTGAGGATCTCCCTGGCTCCCACCGAGAGTCTGAGCTATATCCTGGGCATGGACCGTATACTTGAGATGCGCAAATATTACAAACGCACCGAAGAAAAATATTTCGACCTGAGAGAGTTCCATTCCGCCTTCCTCCGCCAGGGAAAGATCCCGCTGCCAGACATCGAGACGGAGCTAAGAAGACTGAAAAAAGAATCCCAAAAGATGGTGAAATGATGACAAGTCCGCAAGAAAAGGTTATTTCGTTCTCCGAAGTTACCAAGATCTATCGCCGGCCGGGATTGTTGAAAAAGACCGAGACCCCGGCGCTGCGCGGACTGAGCCTGGAACTGGAACGCGGCGAGATCGCCGGGCTGCTGGGCCTGAACGGCGCGGGGAAGACCACCATCATGAAGCTCCTGACCGGGCTGCTATTTCCTGACGCGGGCGATATCTCGGTTTTCGGCCTCCCCCCCTCGGATGTCGCCTCCAAAAAGCGCATAGGTTTCCTGCCCGAACTGCCGTATTTCTACCCTTACGCCACCGCGCCTGAGGCGCTGATGTTTTACGCGGGCCTTTCGGGGCTCAGCGGCGCGGCGGCGCGCAAGCGCGTTGACGCCGTTATAGAGAAGGTCGGGCTCAAAACCCACGCGGCGAAGAAAGCCGCAGAATTTTCAAAAGGAATGATGCAGCGGCTGGGCGTCGCGCAGGCTATAGTGCACGATCCCGAGCTTCTCATCCTGGACGAACCGGTCAGCGGCCTCGACCCGCTTGCCATCCACGAGATCCGCGAGCTTATTTCCCAGCTTAACGATGAAGGGAAGACCGTATTCCTCTCCTCCCACAGCATCTCGGAACTCGAGAAGATCACCGACCGGGTGTTCATTATGGTTCAGGGGCGCCTTGCGAAGACCGTCGCCCGGGCCGAATGGGAGAGCACGCGCGGAGGGCTTGAGGAGATCTTCGTGCAGACGGTCAAAACAGGAAACGTATGACATATTTAACCACGACCTGGAACATCGCCCTGCATTCTTTGCGGGAAAATTACAAACATCGTTTCTTCGGACTATTCGTGATCTTCGCCGGAATCCTGATTTACGTTTCGCTGCTGGCCGGAGTGATGGCCGTGGACGAGGAAGCCAGAGTGCTGACCGATCTGGGGCTGGCGCTCATGGAGCTTATAACACTGGCCTACGCTCTGCTGGCGGCCGCCGCGGCGATAACCAACGAGATCAAGACCAAGACCATTTATCTGATATTCTCCCGCCCGGTGCCGCGGCCGGCTTATCTGGCCGGTAAAGCCGCCGGCCTTTACGCCGCTTCCGCCCTTATGCTGGGCGTGATGGGTCTTATTCATCTGAGCCTGTTGTATTCCAGAGGCTTCACCATGCCGCCTTTCTATCTTAAGGCCGTCTTTTTTATCTGGTGCAAGCTGCTGATGATCATCTCGGTGGCGCTGTTCGTCTCGTTCTTCGCCACCTCCACGGTTTCCACCGTAGCCATAACGGGCATCTTCTGGACGCTCGGACACTTCACTTCCGAGGCGAAATTCCTGGTTGCCAGGTCCTCCGGCGCGGCGGCGGCGGCCCTCAAGGCGGTCGCGTACTTTATACCCAACTTCCAGTTATTCAACGTTCGAGATCTCGGCGCGGGCGCTCCAGCCGCGGCCTCGCCCGGGTTTCTGGCGGGCTATCTGCTGCTCTGGATGGTCGTGCCATATTTGTTTTCGCTTCTGCTCTTCCGGAAAAAAGAATTTTAATGATGAAAAGATACGCGTATTCATTACTGCCGGCGGTTTTGGCCGCGGCCCTGGCAATGGCCGGGCCATGGTCTTTTATATCCTACACACGCCCGTTCCCGCCCGCGGATATGCTTAACGAGGTAAGGCAAAGCGCCGTCGAGGATGTAATGGCCCTGTCCCTGGGGCTGCGAAGGCTGGCCGCGGACCTCTGGTTCATCAGGCTCATGCAGTATTACGGCACGCCCGAGGTGGAACGGCTCAAGGAAGAGAACGGGGAAGTGGAACTTGAAGAGAACTACGGCGGCGGCGAATACCCGGAGTTCCTCCATATCTCGCAGCACATTCTCGCGCTGGATCCGCGCTTTACGAACGCCGCCTTATATTCGGCGGCCTCGCTGGCCTTCAATTTATCGCGTTCGCAGGAAGCGATAAGCCTTCTCCGGGGCGCGATGATCTATCATCCGAAAGAGTGGAAATACGTGGCGCTGCTCGCGGCCATAGGCTACAGCAAAGCAAAAGACCCGGCTAAAGTGTCGGAACTTATTACCCCGTTGATAATGGAGCCGGATTGTCCGGTAATGATACGCCAGCTGGCGGCTTTTCTCAATTTTAAGGCCGGTCATTACCGCGCGGCCTATGAGATCTATAAAACTATCCTTGAAACAACTAAAGACCCGGTATATATAGATAAGGCCCAGAGGGAAATCGCGAAACTGGAAAAAATTAAAGGGTTCTGATCCACGATGAACATCCTAAGCATAATAGATTCGCGGAAGTGGGATATCGTGTCCTATCAGGCGCTGCATATCGCCGTACAGCTGCAGAGATCCGGACATAATGTCATGTTGATGTGTCCGCCGGATTGCACGCTGCGCGATAAAGCGGCAAAGCACAACATCCCCGTAAAGTTCATGACCTTCGCGGCAAAAATGGGATTTACGGATTATTCTTTGTATGATGTCGTTCATTTCTACGATCCCGCTTCCGTCACCCCTTTGATGCTGAAAAAGATAGCGTCCTCCTCAAAGGTTTTTATAAGCCAGATCCGGATGGGCGGCCCCAAGACGCTTTCACGAGTGAAAGCGTTCGAGCCTTATGTCTCCCGCTTCCTTGCCTCCTGCGCTTCCGCGCAGGAGGACTTGTGCGCCGCCGGGATAGAACCCGCCGGTATCTTTATCGTTCCTCCGGCCATCCATATCGCGCGCTGGGAAAGCGCCATGCTGATAAAGCCCGCGATGTTCCTTAAAAGGCCCTACAAGGTCGGCACTATAAGCATGGATACGACGCTGCGAGAGCAGGAGCTTTTCCTCAAGACGGCGAAAGAGGTGCTTAAGGTCCTGCCGGAAACTCATTTTATGATCGTGGGATTAAAGGACGAACGTCTCAGGACGATGGCCAGAGACCTGCAGATCAGCCACAAAGTGGATATACTCTGGGAACGCACGGACATACCGGAGATCATGGCGATGCTGCATATTTTCGTCAAGGCCACCTATAACCCGGGGCTCTCGATGTCCCTCATCGAAGCCCAGGCTTCCGGCGTGGCCTGCGTTATTCCGCGCGTACGCGGTTTAAGCGACAGCGTTATCCACGACCGCAACGGCCTGCTGGTGGAGCCGGGCAATTCCGCCTCCTTCGCGGCGGCGATCGTCTCTCTTATAGAGAACCCGCCGGTCTGCCATACTATTTCAAAGATGGCTTACGACCAGGTGAGTTTCAATATGTCGGTGCCCGTTGTGACTAATTTACTGTGCCGCTTGTACGAAGACTCCAAAGCGGTCGCTGGCGGCAAGTGAATAGTGGTTAGTGAGAGAAAAATATTCCTGCTGATTTTGCCGCTCTCTCCACTCGCCACTACCCACTGACCACTGTTTTTTTAGAACCAGCTCCAGTAGCGGCCTTTTTCGTCTGTATGGGAGCAATCGATGAAGAACGTGCCGTAATCGGCGCTTTTAGGATCGTTTATATAAGCCCAGCCCCCAGTATCCATCACTTCCGGACCTGACGCGTTCCTGACCTTCGAGGCGGCTCTGTGGTGCCGCAGCTTCAGCCCCGGCACGATCTCAAGGTTCCCAGCCTTTATCAGTTCCCCGATGCCGGCGGGCGGACGTCCCTTCGAGATCCTGAAAAGGCCGGCGGCCATGCGCAGGCCGGTTAGCTTGCGTATGACCTCGGGCGACTTCATGGAGTAGTTCCGGTAGCTCAAGCACAGGAGGACCGCCAGTATCAGCGCGGCGACGACGAAGATCGTTAACAGCTTTTTTTTCATATATTTTACAGCGGCGTTTTCCGGGTCCGCGGCCTGTGATTCGCATTCAATAGTATCAAAATTATATAAACGCGGGAAAGTTTTGTAAAATAGAAAAAGCCGTAAACACCGCGCTTGTCAGGCATGGCCGAAGCGGGGATGTACTCTCTCTTAAAGGACAACTTATATGAAAATACTTTCGCTCAACTGCGGCAGCTCGTCCGTTAAATACTCGCTTTTTGACTGGGTGAAAAAATTGCCTCTCGCTTCCGGCGTAGTGGAGCGGGTCGGCTCGGGCGGGTCGTTCGTAAGCCACGAAGTGCCGGGCCGCGATAAGCTGGAACTGACCCACGACTGTCCGACGCATAAAGAGGCGATAAAGCTGGTGATAGATACGCTGACCAACAAGGAACACGGCGTTATCGCGGACCTTAAAGTCATTTCTGCCGTCGGGCACAGGGTGGTGCACGGGGGCGAAAAGTTCGTCAAATCCGTGCGTATCGACGAGTGCACGCTCGCCGCTTTCAACGAGCTGGCCGGTCTGGCTCCGCTGCATAATCCGCCGAATATCCTCGGCATCGAGGCGGCCAGGGACCTCATGCCTAAGATTCCGCACATGGCCATCATGGACACGGCCTGGCACCAGACCATGCCGGCTTCCTCGTACATTTACGCTCTTCCCTATAAGTGGTATAAAGACCACGGCATCCGCCGTTACGGCTTCCACGGCACCTCTTTCCTTTACGTGGCAAAGAGAGCCAGCGTCATACTGGGCAAGGACCCGTTCAAAACCAATACCATAATCTGCCACATCGGCAACGGCGCCTCGGTGAACGCCGTTAAGAACGGCGTGTCGTTCGACACCAGCATGGGCTTCACCCCGCTTGAAGGCCTTGTGATGGGCACGCGCGCCGGAGACCACGATCCGGCCATCGGGCTTTATATCATGGAGAAGGAAGGCTTGAAGGCCAAAGAGATGGACACTATCCTTAATAAAAAATCCGGCATCCTCGGCATTACCGAGAAATTTACCGACCGCAGGGACGTGGAAATGGCTGCCGAGGACGGCGACGAGCGCGCTAAGCTGACGATAGAAATAGAATCCTACCGCATTAAAAAATATATCGGAGCCTACGCTGCCGCCCTGGGCGGAGTGGATGCCGTGGTGTTCACCGCCGGCGTCGGCGAAAAGGGAGCGGTCACCAGAGGCAGGGCCCTGGAAGGACTTGAATTCCTCGGTATCAAATACGACCCGGCCAAGAACGAGGCCTCGCGTACGCGCAACGCCGAGACCGAGATCTCCGCGAAAAATTCAAAGGTCAAGATCTACGTTATCCCTACCGACGAAGAACGGGTTTTCGTAGAGGATGTGGCGGGCCTGCTGAACGGCACTTATGATGTCCACACTAATTTCTCGTACGCTTTCCAGAAACCCGGCTACCGCAATACCCTGCGGGACAGGGCTTTCGAAAAAGAATGCGCCAAGAAACCCGCGCTGTTCGACATAGCCGTAGATCCCCCGCAGAAGGCGGGAATGTAACCGCAGGCAAAATAGACTGTAGGCAGTTAGGCTGTAGGAAAGGCGGTACTATCGGCCTAATAGACTACAGCCTATAGCCTTTCTTTCATGAAAGATATTAAAAAACGCATACTGCTGACCCTTTCGGCCCTGCTGGCGCTTTTTACGGCAGGCGTTGGCGGCTATATGCTGATCGAGGGCTGGAACTTCCTTGACGCCCTTTACATGACCGTGATCACGCTGGCGACCATCGGTTACGGAGAAGTGCATCCGCTTTCCGACGCGGGACGCGTCTTCACCATCGTTCTGATCCTTGGCGGCATAGGCACGATGACCTACATCTTCTCCAGCATCACCGCTCTGCTGATAGAAGGAGAGCTGAAAGACGTTTTCAGGAGATTGAAAATGGAACACAAAATCGAGACCATGAAGGATCATTACATAATCTGCGGCGCCACCCACACGGGACTGAGCATAGCGCAGGAACTATTCGATACCAAGCGGCCTTTCATCCTGAGCGTTCTTGACGAGGACGAGGTAGGCAAATTCATGGAAATGGGCTATTGCGTCATAGCCGGCGACGCGTCGACGGACGCGGCCATGCTTAAATGCGGCGTTAAGAAGGCCCGCGGAATTTTCTGCACGCTTAAACACGACAAGGATAACGCTTTTATCGCTATCACCGCGCGCGTCCTGAAGCCAGATATCCGGATAATCACGGTGCAGAACGAGAACGATCCCGCGATGCGCGAAAAGCTTTTGCGCAGCGGAGCCGACATCGTCATAAGCCCTTTCCATATCGGAGGCCTGCGGATGGCGGCCGAAATGGTGCGCCCGAGCACCGCCCAATTCCTGGACCAGATGATGCGCGACGGCAGGAATTTCAGGTTCGAGGATGTATCGGCCGGGGCCGGAGCCACAGGCAGGGAATTTTCGGAGTTCAAGGGCGGCGAAGGCAACTGCCCGCTGGTGGTGGCCGTGAAGAACTCCTCAGGGACTTCCTACGAGATAAACCCCCCCGGCTCCAGGCGCGTTAAGGAAGGCGACGTTTTCGTGGTTATAGGGACCCCGGACGAGGTAAAGAAGTTCCGGGCCAGAGCGGCCTAAGCAAAATCAGCTTCGCTGATTTTGCTGTCACAGGTCACAGGTTTCAAGTCACAAGTGTATAACGTCTTCCCCCAACTTAAAGGTTTTCATACAACTCTGGCTTGTGACATGTGACGTGTGCCTTGCGGCTGGTAAAATCAGCGAAGCTGATTTTGCTTGGGCTTCCAGACTATTATGGCTTTCCGGGCTATAGTGGTGTGAGTCAGTATTCCGTTCCTGGTCCGGCTCTTCAGAAATTCATGCAGCCACGCCGGGTCCGGAACCGCGGCGTTCATTTTCAGGCTGACTTTTATATCCTTCAGCGAATCCTCCGGGGTTCCCCGCCACTGCCAGGAATCTTTTAAATATACCAGCTTGTATTTCCATCCGAGCCGTTCGAGCGCCGGTATTATTTTTTCTGCGCCCGCCGGCGGAAGGTACTTTACGCCATGATGGGAGTATATGTTATTCAGGAAAGAGTTTTCGCGCACGCCCGCCCAGCCGATATAGATGCATAGTTCCCGCGCCGCTGTTTCCATCTTCCTCAGATCCTTCTCGGTGGTGACGGCGTGGGTCATCGACGCAAGGGCGATATCGAATCTTTTGGCCACGCTGGCCGCCGGCACGTCGCCCCAGGCGCTCTTAAGAACTTTGGCGTTCTTTATGTGCCGCTTCACAGCCTCCGCCCTGAAACGCTTGAGCATCGCGCCAGAAGAATCGACTCCCAGCACGCGTTCCGCCCTCCCGGCGAGGGCCAATGCGTAGATCCCCGTGCCGCAGCCGATATCCAGGATGGCGCGGCCGGTGAACTCCGCTCCCAGCTCTTCGGCGGCGCGGACCAGTCGTGAAGTTTTGTTATACGTTGAAGGATCGAAAGGCAGCGGGTATTTGGCGGCCTTGTGGCTCCAGAAGACCTTTTCGTTCTTTTTTGAGGAGATCATAAAATAAAAGTCACAAGTCACAGGTTGCAGGTCACAAGCCGGAAGAAAAAATCAGAGGTTCTCTTTGCTTGTAACTTGCGTCATATGACTTGTGACTGCGGAAGAAGCGAAGCTTTTTTCGCTATTTGCCCTGTGTGGGAGGTTCGGCTTTAGGAGCCTGTGCTTCAGTTTTTGGGGCTTGAGTTCCAGCCTTGGGCGCTTTGTCCGCTTCGCCGGCGACCGTGAAGTTGACAGTGGCGAGGACCGTGCCGTTCTCGTCAGTGGTTTCAACTTTCCAATTGCCCGGCCAGACCGATTTATAGCTCCAGACGCGGTAGTTCTCGGCCGCCACGTCCAATTCTATTTCCACGATTTTTTTGTCGTCGGCATAGTAGACGTGTTTGATCTTTACGGGCGACTGCGTGGTCGAGACCTTGGCCCAGGTATAGACCCGTCCGACGGCGCTGTCAAAAGAGGTCGTTTCGTTGACCGGTTCTTTGTTCTCTACGGAGGAGGCTGTGATCATCTTCTCCACCTTGATCACGGCGGCATCGGCCGTTTTGGCCGGTTCCTGCGCGGCCGCTTTAGCCGGTTCCTGCGCGGGAGCCTGGGCGTAAGCATAGCCGGAGATCGCCGCGAAAGTCATTGCTAATAATACATTCTTCATATTGTAGTTCCCTCCCTGTGATTTTCCTATTCGATATTATTATACTTTAAAATTTGTTAGAATTTTAATATGAAACTTCGGCACATCCTGCTGCTCGGCATCCCTGTCATGGTGTTCTGGGTGATAGTGATATTCGTGCTGGGCATCTTCCTTATAAAATGGTTCTGGATGTGGACAATTCCCGAGCTGGTTCCGGGAGCGGTCGCCTCCGGGCTGGTGGCGGCTAGAATATCGTGGTGGGCCGCGCTTAAACTTTCCGTGCTCGTGGCCCTGCTGGCCGCCATTACCAATATCTCCAAGGATTAGATGGCTGCGCTGGTTGTGCCGTAATACAGGTTGCGGATATACTACGGGTTAAAGGTCTGGGGATCGCTTGAGAAAAATATTCCGGATTATAACGCTCAGCCCACTGCCGGCTTTATTGCTGCTGGGCGCCTGTTCCAGGCCCAAATCGCGCCTGGACGATTCCACGATCATCGTCTGGGAGCAGGAAGACGCTCAGGTGGCCCCGTATATAGATTCCGTTTTCTCCGCCTTTGAAAAACTTCCCCAGAACAAAGGCATACAGATAGTCCGCACCCATTACCAGACCGAAGACCTTCGCTCTCAGTTCCAGGCCGCCTCGCTCGCGGGGGTGGCGCCGGACCTGATAATGTGCCCCTCCGATACCGCCGGTCTTTTCGCGGTATCCGGTTTTATCCGTCCCGTCGACGGCCTGATAGACGCCTCCAAATTCAATAAGGCCGTGGTGCAGGCTATCACGCTTGACGGCCATATCTGGGGCGTGCCTGTCTCCAACGGCAACCACCTGATGCTGTTCTTTAATAAAAAATACGTGAAGACTGCGCCCAAAGACACGAACGAGCTTTTCAGGTTCTGCGCCAACGAGGCCAAGGCCTATAAACTGGACTTCTGCATGGCTTTCGATATGGGCGAGCCGTTCTGGCTCACCCCCTGGCTGGCGGCCTTCGGCGGCTGGCCTATAGACAACAAGACCCCGACCCTGAACACGCCGGCGATGCGCTCGGCCATCAACTTTTATCTGGACCTCAAATTCGACAAGAAATACGCGCCGCCGGAATGCGACTACAACTGTATGGATTCGCTGTTTAAGGAAGGAAAGACAGCTTTTATCATAAACGGGGACTGGGCCATCTCCGGCTACCAGCAGCATTTTAAAAAAGATTTCGGCCTCGGGCTCATCCCGAAGCTTTCCTCAACCGGGCTCTGGCCCGCTCCTATGGTCAGCGGTAAGTATTTTATGTTAAGCTCCGGAGTAAAGCCCGGGAAGCTGGGGCTGATCAAGCGTCTGATGGACTTTTATACCACGCGCGACAACCAGATAAGGCAGTTCAAGGAACTACAGCGTCTTCCGGCCCTGACCGAAGCCTCTAAAGCCCCGGAGATAACCGGCAGCGATGTTTCACGGATCTCGATGGAGCAGATCTCAAAAGGCCGCCCCATGTCCATGGCCACCGAAATGCGCGCGGTCTGGGATTCGGCCAGGAATTATCTGGGTCTCGCCACTTCAAGGAAGCTGAGCGTGGAAGACGCCGCCCGCAAGATGCAGGAGAACGCCGCGCAGAAAATAGCGGAGATGAATAGGTAAATTCCAGTCGGACGACCGAAATAAACACTAAGGACACAAAGTATCAAACGGAAAGAACACAAAGCCATTATTTTTAAATGTAAACTTCGTGAACTTAGTTGTTTCTTAACTTTGTGACCTTTGTGTTTAAATAGCTTGTTTTATATTCCGTTACTTATGGATATTCTTTACTCTATTTACGAAGTCCTATGGTTCGTGCTCATAGTCCTCACGGGCATCGCGCTCATAGAGGGTTATTTCTATTATCATTTCAAGTTTCATGACAAGCGGTGGTTCTATCCCGTAGCGCTTGCCGCATTCCCGCTTGCGGCCGCCGCGCTTGTCCGCGCCGTCGGGTTGGCCGAGGACCCGGTCAGGCCTTTCTTGTGGTTCCTGGGTTCGGAGGCTCTGATAACGGTTTTCTTCCGGAACGTAGTGAAGGGAAAGAACACGCTGGCCTATATGCTGCTTGCGCCGGCTTTCATCGGCCTTGCGCTTCTGCTGGTCTATCCGTTCATTTTCGAGATCTATCTCTCCTTCCACGATCTGAAGCTTACCACGATCATGGCCTGGAAAGCCACCGGCCACCTGCCCTTTGTAGGCTTGCGGCAGTATGTCGACGTTTTCACTACTTCCCCGCTTTCGGAAGTCACCTTCTGGGCGCTGCTCGGCCGCACGCTGTGGTGGACCTTTATAAACGTGTTCTTTCACGTCGCCGGCGGTTTCGCGCTGGCGCTGCTGCTGAACAATAATATCCGCTTTAAAGGCTTTTACCGGACGCTGCTGGTGATCCCCTGGGCCATGCCGCAGGTGGTGGCCGTGCTGGCCATGCGCGGCGAGTTCCATTCCCAGTACGGGTTCATAAATATAATGCTGGTAAGACTGACCACGGCCTTCCCCTGGCTCGCTACGCTCGGAATCGGGCCGGTGCAGTGGCTGAGCAACTATCCTCTGACCACCTGCACTATCATCAATATCTGGCTGGGCATTCCTTTTATGATGGTGGTCATTCTCGGAGGCCTGCAGTCCATTTCCAGCTCCTATTACGACGCCGCGGATATTGACGGAGCCTCCTATTTCCAGAAGCTGCGCTATATCACCATCCCGCTCATCCGTCCGGTCCTGATGCCCGCCATCACCCTCGGCACGGTCTGGACCTTCAATAACATAAACGTCATATATCTGGTCACCGGCCAGTCCGGCGGCACAGAGCGGGCCGATATCCTGGTCTCCGCGCTCTATAAAGCGGCTTTTACCTATAACCGCTACAGCTATTCCGCGGCTTTCGCCATCGTCATTTTCGCGATACTGTTCTTCGTCTCGGTGTTCTATCTGAAGTCTTTCGACGCCGCGAAAGAAGAGCGGTGAAAAAACAGGTATAGGTAGAGGTATAGGTAAAGACAGAGAAAGATAAAAACCTAAAATATGAAAAAACCGCGATCTGAGTCTTCCTCCCCCGCTATACCTTTACCTATACCTCTGCCTGCTGTTATTAATAAAGAAGCCGCTGCCTTCCGACGAAAAAAAACCATTAAGTATCTGCTCATCCACCTGGCCATCATAGCCTTCGCGGTCGTGTGCGTTTATCCCCTTCTGCGCATTCTGTCTATCTCCATACGCCCCGGCGACAAGCTGATCTCTACCGACCTCTCACTTATCCCCGACGGGGCCAGCTTCGCGGCCTATGTCCGCCTTATAAAAGAGACGCTGTTCCTGCGCTGGCTCTGGAATTCGCTGCTGATCACCGTGGCCACCTCTTTTATCGGCGTCAGCCTCGCTTCGACGGCCGCTTACGCTTTCTCCCGGTTCAAGTTCGGCGGCAAAAAAGGCGGTCTTATACTTCTGCTGTCCACGCAGATGATCCCGGCCGGCATGCTTATTCTGCCTTTGTTCCTGATGATCATGAAGCTCGGCCTGATGAACACCTATCTCGGCATGATCATCGCCTACTCAGTGTCTTCCCTGCCGTTCAGCATCTGGATACTCAAAGGCTATTACGACACCATCCCCCGCTCTCTAGAGGAGGCGGCGCTGGTTGACGGCACCAGCCAGCTTGGGGCGTTCTACCGCATTATTCTGCCGCTTTCAACGCCGGCATTAAGCATCGCCTTCCTGTTCAATTTTACCACCGCCTGGAACGAATACCTGGTGGCGAGGGTGGTCCTGTTCAGCTCCAAGCAGTATACCTGGACGCTGGGGCTTTTCGAGCTGCAGGGCCAGTACATCACGCAGTGGGGCATGTTCGCGGCCGGTTCTATGCTTGTCACCGTGCCGGTGCTCATGGTCTTCCTGTATTCGTCCAAGTGGCTGATCTCGGGCCTCACGCTAGGCAGCGTCAAAGGGTAGCCGGAAACCGGCTGCTGGTCAGCTTGTCCGCCGGACGGCCGGAATTTACGATCCGGTCCGGCTGTCTCGCCGCCTAGCCGTCAAGCTGTCCCGCATAGCAAAGGAGTTCTTCATATGGCTGAAGTGAAATTTTCCAAAGTAACCAAAAAATTCAACGAGAACGTGATCCTTAACGGCGTCGACGCCGAGATACGCGACCATGAATTCGTGGTTATCGTAGGGCCTTCGGGCTGCGGCAAGACCACGCTGCTGAGGATGCTGGCCGGGCTTGAGGAAATAACCGACGGCGAGATCTTTATCGACAAAGTGCTGGTCAACAACATGCATCCCAGCAAGCGCCAGATCGCCATGGTTTTTCAGGATTACGCTCTCTACCCCCACATGACCGTGGAACAGAACATGAGCTTCGCCCTGCGTCTGCGCAAGGCGCCTAAAGCCGAAATAAACGAGCGGGTCACCGAGGCGGCCAACATCCTGCAGCTGACCAAGCTGCTCGGCCGCATGCCCAAGCAGCTCTCCGGCGGCCAGCGCCAGCGCGTCGCGATAGGCCGCGCGATAGTGCGCAAGCCCAAGGTCTTTTTGTTCGACGAACCGCTCTCCAATCTCGACGCCAAACTGCGCGAAGAGATGCGCGTCGAGATCGCAAAGCTTTATCAGCGCCTTAACGCCACCATCATCTATGTCACGCATGATCAGGTCGAGGCCATGACCCTGGCCGGCAGGATAATGATCATGAACCACGGTATTATCCAGCAGGTCGGAACCCCTATTGAAGTGTACCGCAAGCCGGCGAACCTTTTCGTCGCTGGTTTTATCGGCAGCCCGACGATGAACTTCATACACGGCAAACTCCACGCTGAGGGCGAGAAGCTCTACCTGAAGAACGACGCTCTGAGCCTTTTTATCCCCTCTTTCCTCCTTTCAAATACGGCGGAGAATGTCGGCCGCGAGGTGGTCGTCGGCGTGCGCCCCGACGATGTGCTGGTCGTCTCCTCTCCGCAGCCCGGCGAAGCCCCGGGAGAGAGGACCGCCGGCAAGAAATGTTCCGGAATGATGGAAGGCATGCTTGAGGTCAGCGAACTGCTGGGTCACCGGGAGAACCTTTACATAAAGGTCGGCGACACCCGCGTCCTTGCCACGGTGGAGGCCTTCTTCAACCAGAGCCCCGGCAGCAAGGTCTCGTTCTGCTTCAACTACGAGAATATGCACGTTTTCGACAAGGCCTCCACGCTGCGCATAAACGGCTAGATTAGCCTGAAAACTTCAGTCGGTTCGTCACACCGGCGAAAGCCGGTGTCCAGATTACGACGGGACCTGGATTCCGGCTTTCGCCGGAAAGACGGAATAAAAAAATCCTGCTCAGTCCGACGATCATGCCGATTTAACTGAAGTTTTCAGGTTAGGCGGATAGGCAGTTAGGCTGTAGGATGACAAGATCTGAAGGCGGGCAGATCATAGCAAATTGTGCCTGACAGCCTTCCAGCCTACAGCCTAAACAACCTGTGTTTTTTTGTAAATCCCGGCTAACTTAAGTATAATTAATCCAGCGAAAAGTTTTGTAGCGCCATTATTACGGAGGTAAAAATGAAAGCTGTTATAGACGAAGCCGCGTGCATCAGCTGCGGCCTGTGCGCCAGCGAATGTCCCGAAGTGTTCGAGATGAAGGGCGATAAAGCCGCCGTCATCGCCACCCCCGTGCCCGCGGGCAAGGAAGAGGCCTGCAAGACCGCGGCCGCCAACTGCCCGGTCACCTGCATCAAGTGCGAATAAGGTAGACATTTGTTTTAGCCGCCCGCCTGGTAAGCAGTCCGGTCCAGGCGGGCGATTAATTTACAGGCTAAAAGAGCGATTTAATGAAAGACGCCGATGTGAACGCCGCTAAAGCGGGCGTGGTCAAACTCTCAGTCGCCTCCAACGCGGCCCTGGTGGCGTTCAAACTTGCCGTCGGGCTCTTCATCGGCTCCGTTTCCGTGCTTTCTGAGGCCATTCATTCCGGTATAGATCTCGTGGCGGCGCTTATCGCCTATTTTGCCGTCCGCTCCTCCGCCCAGCCGGCCGATAAGGACCACAACTACGGCCACGGTAAATTCGAGAACATCTCCGGCTTCGTCGAGGCCATCCTCATCTTCCTCGCGGCCGCCTGGATCGTATATGAAGCGGCGAAAAAACTTATTCATCCCGAGCCCATAGATTTCATCGGCTGGGGCATACTGGTAATGGGCCTCTCCTCGTTCGTGAACATGGCCGTCTCCCAGATGCTCTTTAAAGTTGGCAACGAGACCGATTCTATAGCCATCAAGGCCGACGCCTGGCATCTAAGGACCGACGTTTACACCTCTATGGGGGTCATGACCGGTCTGGGGCTGATCTGGCTGATAGAGCTGGTCTGGGTCGGGCACCACGTCCATTGGATAGATCCGGTAGCGGCTATCCTCGTGGCGATAATGATCATAAAAGCCGCCTATGAGCTGACTTTACAGTCGCTCGGCGATCTGCTGGACATCTCGCTGCCCAAGGAGCATAACGCCATGATCGCGGCGCTGATCAAGAACCAGCCCGGGATAATAAGTTTTAAGCACCTCAGGACCCGCAAATCCGGAGCGACCAGATTTATCGAGTTCGATATCATAGTCGACGCGGCGATGACGGTGGTGAAGGCCCACTCGCTTACCGACGACATTATCGCCGATATAGAACGCGACCTCCCGAATTCCAAAGTCACCATCCATATCGAGCCCTGCGATATGAAATGTCAGCAGGAATGCCTCCCCAACTGCTCATCTCAGCAAAAAGTTTGAACGCAATATAAAAAACGGCCGGAGCCCATAAGGCCGCCGGCCGTTTTTCTTCTGCCTGCAAAGGCTAGACCTCCGCGTCGGGGGCCGGAGGCAGGACCTTTTGCTGTCCGTCATTCATCGGCAGCCGGAAGATGACGAGTATGCCCGGGATGGTGAGCAGGCAGACCGCAAGAAAGAAATGTTTGTAGCCGACGGCTTGCTGCAGCTCTCCGCTTATCATCCCCGGGAGCATCATGCCGAGGGCCATTATGCCGGTGGAGATGGCGAAATGGGCCGTCTTGTATTTCCCCTTGCAGATCATCATCAGGTAAACGGTGAACGCAGTGAGACCGATGCCGTAGCCGAACTGTTCCGCTGCCACCAGCAGCGGCACGGAGCCGAAAGGAAAGCTGTGCCCCCAGATAGTTATCTGGCGCAGCGCCGGCTGGGCGTAAGACATGTAAAGATAGAACATGTCTGGCACGTGCAGGGCGAAGACCATCGGCCAGAGGCATTTTCTGAACCCGAATTTAGAGATGAGCCAGCCTCCCAGCAGCCCTCCCGCGACCAGCGCGATCATTCCGGTCCCGCCGTAGATAATGCCCACGTCCGAGGTGGAAACCCCCAGCCCGCCTTTTACGACCGCGTCCAGCAGGAAGGGCGAGGTCAGCTTCAGCAGCATGGCTTCGGCCAGGCGGTAAAGCAGGATGAAAGCTATTATGTAGCCGATGCCGTCCATCGTGAAATAGGAGATGAAAGCCTCGTTGAACGAGCTGCCTTCGGCGGCAAGCTGCTTTTTAAGATAAGGATAGATATATTTCCGGATTGCGAAGTACAGAGCGGCGATGATGAACGCGGCAGCGCCCAGTTTCTGATACAGGCTCGAAAGCATATTGAACAGCCACACCAGAAGGCCCGCCGCCGCCAGATAGCCCGCCAGGATGCCCAGCGAGCGCAGCACCGCTGCCGGCGAGGCTTTTGCCTTAGGGACATCTTCCGCGGGGTAAGGCAGCGCGAAACGGTGATAAAGGAACAGTATCAGAAAGATCCCGGCGGAGAGGATGAGCATGATGCTCCAGCTGCCCGGTATGTCCCTCAGCGCTTCCTGAAGCTGGCCGGCCCTGTACACCAGAAACCCCGTGCCGAAGATCATGGCGAAGCGGTAGAACATTGAGCGTATGCCCACGAAGAAAGCCTGGTCCTCCTTCGTGAGCGCGAGCATATAGAACCCGTCGGTGGCTATGTCGTGGGTGGCCGAGATGAAAGCTCCCAGCGCGAAGATAAGCAGAGAGACGGAGAAAAAGTGTTTGCCGGAGAGCGACAGCGCAGCGCCGGCCAGGCAGCAGGCCATGGCGAGCTGAGAATAGACAAGCCATTTTCGCCGGGTGGCGTACATGTCCACCATCGGCCCCCAGAGCATCTTTATGACCCAGGGCAGATAAAGCCAGCTCGTCCAGAAAGCTATATCGGCGTTGGAAACGCCCATGTTCTTATAGAGTATGACCGAGACCGAGTTTATGAGTATGTAGGGAAGGCCTTCGGCGAAATATGTGGAGGGTATGAAATACCAGGGATTACGGGTCTCGGCTTTAGAAAGCATTTAAACCTCCGCTGCGGCAGATATCGGCGCAAAACTCCAGCCAGAAAACTTCAACTGGAGTTCTCAGGCTGACGGGTACGATATAGTTTAACTTTTGCCCGCGGCGGGTTTCAACAAGTTCCACGGAAGTTCACGCGGTCAGGTCGTTTTTTTTGCTAACAGCATCCAGCAGGACCAGATAAACAGAGCTGATCCGGTAATAATTAGTATCGCGCTTAAAACCTTATCAATACTGTGCGAACTCTTGACCATTACACCAACGATCGGCAGTGCCAGTCCTAATACCGCGTACTCATATAAGATCTTTTTATTCCGAGTCAGCATAAAGACGGGTCTCCGGACAACCTGCCCTTTATAATTGGATAATACGGTTTCAACCCGGTGGATCAGGACGATAAAGAAGCCCCGCGAGCTGCGACTGATTCGGCTTTCGGGAAGATAAGCGTGAAGATCGTGCCTTCGTCTATTGAACTGACCACTTCTATTTTTCCCTTGCAGGCTTCCGTTATCTGTTTTACCAGCGCGAGTCCGAGTCCCAGCCCGCCGCTTTTTCTGCTGAGAAAATCGGTCACCTGAGAGACGGTATCCACCTGGGAAAAAGTGTCGTAGATCTCTTCAAGTCTTTCTTTCGGCATACCTATACCGGTGTCCTTCACGCTGAGCCGTATATCCCCGGCGGTTTCCGCCAGGGTTATTTTCACGACCCCGCCCGGTGAATCGAACACGACGGCGTTCTTTATGAGATGCTTTATGGCCAGCGTCATTTTTTCAGGCTCGCAGTTGATGGCCAGGGCGGTTTCAGGCAAGGACATGAGCGCGGACGAGAGCTGCTCCTTAAAAAGCGGCTCCAGTTCTTTTACGGCTTTTTTTACCAGGTCGGAGGGATCCGCAGCGGACAAATGCAGCGGATTGGCCGGGTTCTTTGAAGTGGTATACACCAGTATATCTTCGATAACTTCGGCCAGCCGCAGCGCGCCCGCCTCCGCCGCGTTGATAACGGCCTCCGGCGTTCCCTTCGCTTCGCCGGTTTTTATCTTTTCTATCCCGTTCAGTATCGCCGTCAGCGCGGTCTTTAATTCGAAGCCGATCACGGACATGAAAACGTTCTTCATGTTCTCAAGCGCTTGCTGCTGGGAATAGGCGGCCTTGGTGTTAGCGAGCTCCGTGGAAAGTATGCGTTTTTGGAGACAGCGCTCTATGACAAGATAGAGCATTTCTTCCGAAAACGGCTTAGCGAGGTAATCGCCGGCCCCGGCCTTAAGCGCGCCTATCGCGTTCTCAAGATTAGGGTCTCCGGTCATTATGATTATATCGCAAGCGAAGGCCGAGTCTTTTATTATTTGGGTAAGGGTTATCCCGTTCATCCCCGGCAGATTGATGTCTATCAGGGCCAGGTCGAACGGCTTCTGACTTATTTTGCTTATAAACTCCTCGGCCGAGCCCGCTGTCAAGGTTCCGTAACCGCGGCTTTCCAGCGCGCGGGAGAGAAACCTGGCCAGGGCAGCGTCGTCGTCCACTATAAGTATGTTGGTTTTATATTTTTCCATATTCTTATCCTCTTTTATCGGGCATTTGACCTCTTTGATCATTAAACGGCCGAAGATATTCCAGACCTTCCGCGCTAGCGCCGGCTACAATGGATACGCGCCGATACTGCCCGAGGGGGCCTTTACTAATTATCGCATATCGTTGTGTCGGGGCTGTCCAGCACCTTGCGCACTTTGCTGGCGAGCGTTTCATCCGTGAAAGGCTTGTGAATGAAAGCGACTCCCGGCTCAAGCGCCCCTTGTTTGACCATAACATCATCCGTATAACCTGACATATAGATCGTGCGGCGCGACAGCTTCCTGAGCGACAGTTCCGCGGCCAGGTCCCGTCCGTTCATTCCGGGCATTACCAGATCGGTCAGCAGCAAATCTACCGGTCCGCCATGACGCTCCGCGGCCAATATGGCCTCCGCGCCGCTAGCGGCGATAATAACTTTATAGCCGTTCGCGAGCAGCATCCGTTCGCCCAAGCGGCGCAGGATTTCCTCGTCATCGACAAACAGCACGGTTTCATGTCCTTTAAGCCCGGCATACTTGTCTTTTTCCCCGGCCTTGCCGGTATCTTTGTCCGCTATTAAAGGTTCTATATATGGAAAATATATCCGGAAAGTCGTACCGCGGTCCGGCGCGCTTTCCACCTCTATCGCTCCATCGCTTTGCTTGATGATCCCAAAAACCGTGGAAAGTCCCAGGCCCGTACCTTTGCCTTTTTCCTTTGTAGTGAAGAACGGCTCGAACATGTGCTCCTTGATTTCATCGGTCATGCCGCATCCCGTGTCGCTGACGCTTAAACACACCAGGGGTCCTCTTGGCAGGTTCGGATGCCTCAGTAATAAGTCCTCGCCGGCGGTCATAAGCGCGGTCTCCAGGATCAGTGTTCCGCCATCGGGCATGGCGTCGCGCGCATTCACCGCAAGATTAACAAGCACCTGGTCGATCTGCCCGGGATCGACCTTGACCGGGCAGGTCCGCTCTGTAAGTTTGGTTGCGAGCTTTATGTCCTCGCCGATGAGCCTCTTCAGCATCTTGGCCACCCCAAGCATTGCCGGGTTGAGGTCAAGGATCTGGGGGCTTAGGAGCTGTTTACAGCTGAATGCCAGAAGCTGCCTGGTAAGCCCGGCGGCCCGATTAGCGGCGGTCAAGATCTCTTTTACGTCTTCCCGCCTGGGGTCGTCATTGGCCAGGTCCTTTATTAGAAACCCGCCGTAGCCGATGATGGCGGTGAGCAGATTATTGAAATCGTGCGCCACTCCGCCGGCCAGTTGTCCAACTACCTCCATCTTTTGGGCTTGCATGAACTGCGCCTGCAAATCAACCATCGCAACCGCCGCCTTCTTGCGCTCGGTAATATCGCGCGAGATGTCCAGCAAAAAGCGCTTGCCGCCGATATTCATCTCGATTACCGAGGCTTCTATATTAATAACCGTGCCGTCTTTGCGTTTGTGCCGGGCCTCGAAAACCGCGCCATTTGGGGCCTGTATCTGGCTGACCCGCTCCGTGACCGGAGAATCCGATCTCTCCGCGTCAAGAAATGAAACGGGCTTCCCTATCAGCTCTGCACGCGAGTAGCCGCGCATCCGCAGGGCCGCGTTGTTGGCGTCACGGATCACCGGGATACCGTCCGGATCCAGTTCCATCAGCATGATGGAGTCCCGGGCCTGGTCAAAAAGCATCCGGTATCTGCTTTCATTCGCGCGCGCCGACTCTTCCGCAAGCTTCTGCGACGATATGTCCCTCACCGTCGCCTGAAGACCGGCCTTTCCATTCAGCTCGATCTTAGTCAGAAGCACCGTGGCGGGAAAATCCGGTCCGCCTATCTTTTTATGCGTCCATTCGAATAAATTGGACCCCTTCTCCATTGCCGTCGCTATCATTCGTCCGAACTTACCGGAAGAGAGCTCACCGTCGGGCTGATATTCCGGGGAAGCCCTCAACGGAGTCATGGAAACTAATTCCGCTTTGTCTTTCATCCCGAACAACTTAACAGCAGCAGTGTTGCACGACATGAAATTCCAGTCCGGAGGAAAGAGGGTCATGAGCGAGTCCCGAGAAGATTCATAGAGAGTCCGGTATTTGAGCTCGCTCTCGTGCAGTTCCGTCTGCGCCTGCATGCGCTCGGTGATGTCCTCAGAGATGCCCAGCAGGTATTTTGTAGCGCCATCTGCCCCACGGATGCAGACCTTCCGGGTATGAAGCAGCCGTTGGCCTTTCCCAGCCGTCTGGATAGGTTCTTCCGGGATATCCAGCATGCCCGCCGCGCTGGCGAGCACTTCCCGGTCCTTGGCCATAAAATAGTCCGCTTGTTCAGGCGGGAAAAGGTCCAGGTTGTTCTTGCCGAGCAAGGCCTTGCGGTCATACCCCAGCAGCTCTTCGCCAGCGCGGTTGAATACAACAAAACGCAGATCCGTCGCCTCTTTGAGGAAGATCATGAGCGGGACATTTTCCACGACCGCCTCTATAAGCGCTTTTGATTCATTTATTGACTGCTCCGCCTGCTTGCGCTCGGTGATGTCGGTATGGACGCTGACGCACACTCTCCCCAGGCTGTTATGATCGACAAGAGAAATATTCACATAGCACCAGAACCGGGTTCCATCTTTCTTGATACACTCAATATCGCCATGCCATTCCCCGGTTCGCCTCAGTATGTGGAGGATCTCTTTATAGGTTTCTTCAGGGTTTTTGGTTCCGGGCGCATTGATAATAGAGACATTTTTCCCCAGCAGTTCTTTCGTATCGTACCCGAACATCTTTTCGAACCGGGTGTTCGCATATTTAATCAGCCCATCATCGAACCCGACAAGATTAACGCCCTCGTTCAGGCTGGTGAAAATCTCGCTATTCAGCTTTGCCGTCGCCTCCGCCAGCTTGTGCGTCCGGCGCTCCTGTGCATTCAGCACCTCCCGCTCTATAGCCGGGATGAGCCGGGCCAGTTGGTCCTTTAGGAGATAGTCTCTGGCCCCGGCCCGCATGGCCGCTACCGCCACGTCCTCGCCTATAGTGCCGGAAATTATGATGACCGGCAGGTCGGCGTGTTTGCTTTGTATGATCTCCAGCGCGTCAAGCGCGTTAAACTGCGGCATGGTATAGTCGCAGAGCACTATGTCCCACGGCCGTCCGTCAACCGCTCTCTGAGTGCCTTCGGCGGTGTCCACCCTTTCATATCGGGGGTCGATGCCGCCGGCGCGGAGCGCACGCAGCAGCAGCTGTGCATCGGTCTCCGAATCGTCAACTATCAGAATCCGCAGTTCTTTGCGCATATCAAGACCTCAGCGCTTCGGCGGCCGTTGATTAACGAGCAGCCAGTACAGCCCCAGTTGCCGCACCGCCTCGGCGAACTGATTAAAATCCACGGGTTTGCGGACGTAGCTGTTAGCTCCCAGCTTATAGCTGGTAATGATATCTTCTTCCTGGGTGGATGAGGTGAGCATGACGACAGGGATGAGTTTGGTGCGCTCGTCCGCGCGCAGACTTTTCAGAACCTCCAATCCGTCGAGCTTGGGGAGTTTGATGTCCAGGAGCACGACCGCCGGAGGATCGGACAGGTCGCGTCCCGCGTACGTCCCGGCGGCAAAGAGATAATCCAGCGCTTCGACCCCGTCGCGCACCACATAGACCTTGTTGGTGATGTTGCTTTTCTTAAGAGCCCTGAGCGTCAGGGACTCGTCGTCCGGATTGTCCTCTACCAGCAGTATATTACCTTCGATCATGATCTATGCCTCCTTGATTTTCCCGACCGTGAAGAAGAACGTCGCCCCTTTTCCCGGGCTGGCCTCTGCCCAGACCCTGCCGCCATGTCGGGCGACTACCCGCTGCACGGTCGCCAATCCGATCCCGGTGCCTGCGAAATCTTCGGTTTTATGCAGACGCTGAAAAGCGCCGAAGAGCTTGCCGCCGTATTTCATATCAAACCCCGCTCCGTTGTCCCGCACAAAAAAAGTTGTCCCGCCGCCGGAGCTTACCGCGTCGAACTCGATCCTGGCTTTAGGCTGCCTGCCCGTGAACTTCCATGCGTTCCCGAGGAGATTATCCAGCGCTATCCTGAGAAGGCGCGCATCGCCATCCGCCAGGAGCCCCTTCTGAATGACGCATTCAACGTCGCGTTCCGGCTGCGCGCTCCGCAGTTCGTTAACTACCGCTTGGGCGAGCGCGCTCAGGTCGACCCTTTCCCGGACAAATTCCGCGCGGGACACCCGCGAAAGCTTTAACAGGTCGTCTATTAGGAATCCCATGTGCTGCGCGCTGCCGCGGATCCTGTGAAGATGCGCTTTTCCTTCGGCATCCAGCTTCGCTTCGTAGTCCTCCAGCAGGGCGAGGCTGAAGCCGTCGATGCTCCTGAGCGGAGTCCGCAGGTCGTGTGAAACAGAGTAGCAAAAGGCCTCAAGTTCTTTGTTGATATCCCCCAACTGCATAGTGCGCGCGGCTACGCGCTGTTCCAGTTCGGCATTGAGAGTGCAGATAGCACCCTCCGCCTGCCGCAGATCATCAATATCGGTATTCGTGCCGAACCATTTCACGATCTGACCTTTGTCATTGCGGAATGCAACCGCTCGAACTTTGAAGTAGCGGTATATGCCGTCCTTTCGGCGAAGGCGGAACTCGACATCAAAATCCTTGTTTAATTCAACCGCCTCGTTCCAGGCGGCGACCGTCCGCTGCCTGTCGTCAGGATGCAGTTGGTCCAGCCAGCCAAAACCGAGTTGCTCGGCCTCCGTAACGCCGGTGTATTCCACCCATTGCGGACTGAGATAGTCGCAGCGGCCGTCTCCCCGGCACGTCCAGATCAGCAGAGGCAGAGACTCAGACAATTCACGGAAACGCTTCTCGCTCTCCTGCAGCGCCGCCTCAGCACGTTTTCGCTCGGTGATATCCCAAAAGACTCCCAATATGCCCGTGATCTTACCGTTAGCGTCCCTGACCGGCGTCTTGATCGTGTTTACCCAGGTCTCTCTGCCTTCCTGAATGTATCTCTCTTCCAGTTCCTCGGTCTTCCCCGTTTCCATGATCCTGACATCGTCCGCGTGGTACTTGGCGGCGAGTTCCGGCAGGAACAAGTCGGCATCCATCTTTCCTACCACTTCCTCGGGCCGTAAACCGAAGTCATGGGCGAGATTTTCGTTGATCGAAGCCCACCTAAACTTCCGGTCTTTCATTAATATTTTCTGCGGGATGCTCTCCACTAGCGTTCGGTACCTGGCCTCGCTCTCACGCAGCATCTCATCCGCCCGCTTGCGCTTGGTGATGTCCTGACCCTGCGCGATGGTGGCCGTAACAGTCAACCCGTCCGGGGCTAAGATAGGGGCCGAATTCCAGAGCACAGTGTGAACCATGCCGTCTGCGGACAGAATGTCGATCTCGGTCGTCTCCATGCGTTTGCCCGATTGGGCGTCGCTGATGAGTTCCATGGATTTAATTACCTGATCCTGCGGGAAGAGGATGCCCAAACTCTGTCCTAAAACCTCCGATGCTCGACGCCCGGTAAGGGACTCAAATGCCCGGTTGAAGCGGGTAATACGGTATTGCGGGTCCCAAACGATGATCGGAGCGTTGGCATAGCCGATCAGATTCTCCAGATACTCCTTGGTTTCCCGCAAATCACTTTCCGCTTTCTTGCGCGTGGTGATATCCTGGCCCTGAGCGATGACGGACACGGGGGTCTTCCCGTCCGGGTCGAAGATCGTGGCCGAGTTCCAGAGCACGGTGCGTGTCGTGCCGTCTATGTATCTAATGCCGATTTCGACCGTCTCCAGGCGTTCACCCGCTTGCGCCTTCCTGATAAGCTCCATCGAACTTTTTACCTGATCCGGCGGGAATAGAATATCCAAAGTCTGTCCCAAAACAACGGACGCACTCTGTCCGGTCAGGGACTCAAAGGCGCGGTTGAAGCGGGTAATACGGTGCTGCGGGTCCCAGACTATGATCGGGGCGTTGGCATAGCCGATAAGGTTGTCGAGATACGTCTGAGCAACGAGTAACTCAGCGGCCCGTTTTTCCTTCTCTTCGTTCTGGAAGACGAGGTCTTTGTTCGCGATGGCTAACTCTGCGGCCCTTTTTTCCTTCTCATCATTCTGGAAGGCAAGTTCCTTGTTGGCTACAGCTAACTCTGCCGCCCTCTTTCCCTTTTCCTCATTTTGGAAGGCAAGTTCTTTGTTGGCGATAGCTAGCTCAGCCGCCCGTTTTTCCTTCTCTTCGTTTTGGAAGACGAGGTCTTTGTTCGCGATGACTAACTCTGCGGCCCTTTTTTCTTTCTCTTCATTCTGGAAGGCAAGCTCTTTATTGGCGATGGTTAATTCAGCCGCTCGTTTCCCTTTCTCTTCGTTTTGGAAGGCAAGTTCCTTGTTGGCGATAGCTAACTCTGCCGCCCTCTTTCCCTTTTCGTCGTTCTGAAATGCAAGTTGTTTGTTGGCAATGATTAATTCTTCTAAAACCCCAGCTGATTTTCCGGAAATTTCCGTGGCCGCGTTTGTCGCGGCATCGCCCGGCGTTCCCGCAACTTTAGTTTTATTTTTTTTATTTGCTGTCATAATTAACTATCCGGTGACATAATACCTAATTCGACAATTCGACTCAGGGTGTTAGGCCGGCCGGTTACGATATAAGTATTATGTCACCGGATATCATCGTGTGTGTAAAATATATAAGGAAGCCGGTAAAGGCTTTCCCCCCTGATACAAGTATGCCATTCAGCGTGGTAATTGACTATAAGGCAAGAATAGGTATGCAATGTGTATACAAAATACCCATTAGTTGGTTGTTTAATGGTTTAAAGACTTTGCAGGAAGGAAATAAGATTAATGCCCTTGTTGGCGAGGTCGAGTTTTTTGCGGATATTGTTGCGGTGTTTATTGATCGTCAGTGGCGAAGCGTTTAAAAGGCCGGCTATTTCCTTGGTGGTCAGGCCTGACTTGACCATATTGGAGATCTCCAGCTCTTTAGGCGTAAGCTTCAGGTTTTTTTCCGTCAGTCTGCGGCCGAACGAGGAAACCAATGCTCCGAGGCTCTTTTCGAGCAGGTCAAGATGCTTGCGCGGAGCGCCGCCCATCTGCCTGATCCTATGCACTATAGGCAGGATCAGCTCATTTACGTTTATGATTATCTCATCTTTCAGCTTGTTTTTTTCGATCTCAATTTCATTAATAACTTCCCGAAAGGCGGTATTCTTATCCTCCAGGAGTTTTTTATCCGCTTCCAGTTCCAGAAAGGCCTTTTTCAGCGCCTCCTCCGCTCTCTTGCGCTCGGTGATGTTGGAACGGACGCTAACGCATACCCGTCCAAATTTGTCGTGGACAAAAACAGAATTGTCCGCATGGCACCAGAACCGGGTGCCGTCCTTTTTAATATTCTCAATATCGCCATGCCATTCGCCGGTCCGCCTCTGTATGGCGAGGAGCTCCCTCTTGGTCTCTTCAGGGGACTTCGCCCCAGGCGCATTGATGATAGAGACATCCTTCCCGGTCAGTTCACCCGTCTCGTATCCAAACATCCGCTCGAACTGGGGGTTGGCATGTTTAATAATACCATCATCGAGCCCGAGAATAAAGACGCCCTCAGCCATGTTCTTAAAGATCTCGCTGCCGAGTTTCAACGCCTCTTCCATCATCTTGCGCTCGGTGATATCCCGCTCAATTGAAATCGCCATATGCTTCCCATTGATGATCATCTTCCACGTTGACACTTCAGCGGTAAAAACCGAACCATCCTTACGCTTATGACGGAGCTCAAAGATATTGCCGTTCTCGGCTTGCAGTCTGCCGACCTTTTTATGGATTAAATACGCTTCCCCGGCATTCTCATTCAATATCGATACAGGCTTGCCCACGATTTCTTCGCGGGGGTAGCCGAACGCCTTCAGAGCCGCGGTGTTGGCCTCCCTGATGACCGGTTCGCCTGTCAAAGATATTTCAAGCAAGAGAATGGAGTCATGGGCCAGCTCAAAGAGCGTCCGGTATTTGACCTCGCTTGCGATAACAGCTTTTTCCGCCAGTTTGCGCCCGGTGATGTCGGTATGGACGCTTATGCACACCCGCCCAAATCTGGAATGGTCGAATATTGAAACGTTCGCATAGCACCAGAAGCGGGCGCCGTCCTTCTTGATATTCTCTATCTCGCCATGCCATTTGCCGGTCCGCTTCAGTATGTCGAGGACCTCAGTCCTTTTCGCTTCGGGGGTCTTTTCCGCCGGCGCGTTAATGAGCGAGATATCCTTCCCAACCAGTTCCCCCGCATCGTAACCGAACATCTTCTCGAACCGCGGATTGGCGTATTTGATGAGGCCGTCATCAAGCCCTACAATAGTAACTCCCTCGGTCAGGTTGTTGGATATCTCGTTGTCCAACTTCAGCTCCTCCTCCGCCCTCCTGCGGCCTGCTGCTATCTTGCGCCACGCGCCCTGGTTCCGGATCAGGGCGATTTGATGGGTATCAAGCACCTCTACGATGTCGGGCAGGGATAATTTTTCAAGAAAGTACGTTGAGAATATCAGCATCCGATGCCAGCAGGCTGCGCTGTCCACCGCGCGCTCGTAGTTCAGATAGGCGCTCCGGTTATTGTCATCCAGCCAGGAGGTGTTACTGGAGACGCGGAGGCCGTCGTAACCATTCGCCAGAGCCCAGGCCTCTTTTTGGAGCCACTTGTCCAGCGCTTTTTTCGCGTCGAAGCGCCCTGACCTGCTATACCACTTATCATAGGGGAGGATTTCTATCTGGCCGCGGCGCTTGTATCGCGCGAAGCCGGGCAGCGCCTCGGACAACGCCCGCTCGGCTTCGGCGTGCTCCAAAGGAGCGGAAGTGATCCACATGCAGAATTCGTTATTTTTCAGCCCGGCCGCAAAATATGGGACAAGGATATCCCGGAGGTCCTTTTGGGATTCATAGAACTGGCAGACGCGCGTGCCCCAGGGCACCTGGCCCAGTAGCTCGCTCCCTGACTCGCGGAGTGGGGTATTCATGACAGGCGGCGGGTTCAAGGTACCCCCCCCCCTCAGAGGGGAGTTCGCCTCACCGCGCCTGGCCGCTGCTGAATGAATATTCTTCTTATCGTCTTCCATGATACGATCTCAGTCAAAACCCCCAAGGATAGATTTACCTATTATACAACAAACTAATCCGCTGAAATCTTCGAAATACTGTGCTAAGCCGGTAGAGACTCTCATTTTGCTAGAATATATTCAGACAGCCGTCAGCCTATCGGAGAAACCTTATGTCCCTGCTTTCAATGCTCTTCACGCCTGAGTCCGTCGCGTATTCCGTATTCATTATTACGCTGGTCGGCGCCGCCGGCCTGGCATTCGGAAACATCAAGTTCTTCGGCATAAATCTCGGCATAGCCGGGGTGCTGTTCGCCGGCATCCTCTTCGGCCATTTCGGCGTGAACGTGAACAAGGAGACGCTTGAATTCCTGCGCGAGTTCGGCCTTATTCTTTTCGTCTATTCGATAGGCACACAGGTGGGACCGGGCTTCTTTTCCTCGTTCCGCAAGGAGGGCATACGCCTTAACATGCTCGCCGGAGCCGTCGTCCTGGGAGGAGTGGTCCTTACGTTCCTGCTCGCCCGCATGGCCGGCATAGATGTCCCGACTGCCGTCGGCATGTACTCCGGCGCCGTCACCAACACTCCTGCGCTGGCCGCCGCCCAGCAAACGCTGAACGGCATCAATCCCGACCTCGGCAACAGCGCTTCCGTGGGTTATGCGCTCGCCTATCCCGGCGCCATTCTGGGCATTATCCTTACGATGATACTGATAAAGTTCATTTTCAAGAAGCAATTGGCCGAAGATCTGAAATTGCTCCCGGGAGCGCGCGCAGGGTCCGAGCTCGCCAGTATGAGCATTAAAGTGGAGAATAAGAACCTGGACGGGCTGAAGATAAAAGATATTCCGGCCAGCCATGAGCTTGGCGTTATAGTCTCCCGCGTCTATCATGACGGACAGATGCAGGTAGCCCATGACGACACCGTCATCAGGACCGGCGACGTTATATTGGCGGTGGGCAAGGAGGAAAGCGTCAAGAACTTCATGATCGTGGTGGGTTCCCCCAGCGAGATGGACCTCAAAAAAGTGCCGAGCCGCATACTGCATTCCCGGGTCATCGTGACGCGCAAAGACGTAATAGGCAAAACTTTAGAGGAATTGCAGCTCGAATCGCAATATAACGTCATCGCCACCCGCGTCGCCAGGGCCGATCTGGAATTCATCGTCTCGGATAATTATGTCCTGCAGTTCGCTGACAATCTAGTCATTGTGGGCGAAGAGTCCAGCGTCAGTCAGGCGGCAGCGCGGCTCGGTAATTCTCCCAAAGATCTGAACCATCCACAGCTTATCCCCGCGTTCATAGGTATCGGCCTGGGTGTCGTACTCGGTTCGATACCGTTCACTATCCCCGGTCTGTCTACTTCTATAAAACTCGGATTGGCCGGCGGCCCGCTAATCATGGCTATCCTTTTGAGCTACGTGCAGACCATCGGTCCGCTTAACTGGTATATGCCGCCCGCCGGGAACTTGATGCTCCGGGAGTTGGGAATAGTATTGTTCCTGGCCTGCGTAGGACTTAAAGCCGGCGGAAAGTTCATGGAAACCCTGGTCGCCGGCAACGGCGTGACGATAGTGCTGCTCTCTTTTGTCATCACGGTAGCGCCTATAATTATCGTCGGCATCTTCGCCAAGTTCAAATACAAGATCAATTATATGTCCCTCTGCGGCGCGCTGGCCGGTTCGATGACCGACCCTCCCGCCCTTGCCTTCGCCAACACAATGGCCGGCTCAAGTCTGCCGGCGATGTCTTACGCCACCGTCTATCCCCTGGCCATGATATTGCGCGTAATCTCCGCGCAAATATTCGTGCTGTTGTTTATGAAATGAACGGCTTTGTCCGGCGTGACCTTTGTGATTAACTTTCCGGAGTAAACACAAAGTACACTAAGTTCGGAACAGATAAGGACACCAAGTTTTTTTGGGCATGTTCTTCGTGAACTTTCAATTCATAACTTTGTGACCTTCGTGTTTAATTTGTTGAGTTTGTTCGTGACTTATGTGTTTTTTTTGGCTAACTATCTGTAAGTTAAGATGAAGATGGAGAAATAAGTGACTGCAATAGTAGCGAGTATTTTTATAATTATCGCCCTCGGCTGGCTTTTCCGCAAGTTCGCGCTTGTCGGAGAAGGGGCCGAAAAGGCTTTCAATCAGTATCTGTTCTACCTTGCGCTTCCCGCGCTTACCATCGTTAAGATCTCCGACACTTCCTTCTCCGGCCTGGGCCTTGATTTTATCGCGCTTAACATCCTGCCTATCCTGGCGGCGATGCTGCTGGTCTACGGCTGCTGGAAAGCGGGCCTCTTGGACTGGCAGTCGGCCCGCTTGATGATCATCGTCGCGGGGCTGGGTAATACGGTTTACATCGGATTTCCGGTGGTTTCCATGAGCCTTGGTCCGGAAAACATAGGCTATGCGGCTATAGCCGCCTCTCTCCAGAACGTGTTCATTTTTACGTTCGGTTTTTTCTTTATGGGAACGGTCTGCGGAGGCGCATGTCCCCCGATCAGTTTTAAGCGTCTGGTTCTTAAGAATGCCATACTTTGGAGTTCCATCGCCGGCCTTTTCATTTCTTTCGCGGGCATAAAGATACCCGGGCTTATCTATAACCTGATGACGGATATAGGCCGGACTACTCTTCCACTTTCGCTCTTCACCATAGGTTTGAGCCTGTACGGGAAAGAACTCGGCGCGAATCTTGGAAAGGTCGTATGGATCTCGGTGCTTAAGATGGCAATTATTCCGGCGGCCTGCGTGGCGCTGGCAGTAATTCTCGGTTTTAAGGGTACGATATCGAAAGTGGTTTTTCTTGAATCGGCGATGCCCGTGGCGGTGCTGAATTACGTAATAGCCAAAGAATTCGAATTCGACGCCGATCTGGTTTCACAATCCATAGTGTTTTCAACACTTCTGCTTATGCCGTTCCTATTCCTCTACGACCGGGCCATGCGTTTCTTCCTTTAAGGCATACCGCTCTTTGCTCGTTTAGAAAAAGTCCGGGGCCTGCCGACGGACAAAGCCATGTCGGCGAAATATCTATGCGGCCGCAAACCTGGCGTTTTTTTTACAGAACCTTTCCTCTTTTTCTCATAAGTTTATAAGATATTATATATAGCCGTTCTTTAACCTGAATTCCTCAGTTTGGAATTGTTTTCATTGGTCGTATCAGGGAACAGAATTATTCTGAGGAATTCCCTCCCCCAAGTTTGGGGGAGAGGGCACAGCGCTATGCCCTGCACTTTGGCCCGCTTCGGAAAAAGTGCGGGGCTATGCGCGCCCGGCCCGATGTGGCGGGCCCGGCTTTAGAGCGAGGCATGGTCATGCCTCGCGTCCGGGCCGCAAGGGCGGAGGTGATTTTTACAGCGAAAAATCACCGAGCCGGGGTCGCGGAAAACCGCAATGCGGTTTATCCGTGACTATGCCTCCCGAAGGGCGTCCGCTATGCGGACGGAAAACTTCATTTGAAGTTTTCAGGTTAACCTGTGTCGGACCGCGGCGACATGCTATCTTTCATTCGCGCTGATCTGTTTTTAGGAAAATTTGTGAAATATCGTTTTTTAATCGTTGGAATAATAGCTCTTTGTGCTGCGATAGGGCTTGGATTGCTTGCACATAAGTCCGGTACTGGGCCGGTTCCAGGCATGCGGACCGTCCCTATGAACACGTCTGCCGCAAATTTTGAATCCCATAAAATGCCGGCGGCCGGCGACAGTGCGGTACAAAAAAAAACTGGCACCATATCGAATGCTCACTTGAACGGCGTCTACAAAAAAGAGACCATCTCCGCTTTGGAGCCTAAGAAGAAGATCGCTATAGTTCAGGTCCCTAAGCCTGAGCCGCGGCTGTCGGTTCCGCTTACTGCTTCAACTACAGGTAGGCTGAAGGAAGAGCTGACTCAAGATATAAAAGAGGCGCAAGCAGCTAAAAGGACGGAAGTTTCGTCCGAGAACAAAACGGGAGCGGCGAATAACCGGCCCGGGAACGCCGCCAACTGCAAAGGTTATCCTCCGGTCTGCAACTGGTACGATGCTATGGCTTACTGCGGCGGCCTGCTGCCGACCGCCGCCCAGCTAAAAAGTATATATCGGGCGGAATGCACCGAAGGCAGACTGGCAGAAACATGCGATAAGTGGTACTGGTCGCTGGATGAGGAGGGCGCTGATAGCGCGCAGGTTATGGCCTTCTATACCGGCAATGTGAGCAACGACCATAAGATCTTCGCCGGCAACGCCGTCCGCTGCGAGCGCTGAGCCCTGCGAATTAGTAATTTTATCCTTTTTCAGGTATCGCCAATATATAAACTCCAGTTGGTTCTTCACACCGGCGAAGCTTGTCCCGTACTTGATACGGGAGCCGGTGTCCAGATTCCGACGGGGCCTGGATTCCGGCTTTCGCCGGAAAGACGAAATAAAAAAACTGCCCACAACCCGGCGAGCATTCCGCTTCAATTGAAACTTTTGAGTTAATCTTCGGTTTTCTTTCCGATCTCTTCTTCCAAGCGGGTCCTTTCGTAGATCTGCTTGTAGACGCCGTTCAGCGCTATCAGCTCGGCATGGGTGCCGCGCTCGGCTATCCGGCCTTCATTCATCGCCAGGATCTGGTCGGATGTCTCTATCGTGTGGGCGCGATGGGTAACCGCCAAACAGATGGTGTCCGGCAGCTCCTTCCTGAAAGCTTTCCAGAAAGCGTCTTCCGTCTGTGCGTCCATGGCGCTGGTAGCGTCGTCCAGTAACAGTATATCGGGGGAGGTCAGCACCGCCCTGGCCACGGCAAGGCGCTGCTTCTGTCCGCCGGAGATGGAGAAGCCCCGTGTTCCGACGGAGGTTTGCAGGCCCTTCGGGAATTTGTGCATATCCTGCTTCAACTGGGCTATCTCCAGGGCTTTATCTATCATCTCCGGTGTGACTCCGGGTCTGTCCATGACGATATTTTCGTAGATTGTGCCGGTAAAGATGGAGGCTTCCTGCGCCGTGTAGCCCATGCGCTCGCGAAGTCGGGACAGGTCCAGAGTCCTGATGTCATGCCCGTTCAGACAGATATCGCCGGCGTCGTGTTCGTTCAAACGGAGGGCCAGGGCGAGCAAGGTGGATTTTCCGCAGCCTATTTTCCCCACCAGAGCCACTCTCTGCCCGCGCAGGGCCTTGAAAGAGATATCCTTCAGCAGATAGTCGTCGCCTTTCGGGTTCTTGAGGGCGGTTTTTGAAAATTCCATCTCTCTTACAGGTTCGAGCAGTCTGCCGCCGCTTGGGTGGCGGATGGAGGATTTTAAGTTCAAAAGTTCTTCTATTCTCCGGATGGAGACCCCGGCGCGGTTGCCGGAAACGAAGAAATTGCTGATATCCATCAGCGGACCGATGATCATGCCCGAGTAGAATTGGAACGCTATCAGTTCGCCAAGAGTGCTGCGCCCGTCGATCACCATCCTCCCCCCTACGATATAAAGGATCACGACCGAGAAGAAGCCCGCGTAATGGAAAAAGAAAGAAAATACCATCCCCAGCCGCGCCGTGGAGATCTCCGCCGCCATCTGAACGGAGGTCTTTGAGGTGAAGAACGCCTCCTGCGAGCTTTCCTTGGCGTTGGCTTTTATCAGGCGTATGCCGGTAAAGCAGGTCTCAAGAAAATCGTAAAGCGCGGTGATGGATTCCTGCAGGGCAGTATAGCGGTCAGTGAGCGCCCTGCCGGTCTTTATCGAGAAGGTCAGGATCAGAGGAACGGGGCTGAGCACCCATAGGGTCAGGACCGGGTTAAAATAGAGCATTGTGGAGATGACGGCGATGATCGTGAATATCGACTGGATGAAGCGGAACACGCCCGAGCAGGAAAACCAGGAGATCTTGTTCGAGATGTCGTCCGCCAGCCTGGTAACCAGATCGCCGGTGGTGTATTTATGGTAAAAATTCTGGTCCAAGCGGATGATGTGGTCGAACACTTTTTTCCGGAACTCCCATTCGAGCCGCATATTCATGTAAGCCCGGTTGCGCTGCGCTATCAGGTTGGTGAAATAGATGCCCAGGCCCACGCCCAAGATCAGCAGCACATTGTGCCTTATGTAGCCGGGATTGAGGTTGGAGCTCAGCCCGTTTATGATGTTCTTTATCAGCAGCGGATTGATGGTGTATAGTACGGCGCTCAGGATGCCGAAGATCACGATAGAGCTCATACGGAAAGCGTGCCGCTTCCAATAGGGAAAAAGCCATTTAAGAGTGAAGATCATAAAATCAGTATGACAGCGTTACAGCCAGACAGTACGACAGCCGCGTTGAGCGGTATTTTTTTGTTCCGTCTTTCCGGCGGCCTGCCCTTCGCAGCAACGGCGGAGGAGGGAAGCCGGAATCCAGGCCTCTTCGGAGACTGGACACCGGCTTTCGCCGGTGTGACGGAGCAACTGAAACTTTTGGATTAAAGATGAATAATTTCGCATAAAATATTCACGATCTGTTTACTTCTCGACAGTCGCGCTCGCACTCTGTCATGCTGTCGTACTGTCCCGCTAGTTTTCTCCGAACTGCAGTTTATAGAACTTGGAATAAATGCCGCCCTTCGCCATCAGCTCCGGGTGGGTGCCGGCCTCTTTTATCTCTCCGCCGGAGATCAGCAGTATCCGGTCCACGCTCTTGACGGTGGAGAGCCTGTGCGCGATGATGATCAGCGTCCTGTGTTTTAGAAGATGTTTTATGGCCCCGGTTATAAGGCGCTCGGTGTAAGGGTCCATGTGGGAGGTGGCCTCGTCCAGGACCAGCACTTCCTGGTCAAGGACCATGGCTCGCGCCAGAGCTATGACCTGCTTCTCGCCTATAGAAAGGTTCGCCCCCTTCTCCACTACGGCTTTGGATAGAGGATGTTTTTTGAAAAAAGGCTCAAGGCCCATCAGCCGCACGGCTTCGTGTACTTTGGCGTCCGGGATCGCGGTATCCATCATTTTAAGATTTTCCATGATGGTGCCGGGAAAGAGATAGATGTCCTGTTGGACCAGGCCGATAGCTGAGCGAAGCGATTTAAGACTGAGGGCCGAGATGTCGGTCCCGTCGATGAGTATCCTGCCTTTTTCAAAGGAATAAAAGCGGAACAAAAGGTTGGCTACCGTGGTTTTTCCGCCGCCGGTTTCTCCGACGATGGCCATGCTGGAGCCTTTTGGCAGACGGAACGAGACGTCTTTCAGCACCCAGTCCGAACCTGGAGCGTAGCGCATGGAAACGTTCCTGAATTCGATCCCTTCACGCACCGCGGTCATGTAATGGGGCTTGGCCGGCTCCGTGATCGAGGGCCTGAGTTCGAGTATCTTGAAAATGCGGTGTCCCGCCGAGAAGGAACGCTGTATGATGCTTATATGCTCGGAGAATCTGAAGATGGGCTCGAAGAGCTGTCCCAGGTAAAGGATGAACATTACCAATACGCCTACCGTAAGCGCGCCGTTAAGGACCAGCGTGCCACCGACCCCGAAGATAGCCGCGGTGGAGGCCGGGTGCAGAAAAAGCACCGAGAGAAAAAAGACCACGGCGTAAAGTTCCCCTTTGAATTCGGTAGTGAACTTCTTTTCGTTCAGGGCGTCCAGCTTCGCGGCGACGGAGGCTTCCCGGCTAAAAGCCTGTATGACGCCGATGCCGTTGAGATGCTCCGTGAGAAAGGCGGAGATTTCCGCCGTCATCTTGCGCACCGCGACGAAGACAGGGGAGCTTTTTCGCACGAAGAGCCAGGTGAAAGCGAAGATTACGGGAAAGACCGGCATCAGGATAAGGGTCAGTTTGAGATTGTAGGACGCCATGATCGCGAAAACGGCCAGGAAGGTGAAGATGTCCTTGAAGATCGTGACCGCCGTTTCGGTGAACAGTTCGTAGAGGGCGCCGGTATCGGATTGTACGCGCGCGTTCAGCCGGCCGACCTGGTTGGCCGAATAGAAATCCAGGTCCAGCGAAAGCATGTGGCGCAGCATGCGCTGTTTAAGTTCGACGATTATCGATTGCCCGGTCCTTATGAGCCGCATGCTCATGAAGTAATTGAACAGCAGGAACAGCGCCGAGTTGACGAAATAAAGCCCGACGGCCAGGTAAAGGTGTTGAAGGTCCTTTGCCGGTATGGCATTGTCTATTATGTATTTTGCCACTATCGGATTGGCCAGGTTAATGAGGGTGGAAATTATGAGGAATAAGAACGCCGTAGTGAATTCCAGCTTCCGGGTCTTCATGAGACCCAGGAGCAGTCTGAAGGTCGCCTTATAGTTTATTTTTTCCTTTGTGTCGCCTGACTCGGCAGCTTCTTCGTGCATAGGTATATTCTATAAAATATGGAACAGCGCCGTCCGGGGCGGTAAAAAACAAGGGACCTAAGTTCCCTTAAGTCCCCTGTCCCGGCTAGTTCTATGTTCTAATTAAGTTTTATCTCGGCGCCTCTTTTGAGGGCCTTGATGTTGAGATCGATAACATCCGGCTTCAGCTTTTTGTAGACCTTCGGAAGCGCCTTGGCGATGGCGTCGATCGAGACGGCTCCTGTGGCCGCCGCGAAAGCGCCCAGGGCCACCATGTTCATGATCTTCGCGTTCCCAAGCTCCCCTGCTATTTCATTGCACGGAATATAGATGGTCTTTATATCGGTGCGCGAAACCTTGGAGTTGACCAGCGAACTGTTGACGATCAGCAGTCCGCCGGGTTTTACCAGGGGCTCGAATTTAGCCAATGAAGGTTCGTTCAGGACGATGACCGTGTCGGGTTCCGAGACGATCGGCGTGGTGACCTCGTCAGAGGCTATGACGACGGAGCAGTTGGCGGTGCCGCCGCGCATTTCCGCGCCGTATGACGGGAAGAAGCTTACTTCCTTCCCCTCCACCATGCCCGAATAGGCCAGCAGAATGCCCGCCGAGATGACTCCCTGTCCGCCGAACCCCGATATTCTTATTCCTTGATACATAAGCAAAGCCTCCATGAATAATTAAATTTTAGCGGCCAGTAATGAGTGGCGAGTGGTTAGTCGGGGATAATAAGGAACTCCTTAAGCACTAACCACTATCCACTAATCACTTTACACTGTTTTTGCGTCCTTGTACACCCCGAGCGGGAAGACTTTCATCATGTTGTCATTGACGAACTTGGTCGCTTCCGACGGGTTGTCAAGTCTTGTTCCCCAGTTGGTCGGGCACATGGACAGTATCTCTACCATAGAGAAGCCTTTGCAGTCTATCTGGTTCTGAAAGGCTTTCTTGATCGCGGCCTTGGTCTTGAGTACGCCGGGCGCGGTGTGCACGGTAGTGCGCTCGAGATAAGTGACGCCGTCTATCGTGGCCAGCATCTCCGACATGCGGATCGGATAGCCCGCCTGTTTCGCCGTGCGGCCCTCTACGCAGGTCGTGGCTTTCTGCCCTATCAGCGTGGTCGGGGCCATCTGCCCGCCGGTCATGCCGTAGATGGCGTTATTGACGAAGATGACCGTGATGTTCTCAGAGCGGATAGCCGCGTGCACTATCTCCGCCATGCCTATCGAGGCGAGGTCGCCGTCTCCCTGATATGAGAAGACTATGGCATCAGGTTTTGAGCGCTTAATCCCTGTGGCTTCGGCCGGGCCTCTGCCGTGCGGACCCTGTATCATGTCGCAGTTGAAATATGAATCGGCGAAGACCGCGCAGCCTACGGGCGCGACGCCTATGGCGCGGGAGCGGATGTTCAGTTCGTCCATAACCTCGGCCGTAAGGCGGTGGATTATGCCGTGGCCGCAGCCGGGGCAGTAGTGCATCGGGATATCGAGCAGGGATTCGGGTTTCTTATTTAGCAGCTGCATATTCTTTAGCTCCCTTTTTAACGATGTTTTCAATGGTCTTATAGAGTTCGTCGGCGGTCGCCACGGCGGCTCCGGGCTTGGCGAGCAGGTGAACTTCCGCGCGGCCGTTCAGTGAGAGAAGCACGTCCTCCACCATCTGTCCCATGCTCATTTCCACGACCAGGAATTTTTTAACGCGTTTGGATAATTCCACTATGCGCGCCTTGGGGAAAGGCCAAAGGGTGATAGGCCGCAGCAGGCCGACTTTTAGCCCTTTCTCCCGCGCCAGCCTCATGCCCGCGACCGAGATGCGGGCCGAGGTTCCGTAAGCCACTATGGCTATTTCGGCGTCGTCCATCATCTTTTCCTCGTAGAGCACTTCGGTCTGTTCTATCTGCTTATAGCGTTTAATACGCTCCAGCACTATTTTCTCCAGGTAGCCTTCGCGCAAATCGTAGGATTTGACTATCCGCTTTTCGCGGCCATGGTTCAGGCCAAGCGCCCAGGAGGGTTCCGTGAGCTTCTTAGGGTCGACTTCGGGGGCGGTGAATTCCACCGGCTCCATCATCTGCCCAAGTATGCCGTCAGCGAGGATCATCGAAGGGATCCGGTATTTAAAAGCCGCTTCGTAGCATTTGGCCGGGAGGTTAGCCATTTCGCTTACGCTGTTGGGCGCCATTACGAAAGTGCGGTAGTCACCGTGCCCGCCGCCGCGGGTGGCCTGCCAGTAATCTCCCTGCGCACCGGCGATGTTCCCGAGGCCCGGGCCTCCGCGCATCACATTGGCGACAAAGATCGGCAGATCGGCCCCGGCGCAATAAGACATCCCTTCCTGCTTAAGGCTCATGCCGGGGCTTGAGGAGGAGGTCATGCAGCGCACGCCGGTGGCGGCGGCGCCGTAGATCATGTTTATTGCCGAGACTTCCGATTCGGCCTGGACGAAGGCTCCGCCGACCTGGGGTAAACGCCAGGACATATATTCTGGAACTTCGTTCTGCGGGGTTATAGGATAACCCGCGAAAAATCTGCAGCCGGCCCTGACAGCGCCTTCCGCCAGCGCTTCATTGCCCTTCATTAAAGTTTTTTCCGCCATTGTGTCTCCTTGTTAACAGTAGGTAGAGGTACAGGTATAGGTATAGCGAAGAGAAAATATTGAAACCGCGCTTTTTAAAGTTTTCACCTTTTTTCTCTACCTTTACCTCTACCTATACCTGTCGTTATTTATACACCCGGATCGCCAGGTCCGGACAAATACGGGCGCAGCTCTGGCAGGCGATGCAGCAGCCTTCCTTCGAGTCCTTGGCCGGGTAGTATCCTGTCTTTGAGAATTTATCGGATCTTTCGATGCACTTTTTAGGGCATACCTGGATGCAAAGATAGCAGCCTTTGCATCTGAGAACATCCACTTCCATTTTTGGCATTGTATCCTCCGTTTTAAACTCTGAAATATGAAAATTAGGCAGAAAAATAATGTGCGGCGCGGTAAGGCGGTCTCTCGGCGGGGTTTCAGTGAAAACTTAAAGTGCCTGTGGCTTTGTAGGCTGCCGCTTGATGCGTGTAACCACTACCGGCGCGTGAAACTTCCTAAAAAAAGTATACCAAAAAAAGCCTTTTCATGTCCCGAAAAGCGCAATTGCTGACCCGGAAATTCCAATTTATTCGTCGCACCGGCGGAGGCCGGTGTCCAGTTATAGACGCAGCCTGGATTCCGGCTTCCGCCGGAAAGACGGAATAAAAGACCATTCAACGCTAGGTTTATTTCAGTTTGATTCAGGCTTTCCGGTTAGCGGAATATGATCAGCGACTGACCGCCGGCCGCTGCGGCTACGGCATTTTCAGCAGTCTTTTCGCCGCTTCTATCAGGATCTCTGGCTTGACCGGCTTTTTGAGGACGATGACGTTCAGGTTCTTAGCGAGGCCCGCCACGCTCTCGGGTGAGCCTGTGGAAAAAATGATGGGCGTGGCGGTCAACAGAAGATTCCGGAGGCGGTCAAAGACCTTCTGCCCGCCGCCGGCGGGCATGTCTACGTCCAGTACCAAGAGATCAGGCTTCACCTCCTGGAATTTTCCCATTGCGCCGCTGGCGTCCTCGGCCGTATGGATCTCGAAGCCCGCTTTAGTGAAGATCTCTTTGTAAAGCTCAAGTATTACCAGATCGTCGTCTACCGCTAGTATTTTAGGCATAATTCCCTTTCATCAAGCAGTCGCACCTGGCGCCCGGTCTCCCGGGCGGCCGGACAAAGCAGGTCATTTTCCCTTCGCGGCTTCCAGCGATTCCCCCACCATTTCTGCCGCGTAAGCCAGGTCTTTTGCCGAGTGCCTGTAAGCGATATAGCCGTGGTGATACGGCTGCAGGAAGACTTTGCGGCGTATAAGCTGCGTGTAGAATTCATTGCGCAGTTTTTTGTAGTTCCCCTGTTCATCCTTGTTGAAGGTGATATAGGGCATCCAGGGCTCGCCCGAGAATTGGCAGTCCAGGCCGCTTGCTTTAATATATTTTCTTATTTTTTTAGCGAAGACTTCCCCTCTTTTCTTTATCACATCGAGAATATTGTCGCGCTCCAGCATTTCGATGGTCTTGAGCGAGGCCGCCATCGAAGTGCTGTTCGGGAAGTAGGTCGAGCTTACGAACACCTTCTGGGTCAGCATATCCATGATGTCCCGGCGTCCGACAAGCATACTGATATCGTAGCCGTTGGCCATGGCTTTGCCGAACACCGACAAATGCGGGGTGACATTGAAGAGCTTCTGCGCGCCGCCCAGGTTCACGCGGAAGCCGCTGCGGATCTCGTCGAAGATCAGCACGGCGCCGTATTTCTCCGCCAGCGCCTTCGCGCCTTCGAGGAAGCCGGGGTTAGGCATCTCCACTTCGTGGGCCAGCGGATGGCCGACAGGGGTCACTATTATGCCCGCCGTGTCGGAACCATGGACCTTCAGCAGATCTTCAAGGCCCTGCAAGTCGTTGTAATGAAATTCGAAAATATCCTCGTAAGTTTTCGGCAGCACGCCGCCCTTGACCTCGACGCACCAATCGTGCCAGCCGTGGTAGCCGCAGCGCAGGATCTTGGTCCGGCCGGTGAAGCCGCGCGCCACGCGCACCGCAAGCGTGGTGGCGTCGGAGCCCGTCTTTACGAACACCACTTTCTCGGCGGAAGGTATCAGGCTGATGATCTTCTTCGCAAGCGTGTTCTGGACTTCCTGGACCAGCGACATGCAGAAGCCCTTGTTCTTGATCTGCGCGATGACGGCGTTGTCCACCTCTTTTTCGCGGTGGCCGATGATGATGGGTCCGTAGGCGCAGAGCATGTCCAGATACTCGTTGCCGTCGGCGTCGATGACCTTTCCGCCTTTGGCCGAATCGAAAAATATGGGGTACTCGCCCGGCACGAAGTTGTAGGGCCTGCGTATTCCCATCATGCCGCCGGGAATGACTTCCTGCGCCTCTTTATACAATCTTTCGGAATTATCCAGTTTCAAATGTTCAGACATGGTATGGCTCCTTTTATTTTTCCAGCCGACCGCTGAAATCCCGTCGGCAAATTTATCCCCAAGGTCCAAAAAATCGGTTTTATCCGGTTTTTTTGGAGATATTACTGTTTTGTTATGCGTTCGTGCAGCTTTTTAACGATAAAAGTGGCGACGTGCTCCGCGTAGGTGCCTGTGCCGAAGCCCGCGTCATAGCCCAGCTCACGAGCTGTTTTATTGTTTACTCTCGGACCGCCTACCACTATGACGAACTTATCGCGCAGCTTTTCAGCCTCGGCCAGTTCTATGAGCTCGGTCAGGTTCTTTATGTGTACGTCCTTCTGGGTCACGATCTGCGAGACCAGTATGGCGTCCGCCTTCACTACTTTGGCGTATTCCAGCAGCTTCTCGTTAGGGACCTGGGAACCCATGTTGTACGCCTCGATCATAGGGTAGCGCTCGAGGCCGAAGTGGTGGTTGTAGCCCTTCATGTTCATAATAGCGTCTATGCCCACGGTGTGCGCGTCGGTGCCGGTGCAGGCTCCCACGATGACGATCTTGCGTTTGAACGTGGTTTTGATAAAAGCGTTAACCTCGTCCATCGACATGAACTTCTCTACGGCTTCGGCGTATTCCACCTTGTCGTAGTCGAGGGAGACGTCGGTCTTGCCATAGGCCACGAAGAAAGTAAAATCGTCGGACATCGCCGAAGCGTGCACTATCTCGGCGCGCTTGAAACCCAGTTTTTGCACATAAAGCTTCGCCGCTTCTTTGGCTTTACCGCCGCAGGGTATGGGCAGCGTGAAGGAAAGCTGCACCGCGCCGTCGTCTAAAGTGTCGCCGTAAGGTCTTATGAACATGATCTGTCTCCTAGGTGAATCAATCTCGTCCGCCGGTATGCTCCGGGGCTGCGGGCCGGGGTGCTTTTCAAACTGCCGCTTACCGCCCGCAAGTTTGCTTGCATTTCTTACTGTTTTGCGATCCCCAGCTTCTTCTTCAGATAGACTTCCACCGGGTTGTAATAATCCGGGTTTTTTTCAAAGACGCCGTCGAAGCCTTTGCCGCCGTTGCGGGGCCGCTTGATGTCGGCGAACATCGCCGTTTCTATGGCTCCGAAAAGGCCGCGCTTTTTCACGTCGGCCAGCATAACGATGGTTTCGTCAAGCACGGCTTTGGCCCGGCCGACGATAATGCCGTTCTTCTTGAACTCGACTTCGCTGAAGAAATCGGCGATGTTGTTGTGCACGTAAAGAGCGTTCTCTATGGCCAGCGCCCTGTCCTGCAGGTACGGCGTGTGTATGGCCTCGGTCAGCATGCCCAGCAGTTCTATCGACTGGTTGGTGGCCTTGCTGACGAAGTTGAACAGCGTGTTCATGGCGTAGCCCTTGAAAATATTGCCCGTCATGAATTTGGTCGGCGGCATATATTTAAGCGGGTGGTCGGGGAAGATCTCCCTGGCCATAAGGGCCTGGGCGTATTCGTAAAGGAAGCCGTTCTTCGTGTCGGGGTTTATCTCGAAGGCATGGCCGAGTCCCATCAGCCGCTCCGGCATGCCGGCGCTTTTGGCGAACTGTTCGTTGATGAGCTGGGAGGCCAGCACCGTATGCGCTTTTTCTATCGCGTCGGAAGTCGTCAGGTAGTTATCCTCGCCCGTGTTGATTATGATGTCGGCCGCGGTGTTTATCATGCGGGAGAAGAACTGGTCGGTAAAAGTGCGGTACATGTTGATGTCGCGGAACAGGATGCCGTACATCGAGTCGTTGAGCATCATGTCCAGCCTTTCCATGGCGCCCATCGCCGCTATTTCGGGCATGCAGAGTCCGGAGCAATAGTTGACCAGGCGGATATAGCGTTTTTCTTTTTCGCCCGCTTCGTCCAGCGCCGCGCGCATGATGCGGAAGTTCTCCTGGGTAGCATAGGTCCCGCCGAAGCCTTCGGTCGTGGCGCCGTAGGGCACGTAGTCCAGAAGGCTCTGCCCCGTGGTGCGGATGACGGCGATAATGTCGGCGCCCTGCTCGGCGGCCGCTTTGGCCTGTTTGACGTCCTCATATATGTTGCCGGTCGCCACGATGACGTAGATCAGCGGCGATTTGATCTTGTCCGCCCCTTCTTTAAGCTTGCGGTCGCGATGGGCGACGTTGGCTGCGATGCGCTTATCGAGGCCGGCGATCAGCTCGGCGGCTTTAGCGTGTATCCGCTTTTCGTCGGTAAGTTCGAATTTAGAGATATCCAGTCCGCCGGCTATTTCTTTATTCAGCTCTTCGGGCGTCCTGGCGCTCTTTACAAGGGCGTTGATGTAATATTTCGCCGCGCCGCCGGAAAGCTTATCCCTGCACTGGTCGGCCGCGAGGTTCGGGACCGGCACGCCGTCGGGGTCCGCGCCGTCCGCGCCCAGCAGCCGCAGCGTGGCGCGCTCTATGGTCACGGTGGTGTGCGCGTTTATGAACTCCTGCACTGGTCCGGTCACTTCCCTGGCCAGCGCGCGCGCTCTGTTTATTTTGGTCTTTGAAAGTCCTAATTTGGATCCGGTCGTCATTTCGGTTGCTCCTTGGCTTCTTTCACTTCCCTGCCCGCGGTCATGAATTTCTGCGCCCTCTCGATGATGCGCGCGTTAACTCCCAGTATCCTGGCTATCTTTATCGCGTCGTAGATGCCGTCCTGTCCGATATTGGCCGTTATCTCGTAATCCATGAATTTATTCAGCATCTTAAGCTTCTCGGTAAGCTGGACCGGTGTCTTGCCGCTGAAGTAGGCGTTAAAAGCCGTGTTATCGAAGCCTTTCATCCTCAGGAAAGCCGCGTTCTTCTGCTGCGCGAGCCGCGAGAAATGAGTGGCGACGAAGGCCAGGACCTTTTCGTTCTCGCAGAAATCCTCGCTTATGGCGGAGAGCATGGCGGCCGCTTCGTCGGAATTCGTGGTCTTGGCGAACTCGTCCATAAGTATCAGGCAGGGTCTGCCGGTGTCGGCGTAGGCATTGGCGAAAGCGTTCATCTCGAGGCCGAAGCTGCTGAGCCCTTCGGCGCGCCCGGTCTCCTCGTCGCCCGCGACGTGGATCTTTTCGTACACGCAGGTTTCATACGCTTCGGCCGGCACGAAAAAGCCGGTCTGGGCCAGTAGCTGCGCGAAAGCCAGGGTTTTCAGCGCGACGGTCTTTCCCCCCATGTTCGAGCCGTGTATGATGTTCACGCGCTTAGAGAACTTAAAGGTCAGCGGAGTATATTCCAGCTTCAGCGTTCTTAGCTTGGCCTCCAGAGGGATGAACCTGGCTTTCTTAAGCGAGGGCGGCGACGGGAATTTTCGCAGTTTTGGTCTGGTCATCGAGTATTCCAGCGCCAGGCGGGCTTTGGCCAGAAGGACGTCGGCGCGCTCGACAGCGTTGAGGTAGCCGGCTATCTCGTTCTTTTCTTTCCTTATCAGAACGGAAAGTTCCCTGAGCACTTTCTGCTCGGCGGCGCGTTCGTCGGAGTGAAGCTTCTCTTTGGCGGCCGTAAGTTCCAGGTAGGCCGGCCCGAATACCGGCTTGGCGATCACATTGGCCGAGTCGTAGGCCTCGAAAAAAAGGTCGGGCGAGCCGTAAGCTTTGCGGGCCCGGGCTTCGTCCACGACCAGGAATTCTCGGCGCGAGAAGTCAAGGTCGTAAGTTTTAGAAATGGTTTTCAGCTTTTCGTTCCTCATGGCGGACAGCGCCTCTCCCGCGGCGGACAGTTTTTCCCGCGCGGCTTTGAGGTCGGACGAGTAGGCGTCGGACAGATGAAAAGTCTCTCCGGTCCCGCCCAGGCTCAATGCCTTCAGAAGCTCTTCCGAGCACCAGGAGGCCGCTAAAGGCTTCCTTATTTCCAGCGGCAGCTCGGCGAATACCGCTTTGACGTTGGAAATGAACTTTTTAAAGATGAAGACCTCCGCTGCGCCAAGTATCGGCGGCAGGTTCCTCCCTTTGGTCTTGGGCCCGTCGCAGCCGGCCGCGAGAGCGGGTTCGCTGGCTTCCGTCTCGTCCGCGAAAGAGCGGGCCGGGTCGCAGGGTAAGACCGGCATGTTCTTTAGATGAAATTCGAGGCGGTCCGCCTGAAAGCGGCTTTTTTTAATGAAAGCGATAAAGCGTTCTGTCAGATCATACTCGCGGTTAAGGGTTTCCGCGGAATCAAAGAAGGGCAGGGCGGCGCGGACCAGCCTGCCGTAGGGCGTGAGCGGCCTGTAGGCGGCGTAAAAATTATCAAATTCCGCGAAGATAAAGGCTTTGTCCATAAGCGAGCGCGTAAGTTTAGATCGCTCCTGCCGCTGTGCGTAACAAAACGATGCGATCCAACAGTATCGGATCTGTTTATGCCGTGTAAGGATTGAACACTATTTTTGTTTCTAATCCCGGGTTATCCAGTTTCCGCAGAAAGTCCTCGTTCGAGACATTATATAAATTGATGACGAACGCCGACAGCTCGAGGTTTACGGCGAAATAGACGGCGTATCTTTTCTGAAGTCCGGACCATTCCGTGCAAGTGATAAAAAGCTTGGTAAGATCCTCGAAGACCAGTTCTTTATCTGTTTTGAGCAGCCCCTCCAGCTTGCTCCGCGTTACTGCTCCTCTGACCAGCACTCTGTCGCCCATACGCAGAAGGGGCCTGCCTTCGGCGGAAAAAAACTGCTCGCAATTGATGTATTTAGGGGCTTTCGAGGCGGCGTAAATGAGTTTAATGTTGTCAAGCGCCGATTGCAGGTTTTCAGGCTTCACTTTGGCAACATAGGCCAGGTGGGCTTTTTTATGCGAAGCGGCCTGGGTGATCCGGTCCGCCGCCCCGTCCACCAGTATCGTTTCAGCTTTATGTTTATCCAGGTCGGCCAGTACCCCGGCGAGTTGCGTGTTGTTTTCGGGACCGATCAGTTCCACGCGCCCCTCGCGGAGCGTTCGCAGAAGGACCAGCCTTCCAAGCGTCGTGTTCGACGGATAAACGTTAAGTATCTCAAAAGAGGCTTCGCTGCCGGGCAGGGCGGTTTCCGCAGTTACCAGCAGGTCGCCTTTCCGCGCGTGGATCTGCGGCTTCGGGTTCCCGAAGACCGCGTCCGTCCTTTCGCCGTCGACGCCGACGCTGAGGTAAGCCACGTCCGTCTCGGGGCGCAGGCTTTCCAGAGCGTAGTTCAAAAAAGCCGTTTTGCCGGCGTTCTTCTTTGAGCCGATGATGAAAGTCACCCTGTCTTTGAACGTTTTAGTTATGTTCATTCGGCGAAGTCATTTACAAGGTCACAAAAAAATCAGTTTTATCTGATTTTTTGGGATTTCTTATGGCGCTTGTGCCTGTTCAGCTGCGCCGGCGCGAGCGTTAACAGGTCGCCGTTCAGGAGGCGGGCTACCCCGTCCTTAGGCTTGTATCTGTCGTCCCCGCAATACTCGCAGGTCCCGCAGTCGGAGGTATAGCCGGAAGGTTCAGTGTAAGTGGTTATAACGCCCTCGTAATTGCGCAGCACGACGCGCTTGTCGGACATGGAGATCAGATAGGTAGGCATGACGGGGGTCTTCCCCCCGCCGCCGGGCGCGTCCACCACGAAGGTAGGGACGGCCATGCCGGAAGTGTGGCCGCGGAGGTTCTCGATGATCTCGATGCCTTTGGAAACCGTGGTCCTGAAATGGCTGATGCCCTTGGACAGGTCGCACTGATAGATATAATAAGGCTTCACGCGGGCCATAAGGAGTTCGTGCACCAGCCGCTTCATGGTCTGAGGACAGTCGTTAATTCCTCTCAGGAGCACGCTCTGGTTCCCGACCGGGATCCCGGCGTTCGCGAGCTTGGCGCAGGCTTGTGCGGCTTCAGCTGTCATCTCTTTCGGATGGTTGAAATGAGTGTTAAGGTAGATGGGATGGTATTTCTTGAGCATCTCGACCAGGCCGTCGGTTATCCTCATGGGCATGACCACGGGTGTGCGGCTGCCGATGCGGATGATCTCGACATGGTCTATGGCGCGCAGGCGCTTTATGATGGCTTCAAGGGCCGCGTCGGGCAGCACCAGCGGATCTCCGCCGGAAATTAGGACGTCGCGAACCACCTTGTTCTTCCGGATATACTCTATCGCTTTGTCAAGATTGGCCGAGGCCATGTGGACGTCCTCAAAACCGACGAAGCGGCGGCGCGTGCAGTGGCGGCAGTTCATGGAACAGATATTGGTGACCAGCAGCAGGACGCGGTCGGGATAACGGTGGGTAAGGCCGGGGACCGGAGAATCGACGTCCTCATGCAGCGGATCGGACAGGTCGGAGGGATCGTCGTTAAGTTCCAGGGCTCGGGGGATGGCCTGCATCCTGACGGGGCAGTTCTTGTCTTTCTTGTCCATCAGTGCGGCGTAGTAGGGCGTGATGGCCATGGTGAACTTATTCAGGCACTTTTTCAGATCGCCCTTTTCGGCCGCGCTCAGCTTCACTACTTTGTCCAGCGTCGGAATATCCTTAATGACGTTCTTCAACTGCCATTTATAGTCGAACCAATCGCTTTCAGGCACATTCTTCCACAGCGGTATCGTTTTATAGTCTACGGTCTTGTATTGTTTCATAGTCTCCCCATCCTGCAGAAGTTAACGTGCATTGTTAATAATGCTTTCCGGCTTGTTTTTTTAGCCTTAAAACTTCAGTTGATTCGTCTCACCGGCGAAAGCCGGTGTCCAGATTCTGACGGGGCCTGGATTCCGGCTTTCGCCAGAAAGACAAGGCTATGCCAGTGCCGTATCAGGGCCTATGGCGGGACCCCTTCCAATGGGATTTACCCACAGGTGGACACCGCTTTGCGGTTTCCCCTACATCAGACGGCCGGAATAAAATAATCCTGCTCAACTCAACCATTTTACGGCATCAACTGAAACTTTCAGGTTAGTTCTGGCCTGTGACTTGCGGCTTGTGACAGCAGAAACGCCGCGCGTTTTTGCTACGCGTAGATCTTTTCGTATATCTTCCGGATCATAGGCGATTCGCGCAGAATATTGATCGTGAAATCGGCGTGGTGCCTGGTGTAGCCGTTGCCGATTATCATGTGGACGTCCTTGCCCACGCCCTCTGCGCCCAGCGCCGCTTTTGTGAAGGAGGTCGCCATGCTGAAAAAATACACGGTGCCCTCTTCCCGGCAGATCATCACGGAGGCCATCTCGGTATTCGGGATATTTACGCAGTTGATGACCACGTCCGCCATTTTCCCGCCCGTGAGTTCGCTTATCTTGGAGTAGCACTCCAGCGCGTCAGTGGCGTTGGCCTGTACGGCGTCGGTGCAGAACCCGTACTCCAGGATCTTTTTGACCGCTTCGGGAGAATACTCCAGGCCGATCACCCGGCCGCTTATCCCGGCGCGTCTTTGCGCCTCGTAGGCGCAGAGCACTCCGGATTTTCCGGCCGCGCCCAGTATCGCCACGGTGGAGCCCGGCTTCACTAGTTTGGCGGTCTGCGCGGGAGCGCCGGCTACGTCCAGCACGGCCAGCGCCAGCGTCTCCGGCAGGTCGGCCGGGATCTTGGCGTAGATGCCGCTCTCGAACAGTATGGCCTTGGCCTTGACCTTCACCTGTTCCGTGCCTTTCTTTATCCCAAGCACCTTTTCTATCTTCAGCGGCGTCAGCGAAAGCGAGACCAGGCTGGCGATCTTGTCGCCCGGATGCAGGTCGGTCTTCCCTTCCAGTTTCGGTCCTATCACGGCTACCGTGCCTATGAACATCCCGCCCGAGCCAGTCACGGGATTCTGCATCTTCCCCTTCTCGGAGACGATGCGCATTATCGTATCGATTATTATCTTCTCGTCGCGGCCCGCCGCTTCCTTTATCTGCGTGAAAGAGGCGGAATCAATATTGAGCGTGTCGACGTCGATAAGCATCTCGTTATCGTAAATATAGTCCGGGCTATTGTCTATTTTAAGCGCCGGCTGCGGCAGGACGCCTCTGGGTTCTATCACCCGATGGGCGCCAAAGGGGTTTCCGTCAGGTTTTACCGGTAGGGACATGATGTTTCCTGTGATCTGAGAATTTAGCTTCCGACCGCGGGTATCGCCGCGGCCGGAAACCTTGAGTCTTAGGCGTATATCTTCTCGTAGATCTTGCGGATCTTGGGGGATTCGCGCAGGATATTGAGAGTTATGTCGGCATGATCCTTGGTGTAGCCGTTGCCGATGATCATGTTCACGTCCTTGCCCACGCCTTCCGCGCCGAGGGCCGCTTTGGTGAACGAGGTCGCCATCGTGAAGAAGTAGACCACGCCGTTGTCGCGGCACATCAGTATGGAGGCCATCTCGGTATTGGGAATGTTGACGCAGTTTATTATCACGTCGGCCAACTTGCCGCCGGTCTCTTTGTAGATCGTGTCGTAGCATTCCAGCGCGTTGGTGGCGCTCAGCTTCAGGTTGACGTCGCAGAAGCCGTATTCCTTCATGTTCTTGTAGCCGTTGTCGGAGCTGGTCGTGCCGATGATCTTGCCGCTGACGCCCGCGCGCCGCTTGGCTTCGTAGGAGCAAAGCACGCCGGATTTGCCCGCCGCGCCGATGATAACGACGGTGTCGCCGGGCTTCACCAGTTTGGCGGTCTGCGCGGGAGCGCCGGCGACGTCGAGGACGGCAAGCGCCAGCGTCTCCGGCATATCTTTGGGGAGCTTCGCGTAAATGCCGCTCTGGAAGAGGACGGCCTTGGCTTTGACGTTGACCTGCTCCGTGCCTTTCTTTATGCCGAGGATCTTCTCGATCTTCAGCGGCGTCAGCGAGAGGGAGACGAGGCTCGCCACCTTGTCGCCCACTTTAAGATTGATCTTTCCTTCCAGTTTCGGGCCTATCTTGGCCACGCGGCCTATGAACATGCCGCCCGAACCTGTCACGGGGTTCTGCATCTTGCCCCGTTCGCCGACTATCTTCAGGATCATTTCCTTTATCTTGGCCTCGTCGCGGTTGGTGGCTTCCTTGATCTGGGTAAAGCTGGCCGAGTCGATGTTGAGGGTCTCCACGTCGATCATGATCTCGTTGTCATAGATGTAATCCATGTTATTGTCCACTTTCAGCGCGGGCTGCGGCAGCGCGCCTTTCGGTTCTATGACCCTGTGGGAACCGAACGGATTGCCGCCTTTTTTTACTGTTATGTTTTTTGACATGTTTTTCTCCTGTTAGTTTTCGTCCTATTCTTTCAAGGCGAACATCTTGCGCACGTCGCCGGGCGTGCCTATTTCGAGGTCCGCTTCCTTTGAGATGCGCACCGCTCTCTGTACGAATTCGGCGTTGGACTTCGCCAGTCTTCCTTTTGAATAGTAAATATTGTCCTCGAAGCCCACGCGGATGAAACCGCCGGAGGCTATAGCGCCGCAAATGCCGGGCAGATGGGCGCGGCCTATACCCATTACAGTGAAGTAGCTTTCCGGCGGCATCTGATCTATCATGTAGGAAAGGGTCTTAACGCTGAGGTTCAGCGCGGCCGGCACGTTCATCACGAAGCCGTAGTGATAGGGCGGCTTTATCAGGCCCTCTTTGATGAGGATGTGCGAGGACTGCACGTGCGAGACGTCGAAGCATTCAAGCGTGGGCCTGACGCCGTACTTGTTCATCTCGGAGGCGAACTGGCGCATGATGGGCAGGGTGTTGATTATGTAATCGTTGCCGAAATTGACGGAGCCGCAATCCAGCGAGGCCATGTCGGGCTTTAGCGAAACCGGAGCTATGCGCTCTTCCGGGGTCATGCCGACGGCGCCGCCGGTAGTGAACTCTATGACCACGTCGCTTTTTTTGCGGATGAGGTCCATGGCCGCCTTAAAAACCTTTACGTCGGCGGTAGGAGAGCCGTCGTTGTTGCGCGCGTGCAGGTGGATTATGGAGGCCCCGGCCAGGCAGGCTTCCTGGGCGGCGTCGGCCAGTTCTTCCGGGGTCACAGGCAGCGCGGGCGCCTGGGCCTTGGTAGTTTCCGCGCCGGTCAGAGCGCAGGTGATTATCATTTTATTTGCCATAGCACATCCTTTACTAAGTGGTTAGTGGCCAGTGGTTAGTGGTCAGGGGGATTCATTTGTTAGAAACTGCCCACTGAACACTGTCCACTGTTCACTGCTTTTAGAATTTTCCGAGCTTGCCGGGTACGTGTAGTTTCGCTTCGGTGCACTTTATCACTTCTTCAACGGTGGTGTCTTCGGCTATTTCTTCGAGTACGAGGCCTTTTTTTGTGACGCGGATAAAGGCCATGTCGGTCACTATAAGGTCTACTTCTCCCACCGCCGTCAGAGGCAGGGAACATCTTTTAAGGATCTTCGGCGCGCCGTTCTTGTTAACATGCTCCATGGCGATGATGACGTTCTTGGCGCCCACCACCAGGTCCATCGCCCCGCCCATGCCGGGGATCATTTTGCCGGGGATCATGTAGTTCGCCAGATTCCCCTGCTCATCCACTTCCAGCGCGCCTAGAACGGTATAGTCGACATGGCCGCCACGTATGATCGCGAAAGACATGGAGGAATCAAAAAAACAGCCGCCGGGCACTATGGTCACCGGCTGTCCGCCGGCATTGACCAGGCGCGGGTCTTCCTCGCCTTTTTTCGCCTGCGGGCCAAGGCCCGTGAAGCCGTTCTCGGAATGTAGGAGTATAGTGCGGCCCTGCGGGATGTAATCGGCCACCATGGTCGGCATGCCGATGCCCAGATTCACCAGCGCGCCGTCCGGGAATTCCTGCGCTATGCGTTTTACCAGTCTTATTCTCTTTTCTTTGGGATCCATGTAAATTCTCCTTAAGTTTTGTGGCTAACGGTCCGCGCTCAGGCCTTAAGCTGTAAATTCGCGGCAGGCAGGACCGATTTCACTATAGCGGAAATAAAAACTCCCGGTATAGTCACTTTATCGGGATCAAGCGCCCCGGCTTCGACTATGGCTTCGGCTTCGACGATAACATAGTCGGCCGACATAGCCATCACCACGGCCGCGTTCTTCGTCGCCATCGGCAGGAAGCAGTTCCCCTGCTTGTCGCAGACCTCGGCTTTTATCAGGGCGAACTCCGCGCCCAGCGGCAGTTCCAGCAGATATTCTTTGCCCTCTATGGTCAGCTTCTGTTTACCCTTTTCGATATCGGTACCTATGCCGGTAGGGGTGAGGACGCCGCCGAGGCCAGCGCCTTTAGCGCGGATGCGCTCGGAAAAGGTCCCCTGAGGGACCAGCGTGACGTTCATCTCGCCGGAGTTCATTTTCTGCCCTGAAACCGGATTCGTGCCGATGTGGGTGGCATAAAGATTTTTTACGCGGCCCTGGCAGATAAGTCGGCCCACTCCCACTTCAGGGAAAGCGGTGTCGCTTGTGATAAGCGTAAGGTCCTTAGAGCCTTTGTTTATGAGCGCGTCGATGAGCGTGAAGGCATTGCCGCAGCCCATAAAGCCGCCGGCCATTACTGAGGAGCCGTCTTTTATGGCTTCTATCGCTTGTTCGGGAGTGAGTACGGGTTTCATGTTATTCCCCTTTCGCAGATGATGGTTTACAGGCTGACAAATTTTAAATATTATAACAAAATACTCTTATATTAACCTGCGCAAACTTTTATTTAAGACTATAAGAGAACCACGGAAACACTAAGGGCACGTAGATGAGCATCATATCTAACCCTGTCTATCCCGACTATCCATGGTGAATGTTTGCATTTTTGCGGCTTTTTAAAACACACGAAATAAACACAAAGCACACAAAGTTCGGAACAAATAAGGACACGAAGCTTTTTCATGGATGTTCTTCGTGAGCTTTCTGTAGAATAACTTCGTGACCTTTGTGGTTAAATCGGAAAACTCTGTGGCTTAGTGGTGTGTGAGAAATATTATAATGGAGGAGAAGTGATATCACACGAAGCCACGAAGGCACGAAGGCACGAAGAAGAAAAGCAGGAGAAGGGATTAACAGGATTTAATAATTGAATTTTTATCCTGTATATCCTGTTCATCCATGGTATTCCGTTGCCTGCCGGTTAGCAAGGGAATGAGATTGGCATATCGAATTTGTTATACTTTTCTAAATTACCCGCGGTTACCGGAGACACACTATGCATCAAGTCGCTATAGATGGATCGATGTCGCGGATAAAAGAGAACATGGCCAGGGTCAAGAACAAGATCATAGTCATGAGCAATAAAGGCGGCGTGGGCAAAAGCTCGGTGGCCGTGTCATTCGCGGCGCTCTTGAGCGGCAAAGGATCAAAGGTGGGTCTTCTGGACATAGATATCCACGGCCCCTCGATAGCCAAGATGACGGGAAAAGAAGGCGTCAGCCCCGTCTCCGATGGCAAAGCGATAGAGCCGGTGCCGGTCCGAAAGAACCTGGTCATGCTTTCCATGGGCTCACTTTTGAAAGAGGGCGAGACGCCGGTGATCTGGCGCGGCCCTATGAAACTGAATGTCCTGAAGCAGTTCCTGTCGGACGTGAACTGGGGCGGCCTGGATTACCTTATAATCGACGCTCCTCCGGGGACCGGCGACGAGCCGCTGTCCATCTGCCAGCTGCTCCCGGGCCTTGCGGGCGGCGTGGTGGTCACCACGGGACAGGATGTGGCCCTGCTGGATTCTAAAAAGGCGGTTAATTTCCTAAAGCAGCTTGGCGTGCGCGTGCTGGGCATAGTCGAGAATATGACCGATTTCCCCTGTCCTCATTGCGGCAAACACGTAAATCTTTTTAAAGCGGGCGGCGGCGAAAAGGCGGCCGCGTCCCTGAAAGTTCCTTTTCTTGGCCGGATACCTTTCGACCCGGACATGGTGGAAGCCGGCGACAAAGGGCTCCTGTTCGTTGAAACAAAAAAGGATTCCCCCGCCGCCAAGGCGCTTGCGGCCGCTATCGAAACCGCCATTGAAGGCCTGAAATAACTGAGTTAGCCGCAAAAGGCACATAAACACAAAGGAAAAACCGTCTCAGTTTAAGTTCAGTGGAATTAACAAACCGTGGTTTTGAATATTGCCTTTTTGCGTCATTCCGGCGACTTGCCCTTCGCAGCAGCAGCGGAGGAGGGAAGCCGGAATCCAGAGTTTTGTCGAAGTCCGCACTCTTTGTGTCTTATCCTGCTGAAACAAAAAGCCATCTTAAGTCATGTGAGGTTTATATATGAAAAAAATCATGGCGGTGGTGTGTTTGATATTTTTACAGGTGGTCCTTGCCTCGGCGTCGGCCCTCCAGACGCTGTCATCCTATGAGGATAAACCCGCTTCCGTCCCGACTACAGCATCAGATCAAGATGAAAAGCCGATAGATTTCTGCGCCCAAGGCAAATTGCTGATCTTCACCGGCAACTGCGCCCTGCCGAAAGGCACGGTCTTTAAAGATTCCATTTCTCCCAAAGCGTGCGACGATGCGCAGGGCATTCTTATCCCGGGGCTGCAAGGCCTCTATCCGCAGGCAAAGGTGTATTCCTATAAAGATCTCGAGCCCGATGTCGTTTATGACAAACTCATGGCCCCCTCTATACTGGGCTTTTTCCTTGTCGGCGAAGGGAATGTCAAAGGCGGACTGGTCACAGGGAAAAGCCGCAAAACCGTATATCCGGACAAGAACGCGTGCTTGTCGAAATTCGACGTTTTCGGAGGGCTTTACTCTCACAGCAAATATTCACCGGATTCGCCCGCGCCGGCGCAGTACCGGCGGCGTATGCTCGCCCGGATGGAATTCATAGAGGAAGGGGATCGCTCTCCGGAGGGTTCGTGGCCGCAGCTTTGCGGGCCCAGGATAAGTCTTGTATATCCGACCAGGACATTCTCCGGCAGAATGAAGGAAGACGTGAAAAAGATGATCGGGGCGCTCATGGATAAAAAGCGCGATCAGGCTTTGAGCGCTCTGGAAAGCATCTGCGGGGCCTGCGACCAATACGTAAAGGCCGGTTATCCTTTGGCGAAGCTTTGTCCCCCCAACTCAGATGTGTGCACCTTGAGGCGCATAACGCCGGGGTCGGAAAAGCTGGTGATGGATAATTACTGTCTGGTGCTGCACCCGGAATACGCCCCGCCGACGGGTAGGTAACGCCGGACTGGTCGGCTTTGGGTATAGAACCGCGGGAAGCCCAGTCGGGGCGGCGGGGGCATGGGCCGCGTCGGGCACGCTATCGGACACACCGTGTCCGCGCTCCCGCTCGGGCTCGGCGCTTGCGTAAGCCTCGCCCTGCGCGAAGGCCCGCCGAACCCATGCCCCCGCCACACCTCCAGTTTTGCTTATGCGTAGTATGTTTCTTTGACTATAGGCCCGGCATCTCCTAAACTAAACAACATTATCCCGCCCTTAATTTCGGTACTTCTATATTTACCCGCCCGTTGGTAAACAAATATCCTGATAAGATGACGTTTTTTAGTGGAAAGTTTTCCGCCTTTTCTTAGCATGAAATAATCATTCTTGAATGGCAGGAGGTAGTCCCAATGCTGCCTCGCCAAGGCGAGCGCGCAGTAATACTGTGCGCATCTGCTCTACCGGGATGTGGCGCATTCTACGCCAGCTTCGGTATTGCTCAGGCTGATGATCGCTCAGTTTCTCAAATGCCCCCATTAAATTCATGTCACCTAGACGTTCGATAAGGCGAAAGGCGAAGTATTGTGAGATTGTGATGTGGGCTGGGCTTTCCTTTTGGAAGGGGTTGGTAGGCAAAGCAGTAGCGAAGCCAAAGCCCATTTGTCCATCACAGTCGCGCGCTTGGTGAGCAATGGCCAACACTGAAAGCTGGATGAAAACTATGTTTTTAAGATAACGTGGTTGAAGTCCAAGTAGTGGTGCCAATGCATCGAGGATTGTGGTATAGAGTTCAATCCGCGCGAATGACGGGTCATAGCGGCCGAAAAGACTACATGTGGTTAGCACGCCTCTGCTAATCCGTCCACGAAGCCAAGTTTGAAGCTGAAAGGGCTCAGACATTAGGTTTTTGGCTTTATCAAGTGTTTTTTTGTCCAGACCATCCAGTTCTCCCGCCCAGTAATGGTCTTCCCGCAACTTCTGATCCCAAAGCAATATTGGGGGTGCGTCCTTACTGAGGCGGGGGCGGCTTTGACGCAATTTCCTATAAATCAGATGGCTCGTGCGGTCATCTCGGTCTCCCTCTTCAAATTTGCCGTCCGGAGCTTGTGCCGCGAGGAAGTTTGATTCCTTTAGAGCATCTCGCACTGGGTCGTAGCGCAGTCCCATCAAATCTTCTGCCAGCAAACGGTGACCGGTAAGACAAGGTGTCCAACCGGGGTGGGGCGGCTCGCCCCAATATGCGCACGTCGCTTCAACAGGTAGTCGCCAGAGAAGTGGTGCGAAAAGTTCCATACCGATCAAAGTGGCTGACATCGAAGCGTTATGAAAACCGTGCCTCATTTCAAAATCTTCATCCCCCCAGCTCTGGAAGGAAAAATGGGCAGCATTTCGCAAAATCCGTACGGCGACCTCGGTTTTCTCTGTTGCGGCAAGACCATCTAGGATACTACGTGCCTCGACTGGACGCCAACGTCCAAAACCCTTCATATGCATTTTATCATCGTGCAAACCCATACACTCTTTCCAGTGAGCAATTAACTCGGGAACCATATCCTCATTCCCGCGATGTAAGGCTTCCAGCACTTGTGTTACTGATCTATCTCCTGGGTTCTCGTAAATCTCAAACTCTATCGGGGCAGGAGGTGTGTATCGCTCGGTAGGCTGCAATTCCTCTCCCCATCCCTTTGCGCGACAGTAGATCTTCCTCGTATCCCAATTATTTTTTTCCTGTTGGCAAAGCAGAATTACACATCGCGCTTGACTGTGCTTGGACCAAAACTGCATTACTTCAGACTCTTCACTCCCAGGAATATATTCCACAATCATCAGTGTTTCATCGTTCGGTCCCCGGCAAACAAGATCAGCATAGCGACTAGTTTTCGTATCTTGCTTAGACCTAATAACCACACCCTCCTCTATCGCTGTATCTTCCCAAGGAGCGAAGATTCCACGCTCAGTAGACCTGAAACGTCTCTGGCGTTGATCTGTCAACTCCCGTTTCAATTTAGCAACTGCTTCCAAGCGGAAGAGCACTTGTTCTGCTTCCTGTCTTGCTTGAGGGAATAAGTTTTGAAATAACTCAAGATACGCCTTGTGCAGCGGTGAGAATGCACTAGCCTTTTTTTCGCCGCCCACTACTTTGTCAGTCGTTCCGAGCAGACTGTCATGGGGCAGTACGAAGGGCTTTAAATCTTTTTTATTATCAGTGCCGCGCCCCTCGCTGATTTTGACGAGACGTTTGATGCCCTCAGCCGTTTGTCCTTCGTCGGATATATTGTCGGTTACTCGTGCCACAACCGGTATTACACGTATGGGGTCACGCTTTGATTGTTGTGTGGATGTTTTAAGTGCTTCAATAATGGCTAGTGTGCCATCAATGGACTCCTGGTTCGCAACAAAAAGGCATACGACACAATCCGCAAGGGTTGTTGTGGCCAAGCCTCCGAGTTCCGTAACTCCTGTCCTTGAATCTATAAGCAAATAATCAGGTTCTAATTCTTCTTGAATGCGGGCATGGAGGTCAAACAGTGCGGCAAGCCCCTTTCCACTTGGATTATCAAAGCGAAGCTGTTCACGAAGTTGTTTTAATGCAATCCAGTATTCACGGTTCGGAGCTGGACCTGCAGGCATAAGTCGCAGCCAGCCACGAGTGCCTTTTGGCATTGCTAATTCTATCAAGTGGTTATTTAACGGTGGAGGGTTCTTCGCTCCTTTAGCGGTAGCCACCAGGTACGGAACGGCCCCCCCAGTAAAAGGGAACTCTGAATCAAGCCCTTGACCAAGCTTATAATGCAGACCCGGTGCTTCTATATCAAGGTCCAGTGCGACAACACGCTTGCCAAGCATACCGAGGAAGCGAGCCGCATTCGCCACAAGTAGGGAGCGCCCGACACCTCCTTTGTATGAATAAAATGCAATTGTTTTCATATGTGTTAGACCCCCACTGCTAAGCCAAAAGGCCCTGCTTCTTGGAACCAGTTTACCTCTGTCTGGAATTCGTTTGGATTATGATGTTTCATCGCAAAGGGAAATTCTTCAGCCAAGCCATTTGTATCTACTTTCATCATATTATTAAGTTCAGTGCAAAGGGATGCTGGCGCATTGGGCTCGGTAATATAACCTTTGACCAGATCGTGAGCCCTAATATAGTCTTGTGCCTTTAATGCGGCACGAACAGCTCCGCGTCTGGCAATACATCCTTCAGCCTCTTTGACTGGCAAATTCTTTGCAATTTCCTCTTCCAGTCTGGAGACATCGCACCATGCCGACAAGGTATCTAGCCCCAAATCATCTAGTTGCTCTGCGCGCCAAATCGCGCCACTGACAAGAGTATGCAGCGTATCAACTGTCATGAATTTGTCCCTCCACGGATTGGAGTGTGGCCTCAGGTTTCTCAAAACCTACAACTCCAACCCAACGATAGTTAACATAAACACTTTCTGCGACTTGGCCCAATTTCTCATTCACACGGCTAACAATGCTGCCTTTATCCACCCCGCTCAACTCAAACGCCACTAATTTCCTCACCCCATTGTCTGTATACTCCATGAGCCAGTCAGCGTGTTCCTCTCGTTGCATGCGGCGGACTACGCGCCATACACGATTTTTGTGAGCCATAGCAAGAGCAATAGCTTCGGCACCATCCTCAGTGATGCGATTATAATCGTGCTGCACGGCTATTTTATCATCTGTTTGTGGCCATATTAGGACGTGGGATAACGCTGCCCTATTATTAGTCAATTGAATAGTTATTCCCGGTGTGTGTTTGTTCCGTTGAAGACCGAGTGATGCTCGCATTACCATTAGCACCGCCATGTCAACAGGTAGTCGAGGATGCATGTCACAGAGGCGACTTAAATCAATAACTTCGCTGCCGGTCAGAAACTGTGGTTTAGGTTGACCATTGGATGACGATTTGCTTTTCTTCATGGTATATTGCTCTGCATGAAATAGAGTGTGCGGCTACGAACTACCGGCCTATAACAGTTTTCTCGTACATAAATGTGGCAAAAAGCAAACCTTACAATTATAATACAAAAAGCTATGATGTTCTTGTAATTTTAATTTAACCTAACACAATATATGTTTAAATTTTCCAAATTTACAGTTAAGAAAAGATTGAAAATTTAGAGTTGTTTTTATAGGGCTTATTGCACTTGTGTTACTCTACTCGTTCATACGGATAAACATTTTTGAAATTTCTGTGCAAATATGAACCAATAGATGCGGCATTTTTTAAGTTCTCAAATTCTGCTTCTGGAACTCCTTTATAAATATATGTTTTTCCATCTAAGAACCTCACATAAACTGTCTGGGAACTTGAATCGTAGCCAACTGCAGCAACATTTGAAGAAACGACTGGAATCATTTCAGGCATCCTTTTCCCCTCCTTTTAATTTCTGATTTCTCCACAATATTAAAAGCTCCCGATATTCCGCGAGCGTCGCTGTATTTCCATCACGCCATTTCAAAGAAACTATAGGATCCGCACTCTTTGGCGTATTAGATGCCTTATGGAATTTCACTCTGGAAGGGATCTTTACACCTTCACCTGAAACTATTCCTTCGCCGGTGCGCAGACTGGGTAGCAAATCGACCATTGTCTGCAATTCATCCTGGATAGCCGATTTTATATGGGCTCTATCTTTAGAATTATTCATGCGCAATGCTACTATTGTGCCACATTGGCTTAAAACAGTTTCATCTAGTTCAGATGGTCTTTGCGTAACCAAAACAAGACCAACCCCATATTTACGGCCTTCTTTTGCTATTTTTTGGACTGCTCTAGATGAAATAGAATCCTCCCCAGCTTTTAAATAGTTATGTGCCTCCTCTAATACAATCAATAACGGTTGTTCTTTACCGCCAATTGGAAGATTTTGTCCCCAAAACAGGGAGTCGTATATTATTTTCAATAAGGCACCAGAAATTGACGTCATTATTTCGGTAGGTACGCCAGATAAATCAAGTATTGTTACGGGCTTTTTGCTCCCTAACCACTCGAACAGCAAAGTATCTAAATCCTTTTTTGTCTTCCCAGTTATATCCGGAGTTAAATCTCCAGGCTTAAATAGAAAGCGGTAGTTGCTGTCTTTCAATTTAACTCTCATCCCATTTAGGAAACCTAACAGAGACTTCGCGGAATTATTAAGGAATGGTTCCGAACTTCCAATACCTGCTGGAGTATACTCACTCGATATTAAAGAAACAGGATCGCCTTTTTTTATCAGGCATTCCGTAACTCTATCTTTTTTAAATGTTTTTCGCTCGAAATCGTCCAATTCGAACCACAATTGATTTAGACTGAATGGAATCGGACTATCAGCGGTTATAATTTCTTTTTCAATTGCCAATTTTAAAACATCAACTGTTTGAATTTTTGCGGCTAGAATCTTTGAACGCAAATAATCTTTATTCTGGTCAGTTAAACTACCTGGAAAACTACGTATTAACTCTTCAAACGGAAGTGCCCAAAACGGTACATAAAATTCTTTTTCCCCTTCAGAGGTATTTGCATTTATACGATAAACAGTGCTTTTATCCTTAAGGACGGCATTATATTCACCATGAGGATCAATAACAAGAATACGAGAGCTTTTATAACTTTTTTTCGCAATAGCATTCAAAAGCACAGCAACCGAATTGGATTTACCACTGCCAGTGGAACCTAGTATTGCGCAATGCCGTGATACTAATTTGTTTAAGTCAATTTTTGCACTCAAACTCTCCGAGATACTAATATTGCCGACTTCAATAGAGTTATCGTCATCAAACCCGCCATAAATTATTTCTAAGTCATTAATAGTAACCAGATGTGCCTTATCTCCCGTTGTCGGTGATTGTGAGACGCCGCGTTCGAATTTCTGGCCTACCTGCTCACCCACTAAAACAATGCTAAGCCATTGCTTATTACCTAGCTTGTCATAGTCTTCTTTTAAAATATCTTTAAGTTTGTCCGGTATAGCAGCTGCACCAATTTGAGTCACAATACCATATAGATTTGAGTATCCCAAAGGGATTTTGAGAAATGAGCCTATTTGTCCAATTCTATAAACAACTCCATCAATTATCGGCATGTTGGATTTAACATTATCGGACAATTGAATTGAAATGACATTTCCACTTACGCTAACGACTTCTCCGATTTCGGAAGGTCTATTTGTCACTTGCTACTCCTTTTAGCATTTTGTCATCAACAATCATTGATTTCAAAAATCCGACAAATTTAGCATAGTCGGGAAGACTAAGCTCACCCTCCCCTGTCCATTTCTCCTCGCCTTTCTTTTCAGCTTTTAGGACATCATCTCCAGTGTATGCATCTTCATCAAAATAGCGGTTTAATTGGAATGTGTCCGTTTTATCTGGCTCTATCTTTAGTTGCCATTTTCCCAATTGGCAACCGATTATTGCACTTCTGCAACCATATACGGATAATTTACTGTTGCTCTTTGCCATTTTCACGGGATTTGCTTTGGCATCATCCAAGGAATATTTCTTTTTAGCCCCGTCCATGACAATATCATATAAAAGCGCGATTACATGTGATGAAGCTTTTGAATTCAATGCAGTTAATATTCTCTCGTTAATGTGTTCATCTCCGAACGAATATCCACAAACTATTAAAACGGCATCGTCTTGCTTTAAATAGTTGGTTAGTCTATCCATAAGGGAAATATATGGCTGTTTTTTTGAATCATTATATTTCAGGATAGACGGATAAATTAAAATATCGTCCTTATTTGAATCATTTCGCAATACCTTCATCGTATCTTCTTCATAGTGCCATCCCAATGAGCCGTGCAACTTCCATAATTTCGCTTGTTGTGGTAAGAATGTAAGATCTTCAACGGACTCAGGATTAAAGAAAGGATGATGACTCCCAGTAAAGCCGTCGTAATAAGGGACGTTTTTATATTCCATTCCTAGCTCGAATAGGTAGTCGTAATTGGTTGTAAATATTTCAATTGGGTATTTCCTATCGGCACGTGCTATCCATTCGGCAAAATCTGCATGAATTAGGTTTTCAAAACCTTTCCCGCTCAATATTTTCTCATGGATACTAACTTTCGTTCTAATTTGAATTTTAACCAGTTTTATCAATTCTTTAAAGTCTTCCATTTTTAAACCATTCAAGACACCTCCAGCAATTATTTGTTGTTTTTGTTCGAGGTTGGAAAGGAGTCGCTCAATATTAAACTTATCATCTCCGATTTCAGTTTTCATCTCATCAAGAGGTTTTTTATATTTAGCTGTTTTATGCAACTCTACTAGGATTTCATCAGTCATCTTGTGAATTGCCGGAATACAGAATGATTTTTGGTTTTTCTTAGCCAACGAAGTGCCTGCTCCAAATAGAAAAGCTATTTTTTTCTTATCACCGATTAAGATATGTTGAAGTCCGCGGAGATATTCTGAAGGATCATGAGTTGCATTGTGCATTTTAACACCCCTGTTTTCATATCATCTGTCAACTTTCCAGGATAATGAATACCCGTGTTTGACTACTTATGGAAAAGTCTGCTAGTGTGCCTTTTTAAAAACTCTATCAATTAATAGCTGGCCCTAGAAATTTGTCGCCGTTGAAGTGGATCATGTGGGCGGGGACTTCGGATACCCATACTTCGGTTTCCCAGGCTATGTCGTTGGCGTGGCGCTTGAACTCCTTAAAATCAAGGAAGGCGCTGACGTAAATTCTGGTGGCGGGGCACTTGGCTAGGATTTCTTCTAGCTCAACATAGCGCTTCGGGGAAACTGGGCCGTGCGCTGTGACCGCTTCGATCAGGAATAAATAGTTTCGAGACTTGTCATAGAGGACTACGTCGGGGAGTTTGTCGTGCTGCGTTATTGGGATACCGAGACTTTCTAGGGTCTCTTTTTCCATGTGCAAAAGCTTATGGGCGGTGTCGCCGATATAGATTAAGGCCGCGTTCGGGCAGAATCTGTTTCTGAAATCCTGTACAACTTTGATCTGTAATTTATTATGTTTTCCGGGCGATAAAGTTATGGTTCTATCTTTATCGATGGGTAGGGCGAGCGTGTTGTCGGATTTTATTTTCTGGTAGCGGTCTACAAGGCGTCCTTGGCTGCTGATAAAGTTGTTCAAAGCTTCTTTCCATTTTGGGGTGCCGTATGTTGATATCACCGCTAAGGCTTGTGCGGAGATATTGTAGACGTTGTTCGGACTGTTCGTCGGGCGGGTGGGATCATCGGAATTCCTTTCGGCGATTCCGGCTTGTTCGAACTGATGCAGGGTTTGGCGGCGTATGGTTTCGCGGGTGTTTTCGGCGTAGGTCTTGTTATACTTGGTCTTTACGAATTCCAGAACGTCGTGAACCCGGATCAAGCCCCTAGCCGCGTCTTTCCAGTCACTTCTTTGGGAAAGACCTACCAGCGCCAATAAAGTCAGGCCTGAGCGCTCATTCTGCTGCGCACGTGGTAGCCCTAATTCCTTTAGGATCTGAATCGCTTGTTTTACCTTTTTCATTATTGTCCTTGCAGGTCAGTAAATTTAAGGGTATGTTTAAGATCGTTGCTGTTAATCTATCAAGGTCTTTGCCAGGGAGGCATTTTTGTACGCGCACTTGTTTCCCTATTTCTTTGAGTTTTGCTATCGGGGGTAAGGGTAATGCCCTCAAGTCCCCTGCGTTAACCTGTGTGTTTCCGTTAATACTTCTGAAAAAACAATCAACTATGGAGGTATTGAGGAATGCCGCTATTCCGAATGCTTCATCAGCTGGAATATCGCCGTGTTTTTTATGAATGTAATTCAGGTGGTTCTCTATACCGATGTATTTGCTCTTGATCTCGGTTCCTAGTAAAACGCCGGCGTATAGTCTGCGTTGTTGCTCTTTGGACGTGAACCTTTTTAAAAGGATGTAGTTCTTTGCCGGCAGCAGTATGTTTTTTGTCTGGTTAGTGGCGGAGATGTATTTTTCTTTGCCGGTCTTATCTAAAGGCCAACGGACATCCAGTCCCTGAATGTTATGCATCCACAAAAGTGGTGTAGGAACTTCTTTGGTGTCGGTCGTATTGAGCAGGTATTCTTTTGCCCGGAACGCCACTACGGGACCTGTGGAAACGGACATTCCCAGGCTCTCAAAGGTTAAATTCCATTTTTGAAGGATTTTGCTGATAGTGAGTTCATTCTTGCTCGCCGGTATTTTAATAAAGGCATCTTCGTGGTGGAAAATATCAGCGTAAGGAAATTTCTCTTCCGTCAGATCGGAGAAAGTGGCGTCGTTGCTCTGAGAGACGGTGACTTTCTGGTTTTGCGCGAATGGTTTAGTGTTCTTTACTTTGATGATAATGCTTTCCTGGAGGATGTTTTCATTGTAAAAAACATCCTTCCTGGAATCAAAATTGTGGATATGCTCTATAGAGTAGCGGTCAATTAACCATTTCCTGAATTTCATGTGGTACAGCCCAGAGCAAAAGCTTCTTGGGGTAATAAACACCAGTTGGCCCTTAGGTTTCAGTAAGAGCAGCGATAGTATCATGAAAAAAACGTAGATATTTGGCTGGCCGGAGGTGAAGTCTTTCAAAAGGATGGATTCCGGCGAATTGGCATTCAGCTTGAAATAAGGAGGGTTTGAAACGATATAGTCATACTGATCTTTTACTGATTTAGCCTCAAGAAACATCTGGGTCTGGGCTATGTTTATGTTGGCCAGAATGAAGTCGGCGTTAATGATCTTAAAGGTTAAATCCCAGCCCCGGTCCTTAAATTTAAGATGGCAAGCGGCCAGTGTCTTTTTTAAGAAGGGTATCACTTCCTCGTCCTTCTCGTATAGATCAATATGCAGGGCTACTTTTTTATTGGTTTTGCCCAGGAGGGCGCTGCAAAACCCTGCTGTTAGTATCCCCGCCCCGGCCCCAGGGTCAAGCAAGGAGATTTTAAGAGAGGGCGCTTTTGGAAAAGAAAACAGGCCCGCCATGAAACTGGAGATCTCCGGCGGCGTAAAAAACTGGCCTTTTGCCTTCCGCCCGTGCGGAGATTTAAGGGTATATGCCTCGGCGTATGAATTTGCCAAGGAAATCAAAGTTGTGCCAGTGAGTTTTTCCCGCATTTCTTCTTCCTGATACTCTATTTTATCACAAATAGAAACGGTTGAAGTGGCTATTAATGGTAAGAGAATTTCGTCCATATCCCCCCCGGTAAAAGTTAAGATTTATAAAACATTATCTATCCGCGTAAAATATCATAGCAGACGACGCCGACAGCGTACTGTCGTATTGAAAAACATGTTTTGAGGTCTTTGCTTAATTTCTAGACGGGTGGGTAAATCAAGCAATAATTGGGTGGGATCAACATTATATTATTTAAGGATTTCAGGATGCGGGAAAAGGGAATGGGTGACGATTGGGAGCCTTTTTGTTCCGCAGGCTTCCTGGTGGACTACACTGAAGTTGTGTTTTTGTTACGGACACTGTGTCCGAGAACGCGAAAAGTGGAAGTTCGGGTGGCAGTATATGGAATTTCAGAATTAAATATACTGTCCCAGGAACTCAGTAGATGCCACAATGTTCAAAATTGGGAGGATAGCGGCGGGGTATCGTTGGCGGGGTGGTGGCCATAGGGTCGGATCGGGCCGAGGAGGAACCGGCGCGAAGTCGCCGGGCCGGCCGCAGTACCGATCCGACCCTATGGCCGACAGGACCCCGAACTTGCATCCCGCCGCTATTTTTCCACTTTCACCCAATGAGTGAAATTCGCTCATCAATGTGGCTGGCTTTTTAGCGGATAGATTGGGTTAATTCTATCTATCTCTTGACGGACGATTGTGGCGCAGATATAATATTTATGAAGAGCGGTAAGACCGTTGCAGGTGGTCCAGGCGTTCCCTTCCATAGCGTAGGCTATAGCCTGGATAGTGTCCCTGTTCGGCACGCTCTTCTTTTTTTTAGGGTAAATATAGGCTGTCAGAAGAGATTAGCACCCTCCTCTATCGTGCGCCACTGCCATTAGTGTCTGGACTAATTACAGATTTAGTGTTTAGAACTTCGGAACAAGCTTGGAAGCGTCAGCTGTGGCTTTTTCGGTGGAGGTCTTCCAGCCTTGATTTGTTCTCTATGGAGGGGTCCAGCCTTACGGCCTCGGCGGCGGCGTGCAGGGCCTTGACGGGGTCCTCCATCTTTTCATAGAGCTCGCTGAGCTTTTCATAACAGAACGCGTTTAGCGGGTCGATCTGCAGCATGCGCTCTAAAGCTAGGGCCTCCACACGCAGATGCGGGTGCTTGTCGGTTTTGGGGCGCGGGCGGCGATGCCTTTTTTTTAACTTCGGCAGGGCGAGCACGCAGGACAGCAGCGCCAGGTTGACAAGAGCGGCGGTTTTGGGCCTGGCAGGGAAAGCCAGCCTGTTCATGAAGTAGACAAGAACGAAGATAACGGCCCCGACGAGGAAGGCCTCTGGGAAATGGATGGCTTTGCGCCGCGCGGCGGCGGCTTTTTTGAGATACAACAAAACACCACCCGAAAGGCTCATGGCGCAGACCATGGAGAATATTATCGCGTCAAATTGTATCTCCGGCACAATTGTCCTCTTACTCACGCCCGGGATATTTTAGTCATAGCCGCTATTCTGCAAAACCGAGCTATATAGAGGCAGAGCGGAAAGCCAATGACTAATCATGCCCGATATACCATTACGACCATTCTAGCAAAAGAGATCGTGAGAGATGGCGCTTACGATCCAGCCAAAATAAAACCGCCGGGCTTTCCCGGCGGGCTTTTTCATTTAACATCAGCGTCCCGTATTTATGCTAATGCCAGCTCCGGCCGTCCCTTTTCAGCAGCTGCGCGGCCTCTTTGGGGCCCGCCGTGCGCGCGGGATACATTAGCAGCGGCGCCAGCTCCGGCCGCTCTTTCCAGAAGTCCAATATGGGCGTGATGAACGACCACATGAAGCCCATGTCCGCCGAACTGACGAACAGCGTCTGGTCCCCGGCCATAGCGTCCAGCAGCAGTCTTTCGTAGTCGCCCGGAGAGTCGTATTCCTCGTTATGCTGCCGGTAGTTGAGCTTTATGTTGCGCTTTGTGAAGCACAGTTTGGGTCCCGGGTGTTTGGTATTCAGCGAAAGGATCAGGCTTTCCTCCGGATTGATGTTGACGAACAGCCGGTTGGAATAATCCAGGCCGACGAACCCGAACACTCCGCCGTCGCTTTCCTTGTACTGGATAACTATTTTCGTCTTTTTTGCAGGCATCCTTTTACCTACGCGCACATAGAACGGCACATCCCGCCAGCGGTCGTTGTCGATGTAGAACTTGAAGGCAAAAAAAGTCTCGGTATCGGAATCCGGGGCAACGCCGGGCTCCTGCCTGTAGGCGCGCAGCGTAGAATTAGCCGCGTACTGGCCATGCACAGTGTTCCCTGCTATGTCGGATCCGGACATTTTCCTGATGCCTGCGAACAAGCGGGCCTTTTCTTTTTTGAATTCAGCGTCTTTGAACGATGCGGGAAGCTCCATGCCTATCACCGCCACCATCTGGAAGATGTGGCTGAGCATATCCCTGCCGGTCCCCATGCTGCCGAAATAGCCCGCCCGGCCCTCCAGCCCTAGCTCCTCGAAGATCGTGAACTGGACATTATCGATATAGCCCGCCCGCCAGGTGCATTCGAAAATATTATTGACCGAGCGGAGGGTAAGGATGTTCTGTATAGTTTCTTTCATCAGGTAATGGTCGATGCGGTAGATCTGTGGATCGCTGGCGCTCCGGGCCAGTTCCTTGTCCAGTTCCATCGCGCTGGCCAGACTGTAGCCGTAGGGTTTCTCGATCAGGATCCGCGACCACTCGCCATCGGCCGCGGAGTCATACAGAAGGCCGCTTTCTTTGAGACGCCGGACTATGGGCAGAAAGGACGCCGGGGGGATGGCGAGGTAGAAGAACCTTTTTTTAAAGACGTCGTTCGCGGCGTCCAGGCGGTCCAGTTCGGCGGCAAGGCCGCTGAAGAAGTCGGGGCTGTCATAGTCGGCCCTGACGTAGGAAACAAGTCCCAGGAAAGACTCCACTTCTCCGGCGGAAGCCTCCGGGCAGCAGCCTTTAAGTTTTTCCTTTATCGAGGTCCTGAAAGACGCCGTGTTAAAATCCGATCTGGCGCAGGCCGCTAGGTAGAATTTTTTAGGAAGGAGTTTCCTCCTATGCAGGTTAAGAAAGGCCGGCAGGATCTTCCTCGCGGCCAGGTCGCCTGTCGCCCCGAACAGGACGGCGCCGCAGTTCCCCGGAATGGTTTCAATGCAGAACCCGGTTTTATGTTTCATAAAGTTTCCCCGCTCCAGCGCGTTCCCGGTCAGCTTTTCGCTTTTACGCCGTGCCCGCCGAATTCGTTGCGTAAGGCGGCCACCAGTTTGTCGGAGAATTCCTCCGGTTTTTTGGAGCTGAAACGTTTAAAAAGGGACATAGTTATTACCGGCAGCGCGACCCCGCTGTTCACGGCCTCCTGCACCGTCCAGCGGCCTTCGCCGGAATCTTCGACATAGCCCTGTATGGCGTCAAGGCCCGGGTCTTTCCTGAAAGCGTTCCCGGCAAGTTCCAGCAGCCAGGACCTTACTACGCTGCCGGAGTTCCATAGGTCCGAAAGCTTCGAAAAGTCCATTGCGCCGTATGGCGAAGCTTTAAGCAGCTCAAACCCCTCGCCGTACGCCTCCATCATGCCGTACTCTATCCCGTTATGGACCATCTTGGTGAAATGGCCGCCGCCGGCCGAGCCGCAATACATGTAACCCCTGTCGCCGCAAAGGGCTTTGAGCACAGGCTCTATTTTTTTGAAAGCTTCCGGCTCTCCTCCGGCCATTATGCAGTAGCCTTTCTCCAGGCCCCAGATTCCGCCCGAAACCCCGGCGTCTATGAATCCGATCTCCTTGTCTTTCATCAGACCGGCCCGTCTTAACGAGTCTTTATAATTACTGTTGCCGCCCTCTACGATAGTGTCGCCCGGTTTCAGCAGGCCCGCCAGTTTTAAAACGGTGTCCTCGGTCGGCTTTCCGGCGGGCAGCATCAGCCAGATCACGGCCGGAGAGCCGAGCTCGGAAACGAGTTCCTCCAGGCTGTAAGCGCCCTGGCCCCCCTCTTTTTCCAGATCCTTTGTTTTTGCCGGACTTGTATTGTATGCCGCCACCTGTATCCCGTTCCTAAGGAGCCTGCGTGCCATGTTCCCACCCATTTTGCCCAGTCCCACTATTCCCATTTTCATGTGATCTCCTTACATCCTGAGCTAATTAGATAAAAAATACACCTTCTGCGCCCGCTGTGTCCGGGCGGCGAACAAGTTGTTATTTAGCGCAATTAACGGCGGCTTTGTCCGCCTCGGCGCCCCCTTTTCTGATGCCCGCCGCTTGCGTATCGTACCGCATGCCTGATCGAAACACAAATAATAGGTTATCCCGTCGGATAAGATAAGTGATTTTATTCGTCTTTTATTGACATTTATCGCTTATTTATAAGCTTTGGGCGGCTCAACTGGGCGGGAGCGCGCTTTTTCGCTTGTTCCCGTTCTCTCTCGCGCAGCCGGCCTTAGCGTAAGTCATGACCGCAAATACCTGCGCTGTTTTCAAAAGCGGCGGAGGCAATTCATGAGGGCTTGTTTTGGAAATTTCTAGTGAGAGGAAAGCATCCAGGCGCAGAATTCGTCCCAATTGGCGGCGGCGGACCAGGTCAGGTCCTTGTAGGCGGGATCGAACCATGTCTTGGGCATATAGATGGCCAGGCCGTGGGCGTTCTTGTACTGGCTGCTGATAGAGCGGCTTGAAACTATCAGCTCTTTATCCATGAAATCCAAAAGGGCTTTCCCCTTCTCGGCCACTAGTCTGTTGAGATAGGGATAATTATCGGTCAGCTGGACCAGATGATAGATGTCTATGTTGTCTTCGTACCAGAACTGCTGGGTCTGTTTGCGCGAGTCGGCAACGGCCAGCTTCTCCGATTTCGCCCGCACGGCTCCGGTCCACTCGTCCAGCAGGGCGGCGAATTTCGGCATTGCCGCCGCGCGCACCAGCGACATCGTGCCGTAGCGCTTTATGCTGTCATAATAGTCGCCATATACTTTGACCGCGGTCTTTCCGAGCTCTTCCGGAGTCATGGCGGGGTTGGCCAGAAGAGCCGAGAGAAAAGTGTCGTAGCGCTGGCCTTCGTTCGGCACCACTTCTTCCGAGGCCAGGATGTAGTCGGCGTTGTTGCGCGCCTCCCAGGCCACTTCAGCCATCTGCATGATGCAGGCGTCCATGGCAAAAATATCGAGCTTGCCTGACCGGGCTAAAGCCTGCCCTAATTGAACAGTTGTGATATGGTTGCCCGTCTCGTCGTCGTTGGAAAGTCCCTTTTGCGCCGGCGCGCGGCTTTTCCAGCCGTTGCCGTGGTTCCACACTATCACCATGTAATGCTTCGCGGGATAATTCTGCTTGCCCCAGGCGATGAATTCGGCCAGGTGCTGCCAGTCGCCCATGTCTGCCTTGGGCAGTTCCGCCAGCAGCGTGGAATTTATTTTGGCGCTGTCGGCGTCTTTATTAACAAAATAGCGCCGCGCCCCGGTCCAATCCCCGTCCGAAGTGTCGTTCCCCTTTATACGCCCCAGTTCCGCTACTATGTTGACCTTCTCAGAAGACCCCGCCAACTCCATCTCGTTCAGATCAGCCAGCCCGGAGGCCTCAAGGTTGTTCTTGGCGTTCATGAAAGCCAGAATAGTCCACTCCGCTTCCGCCCGCGCGGGCGCCGGTGTTTTCAGGTCCGCTGTGGGTGCGGCGGCAATTGTCCGTTCCGTGTTCGTTCTCCCGTCGAAGTCGGGCCCTTCCATGCAAAAAGCGGCCGCTGCACTAAAGCAGATCCCCGCGGCCATGACAATATTGAGATTCCTCATTGGTGATCACCCGATAAATACTATAACAAAGCCCCGTCAGATTTTCAATATTTCCGTTCCGTTATGGAGCGAGCTTCTTCGCCGCCCGGTAGGCGGCCAGGGCTTCCGGGAAAGGCGACAGCACCCGCTCCAGAACGCCTTTGCATTCGGAGATGGCCGTGCCGTAGTTGGTTATCGGGATGCCCGCGGAAGCGGCTTTGCCCATGCGCTTCAATATCTCGTTGCGGGTGAGCATGCAGCCTCCGCATTGTATGAACAGCTTATACTTGGACATGTCGGCCGGCAGGTCCCGTCCTGAGAAAGTGTCTATTTCAAGATCTCCCCCGACGTGTTTTTTGAGCCATTTCGGAAGCTTTACCCGGCCGATGTCGTCTTCTATGGCATGATGGCTGCACGCTTCGAGCACGGCTATTCTGTCTCCGGGGCGCAGGGAACTTATGGCCGCTGCTCCCGCGGCATAAGCCGCGAGGTCGCCTTTGAACCGCGCGAACAGGATAGAAAAAGTGGTGCAGGATACGTCCGGCGGTGTCTGGCTTACCATCAGGTCCACCACTTGCGAATCACAGACCACAAGGGCCGGGGGTTTTGAAAGCGCTTTAAGGGACTGCGCGTACTCTTTCTCGGTCGCGGTGATGAACATCGCGCCGTGATCGAGCAGATCGCGCATCACCTGGACCTGCGGCAGAATTATGCGGCCTTTCGGCGCTTCTTTGTCTATGGGTATGATCAGTACGGCTGTTTCTCCGGGTTCGATCAGGTCTCCCACTATCGTGGCCGGGCCGGTTTTAGCGGCGTTAGCGATGGCGAGCAGCATCGTCTTTAATTGCATGACGGTAGATTCGCGTTCGGTCTTATCGATCGCCGAGCAGAGGAGCGGCGCTCCGGCCGCCGCCGTTACTTTTTCCAGGAAAGCGTGGGATGGCGTTAAAAGATCTATCTTGTTCACCAGAGCCATCAGGGCGATGCCTTTTTCCTTCGCGGCAGCTGCCACTTCTTCTTCCCAGGGGCCCCAGAGTTCCGGTTCGCATATTATAACGGCCACATCGGCGCGGTCGAAGATCTTCTTTGTCCGTGCCGTGCGCAAGCCGCCCAGTTCGGAGTTGTCGTCTATCCCAGCCGTATCAAGGAACACCACCGGGCCGACCGGCAGGAGCTCCATGCTTTTTTCCACTACGTCGGTGGTCGTGCCGGGCACGGGCGAGGTGATGGCCACGTCCTGGCCGGCGAACATGTTCAGCACGCTGGATTTGCCCACATTGGTGCGGCCGAAGATGGCGATCTGGAGTCTCATCGATTTAGGCGCTGTCTGCATAAAGTTCATTTCCTCGATACAGCAAAATCGTTCGCTAGGCCGCTTGGCGGCTAGACAGCTGGACTGCTGGACAGCTTAAAGATCCCTGTTGGCGTCTGGCCGTCTAGCCGCCTAGCGGTCAAGCCGTCCGGCTATCCTGTGTGACTTCCCGCTTCTCTCCTTTCAGTGTATGTCCGAAGCCTTTGGCTCTTTTGCGGCCGAGGCTTTCTATCATTCGGCCTACGCAGCCGGCGCAGTGTTCGGCGGAATCGTTGACGCAGATCTTGTCCGGATAGATGGCGTAGTCTCTGCGGTGTTCCAGCGGTCCGACGTTGGGCATGATGACATTGGCTCCGCACTGAAGCGCTTTCTGGCGGCCGAGCTTGTCTACCGTCCCCATCGCCGTAGTGGCCGGGATATGTGCGTTAAGGGTCAGCAGCCGCGCCATGGCGACTACTTTAAGAGTGAGGTCCATCGTCCCGGCGGTCGTCGCGCCCAGCGGAGTGTCGGGATGAGGTATAAAGGGTCCCACGCCTATCATGTCCAGGTCCAGTTCTTTGAAGAGCAACAGGTCACGGGCGATGGTCTCGCATGACTGTCCGGGAAGACCTATCATTATCCCGGAGCCGACTTGAAAGCCCGTCTCTTTAAGCCATTTTAGACAGTTGAACCGGTTCTCGAACGAGGAATCGGGTTTGAGCCTGGCGAACAGTTCGGGGTCGGAAGTTTCGAAGCGCAGGAGATAACGGTCCGCCCCGGCCTTTTTCAGTTCGGCGTATTCCTCCCTCGTCTTTTCCCCCGCCGAAAGCGTGACCGCGAGCCCGGCCTCTTTTACCGCCCGCGCGATGGAGGCCAGTTTGTCTATGGTGAACCAGGGGTCTTCGCCCGATTGAAGGACGACGGTGCGGACCTCCATGGCCGCTGCGGCGCGGGCGGCCGATAAGATCTCCCCCTCGTTCAGTCGATAGCGGCGGATTTTGGAATTCTTGGCGCGCAGGCCGCAATAAAGGCAGTCTTTTTTGCAGATATTCGAGAATTCTATGATGCCGCGCACGTGGATCTCGTCGCCGCAATATTCCCGGCGGGCCTCGTCGGCTTTTTTGAGAAGCCAGTCGGCGGGACCGGGGTCGCGCAGTATATCCGTTATCTCTTTGAGGTTCATATGGTTATGCCGTCTAGAAGCAGAGGTCCCGTTCGCCGGATTTGATCCTGTCGTAGTACTCGGTCAGTTTGGAGCGCAGCTCCGGGGTGTAGTCCTCCGAATCGAGCGCTTCTTTTATCTCTTTTAGTATGAGCTTTTCGCCTTTAGCCTGAGTGGCGGGAGAGGCGAAATCGTCCAGCCATTCCCTGAAGGTCAGCACGGCGTTAAGCTTGCAGAAGCGGCCTTCTTTGCCGCTCTTGAGCATCTTCATGATATGGTCGCCGGTGCGGCCGCAGCGGTAGCCGGAGGTGCAGAAGGAAGTTATATGGCCCATGTCCGCCAGCTCGCCGATGACCTCGTCGAGCGAACGGGTATCGCCCAGCATGAACTGCTGCCGTTCGGCCTCCTGCTCGCTATAGCGGTCCGAATAGGCGCCGATGCCTATCCTGCTGGAGGCGTCGCGCTGCGTGCACATGGCGATGACGTCGCGGATGACTTCCGGTCTTTCGCGGGCGGTGACCAGCATCCCGGCGTAGGGCACGGAAAGCCGCAGTATGGCCACCAGTCTCTTGAAATCCCTGTCGCTGACGGTATGGGCGCTTTGCTTGTCGAAATCGGTGCCGGCCGCGGTCTCTATCCGCGGAAAAGAGATGGTGTGGGGGCCGATGCCGAACGTTTTTTCCAGCTCTTTAGCGTGCGCGAGAAGGGCCATGACCTCGAATTTCCAGTCGTGCAGGCCGAAAAGCGCGCCCAGCGCGACGTCGTCGATGCCGGCTTCAAAAGCGCGGTGCATCGCGTAAAGGCGCCAGCGGAAGTCCGATTTCTGCGTGCCGCCGGGGTGGACCGAGGCGTATGTTCTGCGGTTATAGGTCTCCTGAAAGACCTGGAAGGTGCCTATTCCGGCTTCCTTCAGCTTTACAAGGTCCTCCACGCTCATGGGCGCGGCGTTCACGTTGACGCGGCGTATCTGCCCGAAACCTTTGCGGGTCTTTACCTTGACGGAGTAAATGGTGCGCATGGCCTGCGCGATATAGTCGGCGCCGGTGGCGCGGCTCTCGCCGAATACTATCACCAGGCGTTTGTGCCCGATGGTTCCGGCCAGGACCTCGGTCTCTTTTCTTATTTCGTCGAGCGAGAGCATTCTCCTGACTTCGGAGGCATTGTCCTTGCGGAAACCGCAGTAGACGCAGTTGTTCTCGCAGAGATTGGCGCAGTAGAGCGGAGCGAAAGTCACCACGCGGTTGTTGTAGACCTTTTGCTTTACCCTGGCGGCGGCGGCGTATATCTCCTCCAGGAGTCCGGGGTCTTCCACGCTGAGCAGCGCCGCTGTCTCCTCCGGGTCCAGGGTCTCGCAGGAGCCAAGCGACTTAGCCAGTATCTCGCGAATACGGCCGGGGCCGGCCTTCGCTTTTTTTATACAGCTCTCGATAGCCGTTTCGTCTATGAAATCATGGCCGTCCCTGAGGTATTTCGTGACGCCGTCATGCTGTTCCGTTTTGGTCGAAGGCATAATATTTGCACCTCACTGTTCATTGTCAGCCGGCGACAGGCTGCTGCGCGGCCGGCTGGGCCGCCGGCGCGGCGCTTTTTAGGCGGACGCGGAAAGTGGTCCCTTTTCCGTATTCCGATTCCACGCCTATCTCCCCCCCGTAAAGCTGGATGACTTTGTTCATTATAGACAGGCCGAGGCCGCTGCCGGGGATATTGCGGGTGTGTTCGTTCTTTATCCTCACGAATTCGCGGAACAGCCTGGCGGTCTCCTCTTTGGTCATGCCTATGCCGGTGTCGGCGCACGTTATGGCCGTCCAGCCGTCGGAAGTTTCAAGCGTTAATGTCGCCTTGCCGCCGGGCTTGGTGTATTTTACGGCGTTGGTCATGAGGTTGTTCAGGATTATATCCATTTCGCCGGCGTCCGCGTTGAACTTCAATTCTTCCGGGAGCCGGAGCTCTAGCGCCACAGCGGCGGCTTTCGCCTGCTCGGCTACGGCTTCGGCCGCGCTGCGGGCCTGCTTTACAAGGTCCAGCTGCGTTATCTCGCGTTTTTTTCGTCCTGATTCGAGCCTGGTCAGGTCCAGCATATCCATCACCAGTTTGCGCATTCCGCCTATGCGCACAAGACTGCGGTCCACCATGGAGTCATAGGCGGCGAGCTCCTCCCCTTTCAGGCGCTCTTTGATAAGATGCATGTAGCCTTCAACGGCCGCCAGCGGAGATTTAAGCTCGTGCGCCAGTACGGAGATGAATTCGAAGCGGACCTGCCGCTTTTCCTCCTCGAGACGCTTAGCTTTGCGCTGCAGATAGATATGTCTGGCGGCCTTCTGTACCGTGCTCCGGAGCTCCTCCGGCGTAAAAGGTTTGGCCAGGAAATCGAAGGCGCCGCGCTTGGTGGCACTGACGGCCACATCCAGAGAGGCGAAGGCGGTTATCATCACTACGATAATATCCCTGCCCGCTTCGCCGGCCTTTTCAAGCACGTCCAGGCCCGTGATGTCCGGAAGTTTGTAGTCGAGCAGCACCACGTCGGGTTTGTCGGCGGCTATAATATCCACGGCTTCCATGCCGGTGGCCGCTGTGCGGATAGAGAAACCGACCCTGTCGGAAAAGTCGTCCAGCGGGACTTCAAAGCCTTCCAGAGAACGCTCGGCTCCGGACCGCATCCCGGCTTCATCGTCGACTATGAGGATCTTGTATGTTTTCATGTTATGGTTTAACTTCCGCGGTATGTTTCGGCAGGGCCACGGTAAAGATAGTGCCGGTGGCGCCTTTAGCGGGGTTCGAGTTGGATTCTAAAGAAATCGTTCCTTTGTGCACTTTAATTATTCCGTAGGAGACCGCCAGGCCCAGGCCCGTCCCCTTGCCTATCTGCTTGGTGGTAAAGAACGGCTCGAATACTTTTTTCTTATTTTCGTCGGTTATGCCGGTGCCGGAGTCCGCCACGCTGATGCAGATACTGCCGCCGCGCTGGAAAGTGCAGACTTTAAGGGAGCCGCCGGCCGGCATGGCCTCCATGGCGTTGGTGACCAGATTAGAAAGCACCTGCGTTATCTGATCGGGGTCTATTTCGGCGTTAAGCTCAGTCGGCGCGTGCGCTATCTCCGGCGTGATATTCGCGGGGACCGGCAGGCCTTTGAAATGGGCGTCCACCAGTTTTCTGAGGTCGGTCTTCTTAAAAAAGGGCTTGTTCTTTCGGGCGAAGTTCAGGAGACCGCCGACGATCTTCTTGCAGCGGTCGGCCTGCTCTGTCACCATCTGGGCGTCCTTGAAGATCCTTGAATCCTTTTGGCACTGATCGGCCAGGAGATGCGAGTACAGGAGCACCACGCCCAGCGGATTGTTGAGCTCGTGGGCGACGCCGGCCGCCAACTGTCCCATGCTTGCAAGTTTTTCCGACTGCAACAGCGCCTGTTTGGTCTTGGCCAGCTGACCGTAGGAGGACGCAAGCTCCTTGGCGGTGACTTTTAATCTCTCGATGGTGTGCGGCAGGCACATCTCGCTTTCCGCCAGGCCGCGGTAAATGGCCGTGGCGTGCTCCACACAGGTCTGATAGCCGCAGGCGCCGCAATTCAGTTCGTCCTCGGGGAGCAGCTTGCCCAGCCGCTCTAGTATCGCCTTGATATCTGCCGCGGGCGGCGGCGTGATCCGCTTATCCTCAGCCTTGAAGCCGGTGGAGTAGTCCAGATTGCGGTACTTCTGAATATCCCCTTCCCAGTCGCTTATCTTGATCTTGTAATAGCTTTTTTTCGCGTATCGGCGCAGCGCGGCCTGTCTTGAATATCTGGAACTTTTCACCGTCATGCCGGGTCCCATCAGACAGCCGTTGCAGCACAGGATATCGACGAAATCCGCGTCCATGTCGCCGTGCTCGAAGTTCCTGAGGGCCTCGGTGAAGTTCTCGAGTCCCTCCGTTGAGAGGAACTTACCGCTCATCAAATCCTCTTCGAACTCCGAAGAGGTGAGCAGGCCGCCGCCCATCGGGTACAGCACGCCTTTGGACGGATAAGGCGGGTCGAAATGCGCGTTAAGCGCCGTCTCATCGCTGACTCCGGCCAGCCGGAAAAGCTCGCGCAGCTCCTTGAAAGTGATGACGCCGGCCAGTTCGCCCGGATGCCTGAGCGCTTCGTCCTTTTTCGCCACGCAGGGGCCTGCGAACACGATTTTCAGATCTTCGCCGTACCGGGCCCTGATTATGCGCGCGGAGGCCAGCATCGGCGAGACGATGGGCGCCAGATTGCCGGCCAGGGCGGGGTGATATTTTTCGATATAGGAAACTATGGCCGGGCAGGCCGAACTGATGTACTTCTTTTCCGGGTTCTCGTTCACGAGGCGGCGGTATTTGAGGGACACCATGTCGGCCCCGAAAGCCACTTCGGTAACATACGTGAAGCCGAGGGTTTTCAGCATGCCGGCGAACCTGAGCGGGTCCAGTTCGGGGAACTCCACGGGGAAGCTGGGCGCCAGGCAGATCGCGGTTTCGGCGCCGGACGCGAGCAGGGTCCGGACGTCTTCGATCGAACTGCGCACTTCCTTGGCCTGCTGGCTGCACATCAGCACGCAATTGGCGCAGCCGATGCAGCGTTCCTTTATTACTTCAGCCTGTCCGCTGGAGATCCTTATAGCTTTGGCGGGACAGCCTCTGACGCAGGTATAGCAGGTCCTGCATTTTTCGGTGATAGTAGTTACCAGCGGAGTGATGTCGTTCATGGTGTAAAGCTCTTCCGGCCTTGCCGATTCCGATCAGAACGCGCGGCCGGGTCGGCCGGCGCGCGCGCTCCCGCATTCTACACGCGCATAAGACGCTTGGCCTCGGCTCTGAGCTGCTCGGGCCGGGCGGGCTTGTCCAATAGGACGTCGGCCTGCATCCACGAGGCGGAGCCGTCCTTGCGCGCTGAAAAGTCAAGGCCGGTCGCCGCAGTCACCGCAGTAAGCAGTATCACCGGAACTTCGGGATACAACTTCTTAATGTGATGGCACAGCGCGAAGCCGGAGTCCATGTGCTCCATCATCAGGTCGATGATGGCCAGATCCGGAATGAACTGCAGCAGCGTTTCCTCGGCTTCCTCCTGCCCTCCGGCCGTCGCTACGCAGTAGCCTTCCGCCTTCATGGTCAGGGAGACCTGCTCCAGGATATCGGTGTCGTCGTCCACTACCAGTACGTTTTTCTTTGTGGTCATGTTGTTTAAGCCTCTTCGCGGGCGCCTCAGCAGAGGACGTCGCGCTTGGTGTAATGTGTGTGAAGCAGCTCGTGGCTCTTGTGGCCGAGCGGGGCGCCCAGGAACTCGTCGTACAGACGCTTGACCTGCGTGTTCTTGTGGCTGACGCGCTGCGGAGCGTCCTTGTCGATCTGGTGCAGGGCGTTCATGCGCGCTTTGACGGACTCGATATCCGCGCGCAGCGGCTGTCCGCCGCCGTTTATGCAGCCGCCGGGGCAGGTCATGACCTCTATGAACTGGAGGTCCGAGCGTCCGGCCTTTATCTCCTCCAGCAGCTTTCGCGCGGCGCTCAGGCCCGAGACCACGGCCGCGCCGAGCTCTATCTTGCCGGCTTTGACCCGCAGTTCTTTCGACCCTTTCATCCCGCGCAGCTCCTGAATAGTGTACTTCGGCATTTCTCCGCCCGTGATGAGGAAATAGGCGCTGCGCACCGCCGCTTCCATGACGCCGCCCGAAGCGCCGAACAGCTTGCCCGCGCTGGAGCGCTCCCCGAACGGCGTGTCCGGGCCTTCCGGCTCGAGGGCCGAAGGATCGACGCCCGTGATCCTCAGCAGCTCCGCGAGCTCGCGCGTGGTAAGCACGTAATCCACGTCGCTGACGGCGTTGCGCCCCATCTCGGCCCGTCCGCACTCGAATTTTTTCGCGGTGCAGGGCATGATCGAAACGCTTACGATGTTAGCCGGGTCCAGCTTTTCCCTCCCGGCGAAGAAAGACTTGATAAGGGCGCCCATCATCTGCTGCGGGCTTTTGCAGGTGGAAAGGTTCGGGATGAATTCCGGGTAGAACTGCTCCACGAACTTTATCCAGCCCGGCGAGCAGCTGGTGAACATGGGCAGCACGCCGCCGCCGGTCGCGCGCTTGACCAGCTCGGAACCTTCCTCCATGATGGTGAGATCTGCGGTAAAGGAGGTATCGAAAACCTTTTTGAAGCCGACCTTGCGCAGCGCCGCGGTCATTTTCCCGTCGAAGTCAGTGCCGGGTTTGTAGTTGAATTCCTCGGCTATCGAGACCGAGACCGCCGGCGCGTGCTGTACGACCACGTATTTCCCAGGGGCGTTCAGGGCCCTCAGCACGTCGTTGACGTGGCTTTTTTCCGAGAGCGCCGCCGTCGGGCAGACCAGCACGCACTGGCCGCAGTTGACGCAGCTCGAAACGTTAAGCCCTTTATTATAGGCCGTGCCGACCACGGTCTTATTGCCGCGGTTGATGAAGTCTATAGCGGAGACCTCCTGGATCTCTTCGCAGACCCTTACGCATTTGCCGCACAGGATGCATTTTTCCGGATCCCTGACTATCGAGGGGCTGGAGATGTCCTTTTCGCGTTTGACGCGGTCGCCTCCGAAAACGCGCTGGCGGATGCCGTGCTGTTTGGCCAGGCGCTGCAGGTCGCAGTCGCCGCCGCGGATGCAGTACAGGCAGTCCTGCGGGTGGTTGGAGAGCAGCAGTTCCACGATGGCTTTGCGCGCCTCGAGGATCTGCGGCGTATTGGTCCTGATCTTCATGCCGTCCGCTATCGGATACGAGCAGGAGGGTATGAGCGAGGGCGCACCCTCTACTTCCACGACGCACATGCGGCAGGCCCCCGAGGGCGCGAGGCCGGGCATGTGGCACAGCGTGGGGACCTTGATCCCGTGCCGCGTAAGCGTCTGCAGAATGGTCTCGCCCTGATTGGCTTGTACGGCTTTGCCGTTAACTTCGATGTTCAGCATGATATCACCTCTCTCCTTGCTCGGGTTGCGTGAATTCTATGTCGCAGCGCAGGCACCTGCCGGCTTCGCACAGCGCGTGTTTTTCGGCCACGCACAGGTCGACTTCTTTAAAGTTCCCCGTTCGCGCCGCGACGGGAAGATGGGCCGGGGCCAGACGTGCCGCGTTCCCGCCGTCCTGCGCGGGCCGGACGGGCTCTACGTAAACCGAAGGCAGGCGGATCTTTTTGACGACCCTCAGCTGCCTGCCGGTCAGGAACCGGTCTATCATGACCGCGGCGTTCTTTCCGGCGGCCACCGCGTTTATCACTGTGTTGGGGCCGGTCGTAACGTCCCCTCCGGCGAATACGCCCTCTCTGCCGGTCGAAAAAGACTGGCCGTTGGTCACGAGCAGGCCGTATTTCGACAGGTTCAGTTCAGCCAGAGGCTGCGCTTCCGGCTCTTCGCTGATGGCGGCGATAAGGGTATCCGTCTCCACGACGTGTTCGCTCCCCTTCACGGGCACCGGCCTTGCGCGTCCGCCGGCGTCCCTGGGACCCAGCTCATTGCGCAGGAACTTCACGCCGGTCAGGCGGCCGTTCTTTATGACAAGGCCTTCGGGCGTACGCAGAACTTCTAGCTTTACGCCTTCCTGAAGCGCGGCTTCTATCTCTTCCGCGTAAGCCGGCATTTCCGAGCGGCTGCGGCGGTAGAAGACGGTCACGGATTTGACGCCTTTCTGCCGGACGGCCACGCGCGCGGCGTCGAGCGCCGAGTTGCCGCCGCCTATGATGGCCACCCGCCCCTTGGCGAGAGATTTTCCATCGAGGTTGTACGCTTTCAGGAACTTGATACCGGGGATGACGCCTTCGCAATCTTCCCCCTCAAGTCCGAGCTTCTTGCTTTTGTGCGAGCCGAGCGCGACGTAGACGGCCTTAAAGCCGGCTTTGGAAAGGCTTTCCAGCGTGAAATCCTTGCCGAGCGCTTTTTTGCATTTAAGCGTGATGTTCTTATTGAGCAGGCAGGAGATCTCTTTCGCCAGCACCTCGCGGGGCAGGCGGTAAGGTGGAATGCCGGAGACCAGCATGCCGCCCGCTTTCGATTCCTTCTCGAAGATGGTCACTTTGTAGCCCTGGAGCGAGAGCTGATGCGCCGCCGTAAGGCCGGACGGCCCCGCGCCTATCACTGCCACTTCCGGAGCGCCCGCTTTGACGGGAGCCGGCGCGCGTTTGTACGCCGAAGCCGGGACCTTGTCTACGATGAAGCGCTTAAGCGAGCGGATCGCTATGGGCTCTCCGCCGGTGGTGCCTGCGCGGCAGACCTTTTCGCACGGGTGGTCGCAGACCCGGGCGCAGACGGACGGGAAGGGGTTCGCTTCCCTGATGGTCCGGTAGGCGTCCTCGTATTCCCCGCGGCTCGCGTGCGCTATATAGCGCCAGACTTCGGTGCCTACGGGGCAGCCGCTCTGGCACGGGGCGCCGACCAGCTCGCGGCAGGCTCCGGCCGGACACTGGCGCTCGAAAATATGCGCCTCGTACTCGTCGCGGAACCATTTAAGCGTGGAAAGCACGGGGTTCGGGGCGGTCTGCCCGAGCCCGCAGAGCGAGGTCTTTTTTATTATCTCCCCCAGTTCTTTGAGATACATGATCCCCTGGAAGCGGAAGAGCGCGTCGAGGCCGTCCTCTTTGCGGCGCGGGCGGGTTATCGCCTGCAGGATCTCCAGCATCCGGTGCGTGCCTTCGCGGCAGGGGATGCACTTTCCGCAGGATTCGTTCTGAATGAACTCCATGAAATATTTGGCCAGGTCCACCATGCAGGTGTTCTCGTCGAGCACGACCAGCCCGCCGGAGCCCATGATAGCGCCGAAGTTCTTAAGCGCCTCGTAATCGCACTCGAGGTCCAGGTGCGCTTCCGGGATGCAGCCGCCCGAGGGGCCGCCGATCTGCACGGCCTTGCATTTTTTGCCGTTCGGGATGCCGCCGCCGATGTCGAAGACCACCTGGCGCAGCTTGGTCCCCATGGGGACCTCCACCAGGCCGGTGCGGCGCACCATGCCGGAAAGAGCGAACACCTTGGTGCCCTTGCTGGTCTTTGTGCCTATCTTCGCGAAGTCCTCCGCCCCGATTTCAAAAACAGAAGGGACGTTCGCGAAAGTTTCGACGTTGTTTATGACCGTGGGCTTTCCGAAAAGTCCGCGCACCGTGGGATAAGGAGGGCGGGGCTTCGGCATGCCGCGCTTGCCTTCGATGCTGTGCATGAGGGCGGTCTCTTCCCCGCAGACGAAAGCGCCCGCGCCCATCTTTATTATGACGTCCAGGTCAAAACCGCTGCCGTAAATATTTTCGCCCAGCAGGCCCATTTTCTTGGCGTCGGCTATGGCCTTGGTCAGGTTCCTCACCGCCAGCGGGTATTCGGCGCGGATATAGACGTAGGCCTTGGAGGCGTGTATCGCGTAGGCCCCTATGGCCAGGCCCTCCAGCACCCGGTGAGGGTCGCCTTCGATCACCGCCCGGTCCATGAACGCGCCGGGGTCGCCCTCGTCGGCGTTGCAGATGATGTATTTCTGGTCGGCGTCGGAGTTCAGCGCCATCTTCCACTTTTTACCCGTCGGAAAGCCGCCGCCGCCGCGGCCGCGCAGGCCGCTGGTCTCCACCTGCTGGCAGATCTGGACCGGCGTCATGGTATGAATGCTTTTCAAGAAAGCGCTGTAGCCGCCCCGGGCTATATATTCCTCTATGGAGACGGGATTTACCAGGCCGCAGTTCTTCAGCACGAAGCGCAGCTGGTCCCTAAAGAAAGGATGCTCGCTCATCAGCGGCAGGCCCGGCCAGGGTTTCGCGCCTTCGAGGGCGAACTGCCCTAGCACGTTCTCTTTGAGCGGCGCGCGCTTGGTGAAAACCGAATCAAGCAGTTTGCCCGCCATCTCCGAGGTCGCCCGCTGAAAGGAAACTCTGGGCATATCGGGCAGGCGCACGTCGAGAAGCGGCTCGGCGGCGCAATAACCGATGCAGCCCACTTCTACGATCTCGGCCTTGATCTTTTTTTTCTTCAGCCAGGACCGGACTTCCAGCAGGGTCTTCCCCGCGCCGGCGGCCAGACCGCAGGTCCCTGCCCCCACGTAGATTATCGGCAGTTTTACCGTTTCGTGGCGCAGCTCGGCGGCTTTGCCGGCCCAGTCCGTACTGCCGAAAGCGCCGGTCAGGAATGCGTCCCGCTGTTTCTCTGGCAGCGCGGAAAGCGCGGTGTTTATGAAATTATCGGCGGATGAGGTCATTTTATCTCCTTCAGTCTGAGCTCTTCGACTAAATTTTTAAGTTTCTCGGGTGTGACCTTCGCGTGGCATTCGCCGTTCAGGCTGATGACCGGCGCCAGGCCGCAGGCGCCCATGCAGACCACCACCTCTATGCTGAAGAGGCCGTCGCGGGTCGTGTCGCCCGCTTTTATCTTCAGGCACTCTTCGACCAGTTTAAGCGCGGAAAGCGAGCCTTTGACGTGGCAGGCCGTGCCGCGGCAGACCATGATATGGTACTTGCCGCGCGCTTTAAAGCGGAACTGGTTGTAAAATGTCGCCACTCCGTAGATCTTCGAGGCCGGCATGGAAAGGTGTTTGGAGACCTTTACCACGGCGTTCTGGGAGATATAGCCTTCGGCTTCCTGTATCTCCTGAAGTATAGGGATGATCTTGTCGCGTTTGGCGAACGGGTGCCCCGCGAGTATCGTGTCTACTTTTGTCTGCGTGCTCATCATTTCGGCTCCTTGGTGTTTTTCATCCGCCTTGCGAAATAGGCGGCTTTTTCTATCGAAAGCGTGATATCCAGCTGCTCCAGGAAGACGTCGGAGGGCACTTTTATCTGCGCCGGGGCGAAATTAACTATCCCGCGCACTCCGGCCCGGATAAGCGCGTCAGCGGCTTCCTGCGCCGAGGCGGCGGGCACTGTTATTATGCCAACTGCGGCTTTTTCCCTGGCTACCAGCTTCTCCAGCTGCGCGCTGTGGTGCACGTGGCAGCCGGAATAGACCCTGCCCGTCTTTTCCGGGTCCAGGTCGAAAGCGGCCACTATGCAGAGGTTCGGGCGGCGCTTAAGGAAATAGGAAAGTATGGCTTTTCCCAGATTTCCAACCCCCACCAGCACCATCTTTGTCAGCGCCGAGGATTCCAGGTGCGCGTAAAGCTCGTCCAGGAATTCCCGCAGTTTGTAGCCCTTTTGCGGGGTGCCTTTCAGTTTGAAGTTCATCAGGTCCCGCCGGACCTGCTCCGGAGAAACCCCCACCGCCGCGGCCAACTCGCGGGAAAAGACGAAATCCGCTCCCGCTTCCAGCCTGGTATGCAGGAACTGGGAGTAGCGGAAGAACCTTTCGACCGTTCGCTGCGGTATCCTCGTCATATATCGCCCTTAAGCCGTGCGTCCGTTCACATTGATCTGCTCCTTCTTCAGCGCGAGCAGCTCTTTCACTTTCGCCACGAATTCTTTGGGCTTTATAGGCTTTTCCATGAAAGCGTCGACGGGCAGGAATTCCCCGTCTTTGGCGCTGAATTTCTGGGGCGACGTTTCGTTGACCGAGGTGAGCATCATGATCGGCGTATGTTTAAGAGCCGCGTCCTGGCGGAATTTGCAGGCGGTGTGAAAACCTTCTGTCGTGTCATCCATAATGACATCGAGTATTATGAGGTCCGGCTTAAGCGCCGCAGCCTTCTGATAGCCCTCTTTGCCGTTCATCGCGGTCTCCACCTTGTGTCCGAGACCCTGGAGCACCACTTCACAGGTGTCCAGTATATCCTTGTCGTCATCGATACAAAGTATTTTAGCCATATTGTCCTCCCGGACTTTGCAGTTTATATCGCCGTTACGAATGTAACGTAGGCATAAGCATCGTTATTTATTAACGTTACATAATTAACGTTGCCGCCACGAATAATATACACCTTCGCCGCCGGTTTGTCAAGAGCCTTTTTATATAATGCCGATATTTGCGGTTCCCACGTCGGAGACTGACGCGCGGGTCTCGCGGAACGGAAGGTCCCGGCAGTGAGGCGGCGGCGCGTCAGAGCATCGTTACCGGACACTTTGGCCGGCCGCTTACAGCAGAACCAGGCGCGCGTTGCCCGCATTTTTGGGAACGTTTTGCCGCCAAAAGTGGGCGGTATCGCGACGGCTTTCCACGCGCTACGCGAGAAGCTGACTTTACAGCAGACATGCGATACTAAGCTGAAAGTTTCAGTTGGAGCCGTAAAGTCGTCGGTTGAGTAGGATTGTTTTATTCCGTCTTTCCGGCGACTTGTCCTTCGCAGCCTGGCGAAGGAGGAAAGCCGGAATCCAGGCCTTGTCGGAATCTGGACACCGGCTCCCCCCCCAGTTTCACGGTGGGGCAGGTCGCCGGTGAGACGAACCAGTTGAAGTTTTCAGGCCAAGCGAAACTGATACAGCAGAATGATCCTGCTCCAGGTCCGCTCTATGATAAGCAGGCCTAACCGCGGAATTCAGGTCAAAGCGAAGCGATCAGAATTTGAATTTTGGAAGTTTGAGCTTGCCGCCGGGCGCGGTCTGGCCCACTGCGTTCTTGAGGAGGCCGTCAGTGGAGGCCGTGAGAGCCTTCTGCCCGGCGTCCAGCTTGTCTTTGAGTTCCTGCTGTTTCGCGGTGGTTAGGGCGTCGAGCCTGGCTTTGTAGGGTTTGAGCGCGGCATCGACCTTGGCCTGGGCTTCGGCCTTTGCTTTTTCAAGCTCGGCGCCGAACGCGTTCTTGAACGCGCCGTTAAGTTTGTCGGCAAGGTCGGTGCTGAGCGAGAGGTCCGGCGACTTGAGCGTGCCGGCTATCTTTATCCCTATTCCGACGGAGGACAGTCCGGACATGGAATTGATTATCGCGGTCTTGAGCGGGGCGAACTTGATATTCTCCGCGTCCGGCGTCACTTTAGCCCCTTCCAGCTTAAAAAGGGCGTCGCCTTTTATGTTCTCACCCGCCAGCGCAAGATCTCCGGTGAAGGCGCCCTTGCCGCCGGTAACAGAGGCTCCGAAGGAACCGGTCTTGCCAAGTGTAAGGCTGTTGACGGCGATCCCTGAGTATTTTAGCGCGAGATCGCCTTTCATGGCGGAGCCGGTATTGTCCAGAAGAGCATTCATATCGAGCGCGCGCCCGTCTTTAGCCCCTTTGATCATGGCCGTCAGAGGCTTGCCGTAGATCTGAGGCTGGGTGGTGATCCCTTCAATAGAGCCTGAATAGGCCAGCGGGACATCTTCACCCCGCACTTTTTCGGTTGACCCCGTGGCCAAAGTGCGGGGCAAGCCCATCTCTCCCGAAACCGCCATCTTCTTAATAAGGAAAGAAGGATAAGCGTTCAGCTTCGGGAAATGCACAGTGCGTCCGCGTTTAGCGTCCGTTTTGATGATCTGTTTCTGGGAATTATCCGGCATATATTTACGCGCGATCGCCAGCCATTTGAACGCTGTCTGAGTCTTGTCGGCTATGGCCGGCCCGGCGAGCATCCCGGCCAGGGACTTTGCGTCCAGCGAAGGCATCTTCATTTTGCCCATCACGGCTTCTACGTCTTTTTTGCGGGCCTCGTCCGCGGCCTGAAGATCGCCTTTTATGCCGGAGGCGGTCTCTTCTATCAGCTTGCGGTCCTTCTGGAAATCCTCGTTAAGCTGTTTGACCTCTTTTTGCAGGGCCGCTATGTCCTTCACCTGCTTTAGCGGGTTCTTTTCGGCGCGCGCCGCGTCGAATTTGACCTTCAGCCCGTCCAGGCGGGCCTGATAGGGCTTAAGATCTGCTTTTTCCTTAAGGGCGGCGTACTGGGTCTCGTATTTTTTTTGCAGTTCGTCGTATACCTTGACGGAAGCGAGGGAATCCGCCGAGACCTGGAGGTCCTTGGCCGCGCCGGTCTTAAGGTCGCTGAAGCGGTCCATCGCCATGCTCTTGGAGTCATCCTTCAGATCGGAGACGAACTTAGGGGTCTCTTCTTTTTTTTCCAGCGGAAGCTTCGCGGAAGTCTTGCGCGGCGTGCCGAATTTTAGTCCGTTCAGGGAGGCTTCGTCTATGATGAACTTTTTCTCCAGCAGCGGAGCGCCCTCGATGCTGAATTTCATTTCCGAAAATTCCACCAGATTGGAAAATTCTTCCTTGGCGTTCCCCACGGTGACGCCGCTCACGAGAAGCGACGGGTGCAGGAAAGAGGTCTTTACCGAGGCGATCTCAACTTTGGCCCCGGCGGCTTTCTCAATACCTTTCTTCAGGGACCATTTGAGAACGGGGTCGAAGGCAAAGAAGAAGAACGCCCAGATAAGGGCCAGAAAAATGAACCGGGGTAATATGAATGACCAGCGCATAAAAAATCCAGTGATCGGTTATCAGTGACCAGTGGTCAGTTGGTGTGGTCGTTACTGACCACTATCCACTGATCACTGTCCACTGGTCTTAAAGTACCAGTCGAAAAGCCAGGATGCCTTCAGGCCTTTGACGAATTTAGAAGTCATTACCTTATCTTTAAATTTACCGTTGTAATACGCGCCGAAGCGCCTGCCGGCCAGATAAACCGGGAACATCAGGGCCAGGCCGACCACGAGTCCCCCCAACAGCACCGTATTATTGAAGCCGGTCCAGGGGACTACCGGCATATTATAAAGTTTGGTCCAAAGCGGGCAGAGAGCCTGATTCGTCAACAGATAGTAGCCTACCGGGTCGGTCAGTTTGTCCATCAGCGGGTTTACGAAGGCCATCAGCAGAACGGTTATGAGCGCCATCGGTATGTTGATGCGCAGCGCCATCAGGAGAACGAGCAGCAGTTGCGCGGTCAGGGTCGCCTTGGGCAGCAGCCCGATAAGGAAGCCGAGCGCTATCCCCCAGCCTATCTGCCCCGGGTCGGTATCCGAGGTCAGACCGCTGATGAACTGCCGCAAGAGACTTAAAGGGTTCATACTGTGACTATAATATAGCTAAAAGAGGCCGCTGTTTTCAATTCCGCCGCTCACGTTTTCGGCGCGGCTATTGTTTGATCGCCAGGCAGTCGTAAAGCAGCCGGTCGCCCTTGTAGATAGTGCGGGAGCGGATAAAGACCTTGTAGCCCGCCGCCTCGAATTCGTTCCGGTCGCTGATGACGGCGGCGTCGAGGTCCGTCTTTTCGAAATTGCGCACGAAGTCCTCGTCCTGCGCCAGCGTGATGTTCTTTATGCCCGCGCCGGCGACGATATAAAAAGGCAGCAGGCGGTCCAAACCCTCCAGCTTGACCGGGGCCGGCGCGGCCTGCCCCTCGACCATGGCGTGCTTGGCTTCCAGCTTGATCATGCGCGCTTTCGCGTCCGGCATGGCAGTATCTATGGAAGCGGAGACCCAGTTAAGCAGTTCGTTGCGCACTTCATTAAGGCCGGCCGCGTTCTGTATATTGGTTATGCCCTGTCCCTTCTGGATGGCCTTGGCAAGGCCGGAAAGCTCCTTCAGGTAGGTCATGCGCTGGTTGCCGGGAATATAATACATGACCAGCAGGTGCACCTTCTTGCCGTCGGGGGCGCCGTAATCTATGCCGGCCGGGCTCCAGCCGATCACCGAGAAAAGCTCCGCGTCGCCGTCGACCCTGATGTGCGGGCACGCCCAGCCCATGCCGATGGCGGTGTTGGCCTGCCGCTCGCGCTCCAGCACGCCCTCGGCGATGTCGACGCGTGAATTGACTTCCGGTATGGCTTCGAGGATGCTGGCCATGTACCTGAGTGCTTTTTCTTTGTCGGTTTCGGGCAGCTCTATGAGCCGTCCGTCCTGCAGCGCCGTCAATACGCTTTTCATAAATGGGCCTCTTAGTCGTCGCCGAATTTGCGGTAGAACCAGACTTTCATCTTATGGGTGAGGACCGCGTAGATAAGTATGAACCCGGTTATCCAGAGCCAGTAGACACCGGGCAGGGGCACGAAGCCCAGCTTGTCGGCGAACTGGGAGTAGGGCAGAAAGATGCCCACGGCCATAACTACAACGGTTGTGAAGACCATCGGGAGGCTGGGCACGCTTTCAAAGAAAGGTATCTTCTTCGTGCGAATTATGTAAACGATGATGGTCTGGGTCAGCAGCGATTCCACGAACCAGCCGGTATGGAAAAGTTTTTCGAGATTGGCCTTATCGGCCAGAGGCGTAGCGGCGCTGGAGAAGGCTATGCAGCCGAAGAAATAAAGCATCAGGAAGTAGGTCGCGTAGTCGAAGATGGAGCTCATCGGGCCGATGAAGAGCATGAATTTTTTTATGTTGCCGATATTCCATTTCTTGGGTTTCTTAAGGTATTCCTCGTCGACGCGGTCCGTGGGGATGCCGGCCTGCGAGAAATCATAGAGCAGATTGTTCAATAATATCTGTATCGGCGCCATCGGCAGGAAGGGCAGGAAATAGCTTCCACCCACCACGCTGAACATATTCCCGAAGTTGGAGCTCGCGCCCATCTTTATGTATTTAGTGATATTCCCGAACACCTTGCGGCCTTCTGTTATGCCGTCTTCCAGCACCCTCAGGTTCTTTTCCAGCAGGATAATATCGGCCGATTCCTTGGCGACGTCTACGGCCGTGTCGACCGAGATGCCTACGTCGGCGAGGTTCAGGGCCGGCGCGTCGTTTATGCCGTCGCCCAGAAAGCCCACGACGTGGCCGGCCTTCTGCAGGGATGCTATGATCAATTCTTTCTGTGAGGGCGAGAGCCTGGCGAAGACCGTGCCTTTTTCCGCCGCCGCCGCGATCTCGGCCTCCTTCATGGCGGAGAGTTGTCCGCCGGTCACCGGGTTGTCGGCGCGGAGCCCTACGTCTTTGCAGACCTTGGTCGTCACCAGCTCGTTATCGCCGGTCAGGATCTTTATGCTTACGCCCATTTTTTCGAGACCTGCCAGCGCCTGTCGGGCGGAGTCTTTTGGGGGATCGAAGAAAGCCAGGTAGCCCAGCAGGATCAGGTCTTTCTCGTCCTGCACGCCGAAGGTCGTCTTGTCGGTCGGGAATTCCTTATAGGCGACGGCGAGCACGCGGTAGCCGTCGCGGCTCAGGCGCTCGTATTCTTCCAGCAGATCGCGCTTTATCACGTCCAGCAGCGGCATCACTTCGTCGTCCAGCTGATAGGAGCCCGCCGCGTCGTAGATCTCTTCTACCGCGCCCTTGGTTATCATCACGTGCGACTTCTCGTATTCTATGATGACGGACATCTTCTTGCGCTGGAAATCAAAGGGGATCTCGTCGACTTTCCGGCAGCTCTTTTCAACGTCCAGTTCGGTGTGGGACAGGATCGACCGGTCCAGCAGATTGCGCAGGCCCGTCTGATAGTAGCTGTTCATGTAGGCGTAGCGGAGCACGTCCTCGCTGGGCCGGTTGGTCACGTCCACAAATTTCTCCAGGATTATGCGGTCCTGGGTAAGCGTGCCGGTCTTATCGGTGCAGAGTATATCGATGGCGCCCAGGTTCTGGATGGAGTTCAGCCGCTTGACGATGACCTTCTTCTTCGACATCACCAGCGCGCCTTTTGAAAGGTTGACGGTCAGGATCATCGGCAGCATCTCGGGCGTAAGGCCCACTGCCACCGACATCGCGAACAGCAGCGCGTCCAGCCAGTTGTGTTTGGTCAGGCCCACGATCAGGAAGACGCAGCTTACCATCACCACCATGAAGCGGATCATCAGCCAGGTAAAATCGGCTATCCCTTTGTCGAAGCTGGTCATGGTCTTCGACTCGGCGAGCTTGGCCGAGATGGAGCCCAGATACGTGCGTTCGCCCGTATTTACGACCACGCCGCGCGCCGCGCCGCTGATAACATGGCTGCCCTGGAAGCACGCGTTGGCCAACTCGATTATGTTGGCCGGGGCCGGGCCGGAATACTCGGCGGTCTTCTCTATCGGCATGGATTCGCCGGTGAGGGCCGACTGGCTTAAAAAGAAATCTTTGGCGGAGATAATGCGGATATCGGCGGAAATGATAGCGCCCGCGTGCAGGACAACGATGTCGCCGGGCACCAGGTCGGCGGTGGGGATCTCCGTCTCCTTGCCGTCGCGGATGACAAGGGTGTTGATCTGCACCATTTTCTGGAGCTGCTCGACGGCTTTGCTGGACCGCGTTTCCTGGACGTACGAAAGGATGACGCTGAGCAGGACCATGGCGCCCACTACTACGGCAGAGCGTATGTCCCCTACCGAGAGCGAGATGACTCCGATGACCAGAAGCTGGATCGCCAGGGGGTTCTTGAACCTTTCCAGTATTTCGAAGATAAAGAATTTTTTTTCTTTGCGGGTGAGCGCGTTGAAGCCGTACTCGTCGCGGCGGAGCTCCACCTCGGAGTCCCTTAGCCCGTCCTTTGAGGTCTTAAGTCCGGCCAGCGAATCTTCGGCGGGAAGGGCGCATATCTCCAGCAGCTTTTTATCGCTGTCGGACAGACTGGCGGCCTGCTGCTTAACGGTCTGGCGAACGAGAGAAGGCAGTACCTTTGTAAAAGAGAATCGCATTGAAATAATTATATAACTTTTCCGCGTCGCTACGACCTGCAAATATATTTCCAAATCCTCCGATGAAGGAGGATTTGGGACCTTAGTGATCGATGCCGGCGCTCATTAAAAATCAATTTTATCCGGTTTTTTGGGGCACACACCGGATTGGAGGCCCAGACGGGAGTAGGTCCTTTGGACCTTGCTGTATTTTTTGTTTGAATTAAAATATATGGGACAACATGAAACAGATCGCGCATAAGTTCGGGCTTTTGATGATGATGACGGCCGCTCTGGCAGTGGCGGGTCACATCTTTCAGCACTGCACGGCCAGCTCGGCGGAAACGCTCAACGATTGCCGTGTCTGCCAGTCCATAATGGCCGCTTCCGCCCACTCCGCTCAGCCGGCAGAAGCCGAATTGGTTTTTTTGCGCGACGCAGCCCTTCCGGTAATCCCAGATTATTTTTTTCTCACCGCCGGCTCGGACCTTTCCAGAGCCCCTCCGCGCGTCTTTTTCTCCTGAAGAATAAGCTTCTGGTAACGGTCATTTGACCCTTTAGAAAAGAGCGGAGCTGAATTAATGATATTTTCCATGAATGTCGCGGCTGTGACCGGTTGGTCCGATGACGCCGCCATACTGAACACCTCCGCTGTAAGGTCAGGCACAACTATGAAGATCGAAAACTTGATCCGCAAAGCATGGTCCGAAATCCTCCTTGCTGTTCTGCTTTTAGCGGCCGGAGGCTCATTCCCCTCTCCGGCCCTTGCCGGCGACGCTCTCAATTCCGCGACAGCGCTCGTTCCCTCCGCGGACGTCCCGGCATTTCCGGAACCGGCCGCGGCCGGGGTTTTTTCAGGCCCTCTTAAGGCCGCGCGGGCGCTGAACGCCTACTTTATATCCGTGGGCCAGGGCGATTCCGAATATCTCGAACTGCCCAACGGGAAGAACGCGCTGATCGACGGCGGCCCGGCCAACCCGTCAGGCGCGGGAGACCCGCTGGTCGCCCAATTCCTGACCCAGCACGGCATCACGCATATAGATTACGTGGTGCTCACCCACCCGCACGCCGACCATTTTACCGGCCTCAAGTATGTCTTCAGCCACGCGCGGGTGGATAATTTCTACGATACCCGCGAGGATAATCCCGGCGCGACAACCTTGAAGGTGCTGCGGGACCAGATAGCACAGACCCCGAACGTCAGCATCTCCTACCCGGCCGCGGGCGACGCGCTGGATTGGGATCCGGGCGAAGTACAGGTCAAGGTGCTTAACAGCTGTTCCACTCCCGGCCAAAGCACGGCCGGAAACGTTCTCAACGACTGTTCTATAGTTCTAAAAGTCACCTACCAGAACACCTCGATACTTTACACCGGCGATATGCAGAACGATGTCGAGGCCCAGCTGGTTTCCAAATACGGGGCCGACCTTCAGGCGGATGTCCTTAAGGTCGGGCACCACGGCAGCGCCACCGCCTCCGGCACGCCTTTTCTTAACATGGTAAAGCCGAAGTACGCCTATATAGAAGTCGGCGCGGGTAATTCTTTCGGGCATCCCACCCAAGCCGCGCTCTCCAGATTGCAGGCGGCGGGAGCGAAGATCTACAGGACCGACCTCGATGGGACGCAGGAATACACCATCGGCGGGAATTGACGCGGCGTCCGTCCGACGGACACGGTAAGCGAAAGGAGAAATGCGGATGAAAAACAAGAAAGGTCACTTTTTCCCCGGACTAGCTGTTTTCATAGTATCGCTGGCGTGCAACGCGCCGGCCTTCAGCCAGACGGCTCCCGGCGTCAGGGAACAGATAGACAGGATACAAGCTTTGATAGACCAGAACGGCGGCAAGTGGGTGGCCGGCGAAACCTCTCTGTCCGGCCTTTCGCGCGAGGAATGGCTCCGGCGGGTAGGCTTGTCCATTACTGAACTTGCGGCCCCCCCGGTGCCCGACTCTCCGGCGGACAGGGTTCCTTCCGGCGTGGACTGGCGGAACGCTAACGGTAATTTTGTGAGCGGCATACGCAACCAGAAGACCTGTGGCTCCTGCTGGTCCTTCGCGCTGACAGGCGCTCTTGAATCCTATGTGATGCGGGCGCAGAACACTCCCGGGGCGGACCTGGACCTTTCAGAACAGGTCCTCCTCTCGTGCAGCGGAGTCGGATCATGCAACGGAGGCACATTGAACGCCGATTACCTGCAGACCACCGGCCTGCCGCCCGAAGCGGACTACCCGTACACGGCCACGGACGGCGTCTGCTCCGCGGCCTCGGCCGGGTGGCAGAACGAAACTTATAAAATAAACGGCTGGGGTTCCGTTTCGCACAGTCTGTCCTCCATCAAATCAGCGCTGGCTAAATACGGACCGCTGCCGACCGCCATGATAGTATACGAAGACCTCATGCATTATAAGTCCGGCGTCTATTCCTACACGACCGGCAACAAGCTGGGCGGGCACGCCGTGCTGCTTGTGGGCTACAGCGACGCCGGGCAGTATTTTATAGTAAAGAACAGCTGGGGAACCGGCTGGGGCGAGAACGGCTTCTTCCGGTTGGCCTATTCCGAGCTTAGCAGCGTAACCAGTTTCGGCCTGAACACCATCGCTTATAAGTCCAACAATCCCAAAGGCTACTATGCCGCGCCTACGGGGTTCAACTCCGCGGACACCTGGGTCAGAACCGCTCCGATGTTCGAGCCGCTGCTCCAGTGGAGCAAATAAAATCGATCGTAATTAAGGTAATATATAAATATGAAAACATCGTTTCTTAAAGTGTTCTGTCTCTTAGCTCTTCTACCCCTGGCCGCGACGGCCCAAGCGGCGGATGCGGGATACCGCGTCATAAAAAAGATCTCCCTCGGAGGCGACGGCGGCTGGGACGCGCTTACCGTGGATAGCGCGGCGCGGCGGCTCTATATTTCGCGGAGCACCCATGTTATGGTGGTGGATATAGACAGCAATACGCTTGTCGGTGATATCCCCGACACTCCCGGTGTGCACGGAATAGCGCTTGCGCCCGGACTCAAGCGCGGTTTCACCAGCAACGGAAAGACCGACACCGCCACTATTTTCGACTTGGACACCCTGAAAGCGATAGGGCAGGTCAAGACCGGCAGGAACCCCGACGCTATTCTCTACGACCCCGCTTCCAGGCTGGTGTTCGTGTTCAACGGCCGCAGCAACGATGCCACGGTGTTTGACGCCGTTTCGGGGACGATCGCCGCAACGATACCGCTCGGCGGCGCGCCCGAATTCGCCGACACAGACGAAACCGGCCATATCTACGTTAATATAGAGGATAGGAGCGAAGTCGCGGAGATAGACGGCGCGGCGCTCGCCGTAACGAGGCGCTTCTCCCTCAAACCCTGCGAAGAGCCTTCCGGGATCGCCTTGGACAGGAAAAACCACAGGGTGTTTTCCGCCTGTCACAATAAAATAATGTCCGTGCTTGATACCGTAGGCGGCAAAGTAATAGCGACAGTGCCTATAGGCACAGGCGTGGACGGCAGCGGCTTTGACCCGGAGCTTGGATTTGCTTTCAGCTCTAACGGCGAAGGAACTTTAACCATCTCCAGCGAGACCGCGTCCGGCAACTTTGAAACGGCGCAGACAGTAACCACACAAAAAAGCGCGCGCACGATGGCTATCGACCCGAAAACACATAATATTTATCTGCCGGCGGCGGAATTCGGCCCGGCGCCGGAACCGAAGCAGGAAGGCGAAAAAAGACAGCGCCCGCCCATGATACAGGGCAGCTTCTCGATCCTGGTGGTAGGTAAATACATATGACCAACAAAACAGCTTTCATCCTGTCGGCGGTTCTGGCCGGGGTTGCCTTCGCCCCTTCGTCTGCGCCGGCGGCGCCGGCGCAGGTTATCCTTATCCGGCACGCCGAAAAGCCGGCCTCCGGGAACGAACTTAATACCCAAGGCTTCCAGCGGGCGAAGGCGCTTGTGGGCTTCTTTGAGAATACTCCGTCCATGACCAGATACGGGACCCCTGTGGCCATATACGCGATGGCCCCTAAAGATCAGACGGGATCCGTAAGGCCCATACAGACCGTTACCCCCCTTGCCGACAGCCTGGGCCTGAAGATCAACACCGCGTATAAGAAGGACGAACTTACCCTGCTGATCGGAGAGATCCTGAACACCGGCGCCTATGACGGGAAAATGGTACTGGTGTGTTGGGAGCACAACATGATCCCGAAAATAGTGAAAGGTTTCGGCTGGGACGGGGCTCCCCAGTCCTGGGACGGAAGCGTTTTCGACCGCGCCTGGGTCCTGAACTTTACGGACGGCGCCGTCGTTTCATTTGAAGACATCCCCCAGCGCCTGCTGCCGGGCGACAGCGCGCAATAACAGTCGTTTACCAGACCCCAACCTCGTAACGAAGGCCGCTATCCGCGAAAGAAGAGAAACCCTCCGCGACAGGCGGAGCTATGCTTAAGTGTCTTCGCCTCGGTCACATAAGCGCGGGTGAGCCCTTTGATCCCGATGATATTCATTGCTGCAGCGACGGATCCTTCCGCTCTTTTTTTCTTTCAAAACGCGACATCACGCTGTAAAAACAGGGCACCACGTACAGCGTGAGCAAGGTGGAGAATATTACGCCGCCGATGACAGCGATCGCCATAGGGATGCGGCTTTCCGCCCCCGGGCCGATGGCGAGCGCGGAAGGAACGGCGCCCGCGATAGTGGCCACCGAGGTCATCAGGATGGGCCGCAAGCGGATGGGGCAGGCGGTCAGAAGGGCCTGGCGGACGGAAGCCTCGCCTTTTTCCCTCACCTGATTGGTAAAATCCACCAGCAGAATGGAATTCTTTTTGACGATGCCCATGAGCAGGATCAGGCCGATGACGCTGTAGATATTGATTGACCTGTGTGTGAGATACAGCGCCACGAGCGCGCCGGAGATGCTGAAAGGCAGGGCCATCAGAACCGATAGCGGGTCTATAAAGCTGTTGAACTGCGAAGCCAGCACCATATAAGCCACTATAATACCCAGCAGCAGCACCCAGACGAGGCTTTGAAGGGATTCCGCGAACGTCTGCGAGCTTCCGGTCAGAGCGACGTGGTAAGCAGGCGGCAGGATCTTTTTTGCCAGGTCCTGCGCGGCCAGCAGCGCCTTTTGCTGTGATTCCCCCGCTTTGACATTGGCGTAGATAGTGATAGACCGCTCGCGGTTGCTGCGCCAGATGGATACCATGGACTCTTTTTCTTCCATGGTCACAAGATCAGAAAGCGGGATCAGTTCGCCCCTGTTGTTGCGGACAAAAAGGCTCTTCACTTTGGAGCGCGGGTCGGCCCTGCTCTCTTCGAGTTTCAGGCGGATATCATAGCGGTGGCCGCCTTTCTCGTAAGTGCCGACCAAAACGCCCCCGATCATAGCTTCGATGCTCTGGGCGATGCTGGCGATGCTTACCCCGCGTTCGGTCGCTTTTTTCCTGTCCGGCACAACGTGAAGTTCGGGCTGGCCGAGCGAATAATTGGTGTCCAGATCGGTGACCAGGCCTGTGTGATCCAGCCCGTCCATTATTTGCTTCGAATAGTCCGCCAGCAGTCCCTAATCGGGCCCCTGTATCGTGAACTCTACCGGGAAGCCGCGCGAGGCGCTGAAGGCCTTGCTGGAAAGGTCCTGTATCACGGCGTGGACGTCGGGGATCTTATTGAAACGCTTCCGGCAGATGCCCATGAGCTCCTGCTGGCTCAGTTCATGGCCGGCGTCGGGATCTATCCCGCGCCTGCCCAGGTCCTTCATGGTGACCAGAACGGAGCCGCTGTTTGAATCGCCCGGAGAGCCTCCGCCTATCTGGAGAACATAGCGATCCACCTCGGGTCTCCGCGAAAGGAATTTTTCAATCTCGGTGAATTTCAGGTCCGAATAGGAGAGCGCCGAGCCCACGGGGGTCTTCAGCCTGACACTGAACCGGCTCTGGTCTTCCGAGGGAATGAATTCCTTGTTGAGGAATAAAAGAGCGGAAAAGCTGCCGGCGAAGACCGCCAGCGCCGCGATGATGATCTTCCAACGATGGCTCAAAGCGGTCGCCAGCGTCCCGGCATAAACATCCCGCGCTTTTTCCATCAGCCAGTCTATTCCTTTTCCTAGCCTGGTCGTGCGCTCTTCGACGTTCACGAATTGCGAACAGCGCATAGGCGTAAGAGTGAGGGCTTCCAACAGGGACAGCAATACCGCCGTTGTGATGGTAACCCCGAACTGGAAAAAGAATTTGCCTATCACGCCGCTCATGAACGCTACCGGCAAAAATATCGCCACTACGGAGATGGTCGCGGCCATGGCGGCGAAGGTTATCTCCTTCGACCCGTCCAGCGCCGCCTGAAACTTGTTTTTGCCCTTTTCCTGATGGCGGATGATGTTTTCAAGCACCATGATGGCGTCGTCCACGACGATCCCTATGGAGAGGCTCAGGCCCAGCAGGGTGAAAGTGTTAAGGGTAAAACCGGAGAAATAGAGCACGATAAAGGTTCCGACGACGGAGGTCGGGATAGCCAGCAGCACGTTGAGCGTGGAGGACCAGGAGCCCAGGAACATCCAGCAGACCAGTCCGGTCAGAACGGCCGAAAGCAGCAGCGTCAGGTCCAGCTCATGAACGGCCTGTTCTATGTAGCGGGTGCTGTCGAAATTCACGTTCAGCTTCATCCCCTCCGGCAGACCTTTCTGGATCTCCAGGACCTTGGCCCGGACGGCCTTCGCCACCGCCACCGCGTTGGTGCCGCGCTGCTTCAGGATGTTAAGGGCCACGCCGGGGGTTCCCATTGCGCGGCTGATCCTTAATTGGTCCGCCATGCCTTCCTCGACACGCGCGACCTGCTTCAGGGAGATCCGTTTGTAATTCGGCTGTCCGCCGCGCTGGCTGATGGACAGATTTTCGAACTCCTCTATCGTCTTCGCCTCGCCGAAAGTGCGCACGTTCAGCTGGCGGTGCCCCTCGTCAAGCTGCCCCGCCGGTGATTCCAGATGTTCGTTCTGGATCGTGCCGATGATGTCGTTCACCGAAAGCTCGTAGCTGTTGAGAGCCTTCTCGTTCACCCAGATGCGCAGGTTGGGATCGCGGTAGCCGCCGAGCGTTATATCGCCGACCCCTGCCACCGTAGAGAACTGGTTCTTGACGCGGTCGTTCGTATACGACATCAGGTCTTTGAGCGGATACTTATCGCTCTCGAGCGTCAGCAGCATGATCGGCTGGTCTTCGGGGTTGGATTTGCGGATGGTCGGTGCGGTGATCTGCTTTGGCAGCCGCTGCAGGACGGAGCTGACCTTGGCCTGTACGTCCTGGACGGCGAGATCGATATCGCGGTTCAGGTCGAATTCTATCGTGACGGTCCCTTCGCTGTTCTCCGACTCCGAGGTTACGCTGCGGATGCTCTGAATGCTCATCACCGCGTCTTCTACGATATCGACGACGGAAGTTTCAATGACCTCGGGGGCCGCCCCCTCCAGGCGGATATTCACGGAAACGACGGGATAGTCCACGTCGGGAAGCTGACTGATCCCCATCCTCATAAAGGAGATGCCGCCGAAGATGATCAGCGCCGCCATTATCATCCAGGCGAAGACAGGGCGTTTAATGGAGATCTCGGAGATAGACATGATTTTTTTTGCTTGTCCTATAAGTTCGATGGCCCGTCTCAACCGCGCCCACACGGCCGGCGCACGCGCCTCCGGCCGCTAACCTGAATTCCGCAGTTCAATCTGATTCTCATCGATAAAATAAGGGCACATAATTATTCTGCGGAATTCCCCGCGAAGCGGGCGGAGGGCCCAGCGCTATGCGCGCCCGGCCCGACGAGTTATATGCCTCCCGAAGGGCGCACGCTTTGTGTGCGGAAAACTTCAACTGAAGTTTTCAGGCTAAACATCCCGGTAAAAAGCGGCAGACCGGTTAAATCTTACGCGCATTCACCGCTCTCGACCATTACGTCTCATTTCCTTAAGTTTTAATCCGGCGAAGATCTCGTTGTACGCGTCCATAACGGCCGCTGCGGCGCCCGGTTCGCCGTCCAGGAAACCGAGGCGCAATATGTAATCCCGAAAAAACCTGCTTATTCCTCTTAAGATGTAGTGATCCATTTCCCGCTTGGAGGAGAATAAATATTCGGCCTTCCTGGAAGTGTAGAAATCGGACTTGGCGACGATGTCGGCCACGTCGGCGTACGGGAAGTGTTCGAGCGGGGCCTCAAGTTCGCTTATCTCGCCGTCAACGGATAGCTTCTCATGGACATGCAGGCAGGGGAACCGGGCTTTTTTATTCCGAAAAAGACGCAATTGCATATCGGGATATTTACCACCGTGCTTAAGCCAGCGGCCCAGATAATGATTACGTCTTGGCACGCTAAAGGCCGCTGTGCCGGCCTCCGCCCGGCTTATCGCGCTTAAAATTTCAGTCTTTAGTCCGTCAGTGATCCGCTCGTCCGGATCCAGATAGAATATCCAGTCGCAGCGGCACTGGTCGATCCCGCGCTGCTTGTTTATATTCAGGTTCGGCTCGTTCTTAACGCGAAGAATGTCGGCGGTATACGCGCCGGCTATGACGGCGCTGTCATCCGCGGATGCGCAGTCGACATAAACTATCTGGTCCGCCCATTTAGCGCTTTCAAAACACCCTTTCAGGTTCCTGCTTTCATTGTGACCGATTATAGATATTGAGATAGTAGGCATAAGTTGTGTCAGACGGCGCGGGCCGTGAAGGATAATTTACGGAGCAGCATCGGCTTTATCTTTTCGAATACCATGTCCGGGTCTATCATTGCCATGCAGTCGTAATGCGCGCACTCCGGACCTGTGCACTTTTTGCATTCGCTTACTTCGGGCACGAACGTGAGCTGACCGGCTCCGAGCGGGCCCCAGCGTTTTGGAGTACAAGCTTTGATCGGCGGAAAAAATGAAACTGTAGGAACGCCCAGAGCGGCCGCGATATGCAGCGGCCCCGTTGAATTGGTTATAAACATGCCGCATGAGGATATAAGCGCCATGAACTCGCCCAGCGGTATATTTTTGTCAAGTATAAACGGTTTAGCCCCGGAATTTTCGCGAATAGCCGCTAAAACACCTCGCTCGGCCTCATTACCGGTCAAGATGATCTTTACGGACCTGAACTCCGATTGAATGCGTCCGGCCAAGCGCGCGAAGTGCGACCCGGGCCAATTCCGCGCGGAACCGCCGGAGCCGGGATGTATACCTATCAGGAAGTCTTTTTCCGATATTTTCAATTCCTCCCTCAGCCAGCGGTTCACGGACTCCGCCGCCTTTGGATCGGAATACAGCCTTGGCATCGGCATCGGTATTTTGATATTTCCGGTCAACTTGTAAATAAGTTCGGCGTTATAAAGCGCTTCATGTTTTAAACATTGCGAACGGTTCTGAAAAACTATCCGATTAAACAGCGCAGACCATATTTTTGAGGCGGGTCCTATGCGAATAGGTATTCGTGCCAGGAAGGGTATCGCCGCGGACCTGAAATCGACGAATAGCGCTATGGCCGCGTCAAATCCGCGCGAACGGACGTCCCTGAGAGTCCGGCTGAAATTTCCCGCTTCAATAACTTCGTCTATGTCCGGATGTGTTTTCAGCAGAGGGGCGGTGTACGGCTTCACCAGGACTGAGATGCGCGCGGCAGGCATCGCTTTTTTAAGCGCGGCTATCGCGGGAGTGATAAGGACGACGTCCCCGATCTTATCAGTTCTGATAAGCAGGATCTTTTGGGGTTTGATCGTGACGGCGTCCGTTCTCATGATAAAGCCAAGTCGCATCTGCGCTGCTTATGGCCGGTTTCTCCCGGGGATTTTCCCTTCGTAAATTGATTCAAGATGTCCCTGGCCCCTATAGTTAAAATTTATGAAGACGAAGGGACCGTGAATTCCCGGCGGGCTGTTCCACACATATGCTGCCGGACGATACGACTATTTTCCGGAGTTTTTTTTAAGGCCGGTCATATTACGCAGGAAAGTTCTGGTGATCAAAAAAGAATCCGCGCATGGTCTGAAACTGGATCTTTTGTTCCCCTCGATATAAATAGTGGGAATTTCTACCTGGTCCAGCCGCCAGTTGCCTTTTACGGCCTCGGTAATAATATCTATTTCCGTCTCGTACCTGCCCTCGCGCACTTCCGGGGAATTCACCATGGCCAGGGCGCAGTCCCTCGAAAATCCGCGGAATCCCGATTGGGAATCTATCAGGGCGCCGTTCAAAAATAAGCGGACAAAGCCGTTTATTACGTTGTTCCCTATGCGGCTTCTGAGCGGAACCTTGCCGGAAAATCCCCGGTAGCCTATGACGAATTCCCCGCCCTCCTTCCAGGCGCGGCGGAAAGCCGGAATGTCCTCCGGGCGGTGCTGCAGGTCTCCGTCCATGGTCAGCAGCAGGTCGCAGTTCGTTTCCCGCAGGGCCATGCGCATGCCGGCCAGCAATGCCGAGCCCTTTCCCCTGTTTTCCGGGAAGGTTATAACGCGCACGTTCCCCGCCTTGGCCGCCTCGCCGAGACTGCGGGCGGTGCCGTCCGTGGAACCGTCGTCCACGGCGATGACCAGATCGGCGTGCCGCGCCGCTTCCGACACGGCCCGTCCGCAGAATTCAGCTATGTTATGGCACGGTATTACGACACAGGTGAACGGCTCGGGAAGGCGGGCCGGCGGGAGCGCTTTTACGAAACCGGCGGCGTCGAAATAGTCCAGTTTTCGCCCGGCCTTAACGCACAGCAGCGTTAGATCCGCGCCCGTAGTTTTCGGAAGGACCATTAATCCGCCGGGCCGTTTGAAAAATTTTTGGAAGCGTACCGTGCCCAGAACTTTGCCGGAGCCGGGATCGCGCATTTCCGCCTCCGCTCTTCCCCAGTTAAGCCTGAACATCGCGCGTGCGCACGCGCCGCTGCCGGCATAAAAGGCGGTAAATTCCACGGACCGCAGGCGGGCGTTGAAATTGGTCTTGAACCAGGAGGATCTTCCGCCGGTAAAGACCGGGCTAAGGCGCGGACCTCCCGGATCGTCGGCGCCGGTAAAATATTCCGCGTCCGCGAGCCGGTGCAGAATGCGGCGGATGCTGCCGAGCTGGCTTCGGTAAAGTCCCGCCAGGGCCAGCTTTTCCTTCTTCTCGGCCGGGGAAAGCTGCAGGCGCAGGTCGAACTCCTCGGTGTGGAACCTGCGCCCCAGATGGAGCGCGTAGCGCAGCAGCGCCGGGCGCCTGCTCTCGGGCAGCGATCTAAGCCCGAGCTCGGCCAGCACGGCCGCCGCGCTGTGATCGGGATGCACTTCTCCCAGCGCGGGAGAGATCACGATCGTAGGAGAGAGCTCCGATAACAGCCGGCGGAATCTGGCGGGGAGGTCCGTTTTTGTAAGAGCCGCGGTAAGTCCTGAATCCGGAAATTCCCAAAACTCGCTTTCTACCGGCCCTATCTTTTGCAGGACGGCTTCCGCCTCGGCCCGGCGCACAAGTCCGTATTTTCTCTTGGAAGACGCGGTGATAAATATCTTTTTTCGGGAGCGCATGTGCGCCAGGTGGTTCCTTTCCCCGTTGGTCAGGAAAAGGACCTTCACCCGTGCGCCGCACCGGCAGGCGCTGCGCATCAGCATGAACGAAGAAAGCAATTCGTCGTCCGGATGCGGCGCTAGTATCAGTATCCTGTCGTCTGCCGTTATCTTCATTTGTCTCCAGCGTATCCGCAGGGGAGTTCACCGGACTCAACGGCCCCGTCCCAGATAAGCAGGGGCCGGCCGCATGATGAAGCCGCCTTGAAACTATGAGGTCCCGGGGAAAGATCTATGGCTCCCCCGCCGTATTTTTTTCCGTCTATAATCCCGTTCGCCGGCCCGGCCGCGCAGAGTATCCTGTATTTCAGCGGCAGGAGCGTTTCGAAGGTTTCTTTGCTAAGCTCTTTGCCCGCGGCATGCACCTGCGGCGCGCCGCAGACCGGCAGGTAATTTTCGGTAAAAAAACGAATGTCCGGCGCGGTGAACCTGTCCGCGTATTTAAGGAACACCACAGGCGTGGCCTCGCGCGCGCAGTCCTGCGGTATAGAATCGCTTATAGTCCCCGCGCGTATGCCCTGCACAGCGAAGGTCTCAAGGGCGTAGAAAAACGGCCGCCGCCAGAAAAGGCTTTCGCCTTTGGCGTCCATGACCGTCCCGCCGGGGCCGGGTTGTAATTTTAGCATAACGCCGAGCGCCTTGGAGTAGGAGGCGTTATTATCGCTGAAGGCGTTCTCGGCCGCCAGCCGAACGCAAACCACGCCCGACACCAGGCAGATCAACGCAAATCTGCGCGCCGCCGCTCCTGGCAAAGCGCGCCGTATGCCCAGGACCGCGGCGGCGGACAGGAGTAAATACGCCAGGATGCGGAACGGGAACAGCGTCTGGGCCTCTCTGACGGGGTAAAGCGCGAGAACGGCGGAAGAAAACAATACGGGCGCAAAAAAAGCCGCCCGGCGCCGGTATGCGGGGTTTCTAAGATGCTTTGCGGCAAAGAAGGAAAGTCCGGAAGCAAAGATCATTCCGGCCGCTGTCAGACCGGTATGGCCGGCATGGGAGGCGCCTTGAATGCTGTAAAGAACGGCGAATTTCAAGAACTCGGGTAACGCGGCTGATCGGCTGAAATACAGTATGAGCAGGCCGGGAAAAAATAGCAGCCCCCCCAGGAAGCCCGCGACGGAGACGACGGTAAGTTCCTTCTGGTAAAGCCCGATCATTAAGGGAAGGCTTAAGAGTTCCGGCAGTACCGGGAAAGCCAGGGTCTTTAAAGAAACGCAGGCGTTCAGGCCGTTGACAAGCCCTAAAAGAATAAATCTTTTGACCGTAGGCGGGCCTGAGGAGAAAAGATATAAAGAAAAGAAGAACAGGACGCACCACAATGGTTCGGGCCGGGCCTGGGCCGCCATGAAGGGCAGCAGAGCGCCGGCCAGCAGGGCGGTGGAAAGATACTGTTCGGTCTCTTTGTAAATTACCGCCCTGGAGATCAAAACCAGCAACAGCAGCTGAGCCGCCAGCCACGGCAGGGCCAGACGCCGCATTTTGACCGGGAAATCCGGCGAGGGCCGTATGGACAGGGCGTGTATTTCGATCGCGCTCAGAAATTGAAAGGCGGGGACATGATTATCGAAATAATCCCTGTAGGGCAGCTTACCCTCAGCCGCGGACAAAGAGGTGTGAAGATGCTGCAGTTCGTCGTTGCGAAAGACGGCGCTGCCGGCCATGAACCAGTAGAGAAGGAAAAGACCGGCAAAAGCGGATATGTAAAAAACAATGGAGGAGTTCCTCCGGGTCGTAGAATTTGCCGGTAACGGGGCGATTTTCATGGATTTTTTTTATAACTTGAATTTTTTCCCGCGACCGCCGCGCCCGCATAAGCGAGACTACCGGCCGCAAGCGCGCAGAGAATAGCCAGTAACAGGCTGCCAAGTAAATATTGTAAAGCGCAGTTTTTAACGGCCTGGAGACTGCCGGTTTTAATAAAAACAGCCGGAGAAGCGGAGCGGCCCAGAACTATACCGCCGAGTTTAACGCTGGTGTATACGATAAATGGAATTAAAGGCGGAACGCTTACGTTGGTGGCGGCGCCGGCGAGTATCCTGTTAACTTTAAAATACGAGGCCGCAAGCAGCGCGAGTATCAGCTGAAATCCCCAAAAAGGGGCGATCCCGAAAAAAACCCCGAGAGCCACGGCGAACGCGGCTTTAGCCGGCGAATCGAGCGATTCCCCAGCCAGACGACCAATAGTTCCTTTCCATGATGCGATGCTTTGCATCTTCATAGCTATTCTGGGTATATTATGACAAATTCGCGGCGATCATACCGCCCGACAAACCGCTTCGACCGCGGAATCACGGGTCATATATATAATTATATAATGTTTGCTATGAGGATTTCCGATATACTTCTCATCGCTTTGGGGCTTGCCATGGACGCTTTCGCTGTTTCCATAGCCAGCGGCGCCACCATGAAAAAGCTGGAGGTGCGCAACGCTCTTAAAATGGGCCTGTTCTTCGGCGGGTTTCAGACCTTTATGCCGGTAATCGGCTGGTTCGCCGGCGTCGGGATGAGAAGCTTCATCGCTGGCTGGGACCATTGGCTGGCTTTCGGTCTGCTTACGCTGGTCGGCGGCAAGATGATCTATGAGTCCGTGGTGATGAAGGAGAACGAGGAATGCGGCGGCAAGAATTGCCCTTTTGACACAGGAGTATTGCTGGTGCTCTCCCTGGCCACCTCTATAGACGCGCTGGCGGTCGGCATAACTTTTTCCGTACTAAGCGTCTCCATTATCCTGCCCGTGCTGATCATCGGGCTTGTGACCTTCATCCTGTCGGTCGCGGGCGTGCGGATAGGCGTTAAAGGCGGCCATTTCTTTGAGAATAAGATAGAGGTCCTGGGCGGCCTGATCCTGATAGGCATAGGCCTCAAGATCCTCCTGAACCACCTCGGCATTATAAGTTTTTAATATTTTTTGCCGCCAATAGCCACAAAAGGCACCAAATTTACTGAAGTATCTCGCACGAAGCCACGAAGGCACGAAGCAAGAACAGAAGCCGGCATTTCACAAATAAAAATTAACCACAAAGGTCACAAAGTTATTGACCTACGCATAAATAATAGAATTGCTGGAGGCTTGGATTTGAGATGAATGCGAGGCGCGACGAACGAGCATACCGGTTGGTCTGTGAGCGAGGAGCAACGAAGCAGTCGCTCAAAGGCAAGCCTCCCTTTCCCTTCGGGAAAGGGCCGGGCGCTTTTGGGCTGCAACTGCCTCACAAATCGCTTACATAGCCCAGCTATGCCGCGCGATTTGTTCCTTGTTTCGCTCCAAAATCTCCCGGCCAGCGTTTTTATTACTTATGCGTAGGTCAATAATAACAGAAAGTTCACCAAGTTGATTCTAAAAAAACTTTGTGTCCTTTCAGTTTGTTACTTTGTGCCCTTTGTGGTTATTTCTGGAAATATAGATCCGACATCCTGTTCATCCTGTATATTCATGTTAAAACTCTGCCGGAATTATTGGATATAGCCGCAAATTATTTCGTCAAATTGGCGGCCAGCAGCTTTTTGTAGCGGGCGAGCGGCTCGCTCAGGCCTTTTATCGCCGTGGTCCAGAAGGCCGGGTCGCCGAGGTCGGCCCCCAGGCTTTTTCTGGCTACCCCTTCCGCGGTGTCGGAACCCGTAAGTCTCAGGAAAGTTTCATACTTCGGCAGGAAATCCGCGCCTTCGGACTTGAACTTCGTGAACAAGGTCGCCGCCATAAGGAAGCCGAACGTGTACGGGAAATTGTAGAAGGACACGCCGGTCATATAGAAATGCAGCTTCGAGGCCCAGAACAGCGGGTCCTCTCCGCCGGGCTCGAGCGCGTCTCCAAAGATGCGCTTCTGCGCGGCCGTCATAAGCTCTTTGAGCCGCTGCACGGACACCTCGCCTTTCTGCCGCTCATCGTGAAAGGCTTTTTCGAATTCGAAGCGGACGGTGATATCCAGGATGGTCACCGCCGCGCCGGTAAGATACTCGTCCAGCATGATAAGCTTCTGCGCTTCGCTAACGGCGGGGTCCGACTGTATGCCTTCGGCGAGGAGATGTTCACCGAAGATAGAGGCTGTTTCCGCCAGAGTCATGGGATATTCCTGCGCCCAGGGGCGCATCTCTTTAAGCAGGTTGCCGTGCCAGGCGTGCCCTATCTCGTGCGCGATAGTGTTCACGTCGCCAAGCGAACCGTTGAAGGTCATATAAACGCGCGCCTCTTTGATCAAGCCGGAGCCTGTGCAGAACGCGCCCGGGCGTTTGCCTCCGCGGGATTCGGATTCCAGCCAGCGCTTAGCCAGAAAATCCTTGTAATAGTTCCCCAAAGCCGGATAAACCCTGTCGAAAGCCGCCGATACTTTATCGGAGCCTTCCTCCCAGGTGAAAAGTTTGGAATCTTTCAGCGGCAGCGGGGCTTCGCGCTCGAAGAAGGCGATACCTTTGCGGCCCATAGCCGCGGCTTTCACGCGCAGGATCTCCCGCACCGGCTCGATATTCTGATAGATGGCGGCGTACATCGCGTCGAGGGTGGTTCGCTTTATGCCCGCGCCGAAGAGCGCCTGGTCCAGGAAATGTTTGACGTTGCGGCGCTTGTAGAGCGTAAGGCGCGTGCCTGAAATAGCGTTCAGCGCGGCGGCGCAGGGGTCCTCTATCGTCACCCAGGCTTTATTGCCGCCTTCAAAGGCTGCACGGCCGATCTTGCGGTCCGCGTCCGACATCAGCGCCCGCCAGCGCGAGATGGGCAGGCGTTCCTTGCCGCCGTCCGGCCAGACCATGTCGAACTCGAGCTTAGAGGAGATCTTGTTATACAGCCGCGTCCAGGACTGGAACCCGTCAACACCCAGATCGGCCGCAAGTTTTTCCTCGTCCGGCGACATGGTGTGTTTCGCACGCTCGCGTACGCGCTTCAGTGAATGGGCCACGGGCTCCAGACTGCGCCGCTTTAGAAAAGGTTTAAAAACTTTTTCCGGCGCGGTCTTAAAGGCCCTGAGCATATCCACCGCGAATTTAGAGTATTCGGCGTGAAGCGAATAAAGTTTTGCGCTTTCAGAGGCGTATTCGTCCTTGTCGGCATGCGCGGATTCCAGACACTCGACATATGAAAATATATGGCCGAGGCGGGTCTCGATATTTTCAGCGGTCAAAAGGAGCTTTTCCCAGTCGTTGGCGGTTTTGGCGGCGAGCGGCGCCAGCTTCGCGGCTTTTTTTTGCAGCGCTGCGATATCCGCAGCCAGTTTCTTTTTAAAATCCAGCATCTCAGGCCCGTTAAAAGCCGGAAAATAACTCGTCAAATCCCACTGCACGCCCTGCTTAATCTCGGTATTAGCCATGATTCCTCCGCGGTTGATTGACTTATCTTCAATTATACTACAGCCGGGGCAGGCCTGTCTGTGTTTCGAATTCCAAATCCTCCGCTAACCAGTCTGTGCCATTTGACAAGCGGATTTCGCCAACTGGTGAAGATGAAAAATAGCGGTGGGTTGCAAGTTCGGGGTCCTGTCAGCCATAGGTCGGATTGGGCCTGCGGCCGGCCCGGCGACTTCGCGCCGGTTCCTCCTCGGCCCAATCCGACCTATGGCTGCCACCCCTCCAAAGATACCCCGCAGCCATCCTTACGATTCACTGAATAAAAGACGGGAATCCACTATAGACTACTGTCCACTTTACTAGGGCATTCCGTATCCTCCCAAATCACTGATTCTTTTTTACGAAGTTCAGAAACTGAAACATAGGATGCTCCTTTAGTTGCGCGCCACCAGAAGCGAAGATGACCGCGTATAGCAGAACCCCTTATAGAGTTTGTTTTGTCCACCTCGTCTTTTATTGCGCCTCCGCTGAATATTGGAGTAATAACCTCTATATAGCAGTTAGTTGTAGTAAATCCAGCGCGGTCCACAGCAATTTGCGGCGCTGTTGGACATTGTGATATTTTTCTTGACATTACTTCCTCCAAATCTGGAATTTACAGTAAAAAATTCTGCACTTCAACAGACTATTGGTTATGAAAAGCTCGCAAATATAAATGAATTCACAATGCATCCGGTTTTATTTGGCAAAAAAGACAACCGCAACTTCCCCGTTGTGTTTCTGGCATGTTTAACAATTTAATTAGTAGGATGGCGGCGGGGTATCGCTGGATGGGTGGCGGCCATGGGGCCCGTCGGGCCGAGGAGGAACCGGCGCGAAGTCGCCGGGCCGGCCGCAGGCCAGATGGGCACCATGGCCGACAGGACCCAGAACTTGTAGCCCGCCGCAATTTCCATTTTCATCCAATGTGCAAAATTCGGTTGTCAACGGCGCAGGCTTGTTAGCGTAGGATTTTAGAACATGGTCCGGAGCAATAGAATATCCCGTCCCAGGAAAACTAAGGAATATGCTCCGGGCGGCGTGGCGGAATGAGGCGGGACTTTCAGGGGCCGAGCCACTTGGCGGCGGCGCTTTGGAATTCCGACCAGGCGGGATGGAAAATTTCTTCTTCCTTACCGTTCGCGCCGGGCCGTATTTCTATCGGGCTCCAATAGGGCTCCGCGGCCATCGGGGCCCACCATTGCGGCTGGGTGTCGCCGTCCATGAACCAGCCTTTGGGGTTCCAGAACCAGCCGAAGGCGAGCACGACGTCCGCCCCCGATCTGAAGCAGCGGTCGAACAGGCGCTTGAAATATTCCGCCTGGGATTCAGGCGAAAAGCCCCTCACGCGGGGGGCGCGCGAGTATCCGGCTTCAAGGACCCAGACGGGGCGTTCGCCGGCGAGCTTTTTAGCTTTGGCCACGATCTCGCCCATGCCCGCGTCCCTGAGCGGGATGCCGAACAAATAATTCCCGTAAAGGTCGATGCCGACGATATCTATTCCGTCCTCTCCGGCCGACCTTACGAAGCTTTCCCATTCGACGGCCATAGTGGCGTAATTCTGCGTGGTCCTCAGCACAACGCCTCGCTTTATGCCCTCATTATGCACCACGGCGGCAAGTTCACGCAGCAGGCGGTGCTGGAACTTATTATCTGACCAGGAAGGTTCTTTTATCCGCCAATTGCTCAGCGCGTGCATATGCGCCGAATTAATTTCGTTCTCTACCTGCCAGACAAAAACGCGGTCCGAATATCTGCGCACTCCGGCGCCGGCCACCCACTTCAGGAACGTCACATAAAGGTCCCGCCCCAGCCTGTCCGGGGAGACCTGGACCGTGGTCCCGTCGTCCATCTCGGCGAGCGGGGCCTCTTTGCGGTAGCCGCAGCCGGTCACGAGGATCAGTTTTATCCCCTCGCCCGTGAATGCGTTCACAAGCGCGTCCATACGGTCCCAGTGTCCGTTCTTTGAAAGCTCGTCCGTCATAGTGTCCAGCAGCGCGGGATCGTTCTCCGCTTTTCTGAGGCGCGCCATGTCTGCCTTGGAAATAAGCGGGATAGCCTCATTAAGCGGCATATGCGGCCTGTAATGCGTCCCCCCCGATTCTTTTATTAATTTGGCTATTTGCGGCAGGGAAAAATGCGGGATGTCAAAAGGAGTGCCTGAGTGTGAAATGCCTATCCCCTCCACCTTGCGTGAAGGAGGCAGGTCCGGGTATCTGCCGGTTACAGGCATATCGACCGGCCTGGCATATTCAAAAGGCGCCTGCCGCACGGCGGCAAGCTGCGCCGCGAACCCCGTGTCGGACAAACACTGCGGCTCGGCGGCGAATAAACAGCCTGCGGAAATGGCCTGGATCGCGGCAAAAAAAGAAATTATTATCTTATGAATGTTCATAAACTGTCCCGGCTATTTATAGCCTAACACACAGAGTCGTAAAAATCAATCCCCCCCGACTTAGAGCCTATCCGCAATTAGCGGTTTCGGCTGCAATTGCCGCTTTTGGCCTGCGCCTTCGCACCGCTTAACTTACAGGCTCAGACGAGCCTGCTCGTTTCGCGTCGCTTCGGCTCGGCTTCAAAATCGTCAGTTTCGCCATAAAAGTCTAATTACGGATAGGCTCTTAATCCGGACCGCAGTTTAAAATTAACGCGTCGCGCGCGAAGTCAAATAATAATCAGCAGATTGCGCGGATGATCGCGGATCCGGAGCTTCCTAAATTGACCGGTCTATTTGTTACATCCTACCTATGAAGACACAGGAGCGTTGAAACTCTTCGTGGCGAAATCGGTTAATACCTGCTAAGCTATGGATATGAGACACCTTCTTCTAGCGGCTCTGCTTTTGACCTGTTCATTAGTCTATGCTGCGCCGGGAGTGCCGCATATATGTCGTTTACGTTTATTCAACACGCATACCCTCGAACATATCGACGTTGTTTACCGCCGGGATGGCTCATACGACAGCGAAGCGCTGACAAAACTCGACAGGTTCCTGCGCGACTGGCGGGCGGACAAGGTTAAACACTACGATCCGCGGCTTTTCGATCTGCTTTCCGAGCTCGAGGCCAAAGTTAGCAGGCCGGAGGCTGAAATACAAATCATATGCGGTTATCGCACGCCGCAAAGCAACGGTCTGCTCCGGAGCCGCAGTTCCGCCGTGGCTAAGAACAGCCTGCACATGGCGGCGGAGGCCATTGATATCCGCCTGCCGGGAGTCCGGACCTCCCGCCTGCGCGACACCGCGCTTGCTCTCCGGCGCGGCGGCGTGGGATACTACGCCGCTTCCGATTTTCTCCACGTCGATGTCGGCCGCGTGCGGCGGTGGTGAACCTGAACTTACCGGGCCGCTACGCTGGCCCGCTTGTCGAAAGCCTCCGCATCCGCCGCGTCGCGGTTATAGATATCGTCAAAGAAACGCACCTCGCCGTCTTCGCCCACAGCGGCCGTGCCGTATTGGACGAGCACGGGTATCGGCTCGGAGAGTTTAACGGTGACCGTTTCCGTGCCCTCTATGGCCGCGTGGATGCGGACCGGAGTCCATTCCGGCAGGCCGCGCAGCGCCCAGATCGCCAGCGACTCGGGATCTTCGACCCGGATGCAGCTGTGACTGAAGTCCCGCCGCTCTTCCCTGAAACCCCGTCTTGAAGGCGTGCCGTGAAGATATACGCTGTTGCTGTTGGGCAGCAGGAACTTGACCAGGCCAAGGGAATTATTGGGGCCGGGCCTTTGCCTAAGATAGAGCCGGCCTTCCAGCAGCTGGTCCAGCACCGCGGCGCTGACCGTCCCGGAGCTGACTACGGCATCTTTGCCGTCGATCACCTCAAAATCGTTCTTCTCAAGATATCCGGGATCCTTCTCGATTTTCGGCGCCAGGTCTGAACGCAGGATGCTTATGGGAACGGTCCACGGGGGACGAAACACCACTTGGGTCACCTGGCTCGTAAAAACAGGGGTCTGATGTTCGAAAGCCATGCCGACCACGACTTTCTGCGACGGTTCATCGCCGGCGTACAGCCGGAATTCCGGAATATTGACGAGGATGGGCGGCCGGGAAAAACGGTGCGGCAGCCAGCGCCACCGCTCTAAAGTGAGCTGAAGCTGGCGCAGGCGCAGGGCCAGCGGGATGTTGAGTTGCTTAAGCGTCTGTTCGCCGAGAAAACCGTCCGGCTTTAACCCATGGCGGCGCTGAAAATGCTTTACGGCTTTTACCAGCGGCCCGGCATAGAGTTCCGGCGGAGCAACAGCCGAAGGCGGAAGATCTCCCAGAAGGCTTAACAGCCGCGTCAGGCGCTGTACGCCGGAATAGTGGTCCCCGGGCTTGACCGGTAGTCCGGCGGCGGGCAGCTGCTCCTTGTCATCCAGCCGCGCAAATTCTCTATATCGGTGAACGGCATGAACCAGGCGGCGGTAGGAAGGGAACGGCGGTTCGATAGCGCTGAACGCCGCCTCCATGTCCTCCGCGCACACTACCCGCTTGCGGAGGTAATCCGAAGGGCCGCGGATGTCCGGCTCCGCGTCGAAGCCGCAGTAGAAAAGCTTCGGATTGATACGGCCCAGATGCAGGTCCAGAATATATCGCATCGCGCAGATAGTGAGGGCTATGTCGAAGCGCAGCAGATCATGCTCCGAGGCGCGGCGGGCGGGACGTTCGAGCTTCGCGAGACGGGCAGTCCAAAACGGGCTGTCGTAGTCCTGGGCGAGCAGTCCTTTATTGTCGGCCGCCTGCAGTATCCTGATGACCGCGCGCGCCTTCGCCGTCGGCCTGGAGCCGCGTACCCAGGCCAGAGCATAGCCCCCGGAGCCGTAGAATTCGCCTATCTCCGCCTTATAGTCGGCGAATTGAGGTTCCTGAAGGGTTTTCAGGCGGCCTGAAGACACGATACCGAGGAGTTCGCTTTTCCCTTCGGCCGAAAGACGCTGCGGTTCCGGTATTCCGACTGCGGCCCTCTCCGCCGCGTATGCAGAAACCGCGAAAAATATTATCGCGCAGATCATTACTTGAAAACTTCTATACATAGTTCCGGTTTGAATCCTTTAAACTTATAAACAGCCGGTTTACTTGCTTATCATGGACTGCATGCTTGCTTTCTCCGATCTTTCCGTTCGTCCCATCTTTTTGCTTTGCGCGGCCTTGTCACCAGCCGCTTTCCTGGCATTTTTCGCATTGTCGGCTATTTCCTGCTTGCGGACTTCTTCGGAGATAGTCCGGATCTTGGTTGTCGCCGGTCCGAGCTTTTGCCCAAGGGCTCCGGCTATCTTATCCCAGCCTGCGACCGGCGGCCCTTTTCGCATGCCGGCGATCTTGTACAAATTCTTATCCGTAATGCCTCCGTGCAGTCCCTGAGCCAGGCACAGCATTATGGCTATCTCGCCATAACCCATTTTTTTATAGCGCATGCCCAGCAGGCGGTGACCGTCAACGCCGAACTGAGCCTTTAGCTTGTTAGCCACACGCCGCTGCTGCACTTCGGAATGGTTCCTGTCCAGTTCTCCGGCGGCGGTCTCTAATTTCTGTTCTTCAACAGTTTTCTCCAAGGCAAAAACGGGAATAACGGCCGTGCATAGAGAGAGCCCGCCAAATATTAACAGCAGCCCCCGCGCTTTGATAATATTTTTTTTCATTTCTCCCCCTTATCATGAATTGCCGGCCGCGCCGCACCTTCACGATTCTCTGGCCCGTTCACCGGCAGCTCGAACCAGAAAGTGCTTCCTTTCCCTTCCTCGCTGTCGACACCTATCCGCCCCCCATGCGCTTCCACCGCCAGTTTGCAGAGGGTCAGGCCGAGACCGGTAGAATATCTCTGATGACCGTCGCGGAGTTCCACCTGCGCGAATTTTTCGAATATCTTCTGCCGGTACTCGGGCGCGATGCCGGGCCCGTTATCCTCCACGTTGACGCGTACCCGGTTCCCATTGGCCCGTATCTCCAGCCGTATCAGCCCGCCGTTCCTGGCGGTGAACTTTATCGCGTTAGCCAGCAGGTTTTGGACGACCCTGGAAATGATATCGCGGTCGGCCAGGACCTTAACAGGGCTGTCCGAGTGCTTGAACCTGATATCGCGGCCTTCAAAGAGCGACTTGAGTCCTGAGATGCCTTCTTCCAGAATGCCGACCAGATCGCATTTTACAGGTTTCAGCATCATCTTCCCCTCTTCCATCTTGCTCGCGTCCAGGACGTCGCTGACCATCCGGATCACTTTTTTTGAAGCCTTTATGGCCTCATTGATAAACACAACGGAATCCGGCGAAAGAGTGTTCTTGGTGTCTTCCATTATAAGTTCAAGGGCGCCGGAGACGGCCGTCAGCGGCGAGCGCAGGTCGTGTATGATCATGTGCACCAGGCTGTCGCGCAGCTTTTCAAGCTCGCACAGCTTGTTGTAGGTTTCCTGCGCCCGTATTTTCTGCCGGCATAGTTCCAGATGTGTCTCGACCCGCGCCTCCACTTCCTCGAACTGAAAGGGCTTGGTAATGTAATCCACACCGCCGGCGCCGAAGGCTTTTACCTTATCTTTCGGTTCGCTGAGGGCGCTCAGGAAAATGACCGGGATATCCTTCAGCTTTTCGTCGGACTTCAGTTTCGCGCACACTTCATAGCCGTCCATCTCGGGCATGGTGATGTCCAAAAGGATAAGGTCGGGCGGATCGTTCCGGGCGGCCTGCAGCGCCAGTTTACCGCTGAGAGCGGCGCGCAGCGTATAACCCCGCGCTTTCAGCATCGTGGTGAGCAGCTCCAGGTTTGCGGGCGTATCGTCCACCATAAGAATGCTTGACGGCTCTTTGGAATATACTTGTTCAGTCATAACTTGTTTCCTCCGCTGAGATCGCGATCACTTCGACAGTTTCCTGTATGTTCTTAAAATGCATCTTCCCTTTGGACAAAAATGACAGGTAGCCGGGGCCGATGCCCGCCGGAGCGCTGCGCAAAGCCTCGTCCCGTGTAAAGGGGGTGGTCAGAATTTCCCCGGCCTCCGCGGCGCCGCACAACCGGCTGGCCAGGTTTACCACGTGGCCCAGGGCTGTATACTCCATGCGGTTGTGCGTCCCGTAGGCGCCTACCACTGTTTCGCCGGTGGCCACGCCTATGCCCAGCGGCCGGCATGGCCGCCCTCCGGCTCCGCGTTCCTCCATCCATCTTCGGTGCGCCTGCTGAATGGCCGCTGAAGCGTTAAGAGCCTGCAGGGCATGATCCTCCCGGCGCAGCGGCGCTCCGAACAAGGCCATAAAGCCGTCGCCGAGGAACTTGTCCATCATCCCGCCGGCCTCTTCAATGCGGGCGACCATCACTTCAAGGAAAGAGTTAAGGGTTTCCTGGATCTCTTCCGGCGTCAGTTCGTTGGCCATGGTGGTGAAGCCGCGCAGGTCCGCGAATAACACGGTCAATTCACACCTTTCCATTTTAAGGAATTCGCTTATAGGCCGTTGTTTCATGGTTTCCACTACTTTAGGCGAGACAAAACGGGAGAAGGTATATTCCAGGAACCGGTTTTTATCTTTCAGGTACTCTCTTGCGGCTTTAAGCGTCAAATGCGTTTCCACGCGGGCCCGGATCTCCTCCAGCTGGAAAGGTTTTGTTACGTAGTCCACCCCGCCGACATTGAAGGCTTTCACCTTATCCATCATCTCGCTGAGCGCGCTCAGAAAAATAACGGGGATCTCTTTCAGTTTCTCGTCGGCTTTCAGCCGCCGGCATACCTCATAGCCGTCCATCCCCGGCATATTGATGTCCAAAAGTATAAGGTCGGGCGGCTCGTTGCGGGCGGCCTGCAGCGCAAGCTCGCCGCTGAGCGCCGCTCTGATCCTGTAACTGTGTTCTTTCAGCATTCCGGAAAGCAGTTCCAGGTTCACAGGCGTATCGTCCACGATGAGGATATTCGATGCTTGCGGCCGGCCGAGCGTATTATCCGTCATAAGGTCAATCCTTCGCCAGCAGATCAAGGATGCGCTGCATGTCGAACTTGCCTGCGAGCGCGCGCAACGTCCCGGCCAGGCGTATATCATGGGCTTCCACCCGGCCTGTCAGTTCGAGCAGGAGGTTGAAGTCCCCGTTGATGGCGGCTTCGCGAAGCTGGGAAACCAGCTCGGGCGGCAGCCCGGCCAAGGCGCCCGGCAGCGTTCCCATAGCCTCGTCCGGCGCCACGGCAATTGCGGGCGCAGCTTCTTCCTCATAAATATATTCCGCGCCAAGAAGGGTATGGATCTTAACGAACAGTTCCGATTCTCCGAAAGGCTTAAGGATCAGATCGTCGGCCCCGGCCCCGCGCGCTTCACGGTTCGTTTCTCCGAAGATGCTGGCGGTAACCGCGATGATCTTTACGTCTTTTCCGACGGCGCCGGCCCGGATGCGGCGCATGGCCTCATAACCGTCCATGATCGGCATTTGCAGGTCCATAAGTATGAGCTGCGGCAGCCAAGCCTCGAACTCTTCAAGCGCGTCCTCCCCGTTAACAGCCTGGCGGACCTCAAAACCGGCGGGGCTGAGCAGCTGGTCCAGAAATTCACGGTTGTCTTCTTTGTCGTCGGCGACCAGCACCCTGTACCGCGGCTGGCCGGGCTTAAGGCCCGTTACCGTCCGCGGCTGAACCTTTTCGACCGCGTCTGCGGGTGACGCTTCCTTTAGAGCGGTATAAAAGCTGAAAACGCTCCCCTGGCCCGGCCGGCTTTTGATAGTGATGTCCCCCCCCATCAGGCGCGCATAGCCGCGGCTGATGGCCAGCCCGAGACCCGTGCCTGTGCCGCCCGCCCTGCCGGCCTGCGCCTGCTCGAACGGATGGAAGAGCAGCGTTAATTCCTGGGGCGTTATGCCCGGGCCCGTGTCCTCGATTTCCGCCGTTAACAGAAGTCCCCCCTCCACGCCGGGGCGGACGCCCACGCGCAAAGTTACCGAGCCCTTCATGGTGAATTTTAAGGCGTTGCTGAGCAGGTTAAGCAGGATCTGCCGGAGTTTGCCCTCATCCGCCATTACAAAGCGCGGCAATTCCTTGCTTTGTTCCACCTCCAGCCTCAGGCCTTTGTCCTCGGCGCGCTGCCGCAGCATCTTTTCCACATCGCTGATCAAAGCGTGCAGATCGAAGGCCGCCGGATTCAGCGTTGTCCGGCCGGCTTCCGCCTTTGCCATCTCCAGTATGTCGTTTATAAGCGACAGCAGGTGTTCCCCGCTCCGGTTTATGGTTTCGATCTGCTGCTTCTGTTTGGGCGTAGCTTCAGCATCGCGCCGCAGCAGCTGTGAAAAGCCCAGGATGGCGTTCATCGGAGTCCGTATCTCATGGGACATGTTCGCGAGAAAAGTGCTTTTGGAACGGTTGGCAACTTCCGCCGCTTCCTTGGCCTGGCGCAGTTCGGTCTCGAACCGCCTGCGCGCTGTGATATCCTCGATGGACAGGAGGATGATCCGCTCTTTACCCGATGCTCTCTGTATCTGCCGGGCGTTCAGAAGCATTATGCGCCTGCCGATGTCGGCAAAATCGTGTTCGACCTCATAGTTGTCAAAAGTCGCCTTCTGTGGCAGGATGGTTTCCAGCAGTTCCCGCAGCTTGGGGATATCCCACTGTTTGTTGCCCAGGTCGTAAATAAGCTGGCCGACGGTCTCTTCAGGGTTAACTTTAAAGACTTCATAGA